>Ga0228698_1000052_pt1 | contig 113713 bp, 100 predicted proteins | sample McNCre117_Aug_MG_FD_178015 | JGI IMG/M metagenome (GOLD analysis project Ga0228698, IMG submission 178015) | Freshwater microbial communities from McNutts Creek, Athens, Georgia, United States - 1-17_Aug_MG | ecosystem: Environmental > Aquatic > Freshwater > Creek | place: USA: Georgia...
TCCGAAGAACTTGGCAATCACCTTCAAACGCCCACGCTTATCGGCTGTAAATTTTTAATGATCTGCAAAACATCCAAAAGACTTAACTCTCTTCGTCTTGCTAGCGACGCTGTGATCAGCGAAGCCCTCGACTATAGCACGTTGTTTTTCAACTTTTTGAAAATCTTTTAAATATTTTCAAAAGATTCAAACGCGGTAACGATCGGTACTACCACCCAGCTTTGTCAGCAATGCCTGCGCAATGCCGATTAGGGGCAAAACCTCATCTGCAGCACCGTGCAGTATCGCTTCCCGCGGCATACCAAACACGACGCAACTTGCTTCGTCTTGGACAAAGTTGTAACTACCGGCGTCTCTCATTTCTTTCATTGCTTTGGCGCCGTCATTTCCCATGCCGGTCAGCATTATGCCATAAGCATTTGCACCAACCAAGCGTGCGGCCGATTTAAATAACACTTCAACCGACGGTTTATGGCGATTGACCGGCTCACCATCATCCACTACACAGACGTAGTTGGCGCCACTTTTGTCAATCCGGAATTGCCGCCCACCCGGGGCGATGTACGCATGGCCTGGCAGTATGCGCTCCCCGTGCGTGGCTTCCTTCACGGTGATCTGACACAAGCCGTCCAGCCGTGCAGCAAAGCTGGTGGTGAATCCGGGGGGCATATGTTGCGTAATCACAATACCAGGGGAGTCTGCCGGCATGCGCACCAGCACCTCTTTTATGGCCTCGGTCCCGCCCGTAGACGCCCCAATACAAATCAACTTTTCCGTCGAGATGCGCCCCAGAAGCGGGTTATGGCGCGCGGCCGGTGCGCTCACCGCAGCAGTCGGCTGCCCGGCCGCGACCGCCGGCAAGCGACGCACGTGCGCATGCGATGCAATTCGAATCTTTTCAACGATTTGCCCAGCCAAGTCTTTCAAGCCATCGACAAGGCCGATGCGTGGCTTGGAAACAAAATCCACCGCACCCAATTCGAGTGCGCGCATTGTCACGTCAGCGCCGCGCTCGGTCAGCGTTGAAATCATGACCACCGGCATGGGCCGCAAACGCATCAAGCGGCTGAGAAACTCGATGCCATCCATCTTGGGCATTTCAATATCCAGCGTGATGACGTCGGGGTTCAATTCGCGAATCATTTCACGCGCAACAATCGGGTCGTTGGCGGTACCAACGCACTCCATATCAGATTGTCGATTGATGATCTCAGCCAACAAACTCCGAACCAACGCGGAATCGTCGACCACAATTACTCGGGTCTTTTTCAATCGGATGCCTCAAAACAAATCTACAGAACCGCCTGCCGTTGACTTCGCCACCGACGCCGCATTGCCCCGACGCTCCTCCACCACCAAGGTTTCGGGATGGGCATGGGCCAGGCGTTTGACCAAGGCTTTGCCAGTAACAGGAAAAAAACAAACCTTGCGCGGATGTATATCAAGCACGTCTTGCGAAACCACAGGTATTCGCTCTGTTGCGAGGTAATCCAACACGAATTTGGTATTGCGTTCGCCAACATTCATGGTCGTAAACCCCGCCATGACCTGACCGCCACCAAATATTTTGGCCTGCATGGTTTCGCGGCGCGCACCCAATTTGAGCATTTCATTAATTAGCAATTCCATTGCATAGGAACCGTAACGTCCGGAGACGTCAGACGCATCGCCATCAGGGAGCATGAAATGATTCATTCCCCCCGTACGGGCCCGGCCATCCCAAATACACGCAGCAATACAGGATCCCAATACCGTCATGATCACGATGTCTTCGCTGGAGACGAAATACTCGCCCGGCAAAACTTTGACCGCATCGTATTGAAAATGGTGATCGGCATAAAAGAAGGATGCCTCGCCGGGCTTGCGGGGTTGTGCCTTTAACTGGTCGATCCGAGACACCCGTCCACTAGGCAATACCTTACCCGCAGCAGCCGACAAATCCGGCACCTGCGCACGAGTGGAACTGTAAGTTGGCAGATTCATGCTTTCCTTAACTTCTATTTCAGACTATTTAATCGCATTGCCGTACACCTTACTTAGGAGCGCCGCTCATAAACCGTTTTACCCTTGAGTAAAAAAAGGTCCCGCGAATCGCTGAAGTTTTCTGCATGCCCAACGAACAATAAACCACCGGGTTTCATCACCCGATAAATTCGCTCCAGCACTTTGCGCTGCGTTTCTGCATCAAAGTAAATCATGACATTGCGACAAAACACAACATCAAAGGGCTCTCTGAACGGCCAATCGTCGCGAATCAGATTGACAATCAGAAACTCAACCATGCGAATCAGCTCAGGCTTTACGCGAACCATGCCTTGATTACCGCCCTTTCCTCGCAGGAAGAAACTCTGCGCCTGGGCCGATGTGACGCCTTTCAACGATTCTGCCCGGTACACACCGGCACCCGCCGTTGCAAGGACCTTGGAATCGATGTCACTGGCCGACAAAGAGAAATTGGCACGTGCCCCTAGCGTCTCTAACGCCGTCATCACAATCGAATAGGGCTCTTCACCGGTAGACGCCGCACTACACCAGACACGCCATGCATGTGACGCGGGGCGTGATTTCAAAAGATCAGCAAAAACTTCGAAATGATGCCGTTCCCGAAAAAAGGATGTCAAGTTGGTGGTCAAGGCGTTGACGAACTCTTGCCACTCAGGTCCTTCGGTAGACTCCAACCAGCTCAGGTATTCCTTGAAACTTTGATGCCCAGTGTCCCGCAGGCGACGCGAGAGCCGGCTGTACACCATGGCATGCTTGCCATCGTGCAGGCTGATACCAGCCCGCTTGTATATCAAGGCCTGAACGCGATCAAAATCGGCGTCGGTCCATACAAACTCCCGTCCCTGCATGGGAACGGCGCTTTCAGCCAATGGCTTGGCGCCGGACCGCAAAGGGGTTTGTGGAGCGCTTATGGACGACATAAATTACTCGCCGGGGCTCTCCAAGCCCATATCGGGCGCAGACATCAAGCGCTCAATGTCCAACAGGATCAGCATTCGGTCTCCGAGTGATCCCAATCCGGTCACGGCGCCGCTGTCGATCATGCTGTCGATGTCCGGCGCAGCTTTAATCGAATCGGGAGGCAGCTCCATGACATCACTCACCGAGTCAACAACGATGCCCACAATGCGTTGACGCAAATTCAGAATAATGACCACCGTAAAGGCGTCATAGTCTGCTTTGCTGCAATTGAACTTGAGCCGCATATCGACAATCGGAACAATCGTTCCGCGCAGATTCACAACACCTTTGATGAAGGGCGGCGCATCGGCGACGCGGGTGGGGGGCTCATATCCACGAATTTCCTGCACCTTCAGGATGTCAATGCCATATTCTTCCTGGTCCAGCCGAAAGGTAAGGTATTCGCGGGTTCCGGCAGATGTTGCATCGCCGATTTTTTCCATTATTCCCATGCTATTACGCTCCCTAGTGCCTGGTTCGGCGCACCAAAGCACCGGTGTCCAGAATCAATGCCACTTTGCCATCACCCAAAATCGTCGCGCCAGAAACGTTCGGCACCTTGCGGTAATTGGATTCCAAATTCTTCACAACGACTTGTTGCTGGCCAAGTAATTCGTCTACCAACAAGACCACACGGCTGCCATCGGCCTCAACCACGACCATGATGTCGCTCGATTTCTCAAAATCAAAGCGTGGCACTTGGAATACTTTCTCCAGCTCAATCACCGGCATGTATTCATCGCGCACCTTGACCAGTTGCGAACCCTGCCCCACCGTGCTGACCGCCTCGGCTTTGACCTGGAAAGACTCAACAACAGACGACAAGGGGAGAATGTAGACCTCTTCGCCCACACCAACCGACATGCCGTCCATAATGGCCAAGGTCAGGGGCAAGCGCACCGAGACTTTCATGCCATAGCCTTCGGCCGAGTCGATTTCAACCGTTCCGTTCAGCGCCGCGATATTGCGTTTAACAACGTCCATGCCAACGCCGCGCCCGGACACGTCGGTTACCACCTCGGCAGTGGAGAAACCGGGGGCAAAAATAAGCTGCCAAACCTCGGAATCCGTCATTTGATCGGAAACATCAAGACCGCGCTCGCGCGCCTTGTTCAGAATTTTGGTTCGCGACAAGCCTTTGCCGTCATCACGCACCTCAATTACGATAGAACCACCTTGATGGGACGCCGACAAGGTAATTGTGCCGGTTTCGGACTTGCCGGCGGCCAATCGCTCGGCCGGCATTTCAATGCCGTGATCGCAACTATTGCGAACCAAGTGTGTCAGGGGATCGGTAATTTTCTCCACCAATCCTTTGTCCAACTCAGTGGCTTCACCCTGCGTGACAAAGTCGACTTTCTTGCCAAGCTTACCGGCCAGGTCGCGCAACATGCGCGGGAACCGACTAAACACAATCGACATCGGAATCATGCGAATCGACATGACCGACTCTTGCAGGTCCCGGGTATTGCGGTCCAAATCGGCCAAGCCGGTCAATAGCTGTTGGTAGACTGCAGGATCCAAAGCACGGCTGTTCTGGGCCAGCATGGCTTGCGTAATTACCAACTCGCCGACCAAGTTAATGAGTTGATCGACTTTGCTGATCGCCACCCGAATAGTCGCTGCCTCGGGCTGGGCCGCCGGCGCTGCCGCAGGCTTGACGCCGGGCTTGGCTACACTGGCGGAAGCAGCAACACTGGCTGGCGGCGGTGAAGCAACGGCGACTGCCACGGCGGGTGCGGGCGTACCGGGCAATCCGGGCGCCCCATCGAAGAACCCAAAGCCCGCTGCGGCTTCGGCTGCGACCGCAACGGCCGCAGGGCCAGCTGCTGCGGCGGACGCAGGGGCAGCAGGTGGCAAATCATCAAAGAATCCGTAGCCGGGATCGGCGACCGGGGCATTGACCAGCGACGCGACAGCAGGCGCCGCTGCGGCTGCGCTTTTGTCGCTGATCTGAATTTGATCGCGTGAAACGTGAAAGGTGAACAAGTCCAACAAATCGTCATCAGACGACGCCGTCTCTACCGCAAACAAGCGCGTGTCACTGCGGCCGGAGTCCAGCGCGCGGATGCTACCCAGCCCGGGAATATCACGAAACAGTTCTTGAATTGCATCGGCCTGGGTAGGGCGTTCCAAAGGACCAACCCGAATTTCCAGCGCACGGGAACCATTGCTTGCGACCGCCGCAGGCGCCACCACGGCAGGTGCGGCGACCGGCGCGACCGGTGGCGCAACGGGCACCGGCACCGGGGCGACCACCGGTTTGGCCGCCACCACCCCGCCGCCAGCGGCGAGCTCGGCAATGCGGCGCACCAAATCAGTGGTAGGGAGGGCCTCGCCCTCATCGCCCGATTGGTGGCGTGCCAACAAACTGCGCGACGCATCGGCAGACTCCAGCAAGACATCGACCATGGCCGCATTCGGCTGCAATTCATGCCGGCGCAAACGATCGAGCAGCGACTCCATCTGATGGGTGAGCTCAGCGACATCGGAAAAACCAAAAGTGGCAGCGCCACCTTTTACGGAGTGGGCACAACGGAAAATACCATTCAGCTCTTCATCGTCTGCCGTTTCCAAATTCAGATTGAGCAGCATCTGCTCCATCAAATCCAGATTCTCACCCGCCTCTTCAAAGAAAATCTGATAGAACTGACTCAAGTCAATATCGCCGCCACTGCCGCTGTCTTGATGGGTATCTGCCATATTCGCTCCTATTCGTTTTCGGCGCCAGACGTCTCGTCTACAAGACCGGTCAGCGGATCACTTTTTTAATAACTTCCAACAACTTCACAGGATCAAATGGCTTCACCAGCCAACCAGTGGCACCGGCAGCCCGACCGGCCTGCTTCATCAAATCACTGGATTCGGTCGTCAGCATGAGAATCGGGGTACTTTTGAATTGCGGAAGTTCACGCAATTTTTTGGTGAGGCCCAAACCATCCATTCTCGGCATATTTTGATCGGTCAACACCAAATCAAACGACTGCAGCTGCGCTTTTTCAAAAGCATCCTGTCCATCCACCGCCTCAACCACTTGGTAACCCGCTCCAATGAGCGTAAATGAGACCATCTTTCGCATGGAAGGCGAGTCATCAACAGCAAGAATTACAGACATCAAAAGCTCCAGCTATAGCGTTCAGTAGTATTAAAAGAGTTAGAAAAGTTCAATGGAACCAGCGTCCATTTCATCTTGCGTAACGGGATTGGGGCGCTCCGGCACCTCTTCAACAAAAGGTACCGCTTCACCGTCTTCGTTCCCCATGGACTCGGAAGCGAGGCGGTACGCGCAGCCCTGCAAAATTTTCGAAGTGTGGGTGATTAACTGGGACGCCATATCCTGAAACTGCAGCTCTGTCACGGCAGCGCGCAGCGTGGCCCGCACGATATCGAGCTCTTTGCTGCCCAGCAAATCGGGAGACGCCAAATTGGCGCTGGCAGCGGTGAATCGCTCCATGAGATTTTCCATGGTGTGGGCCAGCAGGCCATCGAGGCGGTTCAGATCATGAACCACGACCAATAGCGAATCCTGCACCTCTGCCACAAGCATGACGGGCATCTGCACAGAAGGTGCGCCGTTCGAAGTCAGATTTGAATGCATCGTCACAAAATCCTCAAAGCCACGCTGTTATTTAAGGCATCCCATTATCACTTTTCGCAATCTTGTAGCCGGGAGGTTATCAGGAAACATTGCAATTGTGGAGATATTGTCTGACCGGAAGACAATGAAAGCATGAAAGCGTGAAAGTTCGACTTTGCGCCGACACGCTAACGCGATAATCTCCTCCGATGAGTACCCCATCTTACCCAGAGAAAGATGCTATTGAGCCCGTGCACGGTTTGAATATTCTGCATTTAGAGGATTCGGAGTTGGATCACCGGCTGGTTTGCCGGGCACTGCAAAATGATGGACTGCGGTTCACCATCGTCAGGGTGGACACTTTAGACGGCTTCTGCGAAGCAACGGGCAGCCAACATTTTGATGCGATTCTTGCCGACTATCGCTTACCCGGATTTACCGCAATGGATGCCTGGTCGTCCATCGCCGGGCACGATGAACGGCCACCTTTCATATTATTGTCTGGCGCAATTGGCGAGTCAGCGGCGGTTGCCGCGATTCAGCGCGGAATAAGCGATTACCTGCCAAAAGACAATTTAAAGAATCTAGGTCGGGTTATTGGCCGCGCGATCGAAGTATTTGAAGCCAAAAAGGCGCAGGCACAGGCGGCACGGGAACTGGCGGCATCGGAAAAGCGGCTGGCGCAGTTCGCCGAGCATTTACAAAGTGCAATAGAAAATGAACGGGCGGCCATTGCGCGCGAAATTCACGACGATATTGGCGGCTCATTGGCGGCGGTGCGACTGGACTTGGCTTGGCTGGACCGCCATGTGGGTGCAAATGAACTGGAAACGCGTGACCACATCCAGACCGCTACCGACATGCTGCAACATGCCATTGGTGCCAGTCAACGCATCATGATGAATCTGCGTCCCGCGATTCTTGACCAAGGTCTGCAAGCCGCCATTTCATGGCTTGCAGAAAGCTTCCAGCGCCGTACGGGGGTCAAGGTTTCTCTGCATACCCGCTGCACGCCACGCCAGTTTGACAAGGCCGTGGAGCTTACTGCGTACCGAACGGCGCAAGAGGCATTAACCAATATTTCCAAATATGCCCAATGCAATCAGGTAGCCATCGAGTTGTCCGATGCGGAAGAGGTGCTGACCCTGGAGATCTCGGACAATGGCAAAGGTATCAGTACCGAAGCGCTGGAGAACCCAAGCGCCTACGGCATACGTGGACTGAAAGAACGGGCCAAAGTGGTTGGTGGCTGGCTGGACCTGAGTACCCGTGCAGGCACGGGCACCACGGTCATACTCGGCATTCCGCTGAATGGCGCCCTTGCATCTCCAACGGAGGCTGATTTTCTGTGATTAAAGTTGTATTGTGTGATGACCATGCGATGGTGCGCCGGGGAATCCGGGACACGCTCTCCGAAGCGGTCGATATCCAAGTGGTTGGTGAAGCCTCGAACTACTCCGAAGTCCGTGATGTGCTGAGAAATCAGCCATGTGAAGTGTTGATACTGGACCTGAACTTGCCCGGCCGTGGCGGTCTGGAAGTACTGGCCAGCCTGCGTGAAGGTGGCTCCGATGTGCGGGTGCTGATTGTTTCGATGTTTGCCGAGGACCAATACGCCATCCGCTGCCTGCGCGCTGGCGCCCACGGTTATCTGAACAAGGCAGGCGATCCGACCGAACTCGTGGCAGCTGTGCGGACCATCGCGCAAGGGAGAAAATATGTAACCCCGGCGGTATCGGAAATGCTGGTGAACAATTTGGCAGAGCCCCAAACCGAAACACTGCATGCCAGCTTGTCTGAACGCGAGTTGCAAACGCTGCTGAAAATAGCCTCGGGCAAGAAACTATCCGACATTGCAGAAGAGCTGATGCTGAGCCCCAAAACGGTCAGTGTCTACCGTGCACGCCTGCTGGAAAAGCTCAAGCTCAGCAACAACGCGGAGCTGACGGTATATGCCATTCGAAATGAGCTGGTCTAAAACGCGCTCAACCGCCCGCAAACAGATCGATGATGTGACCCATTAGGGTGATAAAAGGCTGGTCCAGCATCGGCAAGGTGTAAGCGACGCCAAGCAGGCCAACCACCAGGGTGATGGGAAAGCCAACCGCAAAAATATTAATTTGCGGGGCAACGCGGGAAATAATGCCCATCGCCAGATTGGTAAACATCAACATGCCCACCATGGGCATGGCAATCCAGAGCGCACTGGAAAACAAGTCGGTCCCCAGCTTGTACAGCTTCATACGGGCCAGTGCCTCCAGAAAATTCTGGTCGACCGGAAACGCCTTGAAACTTTGCGTCACGGCCATCAGCACCATGATGTGGCCATTCATCACCACAAACAACAGCGAAGTGAGCTGCCCAAATAGCTGTGCCAACGCACTCGACTCGGCACTCATGGCAGGATCGAAAAACGAGGCGAAGTTCAAACCCATCTGAAACCCGACTACATCACCCGCCAGCTCCATCGCAGCAAATACGACACGAACCGCAAAACCCAAGGAGAGCCCAACGCCGACTTGTTGCAACAAGACGCCCAGGGCGTGCGGATCATTGAACCCCACGACAGGGGCATCCGGCAGACTGGCTTGGGAGGCCAAGGCAACCATAAACGCCAGAGCAATCCGGGCACGAACCGGCACCGTGCGCGAAGAAAACACAGGGGCTGAGCTGAATACCGCCAAGGTGCGAATAAAAGGCCAAAAAACGGGCGATACCCACGCCGCCAGTTGCGCTTCTGAAATGCTGAACATGCCTGGCCCTGCCGACCGGCGCGCTAGGCAACCGAGCTCGGAATGGCCTCGATGGTGCGGCGGATGTACTCCACCAACATGGTGAGCATCCAGGGCCCGGCGATAGCAAAAACTGCCACCACTGCAATCAACTTGGGCACGAACGCCAGCGTTGCTTCATGAATCTGCGTAACCGCCTGGAACAAACTAACCAACAACCCGACCACCAGCGCAGCACCCAACACCGGTGCCGACACCATCAGCAACATCAGCAGGGCTTCCTGCCCCATCGTCAAGACCATTTGAGAATTCATTGTGGGTCTCCCTTTTAACGTTTATGCGGCTTAGCTGACAAAACTGGCCGCCAGCGAACCAACCAATAGATTCCAGCCATCGGCGAGCACAAACAACATCAATTTGAACGGCAAGGCGACCAACACCGGCGACAACATCATCATGCCAAGCGACATCAAGACGCTGGAGACCACGATGTCAATGACCAGAAATGGAATAAAAATCATAAAACCAATCTGGAACGCCGATTTGAGCTCGCTGATGGCAAAAGCCGGCACCAGCACGCGCATCGGAGCAACATCAACCTTGGTATCAACCGGCAATTTGGCCAATTTGATGAACAAAGCAAAGTCCGATTGGCGGGTCTGTTTTGCCATAAAGCTGCGCATTGGCGCGCCAGCCCGGGTGACCGCGTCTTCAAAAGGAATGCTGCCATTGCTGTAAGGAACGTAGGCATCGGCATACACTTTGTCCAGCGTCGGCCCCATGACGAACAATGTCAAGAACAAAGACAAACCCACAATGACCTGATTGGGCGGCGAAGACTGGGTTCCCAAAGCTTGCCGCAACAGCGACAAAACAATCACGATCCGGGTAAAACCCGTCATCATGAGCAAAATCGCGGGCAAGAATGACAATGCCGTAAAAAACAGCAATGTTTGAATGGGCACCGAATAACTGGTGCCACCCGCCCCGCTGCCAATCAGCAAGGGCAACTGTCCGGCCGGTGATTGCTGCGCTGACGCCCAACCGGAAAAAGACAGGAGGCACACGCCGGCAAGGCAAGACGCCATGGCGACACGCCGGTGACTGCGCAAGGTGTGCCAGATTTTCAGAAACATAGTGAGCACATTGCGAAAAGAGAAATTCCGATGCCTGACGCTGCCTGTTACTCGGAAGCGGACGAGATGCCAATAGTAGGCGAAGAATCCGCCACTGGCACCGTGTGCAAACAGTGAATGGCCTGCGGGGTAACGCCCAAAACCAACCAAACGCGGGCATCGGCAGGGCCAACCTCAACCGTGACAACTTTCTGATGGGGCCCCAAAGCCAGCGCCGATACGGTACGCAACTGCCCATTCACCGCGTTACCGGGGAAGCCATACCGCCTTTTCAAGCGCTCAATGAGAAAAGGGATGCTGACCAGTACGGCAAGAAATAGTCCAATCAGCAAAAGCGAGCCCGTCATACCCAATTACCCCGGACTCAGTTTTTGCTGACGCGACGCAGGCGCTCAGAAGGGGTTACCACGTCAGTCAGGCGGATACCGAACTTGTCGTTCACCACCACCACTTCGCCTTGGGCAATCAGGTACCCATTCACCAGCACGTCCATCGGCTCACCGGCCAGTGCATCGAGCTCCACGACCGATCCTTGACCCAATTGCAAAATATGTTTGATTGGCACCTTGGTTCGACCCAGCTCAACCGATAGCTGAACCGGAATATCCAGCACCATATTGATGTCCTGGGCCCCGGTTTCACCCGAAAACGGACGGGGCATATCTCCGGTCAAAACCCCGCCAGGCTCGGTCCCACTGGGGCCGTCTGCGGTTTTTTGCTCCATCAGGGCTTCGGCCCAGTCGGCCATGCCATCGTCCGCAGCTGCTTCGTCGGGTTTGTCTTCAGACGCCATTTCGTTCTCCTAACCAATTTAAGTCATTGCCCCGCAATGCTTTCTCAATGCGAATAGCGTATTTGGAATTATGCGTTCCGTAATTGCACTCGAATATCGGAACGCCATCAATGGTGGCCTGAATGCGCGGTTCCCGCTCCAACTCAATGAAGTCGCCTTTCTTCATGGACAACAATTGTTCAACCGTGGCATCGGCACGGGCCAATTCTGCAACCAAAGTGACCTCTGCGGCCTGAATTTCACGGGTCAGAACGTTCACCCACCGCCGGTCGACCTCCATCGAGTCGCCCTGGGTCGAGGAATACAACACATCGCGGATGGGCTCCAGCGTGGAGTACGGAAAACAAAAGTGAATGGAACCGGCGATGTCGCCGATTTCAAGCTGAAACGACGTAGAAATAACAATTTCACTGGGCGTCGCAATCGTTACGAATTGCGGCTGCATTTCCGACCGCTGATAATCCAGCTCAAGCGGGTATATGCCTTTCCAGGCTTTTTTGTACTCGTCTGTAATAACGTCAACCAGGCGATTGATGACACGCTGCTCGGTCGCAGAAAAGTCACGCCCTTCAATGCGTGTCTGGAATTTTCCAATGCCACCGTACAGCGTGTCGATTACGCCAAAGACCAGCGTCGGCTCACAAACAATCAGTCCATTGCCGCGCAGGGGGCGAATAGCGACGATATTGAAATTGGTCGGAACCGCCAGCTCCCGCAAGAAGGCACTGTAACGCTGCACCGAGACCGGGCCTACCGAAACCTCAGGACTGCGGCGAATAAAGTTAAACAAACCCAAGCGCAAATTGCGGGCGAATCGCTCGTTGACAATTTCCATCGTGGGCATGCGCCCACGCACAATCCGCTCCTGGCTGGAGATGTTGTAAGCACGGACTTCGCCGTGCTCCGCCGCTTCTTCTACTGTTTTTTGGCTTTCGCCAGTGACGCCCTCAAGGAGCGCATCCACTTCTTCTTGGGAAAGAAACGATTCACTCATAGATTAATGCTCCATCTGCCAGGTGCTTACTGGACGATAAAACTAGAGAACAACACATCGGTGACCGGATAACTCACCGGTGCTTTTTTGCGCTTTTTCTTCTTGGCGTCAGGGGCATCTTCTTCGTCATCACCGCCACCAAAAGGCACGCTGGCCTCACGCAAAATGTCTTTTTTGAGTTTTTCCTTGCCCTCGGGCTTGAGCAATTCGTCGGAAGTGCGCTGCGATACCAACATCAGCACGCCACTGCGGATAGTCGGAAGAAAGCCTTTGACTTCTTCTACCTGGTGCGCGTCTTCGGTTACCAGTGTGACGCCAATTTGGGCCACACGATCGCCCCCCGGGTCGGCCAGATTAACCACCATATTGTCCATCGGCAGGTACCCCGGCGGGGTTACCTTGGCAGATTCTTTGGCGACGGCTTTGGGGGCCGGCTCTTCGGCGCCATCCTCGGCTGCCGCAGAGCGCTTGCTAATGAAATAGAAAGCGCCGCCGCCAGCCAGCAATAACACGACGACCACGGCGCCAATAATAATGAGCAGTTTGCTTTTACCAGCTGGTTTGGCAGCGGCAGCCGCTTCGGGTTTGTCAGACACAGCGATTCCTTCGTTTTATATAGGGCAGATTATTGGCGATGCCATATTCTGGCAAAGCACAGAAAAGCAAGATGATTGCACAGCCTCTCCCTATTCTGCCTCGGATACCGCATTCAAACGAAAAGATCCAGCGCCCGTCCACTATTACCGCCACTGGGGCGGCGCGGCCCGGACGGAACAGAAGACAAGGTGGCGGGTGCCACCGTGGTCTGGCGCATAGTACCTTTCTGACGCGGTGCACCACTGTCGCCAGCGGCGCCACCGCCACCGGAGGTGCCAACCGAAACACCGGCCAGCACCAAACCCTCGCGGCTCAGCATGTCGCGCAGGTGGGCACTGGCGTTTTCCAGAATGCCACGGGCCTGCGATTCGTCGGTTCGGAAAATGATATTGGCCTCATTGCCCGACATCGAAATGCTGACTTGCACCGGATCTTTGCCCAAGCCGTCCAATTTCAGCTCGGCATTTTGCACATCATGCGATATCCAGTACTTGACTTGTTCGGCAACCTGGGCTTCCGTACCGGGCGCTGCGTTGGAAGGCGCCACCGCAGCGTCGGTATAGGTAGACGCCCCCGCAGTCGCGGTAGCGCCTAAAGCCGCGTAGTTGTTATTGTCACTTTGGCGCTCGGCAGCCCGCAAACGCTCTGAGGCGGGCTGGTCCAGGTGCATGAAGGCCGGGCCGGTTGCAACGCTTGCCGTCTTTTCTGGCTGCGCAGCGGCCGCTTGCAACTGCTGAATCATGAACATCAATTTGGCATCTTTACTGTCTACCGCCAGGGCAGACGCACTGGCCGCCCCATTGTCTTGCGCCATTTGGGCATTCTGGCCGGCCTGTGCGAACTGCGCAGCAACCGAGGCCTTGGCCCGGCCCTTTTCTGCCAGAACTTGCGTGGCGCTCTGTGCGCCGCCAGCGTCTTGCCCTGCCAGCGCAATCACGGCGCCTTCTGCCGGCACTTTCAAACCCGGGTGCCCGGTTTTGCCTGCGACCAATGCGTCTGACGCCCCCCCCTGCAAGACCTTGCCATCGGGTCCGACCGCGATTGCGTCGGGACGGGCCAAGCCCAGGCTGGCATCGGCCACCGTGGCACCTGCCGCCATGGCAACCGCTGGTGCCCCTTGCGGCACTTGTGGCACTTGCGCCCCTTGTAACCATTGGGCCCACTGTGTCTGCAAGGCTTGCAACGCCGCCGGATCTGCTGCCGCAGCAGCGGAGGCCGCTGCTGCAGCGGTTGCAGCATCATCCACAGCCGCCCCAGAGGAAGACGCATCGGCCTTGGCGCCCTGCCCTGGCTGACCGCCATCGGCACCATTGGATGCCGCGTTGGCTTCGTCGGCACTCACGGAATCCAGGATAGCGTTAAAGCCACTCGGTGCACTTTTCTCTTTTACTTTGCTGGCACCGCCAGTGGCATTGGCATTGGCAGTCGATGCCGGAGCTGGACTTTTTTCGATCGTCATTGCATTTCCCCCACTCGGTTTTCGTTGGCGCGCAAGCGCGCGCGTTGCGCAGCAAATTCATCCATTTCACGCTGGTCGCGGCGTTGCACCTGCTTCTCAAGCACCCGCATCCGGCTGGCCAGCACTTGCTTTAAGCCCGAAAGACGCGCTTCTGCCTGCATAAGCAGTTGTTGGGCCGACTGTTGCTGCGCCTTTAAAGCGCCAATATTTCCCTGCTGCAAATTGACGGCGTGCTGCAGCCGATCACGGAACTGGTAGTGATGGCGCAACATTTCGACCGATATACCGGCATCGTTTTGGCCCCAGCGCGCATCGGTATCCCCGGCGTAGCTTTCCAACTGCCCCAACTGCTGCAAGCCCCTTTGTAAATTGCGAAAGGCCTGCTCGTGCTTGCGCGCCAGCGCGTCGCGCTGGCGCGTGGCCAGGTCGATCGCCAATTCGATCGCGTGAAAATTATTCATTGCGTTGCCACCACCGCAGCCATCTGCTGTGCGGCCTGATCAAACCCCGCGGCTTCAAACATATCTTGCTGCAGAAAGTCGACCATGTGAGAGTGCAGTTGAATGGCTTCGTCCAACGCCGGATCGGAGCCATGCGCATATGCGCCAATCTGAACCAAATCGCGCCCCTTCTGATACCGCGAATAGACCGCCCGAAAGCGACGCGCCAATGCGAAATGTTCCCGACTGACAACACTTTGCATGACACGGGAAGCGGACTGCTCGATGTCGATTGCGGGAAAGTGCCCCTCCTCAGCCAAGGTGCGGGACAACACGATGTGGCCATCCAAGATGGCCCGGGCTGCATCGGCAATCGGATCTTGCTGGTCATCACCCTCCGACAACACGGTGTAAAAAGCGGTGATCGACCCAACGCCATTGAGACCATTTCCACTGCGCTCCACCAGTTGTGGCAACTTGGCAAAACACGAGGGGGGATAGCCTTTGGTGGCCGGTGGCTCACCAATCGCCAAAGCGATTTCGCGCTGCGCCATGGCGTAGCGCGTCAGTGAATCCATGAGCAACAACACATGTTGGCCCTGGTCACGAAAATACTCGGCAACGGCCGTGGCATAGGACGCACCCTGCATGCGCAGCAAAGGCGGCGCGTCTGCCGGCGCAGCCACAACCACCGACCGGGAACGGCCTTCGGGCCCCAGGATGTCTTCAATGAATTCCTTGACTTCGCGACCCCGCTCACCAATCAGCCCCACCACGATCACATCGGCCTGGGTGTAGCGCGCCATCATTCCCAGCAACACGCTTTTGCCAACGCCAGACCCCGCAAACAAGCCCAGGCGCTGGCCGCGCCCCACACTCAGAAGTGCATTGATTGCACGCACCCCGGTGTCCAGGCTTTGGCGCACCGGATCACGGTCCATGGCGTTGATCGGAGCGCGATTCAGGGGGCGCACATCGACATTGTCCAAGGGTCCCATGCGGTCCAGAGGCATGCCCTGAGAATCGACCACACGCCCCAATAAGCCGGGCCCCAAGGGCAGGCGCAACATACCGGCATCGGCGGTTGGCGGGCCACTATCAGGGTCCCCCAGCCGGGGAGGGGTGATATATGGCGGTGCCGGCGCAACACTGGCGCCGCTGCTCAGGCCGTGCACATCACCGGCGGGCATAAGGTAGGCACGATCGTTGTAGAAACCCACCACTTCGGACAGGACCGCCGGGCGCCCGGGTGAACGCACGGTACATTGGGCCCCGACCGGAACCCGCAAACCACTGGCCTCCAGCACCAGTCCGGCCAAGCGCGTCAGCGTACCGCGCACCTCCAGCGAAGACTGTGCCGCCACGCGCTGGCGGGCGTCCCGAAAGAAATCCTGCCAAGCGGCAGGATGCATATTACTCGGCGCCATCGGATACTCCGTTGGCGCCGGGTACCGGCGACTCCCATGTCGCATCCAGCCCGAGACTGGCCAATGCCCGCGTCCAGCGGCGCTCCAAGGTGGCATCGACCACCGACGCTCCCGACTCCACCAGGCAACCGCCTGGTGTGATTCCGCTATCAGGCTGCAAAGTGATTTGCAAATGCGGGAAAGAACGCTGCAAACCCTCCCCCAACACGCCGGCATCCTGGGGGTTCAGCCGCAACACCGCGGTCTTGCTGTCGGCCAACAACATGCCCAAAGCCTCGCGGACCACGGGCTGCAAAACGTTCTCGTTGACGCGCAATTCCCGGTGCAATACCTGGCGTGCGATCTCACAGGCCAAATCCAGAACACCCTGGGCAATCACTGGCTCCGTTTGCTGCAACTGGTCCTGGGCAGTGGCAAACAAACCGGCAAAACGCTCGGCCGCTTCCTGTCCCTGGGTGGCGATGTAGTCGTTCATTCGCTTGTCGGCCTCCAGCGTGGCCTGGGCGTGGCCCTGCGCAAAACCGGCAGCATAACCTTCGTTGTAACCGGCTTTGCGCTCGGTATCGTTGCGCGCACGCTCTTCTTCGAGCGCTTGTGCTTTGAGTTTGGCAGCGAACCGCAGCGCCGCCTGATCCACTGCGGTGAAAGCCCAATCGGTGGCGTTCTCTACCTGTTCGGCCGGAATGTAAGTGGAATGTGCACGTGACATATCAAACCATGGCGTCGTCGCCACCTCCACCACCAATCACAATTTGTCCCTCGTCGGCCAGTCGACGCACGGTCTTGAGAATTTCTTTTTGTTGCGCTTCCACCTCAGACAGGCGCATGGGGCCACGCGACTCCAAATCTTCCTTCAACGTGGCGGCGGCGCGCGACGACATATTGGCCAGAATCTTGTCTTTTAGCTCCGGCTGCGCGCCCTTCAAAGCCACAATCAAGATATCGGACGAAACTTCCTTGAGCACCATCTGAATCGCTTTGTCATCGAGCTTGATGACGTCGTCAAAGACAAACATCTTGTCCATGATGCGCTGGGCCAAATCAGAGTCGTGGCTGCGAATCGATTCAATCACGGTGCCTTCAATCGCAGTTCCCATCAGATTAATCATTTCCGCTGCCGTCTTCACGCCGCCCAGCGAGGCCTTGCGAATCTTGTCACCCCCGGCCAGCACCTTGAACAACACTTCATTCAGGTCTTTGAGCGCGGTCGGCTGAATACCTTCCATGGTTGCGACGCGCAGCATCACTTCGTTGCGTTGGCGCTCCGTGAGGTTTTTCAGCACATCGGCGGCCTGGTCATATTCCAGGTGGACCAGAATGGCAGCCACAATTTGCGGGTGCTCATTGCGCAGCAATTCGGCAACCGACAAGGGATCCATCCACTTCAGGCTTTCAATGCCCGAAACATCCCCGCCTTGCAAAATGCGGTCAATCAGCAGGGCGGCTTTGTCATCACCCAAAGCCAACTTCAGTACCGAACGAACGTAGTCGCCAGAATTGGACACCAGCAAGCTCTGCGAGGCGGCCACACCATGGAACTTGTCGATTACCTCATCAACCCGCTCGCGCGTCACCTGGGTGGTTTTGGCAATGGCCTCGCCCAGCTTCTGCACTTCTTTGGGGGACAGGTGTTTGAACACCTCAGAGGCCTCTGCTTCTCCCAGAGACATCATCAGAATCGCTGCGTCTTGTAGTCCGTCGTCGTTTGGCATAGTGTATTTTCAAGGTGCGCGCGGCTTAGGCGGGCGCTTCCTCGCCATTAATCCATGCTTTAACGATGTTGGCAACCGCCGCCGGATTGTCACGGGTGAGCTTGCGGGCCTCTTCCATGCGCGCCTCCGATGGCGAAATTTGCGGTACGTCGCTGGCGCCACCGGGGCCTTCCAGCTGGGGCCGATCGGGCTGCTCGGCCTCCAGAGCGTCGAGCCCACCCATGGCACCGTCCAGATCGGGCAAGGCAGTCGCTGCCGGAGGCTGGGTCAACGACTTCAAAGCAGGTCGAACAATGCCCAACAACACGATAGCACCCAAAATGAGGGTACCGACGGGCCAGGCAAAACTGCGGGCCAACTCAACGGTTTCAGGCTGGCGCCACAGCGGCACATCGTTGGCCTCGTTCTTGTCTGCCACGAAAGGGGCATTCATCAGGTTAACCGAGTCGCCGCGGTCCTTGTTGAAGCCAACGGCTTCCTGCACCAAGGCGGTCATCTTGTCGAGCTCGGCCTGGGTCAGGGGCACCTGCGTAGACTTGCCTTTTTCATCGACCTTGGTCAGATGGTTGACCACCACGGCCACATTAACCCGCCGAATGGCGCCCGAGGCGGCCTTGGTCACTTGGACCGTTTTGTCAACTTCGTAATTGGTGATGGACTCTTTTTTGGTGTTGCTGGGGCTGGCCACACTGGCAGACTGACCGGCTGCATTCAGTGGCGGAGTCTGGCCATTGATTGGAGCGCTGGGTTGGGCCGGCGGCTGGTTGGTGGTAGCGCCGGGGACGCCCGATGGCATGGCGGGCGACTGACCGTTCACGCTCTCAACCGTTTGTTGGCTGCGCACTGCGGCAGCATCGGCGGTCTGGTTCGGCTTGTGTGATTCGGTGGTCGACTCGGTTTGAGAAAAATCCAGGTCGGCGGTAACCTGGGCCTTGACATTTTGCTTGCCAACAATGGGCTCCAAAATATCCAGAACGCGGCGGCTGTACAGGTCTTCCAACTCTCGCGTGTAACGCAACTGCTCGGAATCTGCGCCCAAACCCGAGGTATCGGGCGGGTTGGACAACAACTTACCCGTGTCGTCCAGCACACTCACGGCAGCAGGGTCCATCTCGGGCACGCTGGATGAGACCAAATGGACAATCCCGGCCAGCTGCGACTTGTCCAGCGCACGCCCGCCCCGCAAACTCAACAAGACCGATGCCGAGGGCTTCTGTTGCTCCCGAAAAAAACCGTTCTGGTTTGGCAAAGCCAGGTGCACACGGGCGCTTGCAACCGAGTCAATTGACTGTATGGAGCGGGTCAGCTCGCCTTCCAAGCCGCGCTGGAAAGTCAGGCGCTCCTGAAACTGGGTCATGCCAAAACGGTTGGCTTCCATCATCTCAAAGCCACCCACCGAGCCCTTGGGCAGACCCAAAGAAGCCAACTTAAGGCGAACGTCGTGTACCCGATCGGCCGGCACCAGAATGGCGCCTCCGCCTTCGGTGTATTTGTAGGGCACATTCATGGTGGTCAACTGGGCAATCACCGCGCCACCGTCTTTGTCGGCCAAATTGGAATACAAGACCCGGTAGTCGGCTTGGCGTCCCATCACCATGCCGACCACGGCAATGGCCACAAACAAGACCACGCCCAGCGCGAGCCGCAGGCGCTGTCCCTGGTCTAGCGCAGCAAAACGCTGCGCCAGGGTGGGGTTAACGGGAATTGCAGTAACAGCCGACATGTTCGAGATCCATTCGGGCCGGGCAGGGGTTGCCAAGCACTGGAATGGATTATTCGACCCAAGTCCTCAAACATTAGGAGGAAAAGCACTGTTTTTACCGGTCATTTGAAATAAATCAGCCTAAAGCGGTAACAGTCGACAAAGTTGCGCCGACCAGGGCCATGTGTCACGCGTTGAAAAACCGTCCACCGGTACGCCTGCCGGCTTCTAAACGGGTCACTGCAGCAGCGCAGACACCCGGCACTTGGCCGAAAGTAGGCTGGATTTACCCCCTAATTGCACGCTTTGCTGGGCACATGCCTTCAATAGGATTGACCCCATTCATTCTTATCGGCGCAAGACCATGGAACTTAAGCTCACACCGGTATCTTTACAGACACCGATCCGACCGGCCGCTGGCGCCAAAACGGCTGCCACCGGCGGCGCGGGTGCCGTGGGCGTTGGCGGCGGCTTCTCCGGCGCATTGCAAAACGCTTTGGGCACGGTCAGTGCAGCACAAAATGAATCGACCCGACTGCAAAACGAAGTCCAGATGGAAAACCCGCAAGTGAGCCTGGAAGAAACCATGGTGGCAATTCAGAAGGCACAAATCGGCTTTACCGCAACGCTGAACGTGCGAAATCGCATGGTACAGGCGTATACCGACATTATGAATATGCAGGTTTAAGTCCTGGCTTAAGTCCTGGCAAGAACCACTAGACCATTTTTTGCGCACGCTCCCAGACCAAAGCCCGGCGCTCGCCCTCAACAAGTTGTGCCGGGGAACACAAGTCGCGCAATCGTTGCAGACTGTCCAGTGCCGTCGCGTCGCTGCGGGCTGCAGCCAAACTAAGCCATTGGTAGGCGGCGATAAAATCCTGGGCCACGCCCTCGGCGTTGGCATACATCCAACCCAGCCGCGATTGCGCGGGTGCAATACCGGCTTCGGCAGCCACCCATAGCAAGGCGAATGCACGCGACGGATTGCGTGCCACACCCTCACCCTTGAGACACGCCAGGGCCAGTTGATAACAAGCCTGGGGCTCATCGTTGGCCGCAGCTTTTTCCCACCATTGAATGGCAAAGTCTGTGCGGCGCAGCTGTGCATACAAAACGCCCAAATTCGTCTGGGCTGCCACGAGCCCCTGCTCTGCCGCGCGCTGGCACCAATCCAGGGCCTGCGTCATGTCACGCGCCTGTCCGTCACAGCCATTGGCAAACAGGCCGGACAAATGCCACTGGGCCACGGCATCACCTTGTACCGCCGCCTTTTGCAACCAATAAAAAGCCAGCTTGGAATTTTTTTCAGTCCCTTCGCCATTCAAATAAGCGAGGCCCAAGGCCGATTCCGCCGGCGGATGACGCTGGGCCGCGGCCTTCTCAAACCACATGAATGCCCGCTGTGCATGCTGCGCCACGCCACGCCCCTGGGCGTACTGCTGCCCCAGCAAGTACTGCGCTTGGGCAGCACCATGGCCCGCAGCCTGCGCGAAGCAGTGCACGGCAACGTGCTGGAGATCACCCGCCAATAGATTACCCAAGGTAACCAAAGCCAGGTCATGCCCCTGCTCCGCTGCCTTCATATACCAGCCCATGCCACGCAGAAAATCGGGCGCCACACTTTGTCCGGCGCAATAAATCCGTCCCAAGGCAAACTGGGCCTGCGCTTCACCTTGGGCGGCGGCTTTCAGGTACCAGTCCACGGCGTCGCGATTGCCTTGACGCTCCAATAAGCCGGCGAGGGCCAGTTGCGCACGCGCATGACCACTCTCGGCAGCCAGGGCATACCAACGTTGTGCTTCCAGGGCATTCACTTCAATGCCCAAGCCCAAGGTGTACATCTGGCCCAATGCGTACCGGGATTCGGCATCGCCACTTTCGGCTGCACGCACCCAGGCGCTGTCGTCATTGCGGCGTTCGGCACCGCCCAATTGGCGCCGGCCACGCGGATTGCGACGCATCCGCGCACCGCCGACGAGTTGCATTTCCATGCGCTCGATTGCCAGTTTGGCACCCACATGGTATTGCCCCGCCGCCAATCGGTACCAGCGCAGGGCCGCCTCGGCGTCTGGCAGCACCCCTTCTCCGCGGGAAAACATTTCACCCAGTGCAAACTGCGCTGCGGCCATACCCTGGTCAGCGGCACTGCGATACCAGTGCACGGCCCAAACCAGATCGACGTCGCCCCCGACGCCGCGTTGATACGACCGGGCCAAGGCAAACTGCGCCTCTGCCAGGCCGCCCACTGCGGCTTGTTGATACAACGCCTGGGCGTCGTCAGGATGGGCCTGAGCGTACAGCCTGGCAAGGCGGTACATTGCCTTAGAGTGCCCTTGCTCTGCCGCACGCACCAGCCACAAAACGGCGGAATTCAAATTGGCGCTGACGCCAATGCCACTCTCGTAACGGGTCCCTAGCAGGTACTGCGCAGATGACAGGCCACGGGTTGCCGCCTGCTGCAACCAATATACCGCCTGCTCTATGTTGGGTGGGACACCTATGCCATTGGCATACATCAATGCCACTTCGTACTGCGCGTCGGCGACGCCAACCCGGGCCGACTTGATTGTTTGCTGAAAAATACGCCGATCGCGCGCCGGACTCACAGGCCACCTCCGCCTGCCGCCATCCGACCTGCGAACGCACCCGCAAAAGCAACAGCCCCGCTGGCTAAACGGGGCTTTAATCGGAAACGCAAAGGCTCAGTCGCAGCAACACACGGCATACAGCCAGTCTAGCCTGCCTGCGCGTGGTTGAATACAAAGAAGCCAACTACATCAGTGCAACCAACTCTGACCATCGAACTTGCGCTCACAATGGGCCAACCACGGCTCGGCGAGATAGCGAATCTGCGCATCATTATTCAAAATCCGACGCATGATGCGCGACTTTTCCTGGCGACCCTGGTCATCCAGGGTCTCTTGGCTGGCGTGGTAACGCAGCTGTTCGATCAACACGGCGCAAGCGCCCTCGTAGCGGACCACGCCATCCCAGTCTTCGGCCTTGGCAGCCTCCAACATTTTGGCGCTGCTGTCCTCAATGGCTTTATAAAAATCAATTAGCATGCGTGGCATGTTGGGCTTTCAAGCGTGCGGCCGTCTGGATCAAACCGGACGGGAGTTGGCGGCAACGGTGCCACGGATCTGGCGCCAGCCGTCGGCGATGGGATCGATGATGCGTTCCACCTCATCCAGGGCATCGGGATCGTTCTTGGCATTGGCGTGCACCAGGCGCACCACGCAAAAACCGTACAGTTCGCGCAAATTTGCAGCGAGCTCGCCGCCCTCCTCCGGGTTCAAGGCCAGTATCAAGCCGTCTTCAATTAATCGGATAGCGGCACCAATGTGCTTGCATTTGGCAGGCACATCGCGATGGCCCATTGCAATTTTTGCGGATCTAAGCGAACGGATCAGTGCTTCAAAAAGCAGATTGATCAGACCATGCGAATCAGCCATTTCGACGCTGGCTTCAACACTGGCCACTCTGTACGCTGACGCTGACCGGGCAGTAGTTGAGATAAACATTGCTTGCTTCCTTATCCTGTTAGTTACCATATCGGCAACTGGCACTGGAACTGAAGGGCAGCGTGCAATGCAGCGCGCGGTTAATTGTTGCTATTGCTCTTGTTCCAAGTTGTCACTTGCTGGGACACGTAAGACGACAGTGCCGTCAACTTGGTCATCTTGGTGTCGAGTGCGCTGTATTGGGCCTGCAAACGGTTTTGCAACGCCGTCGCCTTCTCATTGATTTTTTGTTGATCTGCGGTATTCGTCGACATCACCTTTTGCAAAGCGGCCGACTTGCTGTTCACCAGCCCGCCAGCGGCCACGGCGCCGGCCGCAAAATCGCCAAACTTCAAAGCAAAGCCGTTGGTGGCAATGTTTTTATTGTTGGTCGTGAACAACTTTTGCATCTCGCTTCCGTTGTTGGCAGCGGCCGAGAGTTTGGTCGTGTCAATCGATAACGTGCCATCGACCTGCACCTGAATTCCAACATCCGATAAACGCGTATAGGCAACACTGCCCTCGCTGGTTGAGCCCACCATGCTGCGCAGCATACTTTGCAGCCCCAGAATCGAACCATCGCCTTGAAACAGCGCTGCCGTTTGTGTCGATGAGTCATAACTGGTATTGCTCGTAATATCCTGCGCCAGTGTGTTGTATGCCGTGGCAAAGGCCTCAATATTTTTCACAATGCCCTGCACATCCTGCGATACCGCCACCGTAATGGGCGCGCTGCTTGGCGTACCACCACTCGGCGTAGTGCTGGTGGTAGCCAACAATGTGATCGTGACGCCCGGGATATTTTTGTCCAGGGTATTGGTCGGTGCCGTCACGGTCAAACCATTGATTCGGGCCGAAGCGTCTGCCCCGTAGGTTACCGGATTGCCACTTTGCGCCATGCCATAGGGCACCGGCGCCCCGGGATCAAAAGCCAGTTGCGACAGCCCAGTGCCATCGGTCAGGTCATTGCCCAAGGTATCGGCGGCGGTAATTTTGAAGCCGTTCACGGCACCGGTGGTCTGTGACGTCAGCAGCAGCCGGTCGCCCGATCCGTCGTTAAACGACGTGGCCGTAACGCCGGCATTGGCTTTATTGATTTTGGCTGCAATGGACGCGACGTTGTCGCCTGCACCGATCTTCAACGTAAGCGCTGTAGCCCCAGACTTGTCCTCGAACGAGGTCGGGGTGGGCGGCACGGTAGACGCGTCTGCTGGTTTCCAGGTGCCGAGCTGAATCGTCAGCGTTCCGGCGCCCACTTGGGACCCGGTGGTGATGCTGCCGGACGCGGTGGATTGTGCTTGTGCCAACCTATCGACATCCAGAGAAAACGAGCCGGTTGCGGCACCGGTGGTCGCAGCCACCGTTGCCACGCTGGTATTGGTCGAGGAAGCCGTGACACCTTGCCAAGCAGTGGCGGGGCGCAAAGCATTGGCGGCGTCGGCCAATGCGGAAAATTCCGACTGCATTTTGGCAAACGCAGTAATTTGCGCGGTGTCCACCTTGGCCGCGTTTTGCAAAGTCGTTAGTGGCGCCTTTTCCAAGGCGACCAAAGACGAAACAATATTGTTGGAGTCGACGCCACTGCCAATGCCAAGAGATGAAATCGTGGCCATACAAACCTCTGCTTCTGAGAATTCGCTGATTATTGGGGCCGATTAAGCGGAATAAAGGGGAAATTTGAGGCCTTTTTCCAAACAACAACGACGCCGGGGTCTTTTTTGACCCGGCGTCGCCGTTGTTTTTGGCCCCCTTGGCAGGGGGCTTGGCCATTAAGCCGCTTACTTGAGCAGGGCCAACACACCTTGTGGTTGTTGGTTGGCCTGGGCCACCATCGCGGTACCAGCCTGCTGCAGAATCTGCGAACGGGACAGATTGGCGGTTTCCGATGCGAAATCGGTATCCTGAATCCGCGAACGCGATGCACTCAAGTTATCCGAGCTGGTCTGCAGGTTGGAGATGGTGTCATTGAAGCGGGACTGCAACGCACCGAACTTGGCGCGTTGGGCATCCACTGCAGCAATCGCCGAGTCGACCGTCGCGAGGGTACGGGTTGCCGATTCAACTGTTCCCACATCCATGGTGTTAACCGACTGCAACTGGCTGGAGTTGCTGGCGCCGTTGAAATAACTGGTACCTGCAGTGCCGCCAGCGGTCACGATGCCGAACGTGGTGTTGGAATCCAACGTCACTTGGCCGTTCACCACCGCAGAAGCACCACCTGCCGTTGCCACGCCACCGATGGTCAGCGCGCCGCCACCGGCTGCGTTGGCGTTTGTCAGGGTGATGTCATTACCGGCCGCGTTGTTCAGCGTGATGCCCGTGCCAGCCGCATTCAACTTGGCGGTTACACCGGTTTGCGCGGTTTTGTCATTGAACGCCTGGATTGCCGAGGCCAATCCGTCTGCATTGTTGGACGCACCCGATGTGAAGGTGATATTGACCGCGTTCGAATTTTCCGAGGTCAGGTTCAGGGTGTAGCTCGAATTGGCCGACAGCGCGGTCAAGTCAACCGTCGTCAAGGCAGAAGCCGAGACGCCGCTAGAACCCGATTTGGCATTGATGTTGGCCGCCACGGTCTTGGCACTGTCGCCCGCACCGATACCGATGGTTGCACTGCCCAGTGCACCGTTGATGGCGAAGTTGGCGTCTGCAGCAATCTTGCTGGTCGCGCCAGCCGTCGCAGTCGATGCATTGGCACCCGCTGCAGAACCGGTCACCAGATCACCTGCACCGCCGGCCGTGGCCGCCACGGTCGAACCAATGCGATTGTTACCGTACTTGTTGGTCTGGAAGTTGGCGGTGGTTGCCGTAATGGTTTGGTTGGCATTGGCGCCGACCTGGAAGGTGGCAGAGCCGAAGCTGCCGTCCAGCAAATTCTGGCCGTTGAACTGGGTGGTTTGGGCGGTACGGTTCAATTCAGCGGTGAGCTGACCCACTTCGGCGTTCAGCGCTGCGCGGTCGGATGCGGTATTGGTCGCATTGGCAGATTGCACGGCCAGTTCACGAATACGTTGCAGCATGGTGCCCGAGCTACCCAAGGCGCCTTCAGCCGTTTGCGACAGTGAAATACCGTCGTTGGCATTGCGGCCAGCTTGTGTCAGGCCGCGAATCTGTGAGGTCATCCGGTCACTGATGGCCAAACCCGCCGCATCGTCTGCTGCACTGTTGATGCGCAAGCCAGAAGACAAGCGCGAAATCGACGTGCTCACAGAAGCCTGGTTGGTCATCAAGTTCCGCTGCGCAGTCAGCGAATTGATATTGGTATTAATTGAATTTGCCATTTCGATAACTCCTGAAAAAGACTCACTAAATCCGGCGAAATGCCGATCTCAACGCCTGCATCACTACAGGCCGCCATGACCGGCGCCTTTTTAAGGAGGCTTCCGGACGACGAATCCGTTCGGACCCGTTGGAGTAGTTTTCGGGCAATCTGAAAAAAACTTTAGGAACTTCGCAACAGATTTGAAATATCGCAAGAAAAAACCACCAAACCAAGGAAATAAGGGGTGTTTGGTCGGCTGTACTTGCATATAAGGGTTTTCCCTTATTAAGTTTCTCGCCACAGAAACTAACTGGCGGGTTTTTGCCTTGCTTTTCACCCAAATGGCAAAAGCCTGCTTCTCCAGAATTCATCCCATCGTTACTGATTGTCTGCGGGGAATGCAGGCCTTTTGATCGGCAACGCTGCCGAGTCATTCATTTAAGGAGTTCCGCGATGGCCTCAACTATTAATACGAACATCAATTCGCTGGTTGCACAGCGAAACCTCGCTGGCAACCAGGCTTCACTGAGCACGTCGATTGCACGCCTGTCGTCGGGCATGCGCATCAACAGCGCCATGGACGATGCGGCCGGTCTGGCCATCAGCGAGCGCATGACCTCGCAGATCAATGGCCTGAACCAAGCATCCCGCAACGCCAATGACGGCATTTCCCTGTCGCAAGTGGCCGAAGGCGCGTTGGGCAGCTCGTCGACCATTTTGCAGCGCATCCGCGAATTGGCGGTGCAATCTGCCAATGCCACCAACACCGCATCCGACCGCGCCGCACTGAACGCCGAAGTCGGGCAGCTGACCTCGGAATTGCAGCGGATTGCCCAAACCACCCAGTTCAACGGTGAAAATCTGCTCGACGGAAGCTTCACGTCGGCCTCGTTCCAAGTGGGCGCAAACTCGAACCAAACCATCACCGCGACCACCGCCAACTTCACCACCACGATGTATGGCAACAACCGCATTGGTTCCCAGGTTGCCACCAGCACGGGCGGCGCTGGCGATCTGGTGGTTGGCACCATTGCAACCGGTACCAACGCCTCCACGGCCACCGGCGGCGCCATCAGTGGCATCGTTGCCGACACCCTGAAAATCAGTGGTTCCACCGGTAACGCCAACGTGGTGATTGCCGCTGGTGACAGCGCCAAAACAGTGGCTGCCAATATCAACGCACAGTCGTACACCACCGGCGTTACGGCCACCGCACGAACCGAAGTCAATGTTGGGGGCTTTACCGCCGCAGGCAGCTACTCGGTCAAAGTGGTGTCCAGCAATCCGGCCGCAACCCCGGCCACCGTGGCCTTCAACATTGGCTCTGGGCTGTCTACCAGTGACGCCCTCTCGGCGGCCATTACCGCCTTCAACGACCGCACATCGCAAACCGGCGTGGTGGCCAAAATCAACGCCGCCGGCAATGGCATTACCTTGACCAATGCAGCCGGTGACGACATTGGTCTGACCAGCGCATCGACCTCGGTTGGCACATTCACGGTGGGCGCCAACACCACGGTAGCGGCCAATGGCACGGCCTACGTGACCGGCGCTCTGACACTGGACTCCTCCAACAGCTTTGGCATTTCTGCAGCGAATGGTGCGCCCACAGGCGGCACCAGCTTTTTCAGCAATACCGGCTCATCGAGCCAGTTGCAGCCCGCCAGCACCCTGGACGTTTCCACCGCCGAGGCAGCAACCCGCACCCTGTCCACTGTGGACGCCTCACTGGCTGTTATTTCGGGACAACGGGCCAAGTTTGGTGCCTTGGAATCGCGCTTCAACGACGCCATTTCAAACTTGCAAACCGGATCGAACAACCTGTCACAGTCGCGCTCGCGCATCCAGGACACCGACTTTGCCGTGGAAACTGCCAATTTGTCACGGACACAAATTCTGCAGCAGGCTGGTACCGCCATGGTGGCCCAGGCCAACCAGCTGCCCCAACAGGTGTTGCAACTGCTGAAGTAAGCGCCTTGTAGGAATTTGCCTTACACCGCCTGGGTCGCTACCTGACACGGGGATTAGCGGCTTTCGGATTCAAGTTTTGCAGCCGGAAATCCAGAATTGTCTCCATGGTGATTCACACGAAACACCGCGAAACAAACCAGGAGCTGCAAATGACCAACGAACAAATTCTTTCCGAAATCCGGGAAGCCAATTTGACTTATCTGATGCTGGCCCAGAACCTGATCCGCCAGGACAAGGCCGAAGCACTGTTCCGACTGGGCATGTCGGAAGACGCTGCCGACATGATCGGCGCACTCTCTCCCGCCCAAATCATGAAGATCGCTTCCGGGAATATGTTGCTGTGCCGTTTCCGGGTTGATGACGACATCGTGTGGAATTTGTTGACCAACCATTCGGTAAACAAAGTCGACAACGACGCCACCACCAAGCTGCACGCCAGCATCCTGATGTCGGGCCGTTTCTCCGAAACGCTCTGATCGCAACGCAAATCCATATATCCGGAGCAAAACATGGCAACCAAAAGCGTACTGGGTGATTCCAAAGAAGTGGAACGCGCCGTCAGCCTCATTTTGTTGGGCGCACGCCTGCAAGTGCTGGAAAGCGAAACCAATCTGTCTTATGAACGCCTGTTGCGCCTGTATAAGGAAGTCGCCGGCCGCTCTCCCAGCAAGGGTCAGTTGCCGTTTTCTACCGAGTGGTTCCTGACCTGGCAACCGAATATCCACGCTTCGCTGTTTCAGAACATCTACGAATACCTGACCAAGGTCAGCGCGCTGGAAGATATTGACGCCATCATGAAAGCCTACAAGCTCTATACCGAGCAAATCGCTGCCTGCGGTGTCGAGCCCCTGTTGTCAATTACCCGCGCATGGCGTTTGGTTAAATTCATAGACAACCAAATGCTGTCCATGACACGGTGCTCCAAGTGCGGGGGCCATTTCGTAAGCGAAGCGTACGAAAACTCACGCCACTTCGAATGCGGCCTGTGCGCCCCACCCGCACGCGCTGGCAAAGGCAGCGGCAATGGCGGCATCTTGCTGCACTGAGGCAATCGGTCGCTTCGACACGCCGGTCAGCAGATAAGCACCCGAAACCTGGCGCAAAATTTAAAGCTGGGCCCCAACACGACGATATGATGTTGTCAGGCTGTAAACGCCCACTTCATCAACTTTCGGGGCTCGCGGCTCCGCTGTCACACTGCAACTATGTTTGTATTCATTGGTTGGCTGGTCGTTCTGGGCTGCGTATTCGGCGTCTTTATTGCACACGGCGGCAATATCGAAGTTATTTTGCACGCCCTCCCGTTCGAGATGATTACGATTGGTGGCGCCACCATGGGCGCTTTTCTGGCAAATAACCAGATGAAGGTTGTCAAGGCCACCATGAAAGGCCTGGGACAGTGCTTCAAGGGCAGCAAATACACCAAAGCCCGGTATATGGACCTGATGGCACTGATGTTCGACATTCTGCAAAAAGCCCGCAAAGAGGGCTTGATGGCCATTGAAAAAGACGTCGAAGAACCACACGATTCCGAAATTTTCAAAAAATATGCCACCGTCGGCCATGACCACCATGTCGTTGAATTTATTACCGACTATCTGCGCATGATGGTTTCAGGGAATTTGAATGCCCATGAAATTGAATCGCTGATGGACAGCGAGATCGAAACCCACCACCACGAGGCCCACGCCGCCGTTGCCGCGATCCAGCGGATTGCCGGTGGCCTGCCTGCGTTCGGGATTGTGGCGGCCGTGCTGGGGGTTGTGAACACCATGGGTTCGGTCGGTCAACCGCCAGCCGTTCTGGGCGGAATGATTGGTTCGGCCCTGGTCGGAACGTTTCTGGGTATTTTGCTAGCCTATGCTTTTGCAGAACCTTTGGGTGGCCTACTGGAACAAAAGGTAGAAGAAGCCGGCAAAGAATTGCAGTGCATCAAAACCACATTGCTGGCCAGCATGCAGGGCTACAACCCGTCCACTGCCATTGAATTCGGCCGCAAAGTGCTGTATTCGACGGAACGTCCAACATTCAGCGAACTCGAAGCGTTCGTGAAAAAGAAATAAGGAAGCGCGCCTGTGGCCAGCGATTCCAAGAAACTACAACCGATCATCATCAAGCGGGTCAAGAAAGGCGGCCACGCTGCGCACGGGGGCGCCTGGAAGATTGCGTATGCCGACTTCGTGACGGCAATGATGGCATTTTTCTTGTTAATGTGGCTGCTCGGCAGTACCACCGACGGCGACAAAAAAGGCATTTCAGACTATTTCCAATCTCCGCTCAAAGTCGCCATGCAAGGCGGCAATGGCGCCGGTGCCAGCAATAGCATCATCACCGGCGGCGGCAACGACATAACCCAGTCCGCCGGCCAAAACAAGAAAACCGACAGCGAAGAGCAAAAGAAAAAGAAAACGGCACGCGACCAGGCAAAAGCCGAGGCGGCCAAGAAAGATGCCCAAAAGTTGGCCAGCATCAGCGCAAAAATCGCCAGCGCCATATCCAACAACCCCAAGCTGGCGGAGTTCAGTTCCCAGATCAAGCTGCAAATTACACCCGACGGCTTGCAGATTCAGATCGTGGACGACCGCAAACGCCCTATGTTTGACAGCGGCAGTGCCATCGTCAAGCCCTATATGCGCGACATATTGCGGGAAATTGGCGTGGCCCTTATGGATGTCGACAACAAAATCAGCCTGGACGGCCATACCGACCGCCAGGCCTATGGTGGCGGTGCCCAGGGTTACAGCAACTGGGAACTGTCGGCCGACCGCGCCAATGCAACGCGCCGAGAGCTGATGGCATCGGGCATGCCGGAAGACAAACTGGCACGGGTCGTGGGAATGGGATCGAGCCTGCCGCTGGAGCCAGCCGACCCCAGGGCCCCGACCAACCGGCGCATTAGTATCCTGGTAATGACCAAAGAAGCAGAGGAGCGTTTATTGGCGGCCGGACGTCCACCAGACGACCAAGACACCGCTCCAGATGCCACAAATGCCACTTCCTCCACAAAATCCACTCCGTGACCGTCAAAAAATTCGGTCATACTAAGAACTATCTGGAAAATCGCCCGCGAAAGGGTCAGACATGTCAAAAGAATTGCGTTTTTTAATTGTTGATGACTTCTCAACTATGCGCCGCATCGTGCGCAATCTGCTGAAAGAAAGTGGATATGCGGACGCTGACGAAGCCGAAGATGGCGTCGTTGCGTTGCAAAAATTGCGCAATAGCTCGTTCGATTTTGTTGTCAGCGACATCAATATGCCGAATATGAACGGCTTTCAATTGCTGAGCGAAATCAAAAAAGACGACAAGCTCAAGCACATTCCGGTTCTGATGGTGACGGCCGAGGCGCGCAAGGAAGATATTGTGATGGCGGCACAACAGGGGGCCGCAGGCTATATCGTGAAACCCTTCACGAAGGCCACGCTGGAAGACAAAGTAAACCACATCCTGACAAAAATGGGCCTGAAATAAGCCATGTCAAACGAATCTCCCGCTCCCACGTCCCATGATGCGCCGCCAGACGCGTCGAGTGAAACAAGCGATATGCGGCTTTCCACCGCGCTGGAGGTTCACAACCAACTGGGCGCCTTAACGCGCCAGCTGCACGATTCATTGAATGGCCTGGGCCTCGCGGCCAAGGTAAAAGACTGGGCTGGCGAGTTACCCGATGCGAAAAGCCGCCTGTCTTATATTGCACGCCTGACCGGTGAAGCAGCTGAAAAGGTACTGAACCAGGTAGACCAGGCCAAGGCGCAACATGACTTTATCGCCAGTGAAACCCATCGCATTGGTGCCCTGATCGTTAAAGATCCAGTGGCTGCTGTGGCCAAAGGCCATGTCATGAACTTCATTCACGACGTCGAAGGCGCCAGCAAAAAAGTGGACCAGCATCTGACCGAAATCATGATGGCCCAGGACTTTCACGACCTGACTGGCCAGGTGATCGCCAAAGTTGTCAACTTGGCGGCCACGATTGAAGAGCAACTGGTTCTGCTGTTGATCAAGACTGCGCCGCCAGACGCACCGGTCAAACAAATCATCCCAGAGGCCTATGTACCCGCACTGGATGGCCCAGTGGTTAACGGTGCAGGCAACCCCGACGTCGTAACCGATCAATCCCAAGTAGACGACCTCTTGGCCAGTCTGGGTTTCTGACCCCCAAGGGCGCCAATCCAGGCGCCCGATAAGCGCTGCGTTTTACCGTCTTTTCGGACTTTAGCGCCCCCTCCCCCCTCGCGACAATGGTGGAAACAACCTAAGTTTTCACCATGGAATCCGGCTCACAAGATCGCAATTTACCGGCCTCAGAGCGCAAGCTGAAAAAAGCCCGGGAAGAGGGCCAAGTCAGCCGCTCGGAGGACCTGACCCATTTGGCCGTGCTGGGCTCTGGCGCGCTGGCGGTGATGCTGCTGGCCCCGATTCTGTTTGACCACTTGCACGCCGACATGGTTCGCCAACTGTCGTTCGATTCCACCACATTGCGCAATATAGGCAGCATGAATAAGCGCCTGGGTGACGCATCCACATTGGCCATGGCAAGCTGCGCCGCCTTCGCCGCCATCATCATGGCATCGGCCATCATCGCATCCGTGGCGTCCGGTGGCTGGGTAAACAGCTTGAAGCCGCTGATGCCCGATTTCAGTCGCCTGAGCCCGATTCAAGGTTTTGGCAACCTGTTTAGCAAACGCAAATTGGTAACCACGTCCAAGATGCTGGTGATCACGATCATCCTGTTTTGCGTTGCTGGCCTGTTTCTGCGCAGTGGCATGGTGTCGATTGCGGCCCTTATGCTGCAGCCCTCGAGCGCCGCCATCGCGCACCTGACACAGTGGATAACGGGTGGCCTGGGCCTGATGCTGCTGGTGCTGCTGTTGGCCGCAATGATCGACGTCCCGCTGCAGCACTTCCTGCACCGAGACCAAATGAAGATGTCCCATCAGGAATTGAAGCAAGAAGGCAAAGAGGCTGACGGCAATCCACAAATTAAAAACAAGATCCGCCAGAAACAACGCGAAATGGCCCAGCGCAGCAGCGTCAACGCGGTCCCCAAAGCCGACTTCGTGGTCATGAACCCAACCCACTTTGCCGTGGCCATTCGCTACGATGACAAGACCATGGCCGCGCCCCAAGTGATCTCTAAGGGCGCCGACCTGCTGGCACTGAAAATCCGTGACATTGCCAAAAACCACTCCATCCCGGTGTTGCAGTCCCCCATGCTGGCGCGTGCGCTCTACGCCAACGCCGAACTCGACCAGGACATTCCATCGGCGCTGTACACCGCTGTAGCCCAGGTGCTGGCCTACGTCTACCGCCTGCGCGCCGCCCTCAAAGGCGAGGGTCCGATGCCCGGTGATGTACCGCAACCATTCGTGCCACCCGAACTTGATCCGCACGCCAACACATTGAAAGCGGCCACCGCATGAACGCCCAACTGAAAAGCCTGCAAGGCTGGTACAACAACAACGCCGGCGTCGTCCAGGGTGCGGCGGCGCCGATGCTGGTAGTGGCGATTTTGTCGATGATGGTGCTGCCCTTGCCGCCAATGCTGCTGGACGCATTTTTCACCATCAATATTGCCGTGGCATTGATGGTCATGATGGTTGCCGCCTACATGGTACGGCCCTTGGATTTCGCCGCTTTTCCCAGTGTCTTGTTGCTGACCACCCTGATGCGCCTGTCGCTCAACGTGGCATCGACCCGGGTGGTGCTGCTGGAAGGCCATTCTGGACCAGGCGCCGCCGGTGCCGTCATTGAATCCTTTGGACACTTCCTGATTGGCGGCAACTTTGCCGTCGGCCTGATTGTGTTTGCAATTCTGGTGGTGATCAACTTTGTGGTGGTGACCAAAGGGTCCGAGCGGATTGCCGAAGTGTCGGCGCGCTTTACCCTGGATGCCATGCCCGGCAAACAAATGGCGGTGGATGCAGACCTGAATGCCGGTTTGATCAATGAAACCGAAGCCAAGCGCCGCCGCGCTGAAATCGGCGAAGAAGCCGAGTTCTTTGGTTCCATGGACGGTGCCTCTAAATTCGTGCGCGGCGACGCCGTGGCCGGCATCCTGATTTTGCTGATCAATATCTTCGGCGGTTTGACCGTCGGCGTACTGCAACACGACCTGAGCGCGTCAGAGGCCGCCAACACCTACATTTTGTTGGCGGTCGGTGATGCCCTGGTGGCCCAAATCCCGGGCTTGCTGATTTCGGTTGCCGCTGCCATGGTGGTATCGCGGGTCGGTAAAGAGAAAGACATCGGGCGCCAGATCGTCGGGCAAATGTTCGTATCGCCCAAAGTGCTGGCAATTACCGCCACCATCATGGCCGTACTCGGACTCATCCCTGGCATGCCGCACATGGTGTTTCTGGTGATTGGATCCATTTTGGGGTACGCCGCCTGGCGCATTGCCAACCGCCCGATCCCGGTGCCAGCACCGCCCCCCTCAACCGCCCCGGCCGACGGTGAAGCCAGCTGGGACGACCTGCAACCTATCGACCAACTCGGACTCGAACTCGGCTACCGCCTGATTGCCCTGGTCGACAAGAACCGCCAAGGCGACTTGCTCAACCGCATCAAGGGCGTGCGCCGCAAGTTTGCCCAGGAGGTTGGCTTTTTGCCACCGCCCGTGCATGTGCGCGACAACCTCGAACTCAAGCCCAGCGCCTATCGCATCACGCTGCGTGGCGTGATCGTTGGCGAAGGCGAGGCATTTCCGGGTAACTTCCTGGCAATTAACCCCGGTGGCATCACGACGCCGCTGCTCGGCACCGCAACCACCGACCCGGCATTTGGTTTGCCGGCGCACTGGATCGACTCCAAACAAAAGGAAACGGCACAAATGGCCGGGTTTACCGTGGTTGATTGTGAGACTGTGATGGCCACCCATTTGTCACACTTGATGCAAGTACAAGCCTCCAAGCTTCTCAGTCGAACCGAAACCCAACAACTCGTGGAACACGTCGCAAAACTCGCCCCCAAGCTGATCGAAGAGGTCGTCCCCAAGATGGTCTCGATTGGCGTTTTCCAGAAAGTGCTGCAGCTGCTGCTGGACGAATCGGTGCACATCCGCGATATCCGCACCATCATCGAATCCCTTGCCGAACATGCCACCAGCACCACCGATCCGGCCGAACTGGCCCGGCGCGTCCGCGTCGCACTGTCGCCCGCGATCGTGCAACAAATCTATGGCCCAACCCGCGAACTCAATGTGATTGCCATCGACCCCCCACTGGAACGCCTGCTGGTGCAAGCCCTGGGCAACTCCACTGGCCCGGCGCTGGACCCGGCAGTTGCCGAGTTGCTTTCTAAAAACGCTGCGGAAACCGCTATGAAACAAGAAGAAATCGGCTTGCCGGCCTGCCTCCTGGTGCCCGACCAAATTCGCAGTGCCGTGTCGCGTCTTTTGCGGCGTGTCGCCCCCCGCCTGCAAGTCCTGGCGCACAGTGAAATTCCCGAAACCCACAGCATTCGCATTGGCCCGATTCTCCGAGGTGCAGCATGAACATCCAACGATTCACCGCCCCAACGTCCCGTGAAGCACTGGCAAAAGCCCGCATGGCCTTTGGCGAAGGAACCCTGATTTTGTCCAACCGCCCCACCGAAAACGGTGTGGAAGTGGTCGCAACAGCCGAAGATTCACTGGCCGCACTGGACCAGAACCCGGTGCTGGGACGCGCCACCAACGCCGGCACCGGCAATGGCAATGGCGGCAATGCACGCCCTGACCAGAACGGCGCCCAGCCGAGCTACCGCGATGTGGCCAGCCAAGTGGAAGAAGACGTCAACCAGTTGGCCATGAGCACACTGTCGTTTCAGGATTACGTCCGCGAACGCATGGCCAACCGGCGCCGCCAGGAAAGCGGCCAAACACAGGCACCGGTCCAACGCGCACCGGCAGCGCCACAGACAGGCCAGGCACGCAGCCTGATGGATTTGCTGCCACAAGCAGCACCGACTGCGACGGTGCCTGCGAGCGCGCCAGCCGCAGACCTGAACCCGCCCGCGGCCCAGCCGACCGCCGCCCCGCGCAAATCGGCTGCGCCCCGCAGCACACCGTCCGCCCATGCGCCACAACCCGCCAGTCAAGGCATCGCACGCGAACTGCATGCCATGAAAGAGCTGATTGAAGACCGCTTTAATACGCTCAACTGGTTAGGCGAAGCGCGCCAAAACCCGGTGCAGTCGAATTTGATGCTGCGCCTGATCCGGGCCGGCTACTCACCCACGCTGTCCCGAACCATTCTGGAACGTCTGCCACAAGGCGTTGACGCCACACAGTCGATGCAATGGGTGATGGATGTACTGGAGCGGAATCTGCGCACCGACGCCGATGCCGCACCACTGCACGTCGAGGGCGGTACGTTCGCCCTGATTGGCGCTACCGGCGTCGGCAAAACCACCACAGCCGCCAAACTCGCCGGCCTGTGTGCACGCCAGTACGGCCCGGCCAGTGTCGGCCTGATTACGCTGGACACCTACCGCGTCGGAGCCCAGGAACAGCTGCGCGCCTACGGCAAGATGCTGGGCGTGGTTGCCCACTTGGCCCACGACCGTGCCGCCCTGCAAGATCTGCTGGGTTTGCTGAGCAACAAAAAAATGGTCCTGGTTGACACCACCGGCTTGGCGCCGCGCGACCCGCGCAAGCGGGAGATGATGGAATTGCTGGACCTGCCACAAGTCAAGTCACTGCTGGTTCTGAATGCCGGCGGCCATGGCGACACGCTGGAAGACACCGTCGCCAACTTCAAGTCAACGTCCGGTCAGCAGGTTATTTTGTCGAAAATCGACGAAGCCGTGAAACTGGGCCCGGCACTCGACGCCGTGATTCGCCACCAATTGGTGTTGCGGGGCGTCACCACGGGGCAGCGCGTGCCCGAAGACTGGGATGCTGCCAGCGCTTCGCAATTGGTGCGTGCCTCCATGCGCTCGGCGGGCGCTTCGGTCTACGACCCCAAGGTCGGCGACCTGGGATTTATCTTCAGTCATTCGACTGATCCCAGCCTGAACCAGAGCGTGCTACATGCCTGAGATGATGGCGCACCAAGCCAGCGGCCTGTTGGGTTTAGCGGACCAGGCTTGCCCGCAGCTGATCGCCATGGTCAGCCATGGCGACGCCCGCACCGAGCAGCCCACCTTGTGGCAACTTTGCGGTACGCTCTCGGCGCTGAATTATTCGGTTATGGTGCTGGACGGAACCACCCGGGAAACCCCCAACAACCCGGGATTGCAGCAACTGCTGGAATACCGGTTTGGCTACACACCGACCGAAAATGCCCTAAATGACTGCCAGATTATTCCGGCAGACATCGGGCTGGATTTACTCGAAAGCCCGCAACAACTGGCCCTTAGCGGCCACCTTTTCACGGCCGACAGCGTGGTAATTCTGTATGCCGACTGCCAGCGGCTGGTGCGCTTGCTTCACGGTTCACAAATTACGCCACTGATTAGTCTGTCCCAAGAGAAGAACTCCGTGCTCACCAGCTATCTGGCACTCAAGCGACTTTTGCGTGATGCGCAGCTAGAGCCGCTATTTTTGAATATGATCGAGCCCGTGCGGACACGCAATATGCGTGCATCAACGACGTTACCGGGCGGGATCGGTGCATGTGCCCGCCATTTTCTGGGTTACGAAGTGACAGCGCTCACGATTCATTCTTCATCACACGCGAACCAACGCGATCCGCAGATGCGCCAACTGGCGCTGTGCTTGTTGGAAAACGCCCTGCCCCTGCGCGGTCATGCCGTCGCAGCGGCCCATGCAGCCACATGGAATGCAGGTTTTATAAGCAGGAGATCGTGATGTACACCGCCAAAGGGCAACTCGACCGGAATGCGCTGATCAAACAATATCAGCCTTTGGTGCGGCGCCTCGCCCACCACATGATGGCCAAATTGCCCGCCAGTGTGGAAGTGGACGACCTGATCCAGGTTGGCCTGATTGGGCTGGCCGACGCACTGACACGCTATGAGGCCTCCCAAGGTGTCCAGTTCGAAACCTTCGCTACGCAGCGGATTCGCGGCGCCATGTTGGACGAATTGCGCGAAAACGACTGGATGTCGCGTGGCTCAAGAAAAAGTCAGAAAGAAATTGAGTCGGCCCTGCGCAAACTGGAACATCGCCTGGGGCGCACGCCCGTCGAGTCCGAGATCGCCGCTGAACTCGGTCTGCAGCTGGCCGAATACCAGTCCCTGTTGAACAAAGTGCGCGGAACCCAACTGGTCTATCTGGAGGACATGTCCGGGCGCAACGAAGACGATGAAAGCTTCCTGGACCGGCACGTTGCGGACGAAAAAGCCGATCCATTGAATATGCTGCGCGACCAGCGTCTGCGCGAATCTCTGGTCGCCGCCATCAAATTGCTGCCCGAGCGCGAGCAATACATCATGAGTATGTATTACGAGCACGATATGAATTTAAAGGAAATTGCCGCCGTGCTGGATGTCACCGAGTCGCGGGTGTGTCAGCTCCACAGCCAGTCGATCGCCAGGTTGCGGGCTAAAATGCGTTCGCACTGACGCACTTCACGCCATTTCCCACGCTCCCATACAACGGTGACTATCAATACAAATTATGGCGCCGACCCCTCAGGGCTGATTTGTGGCTTTCTGTTCAGTCCCGATGGCCGTGGTGTCGCTATCGACGGGCCGAATGCGCTGGCATGGCTGGCCGACAGGCAAAACAACGCGGAAGCGCTTGCGGGTGTTGGTTTCATTTGGTTGCACTTCAACCTGGCGCACGCAGCGGCAGAAAAATGGATGCGTGACAACGTCGCCCTGTCCGATCAGTTTTATGAAGCGCTGCAAGACGGATCCCGCTCAACCCGGGTAGAGCTGGACGGCGACATGCTGGTGGCCGTTGTCAACGACGTGCACTACGACTTTGCCTTCGAACCATCAGACATCTCCACATTGTGGCTTGCCGTCAGCCCACGGCTGGTGGTTACGGCGCGACGCCAACCGCTGCGCTCGATTGACCGCCTGCGCGATGCGGTCAAACGCGGTACCCGCTTGTGCAGCTCAGTCGAACTGCTGGTGCACCTGATGCACGACCAGGGTGACGTGCTGGTCAACATTGTGCGCGCCACAACGCAGCGGGTCGACACCATTGAAGACACCCTGCTGTCCGGTCGCCTGGAAAAAAGACGTGCCGATCTGGGCACTATGCGCCGGCTCCTGGTCCGCTTGCAACGCTTGCTGGCCCCTGAACCTGCGGCGTTGTTTCGCTTGTTGACCAAGCCGCCACACTGGATTCTGGAAGGTGATATTCAGGAACTGCGCCAATCCACCGAAGAGTTCAACGTTGCTTTGAGCGACATGGCGGCCTTGCAAGAGCGAATCAAGCTGCTGCAGGAAGAAATTGCTGGCCGCGTGGCGGAAGCCAGCAACCGCACCCTGTTTGTACTGACCGTGGTGACGGTATTGGCATTGCCCATCAATATCATCGCGGGCTTGCTGGGTATGAATGTGGGCGGCATACCCTTCAATGAGCACCCTTACGGGTTCTGGATTGTGGTGGGCATTATTGTGACGTTTACCAGCATCGCTGCGTGGGCTGCATTTCGCAAACCGCGCGATTGAAGACCGGGTCCAGGGCGCACGTTGCCGCAGCGCTCAAGCTGCAAAACTGCGGGGCCGCCGAATCGATGCAGCCCCTTTGGCCGAGTACGTTGGACCGGGCTTGATGGGAAACAAGATCGCCACAGACTGGTCTACAAACGCTGCCCGGCGCGCCAGGTTGTCGCGCAGCGACTGCATGCTCAGCGCCAAACTCACAATCCGTGCCTTGAACGGACTGCTGGCGGCTTCGGCGCCCAAAGCCGCCACCCGCTGTGCCAGGGCAACACTGGCATGCTGCAGGTCACTGCACGCAATAACCAGGGCTTCGGCATCGCCGTTAACCAATAACGAAGCGACCACGTTGAACTGCTGCTCAACGTGGTCGAGAATTGGGTCGGATTTATGCATGCGGAACTCCTGCGCACGCACCGTTAGCGTGTGCTGCGTTTACTGCGGAAGGCCCTCGGGCGTTGCGCTTGTGTTCATCATTTCTTGCGCATTGGACAATAGCTTGTCGGCAATGGCGTCGTGGTTCACCGTGAATGTGCCATTTTGAATGGCGGCCCGCATGGCATTGACCTTCGCGGTGTCGACGTCGCTGGCCGTCGCCGACTCCGGCTTCTCCATAGAGCGTGCCATGGTCGACATCGAAACCTGCACTCCGGGCGAGTTGCCGGTTGACTTGGCAGTCTCGGCAGCCCCTTGCGATGCCTTTTGGGCATTGTTGCTCGCAGCCTGGGCGGTCTGACTGACCGGGCTGGAAGAACTGGGAATGTCGGTATACGAATTGATTTTCATGACGGGCTCCAAAACCACGATAAGCGCAGCTTCGCTTCAATGCTATCGACCGGAATTTACCGGACTTTAGAACTTTATGCATCTGGGGCACGATTAAAGCTCCACTTTAACTGTATGGGAATCCAGTACCACACCACTGGTGATCCGCCCGTTGTCCATGCGCACACGGGCCGGCTGCCCCACCACCCCCGCCGAAAGCGCTTGTGCATCGGCAGACGCCTGGAAACCCGCCCCCTCGGCGACCACCCGAACCAAGGCCCCCGGCTGAAATACCTGGGACGGGCGCAGCATACCTTGGCGCAGGGTCTGCCCCGTGTTCAGGGGGCGGTTGGCCGTTTGTCCAAGCCAATTTTCTACCCCCTGCACCACCGGATTGGTTTCTTCGGCCCAATCCACCTCGGCTTCCATGACGTCATTCTGACCGAGTGTGGCGCCGCTGGCAACGGTGGTTCGGACCACCCAGGCCTTACCGGTCGCTTTCACCGTCATGGGTAACGATACATTCCATTTGGCCATACCGTCAACGCACCGCAAACCGACGCGACTGTGCCCCCAGAAACGCGCCCCGGGTGGTAAATAGGCCTCCACATTGGAGCACGGGGCCAAGCGCAAGCGCGGGTCCAAACCGCCGACTGACACCTCCAGCTTCAGCGGCGTGTCGCTGGTAGGCGCAGCGTCTTTGGCCGCGCCACGGGCCCATTGCAGGGCAATGCGCTGGTAATCAGCCTCCACGCCCTGTGTGGCAACGGGCGCCTGTGGGGCATAAACCGCCTGGGCCTGGGCCTGGCCAAACCACAAGCCGGCAATACCAGCGAATCCTGCAGAAATGCCAAGGCGTTTGAGCGTATTGATGAAAAAGTATGAGGACATAGTCCACTCCCAGGTGCCGTCCATGGCCCCACTGCGGGCAACTATATAGATGCAAAGCGGCAGCCAAAGGCCGCAATTGCCCACAAAAGCAACCGCAATTCCCGGCTTAGAAAAATTCAAGTTTTCCCAATAATTGCCCCACGCCGAAAGCTGCAGGCCGATCTGTAGTGCCAAGGCCCCACCAACGAGGTAATCATGTTTGCCAATTTGACCAACGGACTGGACTTTCAAGCAAAGGCTTTGCTGATCCGTGCCGAACGTCAGCGCGTGATTGCCAGCAATATTGCCAACGTCGACACCCCTGGGTACGTCGGACGCGACATCAACTTCAAAGACGCCATGAACGCCGCACTGGGCACCAGCAGTACCCTCACACTGCAAATGGCACAACCCACCACCGGCATGGACGGAGGCGCCACCAGCAACTCCACGCTGAACACCTACGGCACCACCGATCCCCGCCACATTCCACTGCAAAGCCAGCTCGGAACTCTGGGCAACAACGGCGCCCCGAGTTTGGCCTATACACCGGTCACCGAGCCGGCCATGGACGGCAACAGCGTGGACATCGATCGTGAACGCGCCAGCTTCGTCGACAACTCGGTCCGCTACGAATCCACGCTTCGATTCATTAACGGCACTTCCAAAACAATCTTGAGCGCTATTCAAGGTCAGTAATGGTTTATCAATGAATTAAGGACCAAGGAATAAGGACCCCACCATGTCGATGTTTACTATCTTCAACGTTTCTGGCAGCGCGATCAGCTCGCAATCGCAGCGCCTGAACGTCGTCGCCAGTAACTTGGCGAATGCCGACGCGGTGGCCGGGCCCGATGGCCAAGGCTACAAGGCACGGCAAGTGGTATTCGAAACTGTACCAATGGGATCGGAAGCCAGTGCCGGCGTGCGTGTCAGTGCCATTACCGAATCCAATGAGCCGCTGAAGCGGGTCCACAACCCCGGACATCCGTCTGCCGACGCCGACGGCTACGTTACCGAATCCAACGTCAATCCGGTAGAAGAAATGGTCAACATGATTTCTGCATCGCGCTCGTACCAGAACAATGTGGAAGTCATGAATACGACCAAAACCTTGCTGCTTAAAACGCTGCAAATGGGTCAGTAAACGCAGCCCCTCTGACGCCCCGCCATACAAAAGGAACACCCCATGGTCGCATCGATTACCGCCACCGCACCCACTACAGCCAGCAGCGCGAGCAGCGCCGCCGCGGGCAACTCGGCTTTGACCAAAGCCACGAGTGCGGCCGATCAGTCGCAAAACTTCCTCAAGTTGTTGGTGGCACAGCTGAACAACCAGGACCCAATGAATCCCATGGACAACGCGCAAATGACCAGCCAGATTGCGCAAATCAACACGGTATCGGGGATTCAACAACTGAACACCACCATGGGCTCGTTGGCCGGCCAGTACACTTCCATGCAGGTGATGCAGGGCGCAGGAATGATCGGTCACAACGTCTTGGCAAGTGGCAACAATATGGCCATGATCAGCAAAGACGGGACAACCACCGGCAACGGTGCACTGAACCTGGCAGCGGATGCCTCGAACGTCACGGTCACCGTAACCTCACCCGGCGGCAAGCAATTGGACTCGTTCCAATTGGGCGCCATGGGCGCCGGCAACCACACCTTCAGCTGGCCGAATGCCGCAACCTATTCTGGCGGCGGCACCCCCACCTTCAGCGTCAGTGCAACCCAAGGCGGTTCCGATGTAGCGGCAACCCCCATGATCAGCGACACCATTACCTCGGTCGGCACCGACAGCAGCGGCGCCATGAACCTGACGCTGCAAGGCGGCAGTTCGATTGCATACAGCGCAATCAAAGCCATCCAATAACATTTTCGCTACGGAGAAAAATCATGAGCTTTCAAACCGGACTCTCAGGCCTGAACGCATCCAGCCAGATGCTGGATGTGATTGGCAATAACATTGCCAATGCCAACACCGTGGGCAACAAGGAATCGCGGGTCGAATTCTCCAACATCGTGGCCGCGGCAATTGGCTCCGGCGGCGGTGGCTCGGGCCAGGGCATCGGCGTCGATGTGGCGACCGTTTCACAAAAATTCACCCAAGGCAATCTGAGCGTTACCAACAACAATATGGATTTGGCCATCAACGGCAACGGCATGTTCCAGGTAAAGCGCACCGATGGCACCATCGCGTACACCCGCGACGGCCAGTTCAAGCTCGACAAAAGCGGCAATATCTTGACCAATACCGGCGCCAACGTCATGGGTTATCCAACCGATGCCACGGGCGCCCCGACCAGCATCACATCGCAAAAGTTGGTGGTTCCCACCACCGCCCCGATTGCGGCCAGCGCCACCACGGCAATTACCGCGTCCCTGAACCTGGACTCCCGCGCACCGATCGCCAGCGAAGCCTCCCCGCCAACGCCACGCGCCACGTATGGCACCTCCGTCACCACCTATGACTCGCAGGGCAATGCCGTACCCGAGACGCTGTACTTCACCAAAGTCAATCCGGCCAACTCGTCCGAAAGCCCGATCGGCGTAACCAATCCGCCAACCGACCAATGGGCGATTTACGACTCCTTGGCGCCGACGGCCAAACCGGTTGGCTATATGAGCTTCAACTCAACCGGTGCTATCGCGGGAACCTTTAACGCCAGCGGCGTCGCGACCACGGCAGTCGGCAAGCTGCCACTGACCATCACGAATACCGCCAACCCCACCGCAGGTGCGCTCACGCCAACGCTGGACATGACCGGTGTAACCCAGTTCGGCACCAATTTTGCAGTCTCCAATCTCTCGCAAAACGGCTACACGTCGGGCAATTTCACCAGTCTGACAATTGACAGCAAGGGCGTCATCACCACCAACTACTCGAATGGTCAAACCATGAAAACCGGCGGTATGGTGGCACTCGGCAATTTCCGCAACGTGCAAGGTCTGACCGATGTGGGACACGGCGAATACCTGGAGTCCTACAAATCAGGGGCCGTGGTGATGGGCAATCCGTCGGTGGGCCAGTTTGGCGAGATTCGCTCTGGTTCGATTGAAGAGTCGAACGTGGACCTGACATCGGAACTGGTGAACATGATGACGGCCCAACGCAACTACCAGGCCAACGCGCAGACCATCAAGACCCAGGACCAGGTGATGTCAACCCTGGTCAATATGCGCTAAGCCGTACTGAGACCCTGAAAGCAACGCCATGGACCGCCTGATATACACCGCCATGACTGGGGCCAGCGCCGCTGCCAACCGGCAATCGGTGCTCGCCAACAATCTGGCCAACGTCTCTACCAATGGCTTTCGGGCCGAGCTCGAAACGTACCGCGCGGTGCCCATTGAAGGGGACGGTGCAACTACCCGTGTATTCGCGCTGGAAGCCACCTCAGGGTACTCTGACAAAGCCGGACCGGCCATGCGCACCGACCGCAATATGGATGCCATGAATGTGGGCAGCAGCTGGTTCACGGTGCAAGGCTTGAATGGCAATGAAGGCTACACCCGCAATGGCCAGTTTGAAGTAGCGCCCGATGGCACCCTGACAACCGGCAACGGTTTTCCCGTGCTATCGAATGGTGGCGCCACCATTACCGTGCCACCCAACGCGGATCTCTCGATGAGCCCCGACGGCACCATTACCGCCCAAATTGCCGGGCAACCGGCAAACAGTATCGGGCGCCTCAAGCTGATTACGCCCAGCGCGGAAGACCCACTTACACGGGGTACCGATGGCCTGTTTCACACCCTGTCAGGCGATCCGGCCAACCAAGATGACACCGCGCGCATTCTGACCGGTACCCTCGAAGGGTCCAACGTCAGCGCGGTAGAGACGATGGTCGGAATGATTCAAACGGCACGCCAGTTTGAATCGCAAATGAAACTGATTACCAGTGCGGAATCGAATGACCGCGCGGCCGCCCAATTGCTCGGACTGCAAGGATAAAACCCATGATCAACTCTCTGTGGATCTCCAAAACGGGCATGGAAGCCCAGCAAATGCAGCTGGACACCATCTCCAACAACTTGGCCAACGTTTCGACCAATGGTTTCAAAAAAGGCCACGTGGTGTTCGAAGATTTGATGTACCAAAACCTGCGCCAAGCGGGTGCCAATACATCAGAGCAATCGACCTTGCCAACCGGCCTTCAGGTCGGCCTGGGCGTGCGCCCGGTCGCCACCAGCCGCAGCTTCACGCAAGGCAGTTTGCAACAGACCGGCAACAATCTGGACGTGGCAATCCAGGGCAATGGTTTCTTCCAAATCACCATGCCCGACGGCACCACGGGTTACACCCGCGACGGCTCGTTCCAGCTGGACAGCCAGGGCCGTGTGGTCACCACCAATGGCCTGCTGGTACAGGGCGGTGTCACGGTGCCAAGCAACGCCACATCGGTTTCGGTGGCCGCCAATGGCACGGTCACGGCCACAGTGCCGGGGTCTACGGCGCCACAAACCATTGGCACAATCACCACGGCCGGATTTGTCAATCCGGCCGGTCTGGACCCCAAAGGGCAAAACACTTTCCAGGAAACGGCGGCCTCTGGCCAGCCGATTACCGGCACACCGGGCGTCAACGGACTCGGGGCTTTGCAGCAGGGGTTTATTGAAACCTCCAACGTCAACGTGGTGCAGGAGCTGATCGGCATGATTCAGACACAACGTGCGTACGAGATGAATTCCAAGGCAGTGCAGACATCCGACCAGATGCTGCAAAAGCTCGGCCAGCTGTAAGCGCCTGAGGTTGCGCCGATGGAGCGCAACAAGTTGGCCGGTTTTCCGGGTTCTTTTTAAGCTTTAACCCAACCTAAAGTTAAACAGAATCATGTCGAGGGGTAAACGGTTCTTTCGGACCACCCCGCTACCAACTTAGCACATGAAATACCCATACAAAACGGCGAGAGGCACAGGCCAGCAGCAGCTGATCAGGCTACTGTCGGCGTTTTGCCTGGTTCTGGTCAGCCTGACATTCAGCTTGTCAGCACAGGCGGCCCGGATCAAAGAAATTGCAGCCATTGAAGGCGTGCGAAGCAACCAATTGTCGGGTTTTGGCTTGGTCGTGGGCCTGGACGGCACCGGTGACCAAACCACCCAAATGCCCTACGCTACCCAGGGCATGGTGAATTATCTGCGCCAGTTGGGCCTGCAATTGCCGACCGCCCAGGTCGCCCAACTGCAAATGAAAAACGTTGCAGCGGTGTTGGTTACCGCCCAACTTCCGGCCTTTGCGCGGCCCGGCCAAATGCTGGACATCAATGTATCTTCCATCGGCAATGCCAAGTCATTGAAGGGCGGCACCCTGATCGCAACGTCGCTCAAGGGGGCCGATGGCGAGGTCTACGCCCTGGCCCAGGGCAACTTGATAGTGGCGGGCGCTGGCGCCTCCGCCGGCGGCAGCAAAGTGACGGTGAATCACCTGAGCGTGGGCCGCATTCCAGACGGTGCACAGGTTGAACGCTCGGTTCCCAACGCACTGCAAGAAGGCAGCAGCATCAATCTGAGTCTGGAAGCATCCGATTTCCAGACCGCGCGCAAGGTAGCCCAGGCGATTAATCAACACTTCGGACCCGGCATCGCACAAGCCCTGGACGGTCGCGTGGTACAGGTTCAGGCGCCGCAAACGCCCAACGAACGGGTTAATTTTCTCGCCGAAATGGAGGAATTGCCGATTGAAAACCCACAGGCTGCAGCCAAGGTGGTAATCAACTCGCGCACCGGCTCGATCGTGCTGAACCAAGCTGTGACGCTCGGTGCGTGCGCGATTGCACATGGCAATTTGTCGATCAGTATCTCGTCAACCCCGGTGGTGAGCCAACCCGGCGCGATGTCTGGCGGGCAAACTGTGGTGACATCCAAGACCAGTATCGACATCAAGCAAGAGCCAGGGAAGCTGATACAGCTGCCGGCTGCTGCACAGCTCTCCGAAGTGGTCAAGGCACTCAATTCGCTTGGCGCCACGCCCCAGGACTTGCTGGCGATTCTGCAAGCAATCAAGTCTGCCGGCGCGCTCAACGCCGAGCTGGAAGTGATCTGATATGGGCTACGCGGCAATCAATGGCAGCGCATCGATCAGCCAGTCACTGGTTGCCGATGGCAATTCGCTGGGCAATTTGAAACTCGCTGCAGGCAATAACAGCCCGGAAGCCATCAAAGAAACGGCCAAGCAGTTTGAGTCGTTGTTCATGCGCGAGCTGCTCAAGTCGATGCGTGACGCCAGCCCCAAGTCCGGCATGCTGGACAATGCCGGGACTGACATGGGCACCGATTTGCTGGACCAGCAAATGTCGGTCCAGATGTCCGGTCAATCTGGCGGATTGGCCGACCTGATTGCGGCCCAGCTGACACGCCAGGCACAGACTGCAGCCAATGGCGCAGCACCGCTGGACACCAGCAAGTCACTCTCCAGCTATAACGCCAACCAGGCCGGTGGCCACCACCGCCCGACCGCCACACAAGCCGACTTTGTGGGCCGGCACGATGGCATTGCCAGTCGCGTGGAAAAAGACACAGGCATTCCCGCCAGCTTCATGATCGGCCAGGCCGGGCACGAGACCGGCTGGGGGCAACACGAAATAAAGATGCGCGGTGGCGCCCCGTCACACAATCTGTTTGGCATCAAGGCAGGCCCGAACTGGACCGGCAAAGTGGCGGAGGTCACCACCACCGAATACAGCAACGGTGTGGCAAGCAAAAAAGTGGCGCGCTTTCGGGCCTACGACTCCTATGAAGACTCGTTCCGCGATTACGCAAAAATGATCTCGAACAGCCCGCGCTACGCCCAGGCCAAGTCGCAGACGCATTCCGCTGTCGCCTTTGCCAGTGGCCTGCAAAAAGCCGGCTACGCAACCGACCCGGACTACGCCCACAAGCTCAGTCAGGCCATTAGCACCACGCAGCAATTGCGCCGCGTACAGGTCTAAAGGGAACGCACGGTTATGGGCATTTTGAACGTCGGAACCCAGGCACTGCAGGCCAATTCAGTGGCCTTGCAAACCATTGGCAACAATATTGCCAATGCGAATACGGCTGGGTATTCGCGGCAAAACGTGACCATGACGGCGGCACCCGGCCAATATACCGGTGGCGGCTATATCGGCCAGGGCGTGTCGCTGGAGACCATCAAGCGCAATTACGACGCGTTTCTCGGCAGCCAGGCAACCTTGGCCAATTCGGTGTCCTCCTCTGACACCACGCGCGCGACACAAATGCAAAGTCTGCAGAACTTGTTGCCAGGCGGAACCTCGGGCGTCGGCCAGTCGATTAGCGACATGTTCAACTCATTTGCCGATGTGGCCAGCACCCCCACCGATCTGACAGCCCGCACCGTGGCACTGACCAATGTCAATGAAACGGCGGCACGCATCAGCCAGCTCTCGGCGAGTCTGGACGAATTGCAAGCAGGTATTGTCCAGCCACTCAAACAGGACGTGAATAACATCAACACGATTGCCGGCAATATTGCCCAGGTCAACGGCGACATCAGCCGTGCCATGGGCAATGGCCAGCCACCGAACGACCTGCTGGACAAACGCGACAAACTGATTGCCGATTTGAACAAGTTGATTCAAACCACACAGATTCCGGCCTCCGACGGGACCGTGAGCGTGTTTGTTGGCGGCAGCCAGGCCCTTGTTCTGGGCACGACAACCTCGCCGATTTCGATTACCAAAGACGATTTCAACGACAGCCAGAAAAGCAAAATTTCGATCAACCGCAACGGCACCCAGGTCCCGCTGGACGAAGCAACGCTGGGTGGTGGATCGGTCGCTGGCCTGCTGAAATTTCAGAATACCGACCTGAATGAGGCCCGCAATTTATTGGGCCGTCTGACATTGGCCGCCACCACCGCCATGAACGCGCAGAGCAAACTGGGGCTGGACCTGGACGGCAATCCGGGGGGCAATATGTTCACACCGGCCAACTTTGGAACACAAAATATTTTGCCCAGGGCGACGAATGCCGGAAGCGCCCAAATCGGCCTGGAAATTAACGATGTAACCAAATTCGAGGCCTCCGACTACGAGGTGAATTTCACCACATCGACTTCTGGCACCATCACCCGCTTGTCCGACGGCGTCGTCACCGCCTTTCCCCAAACACCGGCGACCACAGCGCCTGTGCTGGCCACGGTCGATGGTCTGAACATTACCTTGGGCAGCGGCACCGCGGCGGCCGGCGACAGTTTTGAAATCAAACCGTTCAACACCATATCGGGCAATATTCAATCGCAGTTTTCGTCGCCCCGTTCGCTGGCCGTCGCCTGCCCGGTGGCGGTGGCAGCCGGCAACGGCAATTTGGGAACGCTGACCATCAGCAGCCTGAAAGCCACCAACGCCGCCACTCCGATTGACGATTACAGCATCCAGTTCAATGTTCCGCCCAATGGGCCTATCACGTACAACATCCTGGACACATCCAAGTCGCCGGCGACCACCGTGGCAACGGCGCAACCCTATACGCCTGGAACGCCGATCAAGTACGCTCCGTCAGCAACCGCCGCTGGATTCTCCTTGACGCTCACCGGAACGCCGGCAAATGGGGACACCATGACGGTCAAGGCCAACCCCTACCCGCTGCAAGATGGTGGCAACGCCAAAGCCATGCTCGATCTGCGTGACGTCCCGATGTTCGATGGCGCAGCCACCACCGACGGCTATGCGGGCATGCTGGGGCAGATTGGCGTTCGGGCCCAGAGTGCCATTTATTCCTCTCAGGTTTCCAGCGGCCTGGCAACCGCAGCCCAAAGTGCATCGACCAGCGTTTCAGGCGTGAATCTGGACGAGGAAGCCGCCCATTTATTGCAATATCAGCAGGCCTATCAGGCTTCGTCCAAGATGATTCAGATCTCGCAGACGATCTTCACGACGCTGATTCAGGACTTGTAATAGCGACTGAAGCAGGAACACAACCATGTCTATCAGCACATTCAATCGCATCGGCACCGCCAACGCTTACGCGTTTACGCTGCAAAACCTGCAAGGCCAGCAAGCGTCGCTTTCGAACTTGCAAAACGAACTGAGTTCCGGAAAAAAAATCACCAGTCCCAGTGACGATCCGGCCAATGCAGCGGCGGCAGAACGGGCACTCACGCGACTCAGCCGAATCGCCACTGACCAGCGTGCACTCGATGCACAACACAACACCATCACCAGTGCAGAAAGCACACTGGGCGATGTGACCACGGCACTGCAAAGCATTCGGACATTGGTGGTGAACGCAGGCGATTCAATACAAACGCCGGCCGACCGCAAAACCATTGCCAATCAAATCCAGGGGCTGCGGGATCAGATCTTCTCGCTGGCAAACGCCAAGGACAGCAACGGACTGCCGATGTTTTCGGGCCTGGGCAGTGCACAGACGCCCTTTGTAGGCCCCAACTCGAGTGGCCCCGACTACGTATACAAGGGGTTGACCGGCGAGGGGACCAGCTCCTCCACTGCGATACCTGCAACCATTGATGGCGCGCGCGCGTTCATGAGTCAACCGGCAACCGACGGTGTCTATAACGTCGACGTCAACAACGCCAGTGGGGGTGGCATTGCGCCACCCCGCAATCTGATCACCAGCGGCATCACGATCAGTAATTCGACCTTGGTCAACGGTTCGGCCTATGCACTCAGCGTCACAGGCGTTGACAGCACCACCGTGCCAGGCACCACCACTGTCACCTACGATATTGCGGAAACTCCCAACGTCGGCGGCCCTTACACCGGACTCAAAACCAGTTACCCCAGCGACCAGACGGCCGATTTCACGGTGACCGCAATGCCCGGCCTGTCGTTGCAGGTCAAGGGGACACCGGCGGTAGGCGACAAGTTGACGGTCACCCCCAATAGCAGCCTGTTCACCACACTGGACAAGGCGATCACCAACATTGGCTCGGCACCGGACCCGAATTCGGTAACCCAGGCGGTCGGGCAGGCACTGCACAATATCGATTTGGGATTGGCACAGGTCTCAGCGGCGCGCGGCCTGGCCGGCACCCTCATGAACCGGGCTCAGGTAATCAGCACCGCAAATGATGCGCGCACGATCCAAGAGCAGACCGACAAAGCGAACGCAGAAAACATCGACATGGTGAAAACCATATCGGACTTTCAAAGCCAACAAACCAGCCATTCCGCCGCATTGCAGTCGTACGCGCAAATTCAGAAGTTGTCGCTGTTCAACTACCTCAACGGCTAGCCACCGCCGCGCAGGGCAGCGGAGTAAACTGGCGGGCTCTGCCCATTTGCCTATAGAACTGCAAGCCATGCAACCCAACGCTTCCCCCTGGACCCTGTCCGCACGTGCGGAAAAAATGAATCCCTCGGTCATACGGGAGCTGCTCAAGCTCACCGAAAAGCCTGGCATCATCAGTTTTGCCGGGGGGTTGCCGGCCGGCGCCACGTTTCCGATTGCCGAATTTCAAGCGGCTTGCACGGCCGTTCTGGGGAGTGACCCGATCGGCGCCTTGCAATATGCCGCCAGTGAAGGCTATGGTCCCTTGCGCGAACTGGTAGCACAGCAACTGCGCCAACAATCGGCGGCGGCCGGCCAGCCTTGGGATGTACAAGCGGAACAGGTTTTGATTACCACCGGATCACAACAAGGACTGGACCTGGTGGCCAAGGTATTGATCGACCACGGCAGCCGGGTCTTGGTCGAGTCTCCGACCTACTTGGGGGCGGTCATGGCCTTCACCCCGATGGAGCCCGCCATCGCCAGCGTCGGCAATGACGACGATGGTGTATCCATCAGCGACTTTGAAGCCCAAGCCGCCGGCGCCCGCTTCTTTTATGTATTGCCGAATTTTCAAAATCCGAGCGGTCGCCTGATGTCCGCCGAACGCCGCCGTGCCCTGAGCGCCGCCGCCGCAACTGCTGGCGTACCCTTGGTAGAAGACAACCCTTACGGAGACCTGTGGTTTGAGACACCGCCACCGCCACCGCTGACGGCGTTGAACCCCGAAGGCGGCATTTATCTGGGCTCGTTTTCCAAAGTATTGGCGCCGGGCCTGCGTTTGGGCTTTATCGTGGCACCGAAAACGGTCTACCCCAAATTGCTGCAAGCCAAGCAAGCCGCCGATTTGCACAGTCCGGGCTTCAATCAACGGCTGGTTTATGAAGTCATGCAAAACAACTTTCTGGACCGCCACGTGCCGACCATCCGTGCCTTGTACAAGTCACAACGCGACGTCATGTTGGCCGCGCTGCACAGCGCGTTCCCGCATTCCACAACCCACCCGGACCAATCATTGACCTGGAATGAACCAGCCGGTGGCATGTTTTTGTGGGCGCGCTTGCCCGCGGGCCTGAACGCTGTCGACCTGCTACCCCGGGCTGTGGCGCATGGTGTCGCGTTTGTACCCGGCGCCCCTTTCTATGCCGGAACGCCCGACCCGCGGAGCATGCGATTGAGCTTTGTCACGCCCAGCGCAGACGAAATCCGGCGCGGCGTTGTGGCATTGGCCAACGCCATTCGGGAAATGCAAGGCAGCTGAGCAGGCGAACGCCAGGCTGCTTACGGGGTCGTGTCGCGCAAAGTATCGTCCGGCAAAGCGTGCACCTCGGCCAGCAACTGGGCCAACGCCCGCCCAGCCGCTTCGAGCAGGGCCAGGCCTTTTTCCGGCGTAGCGGCAGCCGCATTGCCAACCGCTCCGCTGGCGTTGTAGTCCTGGGTTTGCCAGGCCAGCTTGGCACTGCGCCCGTTGCCCAGAATAGGAAATTGGCGCGCCCGGTCTTCCGCCGTCGAAGAAAAGTTCCGAGCCGCCGCCATGTGCACCAAATCGGGCCGCAAAACCCGCATCATCGACGTCTCGACATCCCCGCCGTGAATGCCAAAGCGGTGCTCATGGGGACTGAAAAGCGCGTTCAAATCACTGCCATCAGGCGCCAGCAATGGCAGGTCGTACCAATTCACCCGATACACCAACAGTCCCAAACGGGCCCGCAAATCGCGGCCCAACGCATCCACCAGCCCAACCTGGCCACCGTGGGCATTCAGCACCAAGAGCTTGCGCACCCCGGCATGGGCGACGCATTCGGCAATTTCCGTCCAGAGCCGCAGCACGGTTTCGGCACGCAAGGACAGGGTGCCAGCAAATGCCGTGTGTTCTGGGCTGAAGCCAATCGTTTGGGTCGGTAAAAACAAGGCCGGAACCGCGTCTGGCAAATGGGGCAAGGCCGCTGCCACCACGCCATCGACCAGCGCACTGTCTACCTGGAGTGGCAAATGCGGTCCGTGCTGCTCCGTCGCCCCCACGGGCAACACCGCAATGGTCTGGGCCATGCGGCCAGCGGCCCGGTGGGCAGAAAAATCGGAGGCGGTCCAATCGGCCCAAAAACGCGAAGTGCAGGTCATGCCGTGGTCTGAAGTAATCTGAAGTAATCGGAGGAGAATACATCAGAGTCACGCCATTGACCGGCGGCAGAGCAGCATTCAAGCGCCGGTCGTATGATCGGCATATGGCACGCGCTTCCGCCCCCCGCTCCACCACTGGCGATCATTTTTACGCCTGGGATGGCAACACCCTGGTACTCAATGTGCTGGGCAAGCCAGCCGCTGCCAAAGACGCGATTGGCAAACCCAAAGGCCCCCAACTCAAAATCAGCGTCACGGCAGCTCCGCGTGATGGCCGCGCAACCGACCACATGGTGCGATTTCTGGCGCCCCTGTTCGGCGTCTCGGTTGGCCAGATTGAAGTGGTTTTTGGGCGCGAGAGTATTCACAAGCAGTTGCGCATCCACGCACCAACCAAACTGCCCGCAGTGATTGCCGACACCGGCCCGCATCCGCCCAGCCTGGGCCAAACCCCATCCTGAATTTTCTGGGTTTTTATTTCTTATGTCGCATTTCTTTTATTTTTGGCGATTCCCCGGTCGCACACATATTTCCGGGCTGCTGGCCTGTGCGCTCACGGTCCTCCTGGCGGTGCCGGCCTTGGCCCAGTTCAGCAATGTCACGGCCAATGCCAATACCAATGCCAGCGTGGTGCAAACCGATCAGGTGCGGGCCGAACTGATTGCATTCGCACCACAGGGCATTCAGACCGGTGCCCCCGTGATGCTGGGCTTGCAACTGCAGCACCAACCGCACTGGCATACCTATTGGAAAAATCCGGGCGACTCCGGCCTGCCCACCCAACTGCGTTGGGATTTGCCCACAGGACTGCAAGCCGGTGATATTGCATGGCCTACCCCTCAAAAAATTCGCATCGGGTCGCTGGCCAACTTTGGCTACGAGGGCACGGTGGTATTGCCGGTACCCGTGACGGTCACATCCACATTCAAACCGGCGCCTGCTGGCATGCAAGTCAATGTGTCGCTGAATGCCACTTGGCTGGTCTGCAAGGAAGAATGTGTGCCACAAGAGGGGCACTTTGAATTGCACCTGCCGGTGCAGGGCTCTACGGCACTGCATGCCCGTGATTTCGAACAAGCGCAAAAAGCCCAAGCCATCGATCTGCCAGCGGACCGCGGCACCGCGAGGGTTTCGCTCAGCCCTGCAGGCGCGGTATTGCGCGTAACCGGGCTGCCCGCCGATTGGCAAGGCAAGGCACTGAATGCCTTCGTGGAAAACCCGGAAATCATCGACACACCGCATACGCCGGACAGCCAGGACGCGGTTACTGCAAGCGCGGCGCCATCTGCAGCCACGCCGCTGGTGCCCGGCACTCAGTCCTGGGACCACCGGGGCGCCTGGCAGTCGTTGATCCCGCTTTCCCCTTTGCGGACCGAGACGCCGACTGCGCTGACGTGGGTATTGGAATCCGGTGGCCACAGCCTGCGGATTCATGCGGCAGTGGATGGCACATGGCCGATGGCGGGCAATGCGGTGCGCGCACCGGTTGCACCGGCTATGCCGGCTGCCCCCCTCAGCGCCGGCTTTTGGCTGATTTTGCTGGGTGCATTGGTGGGCGGCATGGTACTCAATCTGATGCCCTGTGTGTTCCCGGTACTCGCGATCAAAGTGCTGGCATTCAGCGGCACACGCGCCGCCCCGGGGCACAGCCACCGCGCCGAGGGCCTGGCCTACAGTGCAGGCGTTATCTTGAGCTTCCTGGGCTTGGGCGGCTTGCTGTTGGCTTTGCGGGCAGGCGGTGCGCAATTGGGCTGGGGCTTCCAGCTGCAGTCGCCTGGCTTTGTCAGTGCGCTGGCCCTGCTGTTCACACTGATCGGTATGAATCTGATGGGTTGGCTGGAAACCGGTACGCTGCTGCCGTCCACTTGGGGCAGCATCCGCCTGCGCCATCCATTGGCCGATGCATTTCTATCTGGCGTGCTGGCGGTGGCCATCGCATCACCCTGCACCGCGCCATTTATGGGCGCATCGCTGGGTTATGCCGTGGCCTTGCCTGCGGCGCAGGCCCTGCTCATCTTCGGCACCTTGGGTCTGGGCCTGGCCTTGCCCTATGCCGTGGCCAGCGCCTTTCCGGCGGTTGGCCGCTGGATGCCCCGGCCCGGCGCCTGGATGGACACGATCCGCCGTTTCCTGGCCTTCCCGATGTGGGCGACTGTCGTCTGGTTGCTCTGGGTACTGGCCCACATCACTGGCATCGACGGCGCATTCAGTTTGCTGGCCTGCCTGCTGGGCCTGGCGTTATTGCTTTGGAGCCTGCAACTCGACGGCCGCAGCAAAACCATCTTGGTCAGTCTTTCGAGCGGGGTATTACTGGCTTTGGTTCTGACCCTGGGGCGCACAATCGTGCAACAAGACAGCGCCGGCAATGCCAACGAAACGACACAAGAAAACAACTGGGCACCCTGGTCGCCAGCCAGGGTAACGGCCGAGCTCGCGGCGGGGCACCCGGTGTTTGTCAACTTCACTGCGGCCTGGTGCATTACCTGCCAGTACAACAAACGCAATGCGCTGGCCAACGCCGATGTGCAGGCCGACTTCAAAGCACACAACGTCCGCTTGCTGGAAGCCGACTGGACACGCCAGGACCCGGCCATTTCTCAAGCGCTGAATGCACTCGGTCGCAGCGGCGTGCCGGTTTATGTGCTGTATCAGGCCGGCCAGGCGCCCCGTGTTTTGTCAGAAATTCTGACGGTGGATGCACTGCGGAGTTTGATTCGGGTCAATTGACCCTCCACGCAAGCTGCGACAATCGGCCCATGACTGCCCCAGCCCCCCTTCAAAACGACACGTTTTTGCGCGCATGTCTGCGCCAAGCCACTCCGCACACCCCCGTTTGGCTGATGCGCCAAGCTGGGCGCTACCTGCCGGAATATTGCGCCACCCGTGCCAAGGCCGGCAGCTTCATGGGATTGGCAACCAATACCGACTTCGCCACCGAAGTGACGTTGCAGCCCTTGGAACGGTATCCATTGGATGCGGCCATTTTGTTCAGCGACATCCTGACGGTTCCCGATGCCATGGGCTTGGGCCTGTCCTTTGCACAAGGCGAGGGGCCCCGTTTCGCCCAACCGGTGCGCGACGAAGCCGCCGTGGCAGCACTGGAAATCCCTGACATGGCCAAGTTGCGCTATGTGTTTGATGCCGTCAGCAGCATTCGCCGGGCGCTCAAGGGCCGTGTACCACTGATTGGCTTCTCGGGCAGCCCATGGACGTTGGCGTGTTATATGGTCGAAGGCAAGGGCTCCGACGACTACCGCCTGGTCAAGACCATGCTCTACAGCCGCCCCGACCTGATGCACCGCATGCTGGCAGTGAACGCCGATGCGGTGGCCGCTTATCTGAACGCGCAAATCGACGCCGGGGCACAGGCCGTCATGATTTTCGACAGCTGGGGCGGGGTGTTGGCCGATGCCGCCTTCCAATCGTTCTCGCTGGCCTACACTGCGCGCGTGCTGGCGCAGCTCAAACGCACCGGCACCGACGGCGCGGTCGTACCCCGCATTGTCTTTACCAAAGGCGGGGGGCTCTGGCTGCACCAGATGGCAGCGCTCGACTGCGACACCCTGGGCCTCGACTGGACCGTGAATTTAGGCCACGCCCGCACACAGGTGGGGGGCATTGAGAATGGGCCTGGCAAGGCACTGCAAGGCAATATCGATCCGAATGTGCTGTTTGCCAGCCCCGCGCAAATTGAGGCGGAAGTCGCGCAGGTTTTGGACAGCTTTGGCACCCCCTACCAAGGTACCGGAACCGGGCCCACGCACATTTTCAACCTGGGGCATGGCATCAGCCAATTCACTCCGCCCGAAAATGTGGCGTATCTGGTCAACGCGGTGCATACGCACTCGAAACGGCTGCGCTAAACAAAACACATAGCACGTTTTTGGGCTTTTTTGCGATTCAACGCACTTACTTATGCACAAAACGCAGGAAGTGCCAAGGGGCATACGGAAATACCCTGTTCTTGCACTATGCGCCAATAGGGGTTACGTAAGTTGTTGATTTATAAGGAATATCAACTTTGCTTTTTTTGTGGGCAATCTAAGCAAAGCCTTGATTTTCAAGGCTTTGGGGACATCATCAGCAAGATATAAACAAAGTTATCCACAGATTTTCTGGATCGTTCACAAAGCGATTACAAATCAATGACTTAGCCTCTCTTCCTCATATTCGCATCAACTTCACACGCCAAATCGATGTTTGAAACGGGCGTTTTGCTCCCTGTTCTGGTAGAGACGCCGGCCCACGCCAACCTGGGGTCGGCTTTGACCTATCGCCACACCATGCCGCTGCCCAGCGGCACATTGGTGCGTGCGCCTTTGGGCAAACGCGAGGTTTTGGGCGTGGTATGGGATGCACCCCAGGATGGCGGAGACACCGCCAGCGCACCGGACAAAATCCGGCCGATTGCGGGCGCACTGGAGGGCATAGACCCATTGCCCGCGCCCTGGCGTCAACTGATTGCGTTCACCGCCCAGTACTACCAGCGGTCGGTTGGCGAGGTGGCACTGGCGGCGCTACCGCCACAGCTGCGCGACCTGAGCAATACCCAGGTGGCACGCCGCCTGAAAGCCCGAGACAAAGCCCGCACCCGCCATGCCACGCCATCCGGCGAAACCGCCGCTGGACTGGTACTCAGCAACGAACAGCGCGCAGCACTGGACGCCGTAACCCACCATGCTGGGCCATTTTTGTTGTTCGGTGCCACCGGCAGCGGCAAAACCGAGGTGTATTTGCAGGCCGTTCAACGCCAGCTCACGACGGACCCGCAATCCCAGGTGTTGGTGATGGTGCCGGAAATCAACCTCACGCCCCAGCTGGAAGCCCGCTTTCGCCAGCGTTTCTCAGCAGAATGGGGCGACCATGCCGTCGTTTCCATGCACAGCGGCATGACGCCAGCACAGCGACTCAACAGTTGGCTGGCGGCCCACACCGGTGAGGCACGAATTATTCTGGGCACCCGCATGGCGGTTTTCGCGTCCCTGCCCCGGCTGCGCCTGATTGTGGTCGACGAAGAGCATGATCCGAGTTACAAAAGCAGCGAAGGTGCGCGCTACTCGGCACGCGATCTGGCCGTCTATCGGGGCCGACTGGAACAGGCAAAAGTCATACTGGGGTCGGCAACGCCGGCATTGGAGACTTGGTATTTGAGTCGCCCTGCGAGTGAAGGGGGGCGCTACATGCGCCTCGAAATGCCGCAACGCCTGGGTGCAGGTTTGCCTCTGGTGCGCCGGGTCGACATGAACCACCAGCCACGCCGTGCGGTGTTTTCGCTGCCCCTGCTGGATGCCATCCGGGAGCGCGTTCAGCGGGGTGAACAGTGCATGGTGTTCCTGAACCGGCGCGGCTACGCCCCGGTACTGCACTGTGCCGACTGCGGCTGGAAAAGTGCTTGTGCACACTGCAGCGCGTTTCGGGTTTTTCACAAGAGTGACCGCACCCTGCGCTGCCACCACTGCGGCTTTACCGAACGCGTGCCGCGCACCTGTCCAGGTTGCGGCAATCCCGACATCGAACCACTGGGTCGCGGCACCGAACAGCTCGAAGAGCAGCTCGCAGCGTTGTTGGCCGATGTCCGCCGGCCTGACCCCAGCGGACGGTTAACCGACGGCTTGCCGGTGCGCATTGCCCGCATTGATGCCGACAGCACGCGTGTCAAAGGTGCACTCGACACGCAGTTGGCAGCGGTTCATGCAGGCGACGTCGATGTGCTGGTCGGGACCCAAATGATTGCCAAAGGGCACGACTTCCGACGCATTACGCTGGTCGCCGCAGTCAACCCTGATTCGGCGCTATTTTCCAGCGACTTCCGTGCGCCCGAGCGCCTGTTTGCGCTGTTGATGCAGGCCGCTGGGAGGGCCGGCCGCGATGCCAGCATGGGCGCCGGCAGCGAGGTTTGGCTTCAAAGCTTTCAACCGGCACACCCGTTGTATGCGGCGCTGAAAACCCACGACTATCCGGGCTTTGCTGAGGCGCAGTTAGAAGAACGGCAGCAAGCCGGTATGCCGCCGTTTACCGCCCAGGCCTTGGTGCGGGCCGATGCACGCAGCCAGGAAGTAGCCCAGGCATTCCTGAATGCCGCACGTGAAACGGCCATGCAAACCATGCCCCGGTGGCCCGGCTGGGACCAGGTGCTGGCCCTCATTACGGTCTATCCGGCGGTGCCCATGGGGCTGCAAAGGGTCGCCAATGTGGAGCGGGCGCAAATGCTCGTGGAAAGCACGTCGCGCCCGGCACTGCAGCACTTTCTGCAAGCGTGGCAAAGCACGCTGCACGCCAGCCGCAGCGACCACAAAGGCTTGATACGCTGGGCGGTAGACGTCGACCCGCTGGCCATCTGAGCGTCCAGCAGAAAGCCTCGTCAGGCAGATTTGCGCAGGCTGCGTTGGCGCGTCCACCACAGGGCCAAAGCCAATGGCGGGATTACCAGAAAGGCCCACAAATGGCCTTGGTATAGATGGAATACCCAGAAGCGCACAGGAATGCCCCCGTCAATAAAAGCCGTCAACTCGCCCGCACCATGGGCCGCAAAAGAAGGGGTCTTTAAGGCCAGCGTGGTTACCAAGGGTGCCATATTGCTGGAAATCAGCAAATAGGCAGCGATCACGGGAATGCCCCCCACGACGGCGCGCACCACATTGCCCCGGAACATCAAGACCATTACCGACACTGCCGAAATCAGCCCCGGCAAGTCACCCAAGGGCAGCACCCGGTTGCCCGGCAGCAGCAGGGCCAGCACAATCGCGACGCCCATCAGGATCAGGCCGGTCATGATGATGGCCTTGTGGCCCATCAAAAAACCTGTATCCAGCGCCACAATCAGGTTTTTACGCTGGGGAAACACACGCTCGACCTGGGTTCTCAGCGCCTGGGTAATGGGCAGCATGGCCTCGCCAATCAGACCGCCACTGCGGGGTAACAAAAACATCACAGCGGCAATGTGCACCGCCAGTTCCAGAGTCGCCCGCAGGTCATAACCGGCCGCCAGGGCCAAGGCCAGGCCCATGATGCAGCCGATCACCATGGGCTCGTGCAACAGACCCAGCAATGCCGCCCATGTACCGGGCGCAGCCCCCGCAGGGGCCGCATCACGCTGGGGAAAATAGCCCAGGCGCGATACGCCCGGAATGCGGTCCAGCACCCAATCAACACACACAATATAGGGCGCCATGCCATTCGCCGATACCGGCGATGCGGTAATCCCCGGCAGGCCCAACTCGCGCTCGACGTCGGGCGCCGTCCACTCGGCCAATTTAAAGCAATAGATGGCCACCGTCAGGGTGGCCGCCAAACCCAGCCCCATGCTGCCGGAGACGGCCATCACCAGGGCCCCGACAAACGCAAAGTGCCAGTAATTCCAGATGTCGATATAAATTACCCGCGTCCAGCCCAGCGCCAGCATGGCCAAGTTGACCACCAACACCAGCGGAATCGAAATCGCCGCCAGCGGTGACGCCCAGGTAATCGCCGCCAAGGGCGGCCAACCAACGTCCAGCACCGGAAAATTGAGGCCACGCAGGGCCGATAGCTGCTGTACCGCCGGACTGATATTGGCAACAAAGAAATCGAATGCGATGAACACACCCGCAAAGCCGGCTGCCAAAGAAACGGTACTGCGCAGCGCCTGCGGCAAAGGAACCCGCACCGCCAGCGCGATCACCAAAATGATGAGCGGCAGCATGACATAGGCTTTGAAACTAAAAAACAGCGTGAGAAATTGGTTGATTGCGTCCATGGGCGTGCATTGTGCTTGGTTTTGAAAGGCCAGTGGCGGCGCTCGGGAAGCCAGTTCAACGTGTCTCCAGTAAGATCGGCGGCCCGCTTTGATTGCCTTCTCGACTGTTTACTGCCTATGTCTGCTCCCGCCGCCCCCTCCGCCACCCATGGTATGAATCTGGCCCAGCAGGAGGCGGTCAACTATATGCACGGCCCCTGCCTCGTGCTGGCTGGCGCCGGTTCGGGCAAAACCCGGGTGATTACGCAAAAGATTGCCCGCTTGATTCAGACTGGCATTGCCCCCCAGCGGATTGCCGCTATTACGTTTACCAACAAAGCGGCAACGGAAATGCGGGAACGGGCCAAAGGCCTGATTGGCCGCGCTGCCAAAGACGTTTTGATTTGCACCTTTCACGCCCTGGGCGTGCGCATGCTGCGCCAAGATGGCTCGGTACTCGGCCTCAAACCGGCGTTTTCCATTCTCGACAGTGACGACGTTACCGGCATCCTGAAAGATGCCGGCGGCAGCAGTGATGCCGCGACAGCCCGCCAATGGCAATGGATGATCAGTGGTTGGAAAAGCGCAGGGTTGAACTCCGCTCAGGCCTTGGCGCAAGCCGAAAACGACAATGAACGCATCACGGCGACCATCATGGCGCGGTATGAAGAGCGCCTGACAGCCTACCAAAGTGTGGACTTTGACGACCTCATCAGCCTGCCACTCAAGCTGCTGCAACAACACGCTGAGGTGCGCCATCGCTGGCAGACCCAAATGGGACACATCCTGGTGGACGAATACCAGGACACCAATGCGACCCAATATGAAATGTTGAAACTGCTGGCGGGAGAAACCCCCGATGTGGCACGCTTCACGGCGGTGGGCGACGACGACCAATCGATTTATGGCTGGCGTGGGGCGACCTTGGACAATCTGCGCAAGCTGCCGATTGACTTCCCGGCACTGAAAGTCATCAAGCTAGAGCAAAACTACCGCTCCACTTCGGCCATTTTGCGGGCCGCAAATAACGTAATTGGGCCCAACCCCAAGTTGTTTCCGAAAAACCTCTGGAGTGACCTCGGCGAAGGCGAACCGGTGCGCGTGGTCGACGCCGACAACGAGGAACACGAAGCCCAGCGCGCCGTGGCGCGTATCCAGAGTTTGCGCGCCGACGGTGCACCAACCCAAGGCCCTCAATTCCGTGAGTTTCGTGACTTTGCCATTTTGTACCGTGCCAATCACCAGGCCAAGCCCTTTGAGAAAGCACTGCGCAAAGCGAATATCCCCTACAAAGTGTCGGGTGGCCAAAGCTTCTTCGACCGCGCCGAAATCCGCGACCTGTGCGCCTGGTTTCGCTTGTGGGTGAACAATGACGACGACCCCGCATTCCTGCGCGCCATTACCAGTCCGAAACGCGGCATTGGCCACCAGACCTTGGGCAGCCTGGGCGTATTCGCCAGCCAATACAAGCTAAGCTTGTTTGAGGCGTTGTTTTCTTCCTCACTGGCCGCAGCGGTCAGCGCCAAAGCACTGGGCAGCCTGCACGAGTTCGGGCGCTATATCAACGACCTCGAATACCGGGCTCGGCACACGGTAGGGACCGAGGGTGCATCGGCCTTGCTGCGCGAGTGGCTGAAAGAAATCGACTACGAAAAACACCTGTACGACAACGAAGACAGCGAATCGATTGCGTCGGCCAAGTGGAGCAACGTAATGGAGTTTTGCGACTGGATGGCGCAGCGTTGCGGACGCACTAACGACGATGAATCGGGTGCTACCGGTCAGGGCAACGAAGAAAAATCGCTGCTCGACGTGTCCCAGACCATTGCCTTGCTCTCCACCATCAGCGAGCGGGAAAAAGACCAGAATGTGGTCACACTGTCCACACTGCACGCATCCAAGGGACTGGAGTGGCCGCACGTGATGCTGGTCGGCGTGACGGAAGGCATGCTGCCGTTCAAAATGGGCGATGCGGCGAGCGGTGAGATCAACCCGATTGCCGAGGGTCCGGCCTCCGAAGACCTGGCGCAACGTCTGCAAGAAGAACGCCGGCTCATGTACGTGGGGATTACGCGGGCCCAGCGCAGCCTGGCCGTCAGCTGGACCAAGCGACGCAAGAAAGGCCGCGAGATGGTGATGGCGTTGCCCAGCCGTTTCATCGCCGAAATGGCATTGGACCAGGCCACCGCAAAAGAGGACCCCCGCGAAAAGCTGCGGGCCTTGCGCGCGGAGTTTGCCGCCAAAGCAGAAAAAAACGCCGCCGCCGCGGCCGCCGCTCAATCGCTGCCGAACAAATCTCGCGTATAGACCTTGTCAGCGACATCTGCGAGATCGGGGGTTTGGCGGTTTGCCACGATAACGTCACATTGCTGCTTAAATTGGTCGAGGTTGCGTGTCACCACCGAACCAAAGAACAGGTCGTCCTGCAACACCGGCTCAAACACCACCACCTCAATGCCTTTGGCCTTCAGGCGCTTCATCACGCCTTGCACACTGCTGGCGCGGTAATTGTCGCTGCCAGCCTTCATGACCAGGCGGTAAATCCCCACCGTTTTGGGTTTGCGCCGCAAGATATCTTCCGCCACAAAATCTTTGCGTGTCGAATTCGCGGTAACGATCGCGCCAATCAGGGTTTGCGGCACAGCGCTGTAGTTGGCCAGCAACTGTTTTGTGTCTTTCGGCAGGCAATAGCCGCCATAGCCGAATGACGGATTGTTGTAATGGCCTCCAATGCGTGGATCGAGACTCACGCCATTGATAATTTGGCGCGTGTCCAACCCGTGGCTGGCGGCATAACTATCGAGTTCATTGAAGTAGGCAACCCGCATTGCCAGATAGGTATTGGCAAACAACTTGATCGCCTCGGCCTCGGTGCTTTCGGTAAACAACACCGGCGTATCGGACCGCACGGCACCCTGCTTTAGCAAGCCTGCAAACACCTGGGCGCGCTCAGACTGCTCGCCAACGATGATCCGGGACGGATGCAAATTGTCATACAGGGCGCGGCCCTCGCGGAGGAACTCTGGAGAGAAAATTAAGTTGCGGGTCCCCATTGTTTCTGCAATTTTGCGCGTATAGCCTACTGGCACCGTGGACTTGATCACCATCACTGCCTGCGGATTGACTTGCATCACATCGCGAATAACGGCTTCAATCGATCCCGTATTGAAATAATTCGTTTGTGGATCGTAGTCGGTCGGCGTTGCAATCACGACGAAATCAGCACCACCATAGGCTTCCTGAATGTCCAGCGTAGCGCGCAGGTTCAACGGTTTGTTTTGAAGATAGTCTTCAATCTCAGCATCTTCAACAGTGGACTCTTTGCGGTTGATTTTCTCTACTTTGCTGGCAACGATATCGACCGCCACAACTTCGTTGTGCTGGGCCAATAAAACCGCATTAGAAAGCCCTACATAGCCGGTTCCGGCGATCGCAATTTTCATGGTTTTCCTGTACTTTAAAGTGGCGAGGTGTGTCAGGGGCGTCAGAGGTAGCCCTGCGGATTGGCATGTTGCCAGCGCCAGTGATCGGCACACATGGCATTCAAATCGCGCTCGGCGCGCCAGCCCAATTCGCGGGCGGCACACTCCGGATCGGCATAACAGGCCGCGATGTCGCCTGCGCGGCGTGGCGCGATCGTGTAGGGAACGGGGCGGCCACAGGCCTGCTCAAAGGCACGAACCACGTCCAGCACGCTGTACCCCACGCCGGTCCCCAGATTCACGGCCAGGCATTCCGGCGCGGTCAGTCGTTCCAGTGCCTTCAGGTGCCCGATGGCCAGGTCGACCACGTGGATGTAGTCGCGCACACCGGTTCCATCCGGCGTAGCGTAGTCGCCGCCCCAAACCGTTAGCTTCTCGCGACGTCCGACCGCCACTTGGGCGACAAAAGGCATCAAATTGTTGGGCAGCCCTTTGGGGTCTTCGCCGATCAGCCCGCTGGCGTGCGCCCCGACCGGATTGAAATAGCGCAACAAAGCAATCCGCCAAGAAGGGTTTGCGCGATGGAAGTCACGCAATATGTCTTCAATCATCAGCTTGGTGCGGCCATAGGGATTGGTTGCAGACAGCGGATGGTCTTCTGTTATGGGCAGTCGCTGGGGGTCGCCATAAACTGTGGCGGAAGAGCTGAACACCAGGGTATCGGCACCCACGGTTTGCATGGCCCGCAACAGACAGAGTGTGCCCACCAGGTTGTTGTCATAGTAGGCCAAGGGTTTCTCTACCGACTCTCCAACCGCCTTGAGTCCTGCAAAATGAACCACGGCCGTGCACGCATGGCAGCGCAAGGCGTTCTCCAGCGCCGCTTGATCACGGATGTCGCCCACCACCAGGGGAACGCTGCAACCGGTGATTTTTTCGACCCGCCGCAAAGACTCTGCGCTGCTGTTGGACAGGTTATCAAAGGCAAATACACGGTGGCCCGCCTCGACCAGTGCAACACAAGTGTGAGAGCCAATGTAGCCGGCGCCTCCGGTGACCAAGATGTTCACAAATCCCTCCTGCCTTTAGGAGACAAATGTACCATCGCATTGCGACACAAAGACGCCACGCAAAAAGACGTTGGGCACAATGCAAAACGGCCTCACGAAACAACGTGAGGCCGAATGTAGATTTTGTATTTTTGCTTACAAAAAAATACTCAATAGAATTTTGGAGCGGGAAAAGAGTCTCGAACTCTCGACCTCAACCTTGGCAAGGTTGCGCTCTACCAACTGAGCTATTCCCGCATATTGACCTGCTTACATTAATGCATTGGTTTAATGTTGCTTACCGTCAATTTGGTAAGCCGTTATTCTAACCAGAAAAACAGCACGCATTCCGTGCTGGTGAGAAAATTTCTTCATCGTCACAGATTTGACACACAGGCTTCGTACGCTGGCGGCGATGCAATGTGCCAACCGAATCCTCGCTGTAATTTTTTGTGCCGCTTTGCTGCAACCGACTTGGGCCGCAGACACGCCTGCGGTGCCACTGTCTTTTAATGATTTTTACACGCACGATACGGGACCATACGGCTTGGCACTGTCGCCCGCACTGCTGGCGGCCAACGGCAAGCGGGTCACCCTCACCGGCTATATGGTGCAACAGGAGCGGGCCGCGCTGGGTCACTTCATGCTAACCCCGCGGCCGGTCCAGATGAGCGAACAGGCCGATGGCGATGCCGATGACCTGCCGTTGGCGTGGGCCATGATTTATCTGGACCCTGAACAACAAGAGTGCGCCATTCCCCACTCGCGCGGACTGCTGGAAATTACCGGCGTGCTGCAAGTGGGCCGCTACGAAGCGCCCGACGGCAGAGTGTCGTGGGTTCGTTTGCAACTGCCCACGGATGCAACGCGTGGCATGAATGCTTTCGAAGTCGCCACCTATCTGCACTCCCTGCAGCACGTGCACTGACACGCTTGCTGCGCATAACACACCGGGTACTCCGCCCCCTCGCAACATCGATCTGTCGCCCCTTGTCTATATTTTTCACCATGCACCGCCAATCCGAACCAACGAAACGCACCACACCGCCGACACGACAGGCACTCGCAACCATGCTCCTGGCCTTGGCCAGCGCTGGCAGTTGGGCTGCGCCCGTCGTTAGCCGGCTAACGCCTCCGAGTGAATTGTTCGCCAGCGGCAGCGCTGGGCCCGTGGTTGCGCGCTTTTTGCCCGACCAACGTTTTGACCTGCAGGCCACCGTGCGACCTGACGATGCCAGCAAGACAATTACCGCAGCGCAGTTCTTTATCGATGACAAGTTGGTAAATGGCACCGTCGCACTGCGCCCCTGTACCAGCGGTTGTTTGGCCACCGTGCCGCACAATGCCAGCATCGCTACGGTGCGCGCGGTCAGCAACACCGTTCCAGGCATTCACACGGTGCGCGTCAACGCGCAACAAAGCGACGGGCAAAGCGTGAGCGCCACCGGCAACTTTGAAGTGATCGCACTGCAAGCTGGCGGTAAAAAGGTGAAAAATATCGTCATATTGCTGGGGGATGGCATGGGCGCAGCCCAACGCACTGGCGCACGCATTGTGGCGGGCGGCTACGCCCAGGGTAAAACCATTCACCCCTTGGACATGGACACGTTCCCGGTTACCGGGATGGTAAAAACCTCGTCCTTGAATTCGGTGGTTACCGACTCCTCGCCCGGCATGACCAGCTATGTCTCAGGCAATAAAAACAATAACAACGAGGAAGGCGTATTTCCGGACGACACCATCGATCCGTTTGACAACCCGCGCATTGAATACCTGAGCGAATACCTGCACCGGACACAAGGCAAAGCGCTGGGACTGGTGACCACGGCCGATGTGTTTGACGCCACGCCTGCCGGCAATGCGGTACACACCAGCAACCGGGGCGCGGGCACCGGTATTGTGGACCAGTACCTGGATGACCGCGGCCTGACCGGCCTGACGGTATTGATGGGCGGTGGTCGCAAATGGTTTATGCCGGCCAGTGTGCCAGGTTCGGCCCGCGGCGACAAAACCGACTACCAGTTTTCCGACACCGATGCCCACACCGCAGAAATTGTGAAACGCTGGGGCGCATCACCTGGCAAGCTGGACAAAGACCGCGATCTGCTGGCGGACTTCCAGGGAGCGGGCTTCCGTTATGCGGCCGACCGCAGCGCACTGGAACACATCGATGGTCGCCACACCGATTATTTGCTAGGCTTGTTTGCGTATTCCAATATGAATGTGGCGCTGGACAAGATCGACGGCCGCCGCAACAAGGAACGCGGCGTCACCGGGCGCGTGGTGGATGACTATGGCCTGCCCGATCAGCCCATGCTGGATGAGATGACGCTCAAGGCACTGGACGTACTGGAACACCAGAAGAATGGATTTGTCTTGATGGTGGAGGGTGCCTCCATCGACAAACAAGCCCACAATATGGACACCGAACGTTGGTTGCTTGACACCATTGAATTTGACCGCGCGGTGAAGGTGGTGCATGAATATGCCCGACGCCACGAAGACACACTGGTTATTGTCACGGCCGACCATGAATGTTCCGGTGCGGCACTGATTGGTGGGTCGCGTGTGACCGATGCGCGTTTGCAGGAGTTGGTGCGGGAAGGCGGCGTAGCCAACATCCGCGACAAAGTGGTTGGCATTTACGAGCAGGCGGGCTTCCCCAAATACAAGATTGCCGCCGATGGCTATCCCGAAACCACTGACATCGACTATCGCTTGCTGGTGGGTTACGGCGCGAACGCAGACCGCTATGAAAGCTTCCGCACCAACGAACGCCCATTGCAAGACCCGCAGCAGCCATTCGTGAAAAAAGAACCGTTGTCGGTATATCCAATCGGCCCTGTTGCCCGCAACAGCGACGGCAAATTCCTGGTGACCGGACAAGTCCCCGGAGAGAGCGCGGTACACACGGCGACCGACATTCCCCTGTCTGCCTTTGGCCCTGGCGCCTGGAACTTCACCGGCGTGCAAGACAATACCGATGTTTTCTTCAAGTTGGCGCAAGCCGCCAACGGCGTGGTTTTACCCGCTGACCTAATGGCGGCGATCCAGGCGGCCAAGCGCTGAAAAAACGTCACTGCTTTGTCATTTTTTTGACATGCTAGCGGCTTAGTCTCCGGGTTCCCATAATAAGGAACCCGCCCATGAGCGCCCCTGTCGTTGTACCAATTCGCAGCCCCTTGTCACTCCAACAGGTGCTCGCGACAAAGAACCTGCACCCGGTTTTTCAGCCTATTGTCGACCTGGGTGGCTGTGGTATTTACGCCCATGAGGCCCTGATTCGCGGGCCGATCAACACCCCGCTGCACACGCCAGACGCGTTGTTCGCTGCAGCGCACTCAGAGCAACAGCGTTTTGAACTGGAATATGCGGCACTTGGCGCGATACTGCGCGACTGGGGTCCGCGCAAGGCTCCCGGGCGCCTGTTTGTCAACTTGAGCGCCCCTGCACTAACCCGCCTGTTTGAAGACTGGGGCACCGAGCGCCTGGCTGAAATGATTGCCCGGCGCGGCTTGCTGGCGCGCCAACTGGTGCTGGAAATTACGGAACACGAACGCGCAGCGGATATGAAAATGCTGGGCAATGCGGTGGCGGCCATTCGCGGTCTGGGCGTCGGCCTGGCATTGGACGACTTTGGCGACGGCCACTCCAGCTTGCGACTGTGGTCCGAGCTGAAGCCAGACATTGTGAAAATCGATCGATTCTTCATTCATGAGGTGAGCACCCAGGGCGACAAAGTTAAAACGATTCAGGCACTGCAACAAATCGCCAGTATTTTCGGCAGCGAACTGGTCGCAGAGGGCATCGAAACCGCGCAGGATTTGCGTGTATTGCGTGACCTCGGCATTCATTTCGGACAAGGTTATTTCCTGGGGCGACCAGCGGATCACGCGCATGCCGCCATCGAAAATGCCGCACACCAGATCCTGAAGGAGCGGGAAGTCGCGGTTTTCCCAGAGCTCAGCCGCCATGGCAACGCCGGCCAGATACGGCACCTGTCGATCACCCAGGCGCCAGCCGTCAGTCCACTCGACACCAGCGACTCGGTAGCCCGCGTATTCAACCAAAATGACAATTTGCATGCCTTGGCCGTACTGGATGCGGGCCAACCGGTGGCAATCATCAACCGCGCCCACTTCCTCAATGAATATGCAAAGCTCTATTACCGCGAAGTGTGGGGCAAAAAATCATGCATGAAGCTGGCCAATCTTGAGCCCCGCATCATTGAGCGCAATCACAATATTGACGAACTGGTGGGCATCCTGACATCACAAGACCAGCGCTACCTCAGCGATGGATTTATCGTGGTGGAAAACGGTAAATACCTTGGACTTGGCACGGGCGACCAGTTGGTGCGCTCGGTGACAGAGACGCGCATTGAGGCGGCGCGGCACGCCAATCCACTGACCTTCCTGCCCGGCAATATTCCGATCAGCCAGCACATTGAACGCTTACTGAAGAAGCAAGCAAACTTCGTAGCCTGCTATGCCGATTTGAACAACTTCAAACCCTATAACGATTACTACGGTTATTGGCGCGGCGATGAAATGATTCGTCTCCTGGCCCGGATCGCAATGGAATTTTGTGATGCGCAAAAAGACTTTGTAGGCCACGTCGGCGGCGACGACTTTGTCTTGCTATTCCAAAGCCCGGATTGGCTGTCCCGCAGCGAAGCGCTGGTCGCAGAATTCAACTTGCGGGCATTGGACTTGTTCGATGCACAAGCCCGTGCGGCGGGCGGCATCGATGCCGAAGACCGGCACGGTGTGCCACGTTTTTTCCCGTGCACCACGGTGTCTATCGGCGCTGTCAAAATTTCAGGCGGCATTTACTCCGGCGCGGACGAAATTGCCAGCCTCGCAGCGCTGGCAAAACACGACGCCAAGCGCACAGGCATTGGCGTGTTTCTGCGACCAACCTGAGTGGCGCTTTTACGCTTTTATTTACGCAACTTGACCAGCTCCGTCTGCAATTCGCGGACCAGATCGGCATGGCCGTTGGCAGAGAATTTGGCAATGGCGGGGCGTGCCGCATCTTGCATACGGTCGATTTCCTTGGGTGCAATCACGGTCACTTGCATGCCCTGTTGCTTGAGTGAATCCAAGGCCTTGGCACCCGCTTCACGGCTGTCTTTGCGCTCAAAAGCACGTGAGACAACCGCAGATTCCTGAATCGCTTTCTTTTCATCGGCACTCAGACCGTCCCACCACTTCTTACTCGCAAGCACAATCCAGGGGCTGTAAACGTGCTTGGTAATGGACAGGTATTTCTGTACTTCGTAGAACTTACTGGACTGAATCGTATTAACCGGATTTTCTTGTCCATCCACGGTGTGCGATTCCAGTGCCGTGAACAGTTCCGCAAAAGCCAGTGGAATTGCATTGGCGCCAAAACCATTGAACATATCGATATAGACCGGATTTTGCATCACCCGCAGTTTGATGCCTTGCAGGTCCTCCATGCGGGCAATCGGGCGCTTCGAGTTGGTCAGATTGCGGAATCCATTCTCCCAATACACCAGTCCAATCAGGCCCTTCGCTTCGAGTCGTGCCGAGAGTTTGGTGCCAAAGCTGCCATCCAGAATGGCATCGGCTTCTTGCTCACTGCGGAATACAAAGGGCAGGTCGTAGATGCCAAAGTTGTCGTCGATGCCGACCAGCGTGGCCGTTGACACCACGGTCATTTCCTGGGCGCCACCGATCAGCGCATTTTGCATTTGGTTGTCGTTACCGAGGCTGGCACTGGCAAAGCCTTTGGCGCGCAATTTGCCACTGGTGCGCTTGGCGAGGTCTTCGGCAAAGGCTTTAACGGCCCGCCCCTGGTTGCTGTCTTCCGCCAGTCCATAACCGAAACGAATGATGCGGGTCTGATAGTCCGCGGCCCAGGAAGGCAGCAGACTGGCGGCAAGACCCGCAGCCAGGGCAATTTGGAACAGTTTTTTCATGGTAGTTTGTCTTCCCAGTTGAAATAGTTGATTGAAATGAAAGGATGTAGAAAATCCGCGGGTTCAACGCAACCAGGCCATAGGCACGGTGATAAATCCCGGGAATGCCACGAACAGGAACACCAGCACGGTTTCGGCGAGCAAGAACGGCCAAACACCTTTTGTTGCGCTCTCCAGCGAAATCTTGGCGACACCGCAGACCACATTCAGCACGGTGCAGACCGGTGGATGAATCAATCCCAAGGTGCCCACCAAAATAAACATCACGCCAAAGTAGGTCGGGTCGATGCCAGCGGCCACTGCGATCGGCGTCAACACCGGGCCCATCACCAAAATAGTGGGCGTCAAGTCCATGACATTGCCAATCGCCAGTAACAGCAACATGATGGCCGCCATCAGCCAGTGGGGGTGACCCAGCAACGGGCCGAGAAACTCGGTCACCTGGGCAGGCAGGTCGGCCAAAGTCACCATATACGAGGAGACAAAAGCTGCCGCACACAAGAACATCACCGTGCTGGTAGTACGGCCTGCCGCCACCATGATGGGTTTAAGTTGCGACCACTTTACTTCACGGTAGACGAACAAACTGACACCCAGGGCATACATGGCGGCCACTGCCGACGCCTCAGTCGGGGTAAAAATGCCACCCCGCAAGCCACCCACAATAATCACCGGCAATACCAGTGCCCACAGTGCGTCAGTGAAAGCGCGGCGGCGCTCGGCCCAACTGCGCCGGGGCTGCAACGTCACTTCCATATTGCGCGACAACAAGGCCCACACCAGCACCAGTCCCAGCGCCCGCAACAATGCCGGCACAATGCCTGCCACGAACAATGCACTGACCGAGGTATTGGTGGTGACGCCAAAAATAATGAATGGCATCGATGGCGGGACAATCGGGGCAATCACACCACCAGCGGCAATCAGCCCGGCGGAACGTGGCACCGAATAACCATTGTCACGCATCATGGGTATCAGCAACGTCGCCACCGCGGCGGTATCGGCCAAGGCAGATCCCGAGAAGCACCCCAACAACAGAGTGGCTGCAATCGCAACATAGCCAAGCCCCCCTTTGCGGTGCCCGACCATGCTCACGGCGAGGTTGATAATGCGGCGGGAAATACCGCCGGCATTCATTAATTCCCCGGCCAGAATGAAACAAGGGACCGCCATCAAGGGGTAGATATCGGCGCCGGCTATCATGTTTTGCGCCACCAGTTGGGCGTCAAAAAAGTTCAGCTGGACCATGAGCGCGATGCCGGTGAGCATCAACGCGAAGGCAATCGGCATGCCCATGATGATCAGCACAATCAAGGTGCTGAGAAAAACCAAAATGCTCATCGTGCGTCTCCCGGCATGAAGGCGTCAGGCCGACGCAATATGATTTTGAACAAGCTGGATCCGACGATTAGCAACATGGACGCCGCACACAACAGGCCGGCCGAGGCCATCAGGGCGTTCGGGTAATGCAGGACCGTCGAGTAGTTGTGCAAACCAATCTGGGTTTGCGTCCAACTCCCCTGCAAGAACAGCCACAGCGCATACAGTGTCAGCAGGTGTGTCACGATGGCGCAACTGCGCCGAGCCCAGACCGGCAGGCGCGCCTGCACCAATTCCACGCCCAGGTGGGCGCGTCGGCGCAACGTGAGCACGGCGCCAAGAAATACCAGCCAGACGAACAGCAAGCGCGACAGCTCTTCGGCTCCGGCAAAACTTGCGCCCAGGGCATATCGCCCAACGACGTTTGAAAACACCAGCAGCACAATCAGCCCCAGTGCAATGACCATCAACGTTTCCACCACGCCTTCCAGGCGACCCCATTTTTTTTGCATTGTTTACTCCACTTTCAGCTTGCGGTCGGCCATCGCCAACCAATCCAGCACGCGCGCTTGCAAGATTGCCAATGCGAGCGAGGCATCGAGCGTTACGACGCCCGGCTCACCCACCGGTGACTCCAGGGTGGCGAACTGGTTCTCGACCAGACTGGCGTTAAAGAAATGACTGGCAGCGCGTGCCAGTACCCGCCGCTGGGCCTCCGCCTGCGCAATGTGCAAGTACACAAAGCCCACTGCGGGGGCCGCCATGCGCAGGCGGTTGCGATAATCGCGCTTGAGCGCTGAGCACGTCACCACCACGCCAGCCGGGTGTCGCGCCATTTCGGCACCCAACGCCGTCAGCCAACCACTGCGATCGGCATCCGTCAAAGCCACTCCCCGGGCCATTTTTTCGCGGTTATGTTCACTGTGGAAATCGTCCCCCTCGACCAACGACCATCCAAGCGCTTGCGCCAAAGACTGCGCGAGGCTGGACTTGCCGCAGCCAGCGACGCCCATGATTACGATTCGTTCACACATAAAAGGACAGCGCTATCCCATGAAAATTAAAAAATTCGCACGGATTTCAAGGTGATTTTGTTGATAATCACCCAAGACACGTACGATTGGACAGCGCTATCCTATTTGCAAAGACATTTTTTTGGCATCCGTAATAACCCTCGATCCGAATGAAGAAAGACCCTAGCCGCCAACGCGCCAGCGGCCGCGTGACCTTGGCAGACGTTGCCGCTGCCGCCGGTGTCAGCCCTATCACCGTGTCACGCGCACTGCGCGGTGAACGCGCTGTCGACCCGACGCTGGTCGAGCGGGTACGCAGCGCATCGGAAAAACTGGGCTACGTGCCGGACCCTGCTGCGCGCGCGTTGGCGTCGCAACGCAGCAATCACGTTGCGGTATTAATCCCCTTGTTGTCCAACGAGCTGTTTGTGACCTTGCTGGAGGCAGCCCAACTGCATTTGCGCCAAGCCGGGTTTCAAACCTTTATTGGCGTTACCCACTATCAACCGGCGGAAGAAGAACAGCTGCTGCGCGAACAGCTTATGCACCGACCGGCCGGCCTGATGGTGACCGGTTTCGACCGCACCGCCGCAGCCCAACGCCTGATCGAAAACAGTGGCGTGCCCTGCGTTTACCTCATGGAGAACGCCGCGCGCCCGGACGTGTACAGCGTTGGCTTTTCACAAGAGGCTGCCGCCTGCGATTTAACCCGCCACCTGCTCAGCAAAGGTCGCCGGCGCATTGCCTTTGCCGCCGCACAACTTGATCCGCGTACCTTGCAGCGGCTCGCCGGCTGGCGTCGCGCGCTGACCGAAGCGGGCTGCTACGCACCCACCCTGGAATGGCTTAACCCGGCGGCGTCCAGCATGGAGCTCGGTGGAGTTATGTTTGCCCAAATCGCCGGACAGATGCCGGCCCTGGACGCAATCTTTTTTTGCAACGACGACCTGGCGCAAGGGGCGCTGCTCACCGCCAATCGAATGGGTATCGCGGTGCCCGACCAATTGGCAATTGCCGGCTTTAACAATCTGCGCGGCAGCAACTTAATGAATCCGCCACTCACCACTGTCGAGACGCCCTTGGCCCAAATTGGCGAAGCGGCATCAGCGATGCTGCTGGCGCTGATAAAAAATCAGCCGGTCGCCACGCCCAATCTGGACCTGGGATACCGGCTGGTATTGCGCGAGAGCGCCTGAACAGGACGCTGTTTAGAACGTCACGGCCTGGCCACTTTGGGCACTTTGGGTGGCGGCGTCGGCCAATTTCTGAGCTGCCACACCGTCTGCAACGGTGGTCCGGAAATCGGCACCGTTTTGCAGGCACTCGAAGAAATGCGCCATTTCCAGGCGATAGGCTGCGGCGTAGCGCTGCAAAAAGAAGGCCTCAGGCTTGTCGGCCGTAATGCCGTTGGCGTTCCATTGCACTACTTCCGTAGGCGTATGGTTACCACACTGCAGCAGGCCAGCGGAGCCCAACACTTCAAAACGCTGGTCGTAACCGTAGGCGGCACGGCGCGTGGTGTTAATTTGGCACAAGCGGCCTTTGCGGGTGCGGATGGTGACAGCCGAACTATCGAAGTCGCCCAATGGTTTGATGGCAGGGTCGGTCAAAACCGAGCCGGTCGCGCTTAGCCACTCTGCCTCATCACCGTCTGCACACAGAATCCAGCGGAACACATCGAAATCGTGAATCAGCATGTCACGGAAAATACCTCCCGATTGTTGAATGTATTCGGCAGGGGGCGCACCCGGATCGCGGCTGGTGATCACCAGCATTTCAGGGCTGCCGATCTCGCCGGACAGCAGACGGCGGCTGGCATCATTGAAGGTCGGGTCAAAGCGGCGCTGGAAACCAATCATGCAACGCACACCAGCGGCTTTGACGGCGTCACCGCAGGCCACGGCGCGCGGTACTGACAGGTCCACCGGCTTTTCACAGAAAATGTGCTTGCCCGCAGCTGCCGCGCGGGTAATCAAATCGCTGTGGGTTGCAGTGCTGGAGCAAATGGCCACGGCGTCCACGCTGGCATCCGCCAGAGCGGCCTCAATAGTGGCCACTTCGGCGCCCAGCGTTTGTGCCAGATCGGCCGCCGCCGCGGGTACCGCATCGGCCACATATTTGAGCTTCACACCGCCCAATGCGGCCAAATTAGAGGCGTGGATGCGACCAATGCGGCCGGCGCCAAAGACTGCTACGTTTTTCATGCTTGTCCTTTGAACTTGACTTCAACGCACCAAAAATGGTGCTCCGATTGTTTGAAAATATATTTCCAAATGAAATAATGATCGAAGTATATTTCAAGAACTGCGATTCGGAGTGGTCGGCTGGTATGCCAGCTCTAGGGTATACGCCAACGCGATGAACAGACTTTGCGCCAGCCCCATGGTGCTGCTCAGGGAACGGAAGCCCAATGTCGAGTTGTCTTGCACGACCAACGATACCTGGGCCATCTTGGCCAGCGGGCTCATGCGACTGTCGGAAATTGCAATCAGGCGCGCCCCCCGTTCCAGTGCCATCTTGGCGACCACAATGGTTTCCTCGGCATACGGCGTAAAGGACACCGCAATCATGACGTCACCTTTGCGTACCGAACGCATCTGTCCCTGGTGCATGCTGCCCAGCGCACTTACCAGACCAATGCGCTTGTCGGTGTGCTGCAGCGCGTAATCGAGGTAGGCTGCAATCGGGAAAGAGCGGCGCGAGGCCGCAATCCAGACGCTGTCGGCCTCCACCAGCAGTTCCACCGCTTTTTTGAATGCCGACGCATCCAGGTTGTTTTCCAGTTCCTGCATACCCGCCACGCTGCCCGCCAAAAATTCACGGGCGATGTCTACGCTACTCAAATTATTGGAACCAGCCTCAATCAGATTGCGAATGCGCGTGCGGTAGTTGCGACTGGGCGCCAATTGGCGCGACAGGTTTTCCCGAAACACCGACTGCAGCTCGCTGAAGCCGGAAAACCCGAAATGCTTGGCAAAGCGCACCACAGCCGACGGTTGCACACCACAGTGATTGGCCAATTCCTGAATGCCCTCAATGCCCACGTGATCCCGGTTCTTCTCGATGTGCAAAGCAATCACGCGCAACTGTTTGCTCAAACTTTCATATTCGGTCGAGATACGCCGGATCAGCTGATCGGCACTGGGCAAATTGGTTTTCGTGTCGGCCATGGGATGTCTTTTGATTTTCAGGTTTCAGAAATAGTTTTCCAAGATACTACGCGAATTCAAGCGCATAACCACCGGTCTGCCAGCTTTCATAAAATAGGCTGCGCAACTATTCAATAAAGAACACTTCCAATGCACCCGACTTACATCCTGACCCTCTCTTGCCCCGACAAACCGGGCATCGTTCACGGCGTTACCGGCTTGCTTTTGCAAATGGGTGGCAATATTGAGGAAGCCGGGCAGTTCAACGATGCACAAACCGGCCTGTTTTTTATGCGCGTTCAGTTTGCCTGCAGCCAAACCACGCAAACTGCCATACAAGATGCACTCAATACCCTGGCGGATCTGTGGCAAATGCAGGTTAATTTGCACCGGGCCGACCAGCCCATGCCGACCGTCATCATGGTCAGCCAGCAAGGCCATTGTCTGAATGATTTGCTGTTTCGCTGGAAGAGCGGCCTGCTGCCCGTGGACGTCAAAGCCATCATTTCCAACCACCGTGATTTTTATCAGCTGGCGGCCAGCTACAACATCCCGTTTCACCACATCCCTGTAACGGCAGCGACCAAGGCCGATGCGGAGGCACGGCAACTCGAGGTGATTCGGGCCGAGGGGGCGGAACTGGTGATTCTGGCGCGCTATATGCAAGTGCTGTCAAACGGCATGTGCCACACGCTGAACGGCAAAGCCATCAATATCCACCACAGCTTTTTGCCGAGTTTCAAGGGCGCCAAGCCCTATTACCAGGCCCATGACCGGGGCGTCAAGCTGATTGGGGCCACCGCCCATTACGTTACGGCAGACTTGGACGAAGGCCCGATTATTGAACAAGATGTGGCCCGCGTTGACCACAGCCGGACGGTGGACGACTTTACGGCGCTGGGCCGTGACACCGAAAGCCAAGTGCTCGCACGTGCCGTAAAGTGGCATGGCGAGCACCGGGTTTTGCTAAACGGTCACAAGACCGTTATTTTCAAGTAAGTCAATACGGCGCGGACAAATTAACGTCCGCGCTTCTTGTTGCGGTATTGGTCGGCAATCACCGCAATCACAATAATCGCGCCCTTGACCATCTCCTGGTAGTAGGCGTCAATGCGGATGAAGGTAAAGCCCGACATCATCACGCCCAAAATCAGCACGCCAATCACGGTACCGGTCACCCGGCCCAAACCGCCCACCAGCGAGGTGCCACCGATCACCACGGCAGCAATCGCATCGAGCTCATACATCACGCCCATGCCCGACTGGCCAGAAATAGCGCGGGCTGCGGTTACGCTGCCGGCAATGCCGCTGAGCAAACCGGCAATCGTATAAATCCAAATCAGGTGGCGGTTCACATTAATACCCGAAACGCGTGCGGCCTGGCGGTTGGCACCAATTGCGTAGGTGAACTTGCCAAAGCGGGTGTAGCGCAACACGATATGGAAGATCACGGCGATGGACAGGAAGATCCACACCGGATTCGCACCCGAGCCGATCCAGGCAAAGTCATCGGTCAGCATCGACACCGGCATGCCACCGGTAAACCACTTGGCAAAGCCACGCGCAGCCACCATGGTGCCCAGCGTTGCAATGAAGGGCGGAATCGCGGTGAAGGCGATCAACGAACCGTTGAGCAGGCCAATCAGCATGCCCACCGTCATGCCCGCCAATATGGGCCAAATCACCGGCAGGTCGGTGAGCTGTGGGAACACTGCGCGCGGGAAGTCAGAGACCTGCGCCAGGCTGGCCGAGACCACCGCCGTGGCCGCTACTACCGAGCCCGATGAGAGGTCAATGCCACTGGTGATGATCACCATATTGACACCCACTGCAATGATGCCAATGACCGACATCTGCAAAATAATAATTTGCAGACGCTCGGCATTGAAGATGAAGCTTTGGCCGTTGATATACCAACCCAGGGCTTCGAAGAACAGGCTGATGCCTACCAGCACCATCAGGATACTGGCTTCGGGAGGCCATTTGAATTTAGCCGAACGCGCGGTCACGGGCGCGCGCGTGTCATTGCTGGCTTGGGCCGGGTTGGCCTGGGATGCGGGGGTTTGGGGTGCTGTTGAACTGGTCATTTTGTCGTCTCTTGAATTCATTTGGCTGCCAAATCCATGACCGAAACCTGGTCCGCGTCCTTGCGGTCCAGAATGCCGGTGACATGGCCTTCGTGCATCACCACGATGCGGTCACTCATGCCGAGTACTTCGGGCATTTCCGAGGAAATCATCAAAATCGCTACGCCCTGGCTGGCAAGCTCGGACACCAGGCGGTGAATCTCGGCCTTGGCACCGACGTCAATGCCGCGTGTGGGTTCATCCAGAATCAGAATCTTCGGGTTGGTCAGCAACCAGCGGCCCACCAGCACTTTTTGCTGATTGCCACCCGACAGGTTCTGAATCGCCTCTTCCATATTGGGCGTCTTTACACGCAGGCGCTGGGCCATGGCTATGCAGTCCGTGCTGAGTTGCTTGCTTTGCACAAAGCCGCCCGAAACGTAGCGCTGATTGAGCACGGCTGCGTCCATGTTTTCCTGAATATTGAGGGCCAGGAAACAGCCCGTTTCTTTGCGGTCTTCGGTCAGAAACGCCATGCCACACGCCAACGCTTTGGCCGGCGTATCGATGCGCACGGCTTCGCCGTTGATGTGAATGGTGCCAGCGCTGGCCGGCGTCACGCCAAACAGGGTTTCGGCGACATTCGAGCGCCCCGAACCCACCAGACCGGCCATGCCGACAATTTCACCGGCACGGATGTCAAAGCTAACGTCCCGAAAAACACCGTTCAGCCCCAGGTTGCGCACCGACAAAACAACCTCCCCGATCGGCACCTCTTGCTTGGGGAACATCTGTGTGATTTCGCGCCCCACCATCATCTTGATGATGTCGTCGCGGGTGACTTCGGTAGACAACTTGGTGGCAATGTATTTGCCATCGCGGAAAACCGAAAACTCATCGGCAATCTCAAAGAGCTCATTCATCTTGTGCGTGATGTAAATGATGCCCTTGCCCTGCGCCCGCAGGCTGCGGATGATGGTAAATAAGTGCGCTACTTCACGCTCGGTCAGTGCCGAGGTAGGCTCGTCCATGATCAGCACGTCCGAGTTGTAGGAGACCGCCTTGGCAATTTCTACCATCTGGCGACTGGCCACCGACAGGGTTTGAACCTCGGCGCGCGGATCAATATCGATATTCAGCGTGCGGAACAGCTCGGCGGTGTTGCGGTACAGGGCGCCATGGTCGACAAAACCGAAGGCGTTCTTGGGCTCGCGCGTAATCCAGACGTTCTCGGCCACCGTCATGTGGGGCATCAGGTTGAGTTCCTGGTGAATCATCGCGATGCCTTTGCTCAAGGCATCAATAGGCGACTTCAGCGTCACGCGCTGACCTTTGAGGGTGATTTCTCCCTGATCGGGAATGTAGATGCCAGCGATGATTTTCATGAGCGTGGACTTGCCCGCTCCGTTCTCACCCATTAGCGCGTGCACCGTGCCCGCGCGCAATTTAAAACCAACGTTGTCCAAGGCGACAACACCGGGGAATCCTTTGCGAATGCCTTGGATTTCCAGCAGAGGGGCTGCGCCCGCCGACGCTGGGGGCGCATGGGCAGCGCGCGTCTCTGGATGTTCCATAGTGGCTTGGTCAGACATGCTCGGTCTCTTGATTGAATACAAACAGCAACGCAAGCCCCCGCCATTCGGTGGGCTTGCATTGCACGGGGCTCGCTATTTAGTTCTTGCCGGAGTACTTGCTCAGATTGGCAGGCGTCACCAACTCGAATGGAATGTTCACAAAGCGCTCAACCGGTTGCTTCTTGATCAGCTTGATCGCTGCTTCCACGGCGCCGGCGCCTTGGCCGTGCGCATTTTGGAATACCGTGGCTTTCAGATCACCGGCCTTCATGGAGGCCAGTGCATCGGGCGTTGCATCCACACCGGCCACGATGCTGGTAGCGGTCCATTTCTTGGCCGCCTTCAGCGCGTTGATAGCGCCGATGGCCATTTCGTCGTTGTTGGCAATGATGGCGTCAAACTTCACGCCCGACGACAACCAGTTGGTGGTAATGTCTTGCGCCTTGGTACGGTCCCAGGCACCTTCACGCTTGTCAACAATCTTCAGACCGGAACACTCTTTGGTGGCAACCACTTCTTCCACGTCCTTGGTACGGGTACGGGCAGCTTCGTTGGAGAGTTCGCCCATCAGCACCAGCACGTCACCCTTGCCCTTCAGCAAGCGGCACACTTCCTGGGTTTCCAGCGTACCAGACACTTTTTCATCCGATGCCACGAAAGCCACGCCCTTGGGCAGCTTCTCGAAGTCCACCGGCTTGCGGTTCACATAGACCAAAGGAATGCCGGCTTCGGTCACCATCTTGGTGATCTTGGGGCTGGCGTCCGTATCAACCGGGTTCACGATGATGGCGTCGTACTTTTGCGCAATCATGTTTTGAATTTGGCTCAATTGCTTGCCAACGTCGTTGCCTGCATCTTCCACTTGAACAGTGGCGCCGGCTTTCTTGCCTGCGTCCAGCGTGCCGTTCTTCAAGATCGTCAAGAACGTGTCGAGCTGGGCCATGGCCAAACCGACTTTCTGCGCGTGAGCAGCCAAAGGGGCCAACAGAGTGGTAGATACCGCAGCAGCGATCAGGGCTTTTTTCATCATGAACAGTCTCCAGTTGTATTAAGTGATTGGGAGCAAACGAAACAGTTTTTCGTGAGATGCAATCAATAGAATTTTTTTTGCATCACGGAACGTAATGTATTCAGAATTGATACAAAAAAGAAAATTATTTTCTAAGTAGTTACACTAAGGGAAATTATTGTTTGAATGCTTTAGATTCGACGAATCGAAAAATTTTTTCTATTTTTCACGCCACTGCCCTGCTAAATGGGCAACAATTCGACCCACGCCAACCTGACACGCCACCATGCCCGCATTGCAATTCCCTGACAACCGCCCGATCGACCTCGCTTGCCTAGGGCGTTTGGCCATCGACCTCTACGCCCAACAATTTGGCAGCCACCTGGAAGATGCCCGCAGCATGCAGATGTACCTGGGCGGCAGCTCGGGCAATCTGGCCTTTGGCGTGGCCCGCTTGGGCATGCGCAGCGCCATGATCAGCCGTGTGGGCAACGAGCAAATGGGCCGCTTCCTCAGCCAAAGCCTCAAGGCCGAGGGCTGCGACGTCTCGCAAATCCAGATCGACCCCGAGCGCCTCACGGCCCTGGTGCTGCTGGGCCTCAAAGACCGCGACACCTTCCCCCTGCTGTTTGTGCGTGAGAACTGCGCCGACATGGCAATCGATGCCGGCGCGATTGACGAAGCCTTCATTGCCAAGTGCCGCGCCCTGGCCATTACGGGCACCCACCTGTCCACCCCGACCACCCGCAAGGCCTCGCAAACGGCCCTGGAATATGCCGGCAAGCATGGCGTCACCCGGGTGCTCGATATCGACTACCGCCCGGTGCTGTGGGGTCTGACCAGCCGCGGCGCAGGCGAGAACCGCTACGTTGCCGATGCGGGAGTGACAGCGCAGTTGCAGGAAATGCTGCCGCATTTTGAGCTGCTGGTGGGCACCGAAGAGGAGTTTTTCATCGCCGGCGGGGTTGCCGATGACCTGATTGCCAGCCTCAAAGCGGTGCGCGCCCTGAGCAAGGCCACTTTGGTGGTCAAGCGCGGCGCCATGGGCTGCTGCGTGATTGAAGGCGACATTCCAGCGCGCATTGAAGACGCCACCACCTACCGAGGCGAGCGCGTCGAAGTGCTCAATGTGCTGGGCGCCGGCGATGCCTTCCTGTCGGGCCTGATGGCGACGCTGCTACAAGGCAAAGACTGGGAAGAATCGACCCGCGTGGCCAACGCCTGCGGCGCCATTGTGGTGTCGCGCCATGCCTGCTCTGCAGCCATGCCCACACCGGCCGAGCTGCAACACTGGTTTGGCGGCGAGCGCAACCCCAAGGTGGATGCCGACCAGCAACTGGCCCATCTGCACCGGGTTACTGCGGCGCGCCCACAGTGGGAGGAGCTGTGCGTGATGGCGTTTGACCACCGCAGCCAGTTTTACGACCTGGCGCGCGAAGCCAGCGCCAGCGACAGCCGCATTGCGGCCTTAAAGAAACTACTGGTGCAAGCCGCCGCACAGGTAGAAGCAAGTCGGCAGTTGCAAGGGCACACTGGCGTGTTGATCGACGGTGGCGACTACGGTCGCGACGCCCTGGCCAGCGCCACCGGGCGTGGCTGGTGGGTGGGCCGCCCGGTAGAGCTGCCCGGCTCACGCCCCTTGCGCTTTGACGGCACGCGCTCGATTGGCAGCGCACTGATCCACTGGCCAACCGAGCACGTAGTGAAGTGCCTGGTGCACTACCATCCCGACGACGCCTACGCGCTGCGCCTGGAGCAAGAGCAAAAAGTACTGGAGCTGTGGGAAGCCACGCGCGAAAGCGGCAATGAACTGCTGCTGGAAATTATTTTGCCCAAGGCCCTGATCGTGGCCGGCGAGGAAGACGCCGCGGTGCTGCGCGCTGTGAAACGCTTCTATAACATTGGCGTCAAGCCCGAATGGTGGAAGCTGGCGCCGATGTCTGCGGCTGGCTGGCAGGGGCTGGAAGCGCTGGTGGCAGAGCGTGACCGGCATTGCCGCGGTGCCGTGATCTTGGGCCTGAACCAACCCATCCAGCACTTGGTAGACAGCTTTCGCAATGCCACCAACCCGATTGTCAAAGGCTTTATGGTCGGTCGCAGCTTGTGGGCGACTGAATCGTTGGCCTGGCTCCAAGGCGAGATGGACGATGCCACCTTCATTGCCCAAGTCGCAGCCAACTACACGGTGCTGGTGGATGCCTGGCGCAACCGGCGCAGCATGGTGCGCGCAGTCGCCTGAGGCAATGGCACAGCAGCATTCACGTTCATAAAAAATCAAGCCCGAGAAAAAATTGCGATGACCACGATTCGTTTAACCATGGCCCAAGCGCTCACGCGCTATCTGTCTGCGCTGCGCGTGGAAATGGCCGACGGCAGCATCCAGCCCTACTGCGGCGGCGTCTTCACCATCTTCGGCCACGGCAATGTGGCCGGCATGGGAGAGGCCCTGTATGCCCAGCGCGCCACACTGCCCACCTTGCGCGCCCACAACGAGCAAGGCATGGCCCACGCCGCCATCGGTTACGCCAAGGCCCACCTGCGCCAGCGCATCATGGCTGTGTGCACCAGCATCGGCCCTGGTGCCACCAATATGGTCACCGCCGCCGCTGTGGCCCACGTCAACCGCATCCCCGTGCTGCTGCTGCCCGGTGACACCTTTGCCACCCGCGCGCCCGATCCGGTGCTCCAGCAAGTCGAGAGCTTCCAGCAAGGCGACGTCTCGGCCAACGACTGCTTCCGCCCGGTGACGCGCTACTTTGACCGCATCAGCCGCCCCGAGCAACTGCTCACGGCCCTGCCACGCGCCATCCAGGTGATGACCGATCCGGCCAACTGCGGCCCGGTCTGCCTGGCCCTGCCGCAAGACGTGCAGGCGCATGCCTTTGACTACCCGGCCAGCTTCTTCGAGCCCGAGTTGATTCGCTTTCGCCGCCCGCCGGCCGATGCCTTTGAGCTCGAACGCGCTGCCGCCTTGCTCCAAACCGCCAAGCAACCCGTCATCGTGGCCGGTGGCGGGGTGCTGTACAGCCAGGCCTGCGATGCACTGCGCGCCTTTGCCGAGCAGTTTGGCATTCCCGTGGTCGAGTCCCATGGCGGCAAAAGTGCTTTGCCCTGGGACCACCCGCTCAACCTGGGCGCCATTGGCGTCGATGGCGCGACCAACGCCAATGTGCTGGCACGCCAGGCCGATGTCGTATTTGCCGTGGGCACGCGCTTGCAAGACTTCACGACCGGCTCGCATGCCTTATTTGCCAAGGCGCGGCTGCTCAGCCTGAACGTACAGTCCTTTGACGCTGGCAAGTGGAGTGGTACGGCCCTGGTGGCCGACGCCAAGATCGGCCTGCAGCAGCTCAGCGCCACGCTGGGCAACTGGAAGGCGGCTGCCGCCTGGACGCAAAAGGCCCAGGCCGAAGCGGCAGCCTGGGTTGCCAAGGTTACCGAAGTGACCACCCACGTACCCGCAGCGGGCACCTTGCCCTACGACGCCGAGGTGATTGGGGCTGTGCGCGACTCGCTCAACCACTTCGGTGGCGACAGTGGCACGCACGACGTTGCAGTGTGCGCGGCGGGCACCTTGCCGGCCGAGCTGCACAAGCTGTGGCGCCCGACCTTGCCGGGCAACTACCACATGGAGTACGGCTACTCGTGCATGGGCTACGAAATTGCCGGCGCGCTGGGCGTGAAGATGGCGCGGCCCGAACAAGAGGTGATCGTGCTGGTGGGCGACGGCTCCTACATGATGATGAACTCGGAGCTGGCCACCTCGGTGCTGCTGGGCAAGAAGCTGATTGTGGTGGTGCTGGACAACCGGGGCTACGGCTGCATAGAGCGACTGCAACTTAAAACCGGCAGCGCCAGCTTCAACAATATGCTCGATGACTGCATACCCGAGGGCGGCGAGGCCAGCCAGATTAACTTTGCGCAACACGCAGCGGCCATGGGCGCCGATGCGGTGCACGTCAAAGACGTGGCCGAGCTCAAGAGCGCCATGGTCAAGGCACGCGCGGCCAAGCGCACCCAGGTGCTGGTGATCGACACCACCCACACCCGCACCACCGACGGTGGCTGCTGGTGGGAGGTGGGCATTCCCGAGGTGTCCGAGCGCTCCCAAGTGAATGCCGCTTACGCCGGCTTCCTGGACGCTAAAAAAGACCAGCGCGCTTGATTTTTAAAACTGCATTGACTTCAATCAACCTTATTTCACCGTATTTCACAGAGAGCACACTATGACCTGGAACGTAAACATTGGCATCAATCCCCTGTCCTGGATGAACGACGACCTGCCCTCCCTGGGCGGCGAAACCTTGCTGGAAACGGCCCTGCGCGAAGGCAAGGAAATTGGCTATGAAGGCTTCGAACTGGGCAACAAATTTCCCAAAGACGGTCCCGGTCTGAAAGCCAAGCTTGACGAGTTTGGTCTGCGTTGCGTGTCGGGCTGGTACTCTGGCTTCCTGGCCGAAACCGAAGCCGGACAAAGCAATGCGGACGCCGTAGCCGCCGAAATTGAACGCTGCAAAGCCCACATGGGCAAGTTGCAATACAACGGCGTGAATGTTGTGGTGTACGGTGAATGTGCCGGTACAGTGCAAGGCCAAATCGACACGCCGGTGTCCAAGCGACCCACTTTTGCCAGCGAAGCTTTATGGCAAGGTTATGCCGAACGCCTGAACGCCTTTGGCGACCATCTGCTCAAGACCTATGGCATCAAGCTGGCGTACCACCACCATATGGGTGCCTATGTTGAGTCCCCCGCCGATGTAGACAAACTCATGGCACTGACCGACCCGACCAAAGTATTCCTGTTATTCGATACCGGTCACGCCTACTTTGGCGGTGCCGCCGACCCCGTGACTTTGCTGCAAAAACACGTGACGCGCGTGGTCCATGTGCATTGCAAGGATGTGCGCAGCAGTGTGATCGCCCAAGCCCGCAACGACAGCTGGAGTTTCCTGAACGGCGTCATCAACGGCACCTTCACGGTGCCCGGTGATGGCAGCATTGACTACAAAGCCGCCCTGACCGTTTTGAAAAATGCCGGCTACGAAGGCTGGTTGGTGGTGGAAGCCGAACAAGACCCCGCCGTGGCCCCCAGCTACCAGTACGCGAAAAAGGGGTACGACACCCTGCGCGCCCTGGTCGACAGCCTGGCCTAAGGGAAGGACAGCCACCATGGTCAGCCCCCTTCTTGCCAAAGCCGCCCCCAGCGGGCGCGAAATCGTTAACGTCACGCCCGAACGGGCCGGCTGGAAGCACATTGGCTTTCGCGCGGTGCGCCTGGGCGCCACGGAAACCGAAACCGTGCACACCGGCAGCGGTGAGCTGTGCGTGGTGGTGCTGACCGGCACTGCGGACATCGAAGTCGACGGCCAGGTTTTCAGCGGCCTGGGTGGCCGCGCCACCGTGTTTGAAGAAAAATCACCCGCCGCAGTGTATGTGCCCTGCGGCAAAACCGTGCACATTCGCCATGCCGGCGATGCCGCCCGTGGCCTTGAAATCGCGTTGTGCAGCGCCCCCTGCGATGACCAACCGCGCAGCGTCAGCTTGATCGACTCGGCCAGCATGCGCCGCAGCGTGCGCGGCCAGGGCACCAACACCCGCTATGTCTGCGACATCTTGCCGCACGACGACCCGCGCGCCGCCCACCTGCTGGTGGTCGAGGTGATTACACCGGCCAGCCACAGCTCGAGCTACCCTCCGCACAAGCACGACCAGGAAACACCGCCCACAGAAACCCTGCTGGAGGAAACCTATTACCACCGGCTCAACCCGCCGCAAGGCTTTGCCTTCCAGCGTGTCTACACCGATGACCGCAGCCTGGACGAAGCCTGTGCCGTGGAAGACCACGATGTGGTGATGGTGCCGCGCGGCTACCATCCGGTGGTGGCGCCACACGGCTATGACCTGTATTACCTCAACGTCATGGCCGGTCCGAATCGCTTCTGGGTCTTCAAGAACGACCCCGTGCACGAGTGGATGCTGGCACCACAGTTGCGGTGATCGCCTGACCTTGCCTGATTGGAGATTGGGGGGTACTGTCACGTCATGCGCCCATTTGACACGCCATCATCCGCCCCAAAACCCGCGGCAAACACGCTACGCAAATGGGCTACCAATGCACTGACCGTGCGCGGTACGTGCGGACTGTAGGGGCGTATTAGATACAAGCGGTCGGCGAAAACGCCGACACTGCGCCACTGCGGTAATACCTCGACCAATTTGCCGCTGCGCAAATAAGTTTGGGCGGTGAAGTCTGGCAACAAGGCAATGCCCAGCCCCGACAAGGCGGCGTCACGCAAGGCCTCGCTGTTGTTCGCCGCAAACTGACCCGAGACCGGAACGGCCACGTGTTCACCGGCGCGCGCGCGGCCGACCGCATCACCACGGTAGGCAAAAGTCCATGATGGCGTGTCCACGTCGCGCGGATACGGCAGGCAATTGTGGCTGCGTAAATCCGCCGGAGCGTCCAATACCGGTGCCCGGCGCAGATACCCTGGCGTCGCGACCAAGAGCGTGCGGGTATCGCACAGATGCCAGGCAACGTGCGTGTCCGGTGGGGCTGCAGTGTGGCGTACCGCCAAATCAAATCCTTCATTGCCCAGCGAGCGCAGGCGGTCCGACATGTCCAGCTCGACACGGATATCGGGGTAATCACGTAAAAAGGCAGGCAAATGCGGCACCAATTGCTGCCGCGCAAAAGCCACTGGTGCGGTGATGCGCAGCAGGCCACGCGGCTCTTCGGCGAGGTCGCGCACTTGGGCAAAGGTGCTGGCAATCTGCTCAAACGATGCCTGGGTTTCCTTCACCAAGCGCTGCCCTGCTTCCGTCAGGCGCACGCTGCGGGTGGTGCGCTGCACCAAAGCCACACCGGCAATTTTTTCAAGCTCGGCAATATGCTGACTCATGGCAGCCTTGCTGACGTTCAGTCGCTCGGCCGCTGCGGTATAGCTGCCCTGCTGGGCCAAAGTCGCAAGCCAGTAAATATGACTCCAGAGAGATTCGACTTTTTCTTGTTTCATCCCCATATTGTTCACAAAAATGAACGATGAATTCAAGTGTGTGCGCTGTTTATTTTGCTGCGATATGCCTAAACTGGCATCCGTTCCCGCTGCTGGCACGGTGTGCTGCAGCCCGATCGATACAACAACCAGAGACCATCCATGCAAGCCTATACCGATTCCAACGAAGTCGCCCAATACATCCAGGGCGCGCGCACCGCTGGCACCAGCACCCGCACCCAAGCGGTGTACAACCCGGCCACGGGCGCCGTTGCCCGCCAGGTTCGCCTGGGCAATGGTGCCGATGTGAACGCTGCAGTGGCATCCGCCCAGGCCGCATTCCCCAAGTGGGCAGACACCCCCCCGATTCGCCGCGCCCGCATCATGTTCAAGTTCCTGGAACTGCTGAACGCCCACAAAGACCAATTTGCTGCTGTGATTACGGCGGAGCACGGCAAAGTGTTCACCGACGCCCAGGGTGAAGTGGCACGCGGCATTGATATCGTCGAATTTTCCTGTGGCATTGCCCAGTTGCTAAAAGGCGACTTCACCGACCAGGTTTCGACCGGCATCGACAACTGGACGCTGCGCCAACCGCTCGGCGTAGTGGCCGGCATTACGCCATTCAACTTCCCGGTCATGGTGCCCATGTGGATGTTCCCGGTCGCGATTGCGGCGGGCAACACCTTTGTGCTCAAGCCCAGTCCGCTGGACCCTAGCCCCAGCCTGCTGATTGCAGACCTGTTCAAGCAAGCCGGCCTGCCGGACGGTGTTTTCAATGTGGTGCAAGGCGACAAAGAAGCGGTTGATGCGCTGCTGGAACATCCCGATGTGAAGGCCATTAGCTTCGTCGGATCGACACCGATTGCCAACCATATTTACGAAGTGGGTGCACGCAACGGCAAACGCGTACAGGCACTGGGCGGCGCCAAGAACCACATGGTGGTAATGCCAGACGCTGATATTGACCAGGCCGTGGACGCGCTGATTGGCGCGGGCTACGGCTCTGCGGGTGAACGCTGTATGGCAATCAGCGTGGCCGTGCTGGTGGGTGATGTGGCCGACCGGCTTATCCCCAAATTGCTGCAGCGCACCAAGACCCTGAAGGTTCTGGACGGTATGAATCTGGCCGCCGAAATGGGCCCTATCGTGACCAAAGCAGCGCATGACCGCATCACCGGATACATCGAGCAAGGCGTGAAAGAAGGCGCAAGCCTTTTGCACGACGGGCGCACTTTCAACGGCGCCGCAGCCGGCGCCGGTTGCGACAACGGTTACTGGATGGGTGGCACCCTGTTCGATAACGTAACGCCCGACATGCGCATTTACAAAGAAGAAATCTTTGGCCCGGTGCTGTCCTGCGTGCGTGTCAATGACTTTGCCACGGCAGTGGATCTGATTAACGCCCACGAATTCGGCAACGGTGTCAGTTGCTTCACCCGCGACGGCAACGTGGCCCGCGAATTCAGCCGCCGGATTCAGGTAGGCATGGTAGGTATCAACGTGCCAATCCCGGTGCCCATGGCCTGGCACGGATTTGGTGGCTGGAAGAAGAGCCTGTTTGGCGATATGCACGCTTACGGCGAAGAAGGCGTGCGTTTCTATACCAAGCAAAAGAGCATCATGCAACGGTGGCCGGAGAGCATTGGCAAAGGCGCTGAATTCGTCATGCCGACGGCCAAGTAAATCGGTACTCCATCGGTACATTCACGGGGCGCTGAAGGTGCCCCTAAACCCTAAAATCCGCCAGACCCCATTCAGGGTCTGGCGTTTTTTTATATGAATTCCTCCGCAATCAACGAATCAAAAGTGGTGCACGCCAACCCGGCCGTGCGCACCCATGGCCCATCGGAATCGCTCCCCGACTGGGATCTCTACCATGCGCTGCGTGAGCAATGGACCCATGAAGACAATTTGATCAATCACCGCCTAATGTGGTTGATTCTGTCCCAGGGACTGTTATTCACAGCCTACGGCACGCTCACGTTGGACAAACACCGTTGGCTGGTCATTGGCTTTCCGTTGTTCGGCATGGCCGTCGCCCTGGTCATTGGCATCAGTATTTTTGCTGCGCTGGACGCTTCGGTAGCCATTGCGCACGCCTACGGTCAGGCAGGGCTCGAACGCTTGTGCCAGCTCACCCCCGCAACGGCCACACGGCACCGCGGCAACTGGGCCGCCAAAAGTTTGCCATTTGTTTTTGGCACGCTGTGGCTGCTCGCCGCCACCGGTCTGATTCAGGCCTGACCCCCCGGACCTCAGCCCAAACCTTGCAACCGCGACTCGGCTTCTTGCGCCATATAAACCCAATCAACAATCTCGGCATTGGGCACATAACCTGATACCAGAACTGCCATCTGCTGACGGATCGACGCGACATCGTTTGCGTGGAGCGCTGTCTCCAACTGCTGCAGGGCAGGCGCCAACGCAGCCCACGTCAGAAAGTCTTCGTGGGCTTTCATAATGCGCGGATGCGAGGTGGGTTTGGGGTTGTCACCGATCAGCAGCTCTTCATACAACTTTTCTCCGGGACGCAGACCCGTAATTTCAATTGCAATGTCGCCCTCCGGATGGGCCTCATCCCGCAGCGTCAGTCCGGACAGTTCCACCATGCGCTTGGCCAGGTCAATAATTCTGACCGACTGCCCCATGTCGAGCACGAATACATCCCCCCCCTTGGCCATGGCACCCGCCTGAATGACCAGCTGGGCCGCCTCTGGAATCGTCATAAAGTAGCGCGTGATGTCTGGATGGGTCAGGGTGATCGGACCACCATCGCGAATTTGCTGGCGAAATTTAGGCACAACCGAACCCGACGAGCCCAATACGTTACCAAACCGCACCATGGCAAAACGTGTATCCGTGGAACCGGCGGCCAAAGCCTGCAATACCATCTCCGCCAAACGCTTGCTGGCGCCCATGATGTTGGTCGGGCGTACGGCTTTGTCGGTACTGATCAGCACAAAATCCGAAACGCCGTTGCGCGCCGCAGCTTGCGCTGCATGCAATGTACCCAGCACATTGTTTTTGACGCCCGCCGCCGGGTTGTGTTCAACCAGCGGCACGTGCTTGTATGCAGCGGCGTGATAAACCGTGTCGGGTTTCCATGTTGCCATGATCTCGTTGAGCCGGTCCGGGTCTTGCACCGACGCCAACAAAGGAACCAACGTAGTGGCTTCGTCGGAGAACTTGGCCTCGAGCTCCTGATGAATCGCATACAAAGCGAACTCACTTTGTTCCACCATGAGCAGAATGGACGGCTGTGTAGCCACGATCTGACGGCACAAGGCACTGCCAATGGACCCCCCCGCACCGGTCACCAAAACCACCTTGCCCGCGATATTCTTAGACAGTAGAAGGTGATTGGGGCTGACCGGCTCACGTCCCAGCAAATCATCGATATCGAGTTCGTGCAGGTCCGATACAGTCGCTTTTCCTTGCGCCAAATCGGTCACACTGGGCAAAGTTCTGACAGCCACGTGTGCAAGTCGCATCGCTGCCAATATTTGATTGCGACGGACGCGACCAATCGAGGGCATGGCCAACAAAACATCGCGAATTCCCAAAGTTTCAACAATCCCGGGCAGATCTTGGGGCTTGTAAATGGGCAATTCATTGAGCAGATGACCGTGCAAACGATCATCGTCATCGAGAAAACCCACGACTTGCATGGCATGACTGCTCAGCATGGCGTCAGCCAACTGGCGCCCTGTGGTACCGGCGCCGTAAATAAGCGCTTTAGGCCGTGCTGCGCGTTTCAGTATGCTGACATACTGGTCACTCAGCCACCAGCGCGTCAACGCACGCGAGGCCCCCACAAACAGCAACAACAGAATTGGCTGAATAATGCCGACCGTCCGGGGGATCTCAGCGAAACCAATCGCTGTGAACAAAGCAGAGTAAACAACGCCATAAATACCCACAGCCTTGGCCACGGCAACCAGCGCCGGCCAGCCACTGTAGCGAAAAATAGCCCGATACAGGCCAGACACTATGAACAGTGGCAACGCGATTCCAATCGATGCCGCCACAGCGTAAAGGGCTTTACCTGACAGTGAAATGAAACTTCCCAACCGCAGGTAATAGGCCAACCACACCGTTAGCACGCACAAGCCCATGTCCACTGACAGTGCAAGCAATCGTTTGGCAGGACGTGGCATGGCGAGCATGGGGCGCGCCAAAGGCAATAGCGTCTTGTGCAGAGTGTGGGGCATCACTGATAGAAAAATGGAACGACAAGCGTAAAGATGGGTGCAATCTGATCGGCGCACGTGCCTGCGCCACTTCAATTTAACGACATCAGTCTATGCGGATTTTCCCACATAAGGCGAACTATTCCCGGTGTCGCGCTAACGCGTCACACGGTATACCCACAGGCCCAACCACTCATGCAGGGCTATTTTCCATTCCTTCAAAGCAGTGAGCAGATCGTAGTCCGTAAAAGGTGTTGTATTGCCAGTCCGGAAATCTACCGGGTAGGCAGTAACCCGGCAGCCAACAGCCTCAAACTCAGCCATGGCGCGCGGCATGTGCCAGGCGGATGTCACCAGCAACCAAGGCTGGGTGCAGCGCGCGCCCAATAGTCGCGCCACTTGTTGTGCATTTTCTCTCGTGGTACGGGAGCGTGCCTCAAATTGCGCCCGTTGCATATCCACCCCTTGCGACACGAAGAAAGCCTGCGCCATTTCGGCCTCCGTCGCGCCCCGTGGCAACAATGTGCCATCGCCCCCTGTAAAGACCAGGCGCAGGGCAGCGTGTTGCCGCATTAATTCCACTGGCACCGTGAGCCGTGTGGCGGCCTCAGACAAAGGGACTTGTGCGTGCGCAGCATAACTGTCTGGACTGCCCAACGCCCCGCCTAAAACGATGAGGCCCGCATACCGGTCCAACTCAGAGGCATTGGGCACGGCATAGCGGCCCTCCAAGGTCCGCAGCAATGCATCGGGCGGCGCAAGAAAACCCAGCAGATAAATCAACAAGAGACCGCCCCACATGGCGGCGAGTGCAAAGCGGCGCCATCGATTAAGGGACAACAACGCAATGATCCACACCGCAATGACCCAATACAGGGGCTGGGTTACCGCATTGAACAACTTGGAAAGGATAAACATAGGCTGCCACAGAGATTTCCAGGCATTTTGCATCGCCCAAAGACCTGCGACACTGCTTGTTTAACAAATGTTGGTGTCGGATAGATTCGACCTTGTCGTTCACGACGATGGCCGTGCAGAGTGATTGGGTTTGACTGGGAATGTCGCACTCCCGTAAGACATAAATATCTGCGGCCAAGTGATCCAAGTACGACCCGCTGCCACCCGGATTGTAGAAAAGCCCCAGAAACCAAAAGGTCGCTGGGGCTTGTCATTATTGGTGGCCTGGGGCGGAATCGAACCACCGACACAAGGATTTTCAATCCTCTGCTCTACCGACTGAGCTACCGGGCCAAGCCTCAGATTATAGCAGCAACTTTTTCACTTTTTCAAGAGCTACGCCAAGATCCGTTTGCCGCGGCTTAAATCCACGCCCAATTGCTTGAGTTTGCGATACAGATGGGTGCGCTCCAAGCCGGTTTTTTCGGCAACCCGTGTCATAGAGCCGTTCTCACAAGCCAGGTGAAATTCAAAATAGGCCTTCTCGAACTCATCGCGGGCTTCCCGCAACGGCTTGTCCAGGAAAAACGTCTGATTTACCAAGGGGCCCTGGACACTCGGTTGCCCGATTGGAACCTGCACGGGGACCAAACCATGTTGCGACGGCGCAGGCTGCGTATCACGCATCGGCAGTTCTACCGCCGCCGGAGGGCGACGCACCGGTCCACGGGCGAGACCCTGTTCCACCGCCTTGAGCAGCTTTTGCATGGTGATCGGCTTTTCCAGAAAGGCCAACGCACCAATTTTGGTGGCCTCAACCGCGGTATCAATGGTGGCATGACCGCTCATCATGATGACGGGCATTCCCAACTGGCCGGTGGTAGACCACTCTTTCAAAAGCGTGACACCGTCGGTGTCCGGCATCCAGATGTCGAGTAACACCAAATCGGGCTGCTCGCGCAAACGCGCAGCGCGGGCTTGCGCAGCGTTTTCGGCCAACTCAACCTGGTGACCCTCGTCATTCAGAATTTCCCACAACAGGTCACGGATGCCATGCTCATCATCCACCACCAAAATATTTGCCATATTGACTTCGCAGCCTCTCGGAAGACCTACACGCTGACTGGATATGTCAGCTATTTACAACAGGTAATGATAGCGACACTTGTGCCCCTATTACGACACCATTAACCACACGATTGCCAACATCTACGCGCGAACCATGTTCGTCGGCTATTTTCTTTACCACCGCAAGCCCGAGCCCGGTGCCCTTCGACTTGGTCGTTACATACGGTTCAAAAGCCCGCTTGAGGATGGCATCGGCAAAACCACCGCCCTCGTCCAGAACACTCAAGCGCACACGGCCCTTTTCTGCTTGCCATTGCGTGCGAATCGTAATGCTAGCAAGCTCGCCGTTCTGGGCAAGGGCCGATTCGCTGGCATCTTGGGCATTTTGCAAAAGATTGTGAATGACCTGGCGGAGTTGCTGCGCATCACCGCGCACTGGCGGGCAGTCCGGGTCCAGTTGCAAAACCAGTTTGGCAGTTTCTGGCAGCGACTCACCCTCGTAAAGCTGCAAAACGTCGCCCAGCAAAGCGTTCAAATCGAGCGCCCCCAGCTGCGCAGTCGGCAGGCGCGCATAGTCGCGGAATTCATTGACCAAGCGTTTCATGGCATCGACCTGGTCCACAATCGTTTTAACCGATTTGGTGAGCACCTGCTGGTCACTGACGTCGAGTTTGCCATTGAGTTTTTTCTCAAGCCGCTCGGCCGACAACTGTATCGGTGTCAACGGGTTCTTGATTTCGTGCGCCAAACGCCGTGCAACCTCACCCCAAGCTTGGGCACGCTGGGCTGAAACAATTTCGGAGATGTCATCAAACACCAGCAATCGTGCCTGTCCTGGCAACTGTGCACCACGGGCCACGATAGTCAGGGGTTTTTCGTTCGGCGCATGCGAGGCGAGAATAGGCGTCAGATGGTGGGCTGCGAGTTCAAACGACTTTTGCCAATGGTCCGGGCCCTCATCCGACTGGCCCGCATGAAACTCCTCAAACTGCGCCTGAACTTCGCGCGCAAACCCCTCTAATCCGCCCACGGCATCCAACGGAACCCCAACGTAATCACCCAAGGGTTTTTGCAAAATACGGGCAGCCCCCGGATTGCTCGAGCGGATGTCTCCCAAGGGGCCCAGCACAATCACCCCTGCCGTTAAATTGTCCAGAATGGTTTGCAGGTTGGCACGTGCCGCGTCGACCTGGGCCATGCTGCGCTCGACCGATTTGCGGGCGTCGGCCAATTGCGCAGTCATCGTGGCAAACGCGCGCGTTAGACCACCCAATTCGTCTTTGCCTGACAGGCTCATTTTGGGCGTAAGGTCACCTGCTGCCACTTGACTGACACCTTCCGTCAACACCAGCAGAGGCCGTGCAATTTGGTTACCCAACACCACGGCCAGTAGAACGGCGCCGAAAACCGCCAAAAACAAACTGAGTGTCAACGTTCCGATATACATGCGTTTGAGACCCACCCGGGCCAGCGAACGCTCCTGGTATTCACGGTTCGCAGACGTCACCGCCAGCGCATTGCTCACCAAGGTGCGTGGCAGTGTTTTTGACACCAGCAAATACCGCGATTCAGGTGTCAGGTGCAGCGAATTGTTGGCCAGCGGCACCAGCACCCGGATGCGCGCGGTATTGGTGGCATCCACACCCGCATCCTCGAGTCCGTCAATCCAGGACAACCAACTGTCACTGCGGGCGCTGCGAAACTGGGCACTCGTAGGGCGATCCGGATGCAACTGTGCGGTAGCGTGGCCGGCGCTCGCCACCAGAGTACCGTTATTCGTCCAAATTTCGGCGTCGGCTGCGCCCAACGCATCCAATGTATGTTCCAGCTGCGTGTTGAGCCCATCGTCTGGCGCCTCGGCGACACTGGGTGCCAGGGCCCGGGTTTTGTTGGCCAATTCGACCGAGAGGGTGTCCAGGGCCACGCGCCCCAGCGCCAAGCCGGCGTCCAGTGCCCCTTCAACTTTGACATCAAACCAGGTCTCAATAGAGCGCGACACAAACTGGTACGACACCACATAAATCAACGTGCCTGGTGTAAACCCCACCAGGACGAAAATGGCCGCCAACTTGACCAGCAACCGACTGCCAAACCGGCCCTGCCGAAAACGGATGACCAGTCGGTAGGCAACCCACACAATGCCCAACAACAACAAAGCAGCAACCGCTACATTGATGGTGAACAGCATGGTGTAATTCTGTTCGTACAAGTCCCGGTTGTTGGTGGCTTGCATCAGCATGTAGAGCAACACCAACCCAATCAGGACCATGCACACGGCGCCCACAGCCACCGCCCTGCGGACCCGCCGCGCGGTATGGTGTACCAGGGGCGTTGGACTCACACTGGGCCCCCCAGATTGCGTGGTCATTTACTGCTTTCTATCGAAACCGGTGTTTGGGCATTGATAGAAATGTCCCAATCGGTCGCCCCCGGACCGAGCTGAAAGGGGCGGGGCAGCTGACTTAAATCGAGGCGAAAATGGTATTCAACCCGGCATTTGGTCACGCCTTCCAGGTCGGCAAGATCGGCTACTTTCCAGTTGGAAACACGCTTGATAGATGCCAAGGCCTGCCCCAATGTATCAAAACTCTGGTTCAGCGAGAGCCCCACGGTTCCGCTGCCTGCGCTGACGTTCAAACGCCAACGCCGAGACAGCGGCTGGTATGCCAAACGAATATGCCGCTGTGCTGTCGCCAACCGTTTGTCATACCAATACCATCGGTCTTTAAAAACGTCGGCAGTCATTGCGAACGCAACGGGAATGCCTTTAAGCAGGGCGTCGTCAACGACGCTGGGCAACTCAAACTGGAGCTGGGCACTGAGTTGCAACTCGTCGTCAACGTGACGCACTTCAAAGCCACTCACATCGGGCATTGCCTCGGCGTGCGCTGCCGAGAGCAGGGCCAAGCCCGCCAAGCAGGCAAGCACCGCCAGTGGCACCCATCGCAGCAAAAACGAACGCGACCGCACCGCACGGGTACTAAGCCGCCAGTTTATGCAGTAGCGCGTAATAAAAGCCATCATGGTCACCGGCTGGATTGTCCCGGACAGTCGACATATTTTCGATTTTTCCGGGGATTAAGTGCCCCGGGGCCTGCCCCAATTGCACATTGGTGTTGTGTGTAAGAAACGTTTCAACCGATTCCCGGCCCTCTGCGGCAAACACCGAGCAGGTGCAATATAGCAAACGACCACCCGGCTTTAGCAATGCCCAAAGCGTTTGCAACAGGCGTTGCTGAATCGCCGCGAGCTGTGCAATGTCAGACTCGCGGCGCAACCAACGCACATCGGGATGGCGCCGTACAATGCCCGAGGCACTGCAGGGGGCATCCAGCAAAATCAAGTCAAACGGCTTGCCATCCCACCAGTCGACCGGCGCACCCGCGTCGGCGGCCAGCACCTTGGCACTGACGCCCAGGCGATCCAGGTTGTCATGAATACGCTCACAGCGTTGGGCATCGACGTCCAGCGCGGTCACATCGAGCACGCCCATTTCCAGCAGATGTCCGGTTTTGCCACCGGGTGCGGCACAGGCATCCAATACCCGCAAACCCGCCAGTTCACTCAGGCCGTGCAGTAACAGAGGGGCGGCCAGTTGGGCCGCACCGTCTTGCACCGAGACCCAGCCTTGGGCGAATCCTGGCAACTGATGCACTGGCAAGGGTGTCTGCAATTCGATACCGGACACGCCTATCGCAATGGCCTGGCAGCCCATCGCTGCAAGTGCGTCGAGGTAAGCCGAGCGGGTGGTTTTGCGCAGGTTAACCCGCAGGGCCATTGGCGCGTGGGCATTGCTCGCGGTCAGAATATGCACCCAATCGTTCGGGTGGTCGCGCTTGAGGCGCGCGATCCACCAGGCCGGGTGATTCCATCGGGCAACGGGGTCGGTATCGGTTTGTGCCACCAGATCCGCCCGTTCCCGCAAGAATCGGCGCATGCATGCGTTGACAAAATTAACGGCAGCGCGCATTCCAGGGTGGCGCTTGGCCGCTTCAGCAGCCTGGTTGACCAAGGTAAATGGGTCGTAAGGTGCCCCCTCGTCCTGCCAGGCCAACGCCAGAGCGACACACAGCAAGGCGTCAACTGCGGGTTGTGGCTTGCGCGGCGCCAAAATACTGCGCAAGGCCTCGGCGCGCGCCAAATTACGCCACACGTGAAATACCAGGGACTGAACGCCTGGACGCAAGGCGGGCGCCACCGCATCCATTGCAGCGGCCCCCGATACCCCCTGACGCACGGCCCGTACCACCTCGGCACTGGCCTGGAGTTGTTTCCACAGGGGAATCGGTTCTTTCGAAGTTTTGTCCATTCAACGGTCTAGATTGTTTTTCTATAGTTTCGGCAAGTGCTTGAAGCCCATCAGGCGCACCACCGTATTGGCAGGAAATTGTTGCAGGGCTTCGTTGTATGCGTCCATTGTCTGGTTGAGCTGGGCACGTGCCAACTGCACACTGAAGTCGGCTTGCTGCCATTGCGCACCCAGTTCGGCAGGCATCGAGGCACCTGCGAGGTCTGCAGGATGGGCCAGCAACGGCGCCCATGCCGCCGATAGCGCGTCAATCTGGGCGGCCAAGGCCCCCATCGGCTCTGCCGCAAAGGGCGCGTTCCGAACCGATTGAATATGCGCCGCAAGCGCCTTGACCGCCTCCACCAGTCGCAACCAGTCGTCGGGCAACGGGCCTGCCAACCAATCGCGTGCAAAGTATTGCGACAACAAGGTGTTGTAGGCAGCCAAAGGCTGCTCCAACGCACCCAGCGCCTGTTGCGCAGCAAGGCGCAAGCGCAGCAGGCGCTGGTACAAGCCCACGCACCAAAAAAGCAGTACCGCGCACACAAACCAAATCAACAGGGAAGCGTCCATGCGGGCAGCATAACTGGAAATCACTGAAAAAACGAAACGCCCCCGCTCGCCAAACTGGCGGTCGGGGGCGTTTTACTGCGGCTTTATCGGCCGTTCACGCAGGCGTTGCGCGCGGGCGCACGCCTTTGCAATTTAGCTGCCGCTGACATCCTCGTCGGCGGTGAGGTCCACTGCAGACTCACCGGCCAGCTCGGCTGCTTCGGCCTCGGCAATGGCACGGCGCTCGGCGTCGTCCATGGTCTCGCGGACCTTGCGGGCTTCGTGGTAAGCCAGGCCGGTACCGGCCGGGATCAGACGACCCACAATCACGTTTTCCTTCAGACCACGCAATTCGTCGCGCTTGCCCATGATGGCGGCTTCGGTCAGCACGCGGGTGGTTTCCTGGAAGGAAGCCGCGCTGATGAAGCTGTCGGTGGACAAAGACGCCTTGGTAATACCGAGCAACAAATTGGTGTAGGTCGCCGGAATCTTGCCTTCGGCCAACAACGCGTCGTTGGTATTGAGCATTTCGGAACGTTCAACCTGTTCACCATTGATGTAGCTGGAATCACCCGCAGCTTCCACCACCACACGGCGCAGCATCTGACGAACAATCACTTCAATGTGCTTGTCGTTGATCTTCACACCTTGCAAGCGGTAGACGTCCTGGACTTCGTCGACGATGTAACGGGCCAGTTCTTCCGGTCCAAGCAAACGCAGAATGTCTTGCGGATCAGCAGGTCCGTCAACCACGGATTCGCCCTTGTTGACCACCTGGCCTTCGTGCACCAAGATATTCTTTTCTTTGGGCACCAGCTCTTCCCAGACCTTGCCTTCCGGATCGGTAATCTGCAAGCGGACTTTGCCCTTGGTTTCCTTACCGAACGAAACGGTACCGGTCACTTCGGCCAAGACACCCTTGTCTTTAGGCGAGCGGGCTTCGAACAATTCGGCCACACGCGGCAGACCACCGGTAATGTCACGGGTCTTCTGGCCTTCAATCGGGATACGCGCCAGCACTTCGCCAGGGCCCACATCCAGACCGTCGCGTACTTGCACCAAGGCGCCAACCGGGAAGCCAATGGTCACCGAGTGGTCGGTACCCGGGATCTTCACTTCCTTGCCTTGGGCGTCGATCAACTTCACTTGCGGGCGCACGACCTTGGCGGAACCACGGCGTTTCGGATCGATAACAACCAAGGTAGACAAGCCCGTCACTTCGTCAACCTGCTTGGCAACCGTCAGGCCTTCTTCGACGTTTTCGAAGTGCGCCTTACCAGCGAACTCGGTAATGATCGGACGGGTCAGCGGATCCCAATTCGCCAGAATGGCGCCAGACTTCACGGTTTGGTCGGCCTTGACGGTCAACACCGCACCGTATGGCACCTTGTGACGCTCGCGTTCGCGGCCATGCTCATCGTGAATGGTAATTTCACCGGAACGGGAAATTACCACCAATTCGCCCTTGCTATTGGTCACATAGCGCATCGTGGCATTGAAGCCAATTGCACCGTTGGACTTGGCTTCCACGCTGGATGCGATCGCCGCACGCGACGCCGCACCACCGATGTGGAAAGTACGCATGGTCAGCTGGGTACCGGGTTCACCAATCGACTGCGCAGCGATCACACCGACGGCTTCGCCACCGTTGATCAGACCGCCACGGCCCAAGTCGCGGCCATAGCACTTGGCACAAATGCCAAAGCGGGTTTCGCAGGTCAATGCGGTGCGCACCTTGACTTCGTCGACGCCAGCGATTTCCAGCTCTTCAATTTTGTCTTCGTCGAGCATTTCACCGGCCACTGCCAAGACGCTGCGGTTTTCCGGGTGCAACACGTCGTCGGCGGCAGTACGGCCCAAAATACGGTCACGCAGGGATTCGATGGTTTCACCACCTTCCACAATCGCGCGCATCAGGTAACCCTGGTGCGTTCCGCAGTCTTGCTCGGTCACCACCAAATCTTGCGTCACATCAACCAGACGGCGGGTCAGGTAACCCGAGTTCGCCGTTTTCAGCGCCGTGTCGGCCAGACCCTTACGGGCACCGTGGGTGGAGATGAAGTACTCCAACACGTTCAGACCTTCGCGGAAGTTCGCGGTAATGGGCGTTTCAATGATGGAGCCATCCGGCTTGGCCATCAGACCCCGCATACCGGCCACCTGACGAATCTGGGCTGCAGAACCGCGGGCTCCGGAGTCGGCCATCATATAGATGGAGTTGAACGATTCTTGCGCAACGTCCTTGCCATGGCGGTCAATCACCATTTCCTTGGACAACTTGGCCATCATCACCTTGGACACTTCGTCACCCGACTTGCCCCAGATGTCAACCACCTTGTTGTAGCGTTCGCCAGCGGTCACCAGACCCGAGATGTACTGCTGTTCGATCTCTTTCACTTCCTTCTGGGCGCGCGAAATGATGTCGTGCTTTTCCGGCGGCACCAACATGTCGTCGATACAGATAGAAATACCGGCCTTGGTCGCCAGACGGAAACCCGACTGCAGCAATTTGTCGGCAAATACCACGGTCTCTTTAAGACCGCACTTGCGGAACGACACATTGATTAGCTTGGAAATTTCCTTCTTCTTCAACGCCTTGTTGATGTTAGAGAACGGCAGGCCCTTGGGCAAGATTTCCGACAGCAGTGCGCGGCCGGCGGTGGTTTCCCACAGCTTGGTCGACGGCACAAATTCACCGGTTTCCTTGTTCTTGGTCCATTCGGTCAAACGCACGTTGATGCGCGAATGCAGTTCCACTTCATTGGCGTCAAAAGCGCGCTGAACTTCACCGGTGTCGGAGAAGATCAAGCCTTCGCCCTTGCCGTTGATGCGTTCGCGGGTGGCGTAGTACAAGCCCAACACCACGTCTTGGGATGGCACGATCGATGGCTCGCCGTTGGCCGGGAACAGCACGTTGTTGGAGGCCAGCATCAGCGTACGCGCTTCCATTTGGGCTTCCACGGACAGCGGCACGTGAACGGCCATCTGGTCACCGTCGAAGTCGGCGTTGAACGCCGCGCAAACCAATGGGTGCAGTTGAATCGCCTTGCCTTCAATCAGGATGGGTTCGAAAGCCTGAATACCCAAACGGTGCAAGGTTGGCGCACGGTTCAACATCACCGGGTGCTCTTTAATCACCTCTTCCAGGATGTCCCAGACCACCGGGGTGCCAGATTCCACTTCCTTCTTGGCCGCCTTGATGGTGGTGGCAATGCCCATGGCTTCCAGGCGCGCAAAGATAAACGGCTTGAACAATTCCAAGGCCATCAGCTTCGGCAATCCGCACTGGTGCAACTTCAGGGTTGGGCCCACGGTAATCACCGAACGACCCGAATAGTCGACGCGCTTGCCCAGCAAGTTCTGACGGAAACGACCGCTCTTGCCCTTGATCATGTCGGCCAAAGACTTCAAAGCGCGCTTGTTGGCGCCGGTCATGGCCTTGCCGCGACGGCCGTTGTCCAGCAAGCTGTCCACGGCTTCTTGCAGCATCCGCTTTTCATTGCGGGCAATGATTTCAGGCGCTTTCAATTCCAGCAGACGGCGCAAACGGCTGTTGCGGTTGATCACGCGGCGATACAGATCGTTCAGATCGGAGGTCGCGAAACGGCCACCGTCCAAGGGCACCAGCGGGCGCAGGTCCGGTGGCAACACCGGCAGCACTTCCAGCACCATCCACTCGGGCTTGATACCGGATTTCTTGAAGGCTTCCAGCACCTTCAGGCGCTTGGCGTTCTTCTTGATCTTCAGTTCGGAACCCGTCAGGTCATTGCGCAGCTTCTCGATCGATCCTTCGATGTCGATGCTTTCCAGCAGGTCTTTAATACCCTCTGCGCCCATCTTGGCCTGGAATTCGTCGCCGTATTCCTTGAACTTCGCGTCGTAATCGTCTTCCGACATGATGCTGAACTTCTTCAGCGGGGTCATACCGGGATCGGTCACCACGTATGCTTCAAAGTACAGCACGCGTTCGATATCACGCAGGGTCATGTCAAGCACCAGGCCCAAACGGCTTGGCAGCGACTTCAGGAACCAGATGTGGGCGCAGGGAGCGGCCAGGTCAATGTGACCCATGCGTTCACGGCGCACTTTGGTTTGTGTGACTTCAACGCCGCACTTTTCGCAGATAACACCGCGGTGCTTCAGGCGCTTGTATTTGCCGCACAAGCATTCGTAGTCCTTAATGGGCCCGAAAATCTTGGCGCAAAACAGGCCGTCGCGCTCAGGCTTGAACGTGCGGTAGTTAATGGTTTCGGGTTTCTTCACTTCACCGAAAGACCACGAACGGATCTTTTCGGGCGAAGCCATACCGATCTTGATGGCATCGAAATGCTCATCGGGGGTGAACTGCTTGAAGAGGTCGAGTAAAGATTTCATGTGCGTTCTTTCCCTGTTGATTACGAGCGTTCCAGTTCAATGTCGATGCCCAAGGAACGGATTTCCTTGACCAACACATTGAACGATTCCGGCATACCGGCTTCAATCGAGTGCTCGCCCTTGACGATGTTTTCGTACACCTTGGTACGACCTTGCACGTCATCGGACTTCACCGTCAGCATTTCCTGCAGCACATAGGATGCGCCGTACGCCTCCAGTGCCCACACTTCCATTTCCCCGAAACGCTGTCCACCGAACTGGGCCTTACCGCCCAGGGGCTGTTGCGTGACCAGACTGTATGGGCCGGTCGAACGGGCGTGCATCTTGTCGTCCACCAAGTGGTGGAGTTTCAGCACGTGCATGTAACCGACGGTGGTCGGGCGTTCGAACGCCTCGCCACTGCGGCCATCAAACAGATTGGCCTGGGTGCGCGTTGCCGTCAGACCCTTGGCCTTGGCGACGTCATCCGGGTATGCCAACTTGAGCATTTCGCGGATTTCTTCTTCCGTGGCGCCGTCAAACACCGGTGTTGCAAAGGTCGCACCGGTACGCAGGTTTTCAGCCATCGACAAGACTTCGTCGTCGCTGAGCTGCGACAGGTCTTCGCCACGGCCGGAACCGTTGTAGAGGCTTTCCATGAACTGGCGCAGCTCGGCCACTTTGGCTTCCGCTTGCAGCATGTCACCAATGCGCTGGCCCAGGCCCTTACCGGCCCATCCCAAGTGCACTTCCAACACCTGACCCACGTTCATTCGGGACGGCACGCCGAGCGGATTGAGCACGATGTCGCACGGTGTGCCATCGGCCATATAAGGCATGTCTTCAACCGGAACGATCTTGGAAACCACACCCTTGTTACCGTGACGACCGGCCATCTTGTCACCCGGTTGCAGGCGGCGCTTGACAGCGATGTAGACCTTTACCATCTTCAAAACGCCCGCCGGCAATTCGTCGCCTTGTGTCAACTTCTTGCGCTTTTCTTCAAAAGCCAGGTCGAAACTATGGCGGGTTTGTTCCAGTGCGTTCTTGATGCTTTCCAGCTGGGTCGCCACTTCTTCGTCGGCAGGGCGGATGTCAAACCAGTGGAATTTCTCCACGGTAGACAAATAGGCCTTGTCAATCTTGGTGCCCTTGGCCAGCTTGGCGGGGCCGCCGTTGGCAACCTTGCCGTCCAGCAACTTGGCGATACGGTCAAAAGCGTCGGCTTCCACGATGCGCAACTGGTCGTTCAGGTCCAGGCGGAAACGCTTCAGTTCGTCATCAATAATTTGCTGAGCGCGCTTGTCACGGGTGATGCCTTCGCGGGTGAACACCTGCACGTCAATAACCGTACCTTGCGAGCCCTGGTCAACACGCAGCGAGGTGTCTTTAACGTCGCTGGCCTTCTCACCGAAGATCGCACGCAGCAGCTTTTCTTCCGGCGTCAGCGTGGTTTCGCCCTTCGGCGTGACCTTGCCCACCAGCGTATCACCGGGCATGACTTCAGCGCCGACATAAATGATGCCGGATTCGTCAAGGCGGTTCAGCTGTTGTTCGCTGAGATTCGGAATATCGCGGGTAATTTCTTCGGCACCCAACTTGGTGTCACGTGCCATCACCACCAGCTCTTCGATGTGAATCGAGGTGTAGCGGTCTTCGGCAACCACACGTTCGCTGATCAGAATCGAGTCCTCGAAGTTGTAGCCGTTCCAGGGCATGAACGCCACCAGCATGTTTTGCCCCAAGGCCAGTTCGCCCAGGTCGGTGGAAGCGCCATCGGCAATCACGTCGCCCTTGGCCAGCTTGTCACCGCGCTTGACGATCGGACGTTGGTGAATGTTGGTGTTTTGGTTGGAACGCTGGTACTTGATCAGGTTGTAAATGTCCACGCCGACTTCACCGGCTTGCGCTTCGGCGTCGTTCACGCGAATCACCACACGGGTTGCATCGACATAGTCCACCACGCCACCGCGGTTGGCGGTCACGACGGTGCCGGAGTCGACCGCAGAAACGCGCTCGATACCGGTGCCGACGAACGCCTTTTCAGGACGCAGCACGGGCACCGCCTGACGCTGCATATTGGCGCCCATCAACGCGCGGTTCGCGTCATCGTGCTCCAGGAACGGAACCAATGAGGCCGCCACGGAAACGATCTGCGCGGGCGACACGTCCATGTACTGAACCCGGTCGGCACCCACCAAAATAGACTCACCCTTTTCACGGGCAGACACCAGATCGCCGGTCAGGACGCCGTCTTTGTCGAGTGTGGCATTGGCCTGGGCAATCACGTACTTGCCTTCTTCAATTGCCGACAGGTAATCAATCTCGTTGGTGACCTTGCTGTCCACCACGCGACGGTACGGGGTTTCGATGAAACCGTATTCGTTCAGGCGGGCGTACAAAGCCAAGGAGTTAATCAGACCAATGTTCGGACCTTCAGGCGTTTCAATCGGGCACACGCGACCGTAGTGGGTCACGTGCACGTCACGCACTTCAAAGCCAGCACGTTCACGCGTCAAACCACCCGGGCCAAGGGCCGATACACGGCGCTTGTGGGTAATTTCGGACAGCGGATTGGTCTGGTCCATGAACTGCGACAGCTGGGATGCACCGAAGAATTCTTTCAGTGCTGCCGAGATAGGCTTGCTGTTGATCAGGTCGTGGGGCATCAGCGGCTCTTGTTCCGCTTGGCCCAAACGCTCCTTCACAGCCTTTTCAATACGGGCCAAACCGGTGCGGTATTGGTTTTCCGCCAACTCACCGACGCAACGCACACGGCGATTACCCAAGTGGTCGATATCGTCAACGTCGCCACGGCCGTTGCGCAGATCCACCAGGATCTTCACCACGGACAAAATGTCTTCGTTGGTCAGCACCATCGGTCCAGTGGACTCTGCACGGCCCATCTTGGCATTGAACTTCATCCGGCCAACGCGCGAAAGATCGTACGTATCGGGGTTGTAGAACAAGCGCTGGAACAAGGCTTGCACGGCGTCTTCCGTCGGCGGCTCGCCGGGGCGCATCATGCGGTAAATGGCAACGCGCGCAGCGAACTCGTCGGCAGTTTCATCGGTACGCAGGGTTTGCGAGATGTAGGCGCCTTGGTCGAGTTCATTGGTATAGATGCAAGGCAATTCCAGAATGCCGGCGCTGCGCAATTTCTTCAGCAGAACTTCGGTCAGTTCTTCATTGGCTTTGGCAACGATTTCACCGGTATCTTCATCAATGATGTTGCGGGCAACCACGCGACCAATCAGGAAGTCTTCAGGCACGCTGATGTGCGTCGTGCCACTGGTTTCCAGTTCGCGTGTGTGGCGCGCAGTAACGCGCTTGTCTTTGGCCACCACCACCTTACCGCTCTTGTCGGTAATGTCAAAACGGGCCACCTCACCGCGCAAACGCTCGGCCACAAACTCCATTTGTGCACCGCTGTCCATCAGGCGGAAGTTGTCGTTGACGAAGAAATTCGCCAAGATCGATTCATTGTTCAGGCCGATGGCGCGCAACAGGATCGTGACCGGCATTTTGCGACGACGGTCGACGCGGAAATACAGCAGGTCTTTGGGATCGAATTCGAAGTCGAGCCACGAACCGCGGTAAGGAATGATACGGGCCGAGAAAAGCAATTTGCCCGAGCTGTGGGTCTTGCCCTTGTCGTGTTCAAAGAACACACCAGGCGAACGGTGCAGCTGCGACACAATCACGCGTTCGGTACCGTTGATGATGAACGAGCCCTTATTGGTCATCAGGGGCACTTCGCCCATGTAAACCTCTTGCTCTTTCACTTCTTTCACGACCTTGCTTTGGGACGTGGACGATTCGCGGTCATAAATGATCAGCTGCACCTTGGCGCGCACGGCAGAGGCGAAAGTCAGACCCCGTGTCTGGCATTCACGGACGTCGAACGCTGGCTTGGCCAGGTTGTATTCCAGGTACTTCATTTCCACAAAACCATTGTGGGAAACGATCGGGAACGCTGCTTCAAACGCGGCTTGCAGACCTTCGGAAGTGCGCTTTTTAGACGCTACGTCCGCTTGCAGAAACGCCGTGTACGCGTCTTTTTGCATCTGCAACAGGTAGGGAATTTCGAGCACGCTATCGCGGCTACCGAAACTTTTGCGAATTCGCTTGCGTTCTGTGTATGTATAAGCCATTAGATCTCCGGGCAAAGGCTGAGGAATCCTCGGGGTCCTAAGCGACTGTCGTTGCGCCGCATGCGCAACTGACTTGGTGATTGGCCACTACCAATCATTGGCTGACGACCACGCATTGCACGCGGTCCGTACCAAGGCATCTTCTGCAGTCGGGGTCAGAAGACACTGAAAAATTGACGCATTTCAATCAATTTTTCAGTGCGCTCTCATGTGACGCTATGCTCACTTTTTTCTCTGCCGCACAAGCGGCAAAGGCTGGGGGCCCTTGCGGAGCTCCCCAGCCCATGTTTGCGGGTCGATTACTTGAGTTCGACCTTGGCGCCGGCTTCTTCCAGCTTCTTCTTGGCAGCTTCAGCGTCAGCCTTGGCAATGCCTTCCTTGACAGCCTTCGGTGCGCCATCAACCAGGTCCTTGGCTTCTTTCAGGCCCAGACCGGTGATTTCGCGAACAGCCTTAATCACGGACACTTTGTTTGCGCCAGCTTCAGTCAGAACGACGTTGAATTCGGTCTTTTCTTCAGCAGCAGCAGCACCAGCACCAGCGCCACCGCCAGCTGCGGGAGCGGCCATAGCGGCAGCGCTCACACCAAACTTCTCTTCGATGGCTTTCACCAGGTCGTTGAGTTCCATGACCGTCATGCTGTCCAGCGCGGTCAAAAATGCGTCTTTATCGAATGCCATTTTTAATTCCTAACAATATTGGTTACTTCAGACTGCGGGGCTATTAAGCCGCTGCAGCCTCTGCGGGTGCAGCTTCTGCTGCGCCTGCGCCTTTTTGCTCCGCCAAAGCCGCCAGCACGCGGGCTGTACGGGAAATGGGGGACTGCATCAAGCCCAACAATTGCGCCAACAAAACTTCCTTGGAAGGAATGCTTGCCAATTGCTTCACGCCGTTCACGTCCAGTGCCTTGCCGCCGTACGCACCACCGCGAATTACCAACTTGTCGTTGGTCTTCGCGAAGTCAGCCACCACACGGGCGGCCGCCACTGCGTCTTCGGAAAAGCCATAGATCAGAGGACCGGTCATCTGGTCCGACACCACTTCAAAGCCAGTGCCAGCGACAGCACGGCGTGCCAGCGTGTTCTTCAACACACTGAGGGCAACGCCATTGCCACGCGCAGCAATGCGCAATTTGGTCATGTCCGCAACCGTGATGCCGCGGTATTCCGCGATCACGAGCGTTTGAGCTTTAGCGGCGAGGCTGGTCACATCACTGATGACCGCTTCTTTCTCACTGCGATTAAGACTCAAGGTCTACTCCTTAAATATGCGCTTGGAAGTTGCCTTCCGCACGCTCCACATTGCAGCGACCAACTGTTTTAGAAATTTGCATTCCATCTCAGCGGGATCGCCATCTGCGTTGGCATTCATTAAGCACCACGGTGTGTGCGCCAACGGTCTTGGATGGCCCAAAGGCTGCGTAAGCACCCCTCGGCCCACCACATCGATGCCCGCTTAACGCAGACACCGACTATTGCTTGCTTCTTATGCAACCCTGCGCAATTAAGCGCTGATGGTTTGCAGATCAACGCGGACGCCAACGCCCATCGTCGAAGAAATAGCGACCTTCTTCAGGTAAACGCCCTTGCTAGAAGCAGGTTTAGCTTTGTTCAATGCATCGACCAATGCAGCCAGGTTACCCTGCAGCTTGTCAGACTCGAATGAACGACGACCAATGGTCGAGTGAACAATACCGGCCTTGTCAACACGGAATTGCACTTGGCCTGCCTTCGCGTTCTTCACAGCGGTGGCCACGTCAGGGGTAACGGTACCAACCTTCGGATTGGGCATCAAACCGCGTGGGCCCAGGATTTGACCCAGGGTACCCACAACGCGCATGGCGTCAGGAGCGGCAATCACGATGTCGAAAGGCATGTCGCCGGCCTTGACCATAGCGGCCAGGTCGTCCATACCCACCACGTCAGCGCCAGCAGCCTTGGCTTCTTCCGCCTTGGCGCCTTGGGCGAACACCGCCACACGCTTGGTTTTACCGGTGCCGTTTGGCAACACCACAGCGCCACGCACCACTTGGTCCGACTTCTTGGCATCGATGCCCAGTTGCACAGCGACGTCGATGGACTCATCGAACTTGGCATTGGCGAACTCTTTCACCAGACCCAGCGCATCGCTCAAGGGATACAGCTTGGTGGTTTCAACCTTGCCTACCAGGGCTTTTTGTTTTTTAGTCAACTTGGACATTTACACACCCTCCACATTGATGCCCATGGAACGGGCAGAACCGGCGATGGTACGAACCGCTGCATCCAGATCGGCTGCAGTCATGTCTTTCATCTTGGTCTTTGCAATTTCTTCCAACTGAGCGCGGGTGATCTTGCCGACCTTGTCAACGTGCGGACGGGCAGAACCCTTGTCCAGCTTAATGGCTTTCTTGATCAGGACCGTCGCGGGCGGGGTCTTGATAACAAAAGTAAAGCTCTTGTCTGCAAATGCAGTGATTACCACTGGCAACGGCAGGCCGGGCTCAACACCTTGGGTCTGGGCATTGAATGCCTTGCAGAATTCCATAATGTTAAGGCCGCGCTGACCCAATGCCGGGCCGATCGGTGGGGATGGATTGGCCTTACCGGCTGGCACTTGCAGCTTGATAAAACCAACGATTTTCTTCGCCATGTTTTCTCCTTGCGGGTAATAACGCCTGGGTTCAAACTATTTTGAACCGCAGCTCCCCGGGGTTAACAGCTCTTCTCCTGGGAACCTTGCCGAGCTGGTAAGCAGGGTCCAATAAATAGCAAACCGATGTGCGCTACGTCAAGCCACTTAGGTTTTCTCAATTTGAGAGAATTCAAGCTCAACCGGTGTGGCACGACCAAAAATGGTGACCGACACGCGAACCTTGCTCTTTTCGTAGTTGACATCCTCAACCGATCCATTGAAGTCGGTAAACGGGCCTTCTTTAACGCGGACCATTTCACCCACCTCGAACTCAATCTTATGGCGCGGCTTGTCCGTGCCTTCCTGCATTTGATTGACGATCTTCATGACTTCCGCTTCGGAAATCGGGGCCGGGCGATTTTTCGCACCACCGACGAAACCAGTGACCTTATTGGTGTGCTTCACCAAGTGCCAGGTGTCATCGTCCATGACCATTTCAACCAGCACATAGCCGGGGAAAAATTTACGCTCCGTGGTGCGCTTTTGGCCATTCTTGACCTCAACCACTTCTTCCATCGGCACCAAAATGCGGCCGAATTTGTTTTCCATGCCTGAGCGCGCGATGCGCTCAATGATGTTGCGCTCTACCGCCTTCTCCATACCGGAGTAAGCGTGCACAACATACCAGCGCAAGTCTGGGTTTACGGCTGCGGCAGGCAGATTTTCTGCGGCGCCGGTTTCGATGGTATCTGTCATTATTTTTTCCAGCCCAGAATCAAGTCGTAAAACAGCCACTCGAGCGTCTTGTCGGTAAGCCAGAGAAAGATTGCCATCACCAGCACAAAACCAAATACATACAAGGTAATTTGGGTCGCCTCTTTGCGCTCAGGCCAAACCACTTTGCGCACTTCACGCCATGAGTCGCGACCGAAGGCAATCAGCTGACGCCCCGCCTCAGACAGGAAGAACACCACGGCAGCACCGGCCACACAAACCAGCAACGCCAACCACTGAACCAAAGGCCCTTGTTTGGCCAAAAGGTAAAACGCAGCCAACGCAGCCACGACCAAAACAGCGGCGGCTGCCAGCTTGGCTTTATCCGCCGATGTATTGACTGTTTGTACTTGTGTGGTTGCCATATTTTAAAATTTTCGCGCGACTAACAATACTTCAACTGACCACCCGGAAGGCGGCAAAGCCCGCTACAGGGTAGCGGGCTTTTATTTCCACCGATTTATCTCAATCGGGTGGCAGGGGCAGTAGGAATCGAACCTACAACCTTCGGTTTTGGAGACCGACGCTCTGCCAATTGAGCTATACCCCTACTAAACCAAATTACGCAATGATCTTGGCAACAACGCCAGCGCCAACGGTACGGCCACCTTCGCGGATAGCGAAGCGCAGACCTTCTTCCATAGCGATCGGGTTGATCAACTTCACAGTGATCGACACGTTATCGCCAGGCATCACCATTTCCTTGCCTTCGGGCAATTCAATAGCGCCAGTCACGTCCGTCGTACGGAAGTAGAACTGCGGACGGTAGTTGTTGAAGAAAGGCGTGTGACGGCCACCTTCATCTTTGGACAAAACGTAGATTTCGCCAGTGAAGTGGGTGTGGGGCTTGATCGAAGCGGGCTTGCACAGCACTTGGCCGCGTTCCACTTCTTCGCGCTTGGTACCGCGCAACAAGATACCCACGTTGTCGCCCGCTTGACCCTGGTCGAGCAGCTTGCGGAACATTTCCACGCCAGTGCAAGTGGTCTTCAGCGTAGGCTTGATACCCACGATTTCAATTTCTTCACCCACCTTGATGATGCCGCGCTCAACACGACCGGTCACCACGGTACCGCGACCAGAGATCGAGAACACGTCTTCCACAGGCATCAGGAACGCGCCGTCAACAGCACGCTCTGGCAGCGGAATGTAGGTGTCCAGCGCTTCGGCCAGCTTGAAAATTGCGCCTTCGCCCAATTCGCCCTTGTCGCCTTCCATGGCCAACTTGGCAGAACCGTGGATGATCGGTGTCTTGTCGCCAGGGAAATCGTATTTGTCCAGCAACTCGCGCACTTCCATTTCCACCAGTTCGAGCAACTCGGCGTCATCAACCATGTCGCACTTGTTCAGGAACACGATGATGTAGGGAACACCCACCTGGCGGGCCAGCAGGATGTGCTCACGGGTTTGGGGCATGGGGCCGTCAGCAGCCGAACACACCAAAATAGCGCCGTCCATCTGGGCCGCACCGGTGATCATGTTCTTCACATAGTCAGCGTGTCCAGGGCAGTCCACGTGTGCGTAGTGGCGGTTTTCGGTTTCGTATTCAACGTGGGCGGTGTTGATCGTGATACCACGGGCCTTTTCTTCGGGCGCAGCGTCGATCTGATCGTAGGCCTTGGCTTGACCGCCAAACTTGGCAGCCAACACGGTGGTGATAGCAGCCGTCAGGGTGGTTTTGCCATGGTCAACGTGACCAATGGTGCCCACGTTCACGTGGGGCTTGGTACGCGTGAATTT
>Ga0228698_1000053_pt1 | contig 113549 bp, 112 predicted proteins | sample McNCre117_Aug_MG_FD_178015 | JGI IMG/M metagenome (GOLD analysis project Ga0228698, IMG submission 178015) | Freshwater microbial communities from McNutts Creek, Athens, Georgia, United States - 1-17_Aug_MG | ecosystem: Environmental > Aquatic > Freshwater > Creek | place: USA: Georgia...
GTTGGCCAGAAGGCCTGACAACAATTCTTCAGGTACTTCGTGTTTCTTGGTAGACATTGTGTTGACGGACTATGGGGCTCATGCCCCAGGGGGATTGTCCGTTTACACAAAATCTTGCACACCCTCCTCCTTGACTAGCGCATACGCTTCGTCAATAAAGAGAACACCATCAAGCGCAGGATCCGATCAACATAAGATCGCAACATGCCTTTAACCCAATCAGTACCGATGGTCGATCTGCCCAAAGATGCCCAAAGCATCCTGAACCTGGCGGCGCGTTCGCTTTTTGACGTGTTTGCACATGCCAGTGAGGGCATGTTGTTGGTGGACCGCTCGGGCCGGGTGGTCTGGATCAATGACCAATACCGCCGCTATTTGCCAGCCTTGGGCTTTGCCCGTGAAGAGGATTTCGTCGGACAGGCCGTCTCGTCCGTGGTGCAAAACACCCAGATGCACCAGGTGCTGGAAACCGGCAAGCCCATCTTGATTGATCTGCTGACCAACAAGGCGGGCACCTTTGTCGTCAGCCGTTACCCCTTGCGCGATGATGCCGGGCGCGTCATTGGAGCCTTGGGCGTGGTGCTGTTTGATCAGCCGCAGTCGAACCTTCAGCCCTTGATGGCCAAGTTTGCGCAGATGCAGCGTGAGTTGGACGAAGCGCGCGATGCTCTAGCGGTGCAACGCCGCTCGAACGCGGGGCTGCGCCAGGCCAAACACAGCTTTGCCAGCTTTGTCGGTGGCAGCGTCGTGGTGGCCGACCTCAAACGCCAGGCGCGCCGGGCTGCGCAGTCGAGCAGCCCTGTCTTGCTACTGGGCGAGACCGGCACAGGCAAAGAACTGCTGGCCCATGCCATCCATGCGGCATCGCCCCGGGCGCGTGGGCCTTTGGTGAGCGTGAACATCGCGGCGGTGCCAGAGACTTTGCTGGAAGCTGAGTTTTTTGGGGTGGCACCGGGGGCCTACACCGGGGCCGAGCGCCGGGGCCGCGAGGGCAAATTCAAACTGGCCGATGGCGGCACCTTGTTGCTGGATGAAATCGGGGACATGCCCATGGGTTTGCAGGCCAAGTTGTTGCGTGCCCTCCAAGAAAGCGAGGTTGAGCCCTTGGGCTCCAACCGCCTGGAGCATGTGGATGTGCGGGTGATAGCCGCCACCTCGCGAGACCTGGGGGCCTTGGTGCGCGAAGGGCGGTTTCGAGAAGACCTGTACTACCGCCTGAACGTCTTGCCTCTGCGCGTGCCCCCGCTGCGGGAACGGGCATCGGACATACCCGCCTTGCTGGAGGTGTTGACCGAGGAACTGGCCCTGCGCAATGGCTTGCCGCATCCCGAATTCACGCCTCAGGCCACAGCGCTCTTGAGTGCTCAGCACTGGCGGGGCAATGTGCGAGAGCTGCGAAACATCATTGAGCAGCTGCTGTTGCGCAGCGAAGGTGGTGTGATCGATGACGAGTCGGTGGCTCAGGTCCTGCAAGCGTCAGGCTTGAGCCAGATCGCCGCGCCTGTCCAGACGCCGCTGGCGGCTGCTTCTGCGCGATCGACAGATGTTCAGGGATTGCTGCGCCCTTTGGTCGAGCAAGTCCGCGAGCTGGAGGTTCAGGCGATCGCGGCCGCATTGAAGGCCACTGCAGGCAACAAGGTGGCGGCCTCCAAACTGTTGGGCATGTCCCGCGCCAAGTTGTACCAACGGTTGGTTTGATTTGCCTATTTAAAAGACATCTGTCTGTTTTTAATGCATTGAATTTGTCTTTTTAAAAGACATTTCGGGCGTGGCCGTCAGGGTCAAAGCCCAAAAACATCGCAGTGACAAGGACTTGCCCCATCGCATGGGCGACTGATCGGTTGGCACGGCTTGTGCAAAGATGCAGGTGCAACACCACTTATCAGGAGACCTGCATGATCCGTCGACACCTCATTTCTTTGGCCGCTTTGAGCGCGTGCGCGGTGATGGCCCCCGCCGCCATGGCCCAGGGCAAAGACATCAAGATCGCCCACATTTACAGCAAGACCGGCCCTCTGGAGGCTTACGGCAAGCAGACTCAAGTGGGTTTGATGATGGGCCTGGACTACGCCACCGGCGGCACTATGACCGTGGGTGGCCGCAAGATTGTGGTGATTGAGAAAGACGACCAGGGCAAGCCTGATCTGGGCAAGAACCTCTTGGCCGCCGCTTATGGCGACGACAAGGTGGACTTGGCTGTGGGCCCCACCGCATCGCCCGTGGCGCTGGCCATGTTGCCCGTGGCTGAAGAGTACAAAAAGATCTTGCTGGTCGAGCCCGCCGTGGCCGACTCCATCACGGGTGACAAGTGGAACAAATACATCTTCCGCACCGGCCGCAACAGCAGCCAGGACGCGATTGCCAACGCCGTGGCCGTGGACAAGGACGGTGTGAGCATCGTCACCATGGCGCAGGATTCGGCTTTTGGCCGTGATGGCGTCAAGGCCTTCAAGGAATCCCTGAAAAAATCCAAGCTGGTGCACGAAGAGTACCTGCCGCCCGCCACCACCGACTTCACCGCCGGTGCACAGCGCATGATCGACAAGCTCAAGGGCCAGCCGGGCCGCAAGATCATCTTCATCATCTGGGCCGGTGGCAACCCTTTCAAGATCGCCGACATGGACTTGAAGCGCTACGGCATCGAGATCGCCACGGGTGGCAACATCCTGCCCGCCATGGTGGCTTACAAACAATTCCCAGGCATGGAAGGCGCGGCCTACTATTACTTCGGCATGCCCAAGAACCCGGTGAACGACGCCATGGTGTCGATGCACTACACCCAGTTCAAAACGCCACCTGACTTCTTCACCGCAGGTGGTTTCTCGTCGGCCATGGCCTTGGTCACCGCGCTCAAAAAGACCAATGGCGACACCAGCGCCAACAAGCTCATCAGCACCATGGAAGGCATGAGCTTTGACACGCCCAAGGGCAAGATGACCTTCCGCAAGGAAGACCACCAGGCCATGCAGAGCATGTACCACTTCAAGATCAAGGTGGACCCGGCCTTCGCCTGGGGCGTGCCCGAGCTGATCCGCGAGATCAAGCCCGAAGAAATGAACGTGCCGATCCGCAACAAACGCTGATTTCACGCCACGCCATGCTGGAAACCCAAAACCTGACCGTGCGGTTTGGCGGCCATGTGGCGGTGAATGCGGTCTCGTGCCGCTTTGCCCCCGGCACGCTGACCGCCATCGTCGGCCCCAATGGGGCGGGCAAAACGACGTACTTCAACCTGATCTCGGGGCAGCTGCCTGCCACCGCTGGCTCGGTGCACCTGAACGGGCGTGAGTTGACCGGCTTGCCCGCTTCAGCCCGCACCCGCGCTGGCTTGGGCAGGGCGTTTCAGTTGACCAATTTGTTCCCCAATTTGTCGGTGCTCGAAAACGTGCGCCTGGCGGTGCAGGCGACGAAAGAGGGCGCACACCGCAGGGGCCTGAACCTGTGGAGCATTTGGAGCGACCACGCGGCTTTGACGAATCGTGCGCTGGAAATTCTGCAGTCCGTCTCGATGATCGCGCAGCAGGACGCTCCGGTGGCCAGCTTGCCGCACGGCGACCAGCGCAAGCTGGAGGTGGCGTTGTTGATGGCGCTGGAGCCGTCGGTGTACATGTTCGACGAGCCCACCGCCGGCATGAGCCACGACGAAGCGCCGGTGATTCTCGACCTGATCCGCCAACTGAAAAAAGACAAGAGCAAAACCATCTTGCTGGTCGAACACAAGATGGACGTGGTGCGCGAGCTGGCCGACCGCATCATCGTGCTGCACAACGGCACGCTGGTGGCCGATGGTGAGCCGGGCGAAGTGATCGCTTCGCTCATCGTTCAGGAAGCCTACTTGGGCAAAGCCAGGGAGGCTGCATGAGTACGAATTTGCTGACCCTCGAAGGCGTGCACACGCACATCGGGGCGTACCACATCCTGCACGGGGTGGATTTGGTAGTGCCGCGTGGCGAGCTGACCATGCTGCTGGGACGCAATGGCGCGGGCAAGACCACCACGCTGCGCACCATCATGGGCTTGTGGCAAGCCTCGCAAGGGCGCATCACCTTTGGCGGCGAAGACATCACGCAGCTCAACACCCCCGCCATTGCGCAAAAGAACATCGCTTATGTGCCTGAAAACATGGGCATCTTCTCGGACCTGACCGTGAAGGAAAACATGCTGTTGGCCGCCCGCAGCGCCAAGAACGCGGCGCAGATGGACGAGGCGCGTTTGCAGTGGATTTTCAAACTGTTCCCGGCGGTGGAGAAGTTCTGGAACCACCCGGCGGGCAAATTGTCGGGTGGGCAAAAACAGATGCTGGCCGTGTCGCGGGCGATTGTGGAGCCGCGTGATTTGCTGATCATCGACGAGCCCAGCAAGGGCCTGGCCCCGGCCATCATTCAAAACATGATCGATGCGTTCCAGCAGCTCAAGGCCAGCGGCGTGACGATCTTGCTGGTGGAGCAAAACATCCACTTCGCCCAGCAGCTGGGCGACAGCGTGGCCGTGATGGACAACGGCCGCGTGGTGCATGCAGGCCGCATGCAGGCGCTGGCCGAAGACACGGCTTTGCAGCAATCCTTGTTGGGGCTGGCACTGTGAAACTCTTTCAAGACATCGATACACGCCCCTTGCTGCTCGTGCCTGTGCTGGCGCTGCTGGCCTGGCCCTTGATTGGCTCGGGCTCGACCTGGCTCACGCTCACGGTGGCGGGTCTGGCCATGGGCATGATCATCTTTATCATGGCCTCGGGCCTGACGCTGGTGTTTGGCCTGATGGACGTGCTGAACTTTGGCCATGGCCTGTTCATCGCGCTGGGCGCTTTTGTGGCCACCAGCGTGCTGGGCGCCATGGGCGACTGGACCGGCTCAGGCGAGTGGTGGCGCAACATGGTGGCGGTGCTGCCCGCGATGCTGATCGCTATGGCCGTCGCCGCTGCCGTGGGCTTGGCGTTTGAGCGCTTCATCGTGCGGCCCGTGTATGGCCAGCACCTCAAGCAGATCCTGATCACCATGGGCGGCATGATCATTGGCGAAGAACTGATCAAGGTCATTTGGGGTCCGCTGCAGATCGCCTTGCCTTTGCCCGAAGCCATGCGCGGCTCGGTGCTGTGGGGAGACGCCGCGATTGAGAAATACCGATTGCTGGCGGTGGCCGTGGGCCTGGCCGTGTTTGCGGTGCAGATGTGGGTGCTGGGCCGCACCAAGATCGGCCTGCTCATCCGTGCGGGCGTGCAAGACCGCGAAATGGTCGAGTCGCTGGGCTACCGCATCCGTCGCCTGTTTGTGGGCGTGTTTGTGGCGGGCAGCGCGCTGGCTGGTTTGGGCGGCGTCATGTGGGGCCTGTACCAGCAAAACGTGGTGCCGCAAATGGGTGCACAGGTCAATGTGTTGATCTTCATCGTCATCATCATCGGCGGTCTGGGCTCGACCGGCGGGGCTTTGATCGGGGCCTTGCTGGTGGGCCTGATGGCCAACTACACCGGCTTTTTGGCGCCCAAGCTGGCGCTGTTTTCCAACATCGCGCTGATGGCGGGCATCCTGCTGTGGCGTCCGCAGGGCGTGTACCCGGTGGCCAACCGCTGAAAGGCCAGAGATGTTCAATCGACTCATTTCCAACGACCAGCCGCGCAGCCGCCTGCTGGCCGCTTTGCTGATCGTCGTCCTGCTCGGGTTGGCGTTTGCGCCGTTTTTGTTTCCGGGCGTCAAGGCTTTGTCGGTCGCGGCCAAGGTGCTGATCTTTGTGGTGCTGGTGGCGGGTTTTGACCTGCTCTTGGGCTACACCGGCATCGTGAGCTTTGCGCACACCATGTTCTTTGGCATCGGGGCCTATGGCATTGCCATCTCGTCCAACACCTGGGGGCCGACCTGGGGCTCTTTGGCCGCAGGCTTTGCCTTGTCGCTGGCGCTAACGCTGGTGCTGTCGCTGGCGATTGGCTTGTTCTCGCTGCGGGTCAGAGCCATATTTTTCGCCATGATCACGCTGGCCGTGGCGGCGGCCTTTCAGACGCTGGCTTCGCAACTGTCTGACTTCACCGGTGGCGAAGACGGCCTGAGCTTCAAGCTGCCCGAGCTGCTGCTGCCCAGCACCGAGTTCAGCGAAGAGCCCTTCCTCGGCGTGTCGCTGGACGGCCGCTTGCTTTGCTACTACCTGCTCTTTGTGCTGGCGGTGGGCATGCTCTTGTCACTGCTGCGCATCGTCAACTCGCCTTTCGGCCGGGTCTTGCAGGCCATCCGAGAAAACGAATTCCGCGCCGAAGCCATTGGCTACCGCGTGGTGGTCTACCGCACGATGTCGAGCGTGCTGTCGGCGCTTTATGCCTGCGTGGCCGGGGCCATGTTGGCGCTCTGGTTGCGCTACAACGGGCCGGATACCTCGCTGAGCTTTGAAATCATGATGGACGTGCTCTTGATCGTGGTGATCGGCGGCATGGGCACGATTTATGGTGCAGCCATCGGCTCGGTGTTGTTCTTGCTGGCGCAAAGCTATTTGCAGGACCTGCTGCGCCTGGCCAGCGAAGCCACGGCGGCGGTGCCCATGCTGTCGGCACTGCTCTCGCCCGACCGCTGGCTGCTGTGGCTGGGTCTTTTGTTTGTACTCTCTGTGTATTACTTTCCCACCGGCGTGGTGGGGCGCTTGCGCAGCCGCGCTGCGCTGAATGCCTTGGCATCGTCGAAACAGGCTTGAGGTCGATATGACGTTCACATCCAACTACATCACTTGCGCCGGCCTTGAAATCCACTACACCGATTGGGGCAAGGCCGACAAAGGCACGGTGATCGCCTGGCACGGTCTGGCCCGCACCGGGCGCGACATGGACGAGCTGGCGGCGCACTTGAGCGCTCGCGGCTGGCGTGTCATTTGCCCCGACACGGTGGGCCGTGGCCTGTCGCAATGGAGCCGTGCGCCCGAGCAAGAGTATTGCCTGGCGTTTTATGCCCGCATCGCCCGTGAGCTGATGGACGGTTTGCAGCTGCGCGCCGTGCATTGGGTGGGCACCTCCATGGGCGGCGCGATTGGCACGCTGTGCGCGGCGGGTCTGGTCGAGCCCAGCTTGAAGCACCGTATTTTGAGTCTCACGCTCAACGATAACGCGCCCGAGTTGGCGCAAGCGGCCATCGAGCGCATCAAGGCCTATGCAGGGACGCCTCCCGCTTTTGCCACGGTGACCGAGCTCGAAGCCTTTTTGCGCCAGGTCTACAAGCCCTTTGGTTGGCTGAGCGATGCGCAGTGGCGACGTTTGGCCGAAACCTCCACCCGCCGTTTGCCTGATGGACGTGTGACGCCGCATTACGATCCGGCCATGGTGACGCAGTTCACCGCGCACCCCAACGACTACTTGATCTGGCCGCATTACGACGCGCTCAAACTGCCAGTGCTGCTGCTGCGCGGCGTGGCCTCCGATTTGGTCTTATCCGAAACCGTCATGGACATGCGTCGGCGTGGACCCGGTGTCTGGGGTTTGCTCAAGACCATCGAGGTGCCCGGCTGCGGCCATGCCCCGGCGCTCAATGTCTTGCAGCAGCTGGAATGGGTGACCGAGTTCATCGAAGCCGCTTGAGCATGGGTGTTTTCACTCTGGCAGCGCCTGTCTTTTGCCGGGACAATAGATCGGTTCATGAGTGGAGATTGAGATGCGTTTTCTGAAACTTTGGCCTGTGCTGGCCCTGTGTGCCACGGGTGCTCAAGCCCAAAACCGTGAGGTCAACATCATTTGCTCGGCCCAAGCGGCCTGGTGCAGCATGATTGCCGTCACTTTTGAAAAAAGCCAAGGCATCAAGGTCAACATGACGGCCAAGGGCTCGGGTGAAGCCCTTGCCCAGCTGGCCGCAGAAAAAGCCAATCCCAAAACCGACATCTGGTTTGGCGGCACAGGCGACCCGCACCTGCAGGCGGCAGAACAAAACCTGAGCCTCGAATACAAATCGCCCACGCTGCCCAAGCTGCACGACTGGGCGCAAAAACAAGCTGCGCAATCGGGCTACAAAACCGTGGGCATTTATTCCGGCCCGCTGGGCTTTGGTTACAACACCGAGCTGCTGGCCAAGAAAAAGCTGCCCGTGCCCAAGACCTGGGGCGACCTGCTCAAACCCGAATACAAGGGCGAAATCCAGTCGGCCAATCCGGCGTCCAGCGGCACGGCCTACACCATGATCGCCACGCTGGTGCAGCTCATGGGCGAAGACAAAGCCTTTGAATACCTCAAGGGCCTGCACACAAACATCGGCACCTATACCCGCTCGGGCACCGGCCCCATCAAAGCCGTGGCGCGTGGTGAGACGGCCGTGTCCATCAGCTTTGTGCACGATGGCCCAGGTGAAAAAGCCCAGGGTTTTCCCATTGAAACCAGCACCCCGGCCGACGGCACGGGCGCCGAGATTGGCTCGATGTCCATCGTGAAGGGTTCGCGCAACCTGGACGCGGCCAAGAAGTTCTACGAATGGGCGCTGACGCCCTCGGCCCAGGCGCTGGGTGCGGCCACCTTGCAGTTCCAGCTGCCTTCCAACAAAGAGACGCAAGTTGATCCACGTGTACCCGACTTCCGCAAGATCAAGCTGATCAACTATGACTACGCCAAGTACGGCCAGACGGCCGAGCGCAAGCGCCTGATCCAGCGCTGGGAAAAAGACGTCAATTCCTTGCCCCGTTGAGTGAAAGCCTGAGATGAATCCTGCGCTGCGTTTGCAGCGCGCTTTGCAAGGGTGGGTCGTGCTTGGCCTGCTGGGCTTTGCGCTGCTGCCTTGGTATTTTTTGCAACAACTCTCGCTGGCTGAGGCCATGCCGGGCATCTGGGCCGGCGCTGAAACGGCCAGCGGTGCTGTGCAGGCGCTGCAACACGGTCGGCCCTGGTTGTGGTCAGGCTTGGCGGGCTTGTCGGTCTGCGCTTTGGCGGTGCTGCGCCCCTGGCCTGCACGGCTCCAGGGCTGGGGTTTGCTGGCAGGCAGCCTGATCGGCCTCCTGGGTTTGTTGCTCAGCGGCTTTGCCATCGGCGCGACCGGCTGGGCTTTTGAATCGCTGGCATCGCTTGGGGGCGCTTTGCCCACCGGCCAATACGGCATGGGTTGGGGCGCTGCGGTCGTGCTCCTCAGCTTGGTGGTCTTGCTCGGCGCATCGCTGGCCCGCTTGGGCGGTTTTCGGGGCGATGTGTTCGTGGCTGCGGCGGTGGTGGCGTGCTCGGCTTTGCTGGCGCTGTTTGTGGTCTATCCGGTGCTGCGCTCTTTGGTGGCGGCCTGGGTGGACGATGCGGGCGCTTATGCATGGGTACACCTGCTGGAGCGCGTGGCTACCGAGCGGGTCTGGGGCCTGGGTTGCGTGCAAGGGGCAGGGCGCTGCGGCGTGGCCTGGAACACCTTGTGGCTGGCCACCCTCACGGCTGTGGGCACCACCGTGCTGGGCACCCTGATGGCTTTGTGGGCCGAACGTGGCAACACCCGCTTGGCCAAACCGCTCAATATTTTGGCCATGCTGCCGCTCATCACGCCGCCCTTTGTGGTGGGGCTGGGCTTGATCCTGCTGTTTGGCCGTGCGGGCTTGTTCAACCAGGCGCTGGAGTGGGCCTTTGGCATCGAGCCGGGGCGCTGGTTTTATGGCGTGTTCGGCATCTGGTTGGCGCAGTTGTTTGCCTTCACACCCATCGCTTTCATGATCATGCGCGGCGTGGTGCAGGGCGTGAGCCCCAGCATGGAAGAGGCCGCGCAAACCCTGCGCGCCAGCCGCATGCAAACCTTCTGGACGGTGACCCTGCCCCTGCTCAAGCCCGGTCTGGCCAATGCCTTTTTGGTCGGCTTCATCGAGAGCATGGCCGATTTTGGCAACCCGATCATCCTGGGTGGGCAGTACGCGGTGCTGTCCACCGAGATCTTTTTTGCCATCGTGGGCGCGGCGCTCGACCCCGGCATGGCCGCTGCGTTGGCGCTGGTGCTCACGGCGTTTGCGCTGGCGGTGTTTTTTGTGCAGCGCCAGGTGCTTTCGGGCAGCAGCTTCACCACCGTCTCGGGCAAGGGCGATGCAGGTGTGGCCATGGCCTTGCCGCCAGCGGTGCTGCGCGTGTGCCGTAGCGTGGCGGGGCCGTGGCTGTTGTTCACCGTGGTGGTGTACCTGTTCGCTTTTGCGGGCGGCTTTGTGCAGACTTGGGGGCGCGATTTCACCTTCACGCTGGCGCATTTCAAGACCGCGTTCGATGTGCAATCGGGTGAGTTTGGCTGGGTGTTTGCGGGCACGGCCTGGAAGTCGCTGTTCACCACGCTCAGCTTGTCGGCCATGGCCGCGCCGATTTGCGCGGGCGTGGGCTTGCTCATGGCTTGGCTTTTGGCGCGCACCGAGTTCCGTGGCAAGGCGGCGTTTGAGTTTTCGGCGCTGCTCACGTTTGCCATTCCCGGCACGGTGCTGGGCGTGAGCTACATCCTGGCCTTCAACGTGCCGCCGGTCGAGCTGACGGGCACCGGGCTGGTGATCGTGCTGTGCTTTGTGTTCCGCAATTTGCCAGTCGGCGTGCGGGCGGGTACGGCGGCCTTCAAGCAGCTGGACCGGTCGCTCGACGAAGCCTCGCAAATGCTGCGTGCCAGCACGCTGACCACGCTGCGCCGCGTGGTGTTGCCCCTGCTCAAGCCCGCGCTGGTGGCGGCGCTGGTCTACAGCTTTGTGCGCTCCATGACGACGGTGTCGGCGGTGATCTTTTTGGTCACGGCGCAGTACGAGCTGGCCACCACCTACATCATTGGCCGCGTGGGCAATGGCGACTACGGCGTGGCGCTGGCTTATTGCACGGTGCTGATGGTGCTGATGTCGGCCATCACCTGGGGCATTCAGAAACTGGTGGGGCAGCGGCAGTTGGGCCGCAGGGCTGCCCCGCTGAACGAAACAAGGGTTTAAGGCCATGGGCATTCAATTCAAACAAGTCACCAAACGCTATGGCGGCAGCACTTCGCCGCTGGTGGTGCAGGGCATCGACTTCGTCGTAACCAAGGGCAGCCTGACCACGATCCTCGGGCCATCGGGCTGCGGCAAAACCACCACCTTGCGCATGATCGCCGGGCTGGAAGCGCCCACGGGCGGGCAGATCCTGATTGACGGTGTGGATGTGACGCACCTCGGCCCGTCCGAGCGCAATGTGAGCATGGTGTTCCAGAGCTACGCGCTGTTCCCGCACATGAACGTGATCGAGAACGTGCGCTACGGGCTGGACGTGAGCGGCGTGAGCAAGTCAGAAGCCAACGAACGCGCCTTGCAAAGCCTGGCCAATGTGGGTCTGAAGGGCTACGAGCAGCGCCTGCCCAGCGAGTTGTCGGGCGGGCAGCAGCAGCGCGTGGCGCTGGCGCGGGCGCTGGTGCTGGAGCCCTCGGTTTTGCTGTTCGACGAGCCGCTGTCCAACCTGGACGCCCGGCTGCGTCGGTCCATGCGCGATGAAATTCGCCACTTGCAGCAACGCCTGGGCCTGACGGTGGCCTATGTCACCCACGACCAAAGCGAAGCGCTGGCCGTGAGCGACCAGATCATCGTGATGGAGGCGGGCCGCATCGCACAAACGGGCACGCCGCAAGACCTGTACGAGCGGCCCACATCCGCATTTGTGGCCGGTTTCATGGGCGAGGCGGTGCTGTTTGACGGTCAGTCCTTGGCCGACGGCACGGTGCAGCTGGGTCCACTGCGCTTGGTGCCACGCCACGTTGTGGCCGCTGGTGCCGTGCGTGCGGCGGTGCGCCCTGAGGCTTGGTTGGTCGGGCGCGAATTGCTGGGCAGCGAAACTGTGCCCGGCAGTCTGTCGGCCAAGCTCCTGCAATGGTCTTATTTGGGCAGCTTTGTGGAGCTGACTTTCGAGACCGAATTGGGTACCGTGTTTGTGGTCTCGCCCGAGGTCGAGCGTGACTGGCGCATCGGCCAGTTGCTGGCCCTGAGCCTGCCTGGGCGTGGCGTGTCGGTGGTGGCAGTTTGAATGAAAGCGCTGTGATGAGCAAAGAAGTCGTGTTTGATTTGGGTGGCGTGGTGTTCCAGTGGAAGCCACTGCAGCTCTTGCAGGAGCTGTTTCCACAGCAAGTGACCAGCGAAGCCGCGGCCCGCGAATGGGCGGCGCAAATTTTCCAGACCTTTCACCCCAATGCAGATTGGGCACAGTTCGACCTGGGCCTGATCGAGCCCGAGCCCTTGGCCCAGCGCATTTCCGCCCGCACAGGACTGGCCGAGGCCGATTTGCTGCGCTTGATGCACGGCATCCCGCCGCACCTGCAGCCCATTCAGGGCACCGTGGACCTGATCCACGACTTGAAGGCCCAAGGCCACCGTCTGTATTTCTTGTCCAACATGCCCGCAGGCTATGCCGACCACTTGGTGCGCGAAAACAGCTTTTTCAGCCAGTTTGAAGACGGCATCTTCTCGGCCCATGTGCAGCAGATCAAACCGCTGCCGGACATTTTTGCCACGGCTCAAGCGCGTTGGCCTTTGCAGGGGCAACCGGTGTTCATCGACGATGTGCAACACAACATCGATGCGGCCCAGCAGCACGGCTGGCAAGGCATCCGCTTTGAAACGCCCGAGCAGGTGAGGGCAGATTTGGTGGCTCAGGGTTATTTGAGGGCCTGACTTAACCCTTGATGCCGAGGTGTTTCGTGGTCTGTGCGACATTGCCTGCTTGTTGGTGAGGTGACACAAGGAGAGCAAACCATGGAAGACGAGCGCTGCTGCGGCACAGGCACTTGCATCATCAACCCTGATGGCTACTGTTGGTGTGGCCAAAAATGGGATGGTCAAAAAATGAGTTTCCCAGACCCCAAGATGGCTGAACATGCCGCGCCGCATGACCACTGCGATGCGGCAAAGACGTCTGCTGCCGAGTCTGTCCGAATTGATTGATCCCCTGCCAGTCGGCACCGCTCCTTACACGCACCTCGCCCTGCAGGCGCTGACAGCGTTTTCACCGTAACGGTCCACAAAGATCCACATGAATACAGACGCTTTGAATGTGCTTGGCCAAGCCCTTGTGGCCTGCTCTTATGACCCGCTGACCGGTTATTTCCGCGATGGCTGTTGCAACACCCGCGAAGACGACACCGGCTCACATGTGATCTGCGCACGGATGACGGATGAGTTCCTGAAATATTCTTTGTCGCGCGGCAACGACTTGATTACCCCGCGCCCTGAATACCGTTTTCATGGCTTGCACGCGGGTGATCGCTGGTGTCTGTGTGCCATGCGGTGGAAGGAAGCCTTTGAGGCTGGTGTGGCCCCTAAGGTTGTTTTGGCCTCCACGCACATGCGAGCTTTGGACTACGTCACCCTGGAGCAGTTGCAGTCCTGCGCTTTCACTCAATGAGTGAGCACAAGACTGTTTGTGAACTTCAAACTTTCGAGCCAGCCGCCAATGCCTGCGCCCGGCTGGCCTCCAGGGCTGCTGCATTGGGCGCTGACAAGTCCCACCCTTGCATGTGCCCCAGGCTGATGTCGGTCAGCGCTTCGATCCACTGCGCATGGTTGTTCAGGCAAGGGATGTAGCGGAAGCTTTCGCCGCCCGCGTGCAAAAACGCTTCTTGCGCTTCTTGCTGGATTTCTTCCAGCGTCTCCAGACAGTCGCCGGTAAAGCCCGGGCAGATCACGTCGACTTTTTTGACGCCTTGCTGCGCCATGGCGATCAGTGTCGGCTCGGTGTAGGGCTCCAACCACTTGGCTTTGCCAAAGCGTGACTGGAAGGTGAGCTTGTACTGGTCTTTGGAAAGGCCCAGCGCCTCGGCCAGCAGGCGGCCGGTTTTCATGCATTCGCAGTGGTAGGGGTCGCCCAGGTGCAGGGTGCGCTCGGGCACGCCATGAAAACTCATCATCAGCTTCTCGGCCTGGCCGTGGGTGGCCCAATGCTCGCGCACGGTTTGCGCCAGCGCGGCGATGTAGCGCGGGTCGTCGTGGTAGCGGTTGACAAAGCGCATCTCGGGCACGAGCCGGGTTTTCAGGCCCCAGCGATACACGGCATCGAACACGCTGGCGGTGGTGGTGCCGCTGTACTGCGGGTAGGCGGGCACGATCAGCACGCGCTGTACGCCTTCGGCCTTGAGGGCGCTCAGTTGCTCGGGGATGGACGGCTGGCCGTAGCGCATGGCATAGCGCACGGTGACGCTGTGGCCGCGCTCTTGAAGGGCGGTGCCCAGTGACTGGGCTTGCTGCTCGGTGAAGACCTTGAGCGGCGAGCCGCCCTCGGTCCAGATGCTGGCGTATTTGGCGGCCGATTTTTTGGGACGCACGCGCAAGATGATGCCGTGCAGGATCAGCCACCAGATGGGTTTGGGGATCTCGACCACGCGGCTGTCGCCCAAAAATTCGGCCAGGTATTTGCGCAGGGCAGGGGCCGTGGGTGCGCTGGGCGTGCCCAGGTTGCAATACAAAATGGCCGTGCGTGCGGCCTGGCCATGCTGGAAGGAGGGTTCTTTGTGGAATGCCATGTCGGGTATTCTCCCTCACCATGCTTGACCTCTCCCGCATCCGCGCCATTACCCTTGATCTGGACGACACCTTGTGGCCCGTCTGGCCCACCATTCACCGCGCCGAACAGGTGCTGACCGACTGGCTAACCCAACACGCGCCTGCTACGGCGACACTGGGTCAGCAGCCGGAGGTCAAGAAGGCCATCCGTGCCGAGATCAACGCCCGCCATGCCGACCGGGCGCACGATTTGTCTTTTTTGCGGCTGGAGGCCATTCGCGCCATGCTGCTGCAAGCCGGGGACCCGGGGCATCTGGCCGAGCCTGCATTTGAGGTCTTTTTTGCCGAGCGTCAGCGGGTCGATCTGTTTGACGATGCGCAGCCCGCCCTGGCGTTTTGGAGTCAGCGCTACCCGGTGGTGGCCTTGTCGAATGGCAATGCCGATGTGCACCGCGTGGGGATTGGCCAGCACTTTCACGCCAGCGTGAGCGCCAAGTCCATGGGCGTGGCCAAGCCAGACCTGCGGGTTTTTGTGGCCGGTGCCGAGGCCGCAGGCGTGGCGCCGCACGAGGTGCTGCACGTGGGGGACGACGCGCACGCCGACTGCGTCGGCGCACTGGCGGCGGGCATGCAAGTCGCTTGGCTCAACCGCGAAGGCCATGACTGGAGCCACGGTGACACCCGCCCGCACCTGGAAGTGCGAGACTTGCATCAACTCTGTGCCAGCTGGCCCGACTACAAAACTTGAGGAGACTGAAATGACATTGAAGATTTACGGCATTGGCGCATCACGCGCAGCTCGCCCTTTGTGGACCGCTTTGGAACTGGGCGTGCCGTTCGAGCACATCCCCACGCCTTATGCCGGTGGTGCCACCCGTTTGCCCGAATTTTTGGCGATCAACCCCAACGGCCACATTCCAGCACTGATCGACGAGCGCCCCGAAGGCGCGGTCACCGTGTGGGAGAGCATGGCTTGCGCCCTCTACATTGCCCGCGTGCACGGCAGGGTCGATGGCCAGTCGATCACGCCGGCCACGCCCCGCGAAGAGGCTGAAGCCCTGCGCTGGAGCTTCTGGACCGTGTCAGAGCTGGAAAAAGACGCGCTCACCGTGTTGATGCACCGCATGGCCATGCCCGAAGATCAGCGCAAGCCCGAGCTGGCCGACCAGGCCGAGAGCCGCCTGAAAGTGCCGCTGGCCGTGCTGGAACAACACCTGCAAGCCCAACACGCCCAAGGCGAAGCCTATCTGGCCGCCAACCGCTTCACCGTGGCCGATGTGTGCGTGGCCAGCGTGGCCAGCTGGATTCGCCCGGCTGCTGCGTTGTTGGCGCAGTACCCGGCAGTGGCCGCTTGGGTCAAAGCCTGTGTGGAGCGGCCTGCTCAGGCGCAAGCGCGAGGCATGAAGTAAGTCATCGATTTAAAACAGTGGGGTTGAGAGCACTTGCCGGCTTGGGCTGGCAAGTGCCTGATCCGTCAGAGCTTGTAGTTCAGTTGCAGAACGGGCGTGGTGGCCTTGCAGCTGTCTTTCACGTTGGAGCTGGCGTTGTTGCAGCCGAACTTGTTGTTCCAATACTCCAGGCCAAACCCAGCTTGCAAGCCGCTTTTTGGCCCCCCAAGGTCAAACATCATCATGGCGCGCAGCAAGGTTTCGGTTTTGGTTTCTGAATCAAACCCGTCTTTGCCTTTGGGGCCGACAATGTCCATAAAGCCTGTGAAGGTGCCCACACCAGAAACAGGAATGGCCCAAGCGCTGGTCAAAGCAGGTGCCACGTCAAAGGACACGGATTTGCCAACGATGCCATTGTTGTTGCGCTCTTTGTAGGCCTCCAGACCGACATCCCAAAAGCCAGCGCTGACCGGCAAAGACACATTGGCACCCACACGCACTTTGAACGGTGATGGCGCGAATGTGGTGTTTTTGCTGCCAGCATCCAAACGTGCAGTCAATCCGATGTCTTTAAAGATGCCGTAATCGGATGCGCTGTGGGTGAGGGCTTTGAGGGAATAGGTGCGCTTGTAAAAGCCATACCATTCCTGTGCACCTTGCGCAGAGCCGTTGGCCGGATCTTCAGCCGAAGATTTGAGCAGGTCCACAGTGAAAAAGTTGCTGCCCAACTTGTCGCCGCTGACATGGGTGAAACTCAACACGTTTTTGGCCACTTCATGGACGACACCAGGCTCAGATTGGGCGCTGACATAACGGTAGCTCACGGTGTCGGAGGACCAATCAGCAGCCTGTGTGAGGGGGCTGCCCAAGACGCACAGCAGGGACAAAGACAGGATGGACAAGTGACGCATGGTGACTCCTTGACGAAGGGGGGAACGGAACACGTGGCCACCCATGTGGCCCGCGAAAAGTCCATTGCAGATTCCATGCCTGCTTCTGAATGCAGCCTGATGCCTGAGTTGCACAGGGATGGTGCATGGCATGCACCACATACCCCCTGCGTTCACAGCCAGTGTGCGCCTAGCTCAAAAAAGTCAAAACCACCCGTGCGTCCGCCCAGGCAGCGGGCTAGAAAGTCTTCGGTTTTGCGGTAGGCCACCAAGTTGTCTTGCCAGCGCTGAAAGCCATGACCTGCTTTGTTGAACAGCACCAGCTCAACTTCTTTGCCATTCGCCCGCAGGGCTTCGGCCATTTGGACTGACTGGCTGACTTTGACGCGCGGGTCATGCACACCGTGCATCAGCAAAATTGGGCCTGGCACGCGGTCTGCTTTGTACAAGGGGGAGCGGTCTTGCATGGCGCTGCGTTGAGCCGGGTCTGCCGGGTCGCCCACGTAGCGCATCCAGTGGGGTTTACTCAGTTCCCAATAGGGTGGTGCGTCGTTCAGCAGTGCAGCCAGATCGGACATGCCCACGGTGCTGATGGCGCATTTGAACTTGCCTGGCGTGTGCGTCATCCCCACCAGGCTGGCGTAGCCGCCGTAGCTTGCCCCACTGATGGCCACGCGTTTCGGGTCCACCACGCCTTGGGCCACCAGGGCATCCACTGCGTCGGTCAGGTCGCTGTGCATCTTGCCTGCGAATTCGCCTTGGGCCGCTTCTGCGAAGGCTTTGCCGTAACCACTGGAGCCCCGGTAGTTGACCTGCAGCATGGCATAGCCCCGGTTGGTCAAAAAGGGCAGCATGGGGTCGCCGTTCAGATGCAGATCGCGTGCCCAAGGCCCGCCATGCACATAGACCACCGCGGGGTAGGGCTTGGCCACACCCGGCGGAAAGCTCAGGTAGCCATGCAGGTCCAGGCCATCGCGGCTTTTGAAGGTGACAGGCTGTTGCGCTGGCAAAGGGCTGATGGCATTCATGCGGCTGCGGCCCAATTCGGCGAGCACCTCAAAGGTTTGTGTTTTCAGGTCATACAGAACATGCTTGCCGCTGTTGTGGCGGGTCACCGTGGCACTCATCCAGCGCTCGTCGGCGCTCAGGTTGTTGATGCTGATGCGGGCGTCGCTAGGACCTTTGAGCTTTTGCAGGGCTTGCGCCATGGCGGGGTCAAAGGCATTCCATTGCTGTGTGCCCGCTTCGGTCACTACCGCTCGCGGCCGTTGTTGTTGGAGGCTCCAAAACCAGCCGGTCACATCCACCCGGGCATCGGCGAATTCGATGCGCTCGGAGCCATCTTGCAGGTTGATCTCGACCAGCGCCAGTTTGTCGCGCCCCCGGTTGGACAGGGCCCACCAGTGGCCCTGTTTGGCACTGGGACCCACAGGTGTAACGGTGTCGAAGTAGTTGACGCGAAAGCGGCTCGTCCATGCCTGATCGGGCGTTTGCTCGGGGTCTCAAAAACCCATTCCTTGCCTTCTAGCCGTGCGCGACCGATCAGCTCACCCTGATCGTTGACCAGCCATTGGCCCACATGGCCCGGGTTGGTGGCCAACAGCTTCAGTTCGCCTGTGTCCATGGTGTAGCGGTAAACGTCAAACACTTTCAAGTCACGCCGGTTGCTTACGATGATCAGGTCGCTGTTGCGCGGCAAGGTGCGCAGGATGTGGGATCGTGCACCTGCGAAGGGGGTCAGGTCGCGTGCGACTTGAGTGGGCTTGTCTGTGTCGATCGACCAGACGTGAGCGTTCTCGTCGCCGTTGTTCTGCAATTGCACAAGGATGTGGCGGCTGTCATGTGCCCAGACGCCACCTCCAGGAATTTTGTAGCTTTGCACATCGCCTGTTTGTAAATTTTTCACAAACAGCCCGGGTCCCAAGCCCAAGCGGGCCACCCACATCAGGCGCTGTCCATCGGGTGAAATCTGATAGGCCCCAGAGCCATTCCAATCGGCCACCAGATCACGCACGGGGATTAAGACTGGTGCGGCGTTGTTGGTGGGCGAGGGCATGCTTGCACAACCGGCCAGTGCGCAGATCAAGGCGGTCAGGCTCCAACGCGTTAAGCGTTGAAAGGCGGTCTTTCTCGTGTTCCTGATCATGGTTTTTCCCCTGATTGTTTTTGAAATTTTTCAAAATCTTTTTGCGCCTTCTGCTCGCATTCGTAGCGCAAGGCACTGTCGGTTTGTCGTGCGCAAAGTCGTTTACTTTGCTCTTTGTAGTTTTCGTGAATCAACATGCCCCCCACGGCTTGCAAACTCTGCTGCGCCGGGGTGCTGCAAGCGCTCAGGGCTGTCATCACAGTCAAACTGAATAAGGTGTTTTTCATGGTGGTGAGTCCTGAGGCGGAACAGTGTCAGGTTCATAAACCAACAAATCCCCAGGCTGGCATTGCAAAACTTCGCAAATGCGCACCAACGTGTCAAAGCGCACGCCTTTGACCTTGCCGGACTTGAGCAGGGAAATGTTGACTTCGGTGATGCCGACAGCGGCGGCCAGATCGCGTGAGCGCATCTTGCGGCGGGCCAGCATCAGGTCGAGTTGGACGACAATGGACATCAGACAAACGCCTTGTTTTCTTCGGCGATTTCCGACATCCAGGCCATGAGGTAAGCGAGCATGAGCAGGACGCCACAAATCAACAGGCCCAGCAAGTCGCTGGGGTTGATGTTCCATAGCCAAAGGCGCGATTCAGCAGACAGGTGAAGGGTGTAGAGGTAACTGACGAAGGGGCGGGTGAGGATGCTGAGCACGGTGCAGATCAGGCCTGCCCAGGCACCACGCCTGAGCCATGTGCTGGACTGGGGGCCCATGCTCATGTCGCGCAGCAAATGCCGCGAGGCCAGCCACCAGCAAACTATGGCCACAGGTAACAGGGACCACAACGCCAGGTCCAGTGTCACCACGCTCCAGACTTGCCAGTCTTGCGCGGCGCTGATGTCGCGTTGCCAGTAGTTGCCCAAGCGTTCCAAAAAGGCAGGCGTACGCCGCAGGGGGCGAACAATCAACCAGAACACCCATGCGGTGTAGATGCATACCAGTAGGCGCAAGGACCAGATGACCGCAATGACTTTCCGCCGTAGATCAGCGTGGTGGTTCGATGCGAGTGATGTAGATGTGTTCATGCAATGCCTCCTTGAAATGAGTTTATTGGAACTCATAAACAATAGTTAATCAATAAAATTTATTGTTTTGTGTTAAATTTTTATCGATATGGCGTTTGAATGGAATCTTTCAAAACCACCCCAAGGCCTGCATCCTCCAAGGCCGCCACAGCTTGCGCAGCGAGGTGAACGCGTAAAGTGGGGGCGTCGATTGCTCAATTGATTTCCCGAATGGGAAATTTAAGAATGTAATGTGTCTGCGTGAGTAAATAATTTCCTGTTCGGGAATTATTTCTTGCGCTGAAGCAAGTTCTGTCGGAAAATTTCCTGAACGGGAAATTAAATAAATCATGACCAGCATTCACTCTTCACAGCAATTGGGCGAGGCCCTCCGCACCGCCCGCAAGCAGCTTTCACTCACGCAGCCGCAATTGGCCTTGGCCGCCGGAGTGGGGGTGCGCTTTGTGGTGGAGCTGGAGGCGGGCAAGCCCTCGGTACGGCTGGAGCAGGTGTTGCGCGTCATCGCCGCATTGGGTGGGGAATTCAACTTGAATGGTTTGCCAACAGCCCTACCCGATGTCGAGGCGAAACGTGAAGGACCTGGCCATGGCGCATGAACTGGATGTTTGGTTGTTTGCCGACCGTGTGGGCAGCTTGAGCTTGGTGCAGGGGCGGCTGAGTTTTTGCTATGCCCCTGACTGGCTGGCGCAGCCGAAGGCGGTGGCACTGTCCATGTCTTTGCCGCTTCAGGCGGAGCCTTTCGACGATCACCAAAGTCGCCCTTTTTTTGCGGGGCTGTTGCCCGAAGGGCAGTTGCGCCGTCTGGTGGCGCGCCAATTGCAGGTCTCTGGCCAAAACGATTTCGCACTGCTGGACCACATCGGCGGCGAATGTGCCGGAGCCGTGACCTTTTTGGCGCAAGGGCAGACTTTGCCTGCAGCCGCCAGCACTGAAGATGTGCGTTGGCTGAGCGATGAAGAAGTCGTTGCCATTTTGGACGAGTTGCCTCGTCGCCCCATGTTGGTTGGTCAGGATGGGTTGAGGCTGTCTTTGGCTGGCGCGCAGGACAAACTGCCGGTGGTTTTTGATGGCCTTCGGATTGGCTTGCCGCGCAACGGAACACCGAGTTCTCACATCTTGAAGCCGCCGATTCATGCGGTGGAGGACAGCGTGATCAACGAGGGCTTTTGCATGGCCTTGGCCGAAGCCATGCAACTCAAGCCTGCGAAGTCAAAAATTCATGTTGTTCTGAATCGCCCGTTCTTGCTGGTCGAGCGCTACGACCGAATCAAGGATGCACAAGGGCACAGCTTGCGCCTGCATCAGGAAGACTTTTGCCAGATGCTGGGTGTGGTGCCGGAAATGAAATACCAGAACGAAGGCGGTCCGGATTTGGCGCAATGCTTTGATGTGGTTCGTCGCGCAACGCGCCCCAGCGCGCCACAGGTTTTGCGTTTGCTCGATGGCGTGCTCTTCAATGCCTTGATTGGCAACCACGATGCCCATGCCAAAAATTTTTCCTTGCTGTATTCAGGTAAAGCGCCTGTCCTTGCACCTTTTTACGACCTGCTTTCCACGGCGGTTTATCCGACGCTGACGCCCAAGATGGCCATGAAAATCGGAAGCAAATACAAGTTCAGCGAAGTTCAGGCGAGGCATTGGGAGCAGTTTGCGCAAAGCGCTGGGCTGGGCAAGGCATCCGCCAGAAAACGCATTTTGGAGTTGGCCAAGGCACTACCCCTTGCTGCCCGCTCACTTCAGCAAACCCGTGGCATCCCTTATCTGGGGAATGCCGTGGTGGAGCGCATCGTTGTGTTGATCGAGCAGCGCTGCGCTTTGACGGTTCCACGGCTGAGTGCTTTGGCCGCCGATCAGGATGTCACAACAGATTGATGCGTGGTGGCTTAAAACCGCCCCAAAGCCTGCATCTTCCAAGCCAGCCACAGCTTGCGCAGCGGCGTGAGGGCAATGCGCTGGTGCAGCACCTGATAGCCCGAGGCCTCGATCTCGCGCAGCAGGGTGCGGTAGATGCTGGCCATCATGAGGCCGGGCTTTTGGGTGCGGCGGTCGGCGGCGGGCAGCAGGGCCAGGGCTTCGTCGTACAAGGCGTGGGCGCGTTCGGTTTGGAACTTCATCAGCGCGGTGAAGTTGTCTGAATATGTGCGTTGCATCAGGTCCTGCGCCTTGACGCCAAAGCGTTGCTGCTCGTCCAGTGGCAGGTAGATGCGCCCGCGCAGAGCGTCTTCGCCCACGTCGCGGATGATGTTGGTCATCTGAAAGGCCAGGCCCAGTTTGTGCGCATAAGCCGTGGTCGCCTCGTCGGTCTGGCCAAAGATGCGGGCAGCGACTTCGCCGACCACGCCAGCGACCAAATGGCAGTATTTCGTCAGGCCCGCAAAGTCCAGATACCGGGTCTGGTTCAGGTCCATCTGGCAGCCTTCGATCACGGCCATCAGGTGGCAACTGTCGATGCCAAAGGGCTGGGTGTGCGGCATCAGCGCGTGCATGACCGGGTGGGTGGGCTGGCCCGCATAGGCTTGCAGCACTTCCTTTTGCCACCAACCGAGCTTGGCGGCGGCCACGCTGGGGTCTTTGATTTCATCCACCACGTCGTCCACTTCGCGGCAGAAGGCATAAAAGGCGGTGATGGTCGCACGGCGCTCTGGCGGGAGGAAGAGGAAGGCGTAATAAAAGCTGCTGCCCGAGGCGGCGGCTTTTTGCTGGACGTAGTCTTGCGGATTCATGGGTAGGGATTTTCTCACTGCTTGTCCGTGGCTGGGCTGGCCCATGGGCCTGACAGTCGTTCGTACTCGCGTCGCAGGGCATTGGGGCTGACGAGGCCCAAGACCAGTCGCCACAGCAAAGCCCGCACTTCCTGGCGCGGCATCTTCACGCGCTGGCTCAGGGCCTGTGGTCCGGCCTGGCGCAGCAGGGCCACGGTGCGGGCCCCGATCAAGGCGGGCAGGGCGCTGGCCAGCCGCAGCCGCCAACCCTTCAAAGCGCAGCTGTAGCGCAAACCGTCGTTCAGTTGGGCCTGCGTCTGGTCCAGCCAGGCGGTCCACAGGGGGCTCAGCGCTTGGCGGGTAGACGGATCGTTGTCGCGTGCACACTGAGCCAGCGCTTGGGGGCTCAGGCCAGTGACAACCAGCGTGTCTTCGGGCCAATAGCAGCGGCCTGCGATCAGGTCGGCCCCGGCATCGCGGAGGATGTTCAGGCGCTGCAGGCCCATGCCGTAGGCACGGCCCAGCGCCATCATGTCGGGGGTGGGCAGCTGAGCAAAACCTGGCAGATGCCTCTCGCACAGCTCGGTCCAGAACTCGCCCACGCAGCCGGCCACCAGCCAAGTGTAGTCGCTCAGTTCGGCTTCGCTTTGCAGGGCGTGCAAACCAGTGCCAAACCGCGTCATGTCCAGCGATTGCCCTCGCGTGATGTGTCCCAGAACCGTGCGCACACTGGCTTGGTCGGGCGCGCTCAGCTGGTGCAGCCAGTCCAGGCATTGGGGCAGGGCCTGCATCAGGGCTTGTTCGTGCGGGTCTTTTTGTTGGGCGGCAAAGGCTTGCGCCTGTGCGCTCAGGGCGGCCGTTGCGGGCTGTGGGCTGGCGATGGCATGGGCCATGGCGTCCAGCAGTGCTTGCCGCTCGGCCAGGGGCAGAGTGGTCGTGTCGGCCACTGTGTCGGTGGCGCGGGCCAGCAGATAGCCCACCGCAATTGGGGCCTGCAATGCCTGCGGCAGCAGGCGGATCGACAGGTGAAACGAGCGCGAGACGCCTTGCAGCAGTTTCAGGTGCTCATGTTTTTGCCGAGCATGTGTGAAGGGGCTGAAATGGGCTTGGTCTTGCATGGTCAATCCCTATTGTCGCTTGACACGGATCATGGCTTTGTTTAGATTACTAACCGGTCAGTCATTAATTTTTTGAGCGAATTTCCATGAACCATTTGTCTTCGCCCGCCTCAGCGGGCCATTGGGCATGGCGCCTGAGCGCCATTTCTGCGGTGTGTGCGGCGCTGTGCCTGTCCGCTTGCTCGCGCCAGGAGGCGGTTCAAGAGCCCGTGCGCGCCGTCAAGCTGCTGACCGTGGGTGGTTCGGACCTGAATGTGCAGGGCGAATACGCCGCCGAAGTGCGTGCCCGAGTGGAGTCGCGTTTGGGCTTTCGGGTGGGTGGCAAATTGGTGCAACGCCAGGCCGAAGTGGGCCAGCGCGTGAATGCCGGTCAGGTGTTGGCGCAAATCGATGCGCAGGACTACCAGTTGGGTGCGCAAGCGGCGCAGGCGCAGGTCGCTGCAGCCCAGACGCAGCGCGATTTGGCGTTGTCGGACTTCAAGCGCTACGAATCCCTCAAGGCACAAAATTTCATCAGCGGTGCCGAGCTGGAGCGCCGCGAGACCACCTTGAAGGCCGCGGAAGCCACGCTGGCGCAGGCCAAAGCGCAGGCTCAGGCGCAAACCAACCAAGCCAATTACACGCATTTGAACGCCACTGCGCCCGGCGTCATCACAGGGGTGGAGGCGGAAATTGGCCAGGTCGTGTCGGCAGGACAACCCGTGGTGCGACTGGCCCACGACGGCCCACGTGACGCGGTGTTTTCAGTCTCCGAACAGGCGGTGTTGGTGTTCAAACCGGGCCAGGACATGCAGGCGATGCTCACCAGTACCGGTCAGGTGCTCAAAGGCCGGGTGCGCGAAGTGGGGGCCAGTGCGGACCCTGTGACGCGCACCTATGTGGTCAAGCTGGCGCTGGACAAGGCCGAGAAGCTGCCCTTGGGGGCGACGGTGAATGTGTTGGCGGCTCAGTTGCCGGGCAGCCAAGCGGGGGCGCTCAAGCTGCCCACCAGCGCCTTGCGTCAGGACGGTTCAGCCACCGCAGTGTGGGTGCTGGATGAGGCCAGCATGACGGTGCGCTCGCAAGCGGTTCAAGTCGGGGCCATCGATGGCAACGAGGTGGTCATCGCTTCGGGTCTGAAAGCTGGCCAAAAGGTGGTCAGTGCCGGGGTTCATGTGTTGACTCCGGGGCAAAAAGTTTCTGAATACGGTGCGGTGGCCCAACCCGCAGCAGCGGCTGCATCCAACGCGTCGCAGCGGTGATGGCCATGCAAGAGACCGACAACACCCGTTTCAACCTCTCGCGCTGGGCGCTAGAGCACCCGGCCCTGACGCGTTACCTGATGGTGGCGCTCATGGTGTTGGGCATGGCGTCTTACTTCCAGCTGGGGCAAGACGAAGACCCACCCTTTACCTTCAGGGCCATGGTGGTGCGCACCTATTGGCCGGGAGCCACGGCCCAGCAGGTGGCCGAGCAGGTGACCGACAAGCTCGAACGCACCCTGCAAGAGGTGCCCTACGCCGACAAGATCCGCAGCTATTCCAAGCCCGGTGAGTCGCAGATCATTCTGGAGCTCAAGGACTACTCCAAGCCAGGCGAGGTGCCGCAGGTTTGGTACACCGTGCGCAAAAAAATCGGTGACATGCGTGCCACCTTGCCGCAGGGCGTGCAGGGGCCGTTTTTCAACGATGACTTTGGCGATGTGTATGGCGTGATCTATGCCCTGAGCGGCGAGGGTTTCACCCCGGCCGAAGTCAAATTCCAGGCTGACCGTGTCAGGCAAACCCTTTTGCGCGTGCGCGATGTGGCCAAGGTGGAATTGTTCGGCGTGCAAGACGAAAAAGTCTTCATCGACATCTCGCAAAAGAAACTGGCCCAGATGAATCTGGACATGGGCGCGGTGCTGGCGCAGCTGGGCCAGCAAAACGCCGTCGAGTCGTCGGGCACCATGCAGTCACCGCACGACGTGGTGCAGGTGCGTGTGGGCGGTCAGTTCCAGAATCTGGACGATTTACGCGCCATGCCCATCCGTGGCGCTTCGGGGGCGCAGTTGCGCCTGTCAGACATTGCGCAGGTCAGCCGTGGCTATGTTGATCCACCAGCGGTCAAGGTTCGCCACGAGGGCCAAGAAGTCATGGGTCTGGGCGTGAGCATGGCCAAGGGCGGCGACATCATTGCCTTGGGACATGCGCTGCAAGCCAGCGTCAAAGAAATCGAGCTGGGCTTGCCCGCAGGCTTGACGCTCACCCAGATCCAGGACCAGCCTGCGGCCGTGTCCAACTCGGTCAACGAGTTCATCAAGGTGCTGATCGAGGCGGTGGTGATCGTGTTGGCGGTGAGCTTTTTGGCACTGGGCCTGCACAAGCGCCCGGGGCACAACCCGCTGTGGCGGCGCTGGACGCTGGACATCCGCCCCGGTCTGGTGGTGGGCATCACCATTCCGCTGGTGCTGGCGGTGACCTTTTTGGCCATGAATTACTTTGGCATTGGGCTGCACAAGATTTCGCTCGGCTCGCTCATCATTGCGCTGGGCTTGCTGGTGGACGACGCCATCATCGCGGTCGAGATGATGGTGCGCAAGATGGAAGAGGGCTACGACAAGTTCCGCGCCGCCACCTTCGCCTATGAGCTGACGGCCATGCCCATGCTCACCGGTACGCTGATCACCGCCGCTGGTTTCTTGCCGATTGGCATTGCCAAGTCGGTCACGGGCGAGTACACCTTTGCCATCTTTGCGGTCACGGTGATCGCCCTGATCGTCAGCTGGGTGGCCTCGGTCTATTTTGTGCCTTACTTGGGCGCTTGGCTGCTCAAGCCGCCAGCGCATGCGGTGGCGGGTGCACACCACGATTCGACCGAGATGTTCGACACCCCGTTTTACCGGCATTTCCGTCAGTGGGTGACCTGGTGCGTGACGCACCGCTGGAAGACGATTGGCATCACTGTCGCCCTGTTTGCGCTGGGCATTGTGGGCATGGGCAAGGTCCAGCAGCAGTTCTTCCCGGATTCAAGCCGACCTGAAATTCTGGTGGACCTGTGGCTGCCCGAGGGGGCACCCTTTGTGGCCAGTGAAGAGGTGGCCAAGCGGGTCGAAAAGCGCTTGGCTCAGGAAGAGGGCGTCAGCTCGGTGACCACTTGGGTGGGCTCGGGCGTGCCGCGTTTTTACCTGCCGCTGGACCAGGTCTTTCCGCAGACCAACGTGTCGCAACTGATCGTCTTACCCAAGGATTTGAAAGTTCGTGAGAGCCTGCGGGTCAAACTGCCTGCTTTGCTGGCGCAAGAATTCCCCGAAATCCGTGGCCGCGTGAAGTTGCTGCCCAATGGCCCGCCTGTGCCTTACCCGGTGCAGTTCCGCGTGGTGGGCACCGAGCCCGCTGCATTGCGCCAGAAAGCCGAAGAGGTCAAGGCCGTGATGCGTCAAAACACCAGCACCCGGGGCGTGAATGACAACTGGAACGAGTCGGTCAAGGCCGTGCGTCTGGAAGTGGATCAGGCCAAGGCCCGTGCCTTGGGTGTGACCAGCCAGTCGATTGCCCAGGCTTCGCGCACCTTGCTGTCTGGTGCGCCGGTGGGCCAGTACCGCGATGGCGACAAATTGATCGACATCGTGCTGCGTCAACCCTTGAGCGAACGCGATGCTTTGTCAGACCTGAACCAGGCCTATGTGCCGACCGCTTCCGGCAAATCGATCCCGCTGATGCAAATTGCCAAACCTGTGCTGGGCTGGGAGCCGGGCGTGATGTGGCGCGAAGGCCGCCAGTACGCCATCACGGTGCAGTCCGACATCTCCGAAGGCGTGCAGGGTGCCACGGTGACGGCCCAACTGCAGCCTGAGCTGAAAAAGCTGCAGGCCGCCTGGGTGGCCAAAGGGCAGGCCGATTACCGCATCGAGGTGGCTGGCGCGGTGGAGCAAAGCTCCAAGGGCTCCGCTTCGATTGCGGCCGGTGTGCCCATCATGCTGTTCATCACCTTCACTTTGCTGATGCTGCAGCTGCAAAGCTTCAGCCGCTCCGTGCTGGTGTTCCTGACTGGCCCCTTGGGCATGGCGGGTGTGGCAGCGGCTTTGCTGGCGCTCAACCGGCCGTTTGGTTTTGTCGCCTTGTTGGGGGTGATTGCGCTCATGGGCATGATCCAGCGCAACTCGGTCATCTTGATTGACCAGATCGAGCAAGACCGCGCTGCAGGCGTCGAGCCCTGGCTGGCGATCGTCGAGTCGGCGGTGCGCCGCTTGCGGCCCATCGTGCTGACGGCGGCCGCTGCCGTGCTGGCCATGATTCCGCTGTCGCGCAGCGTGTTTTGGGGCCCGATGGCGGTCGCCATCATGGGCGGCTTGATCGTGGCCACGGCCCTGACGCTGCTGGCGCTGCCGGCTATGTACGCGGCCTGGTTCCGGGTGCCACGCCCTGTCAATCAGCCTTCAACCCTCTGAAAACGCATTTGGAGAGGGGAAAACCAGCACCGACCGGCCCCGAAAATGGGGCCCGGAACGGCTAAAATAGAAAGTTGACCGATTTCAAACGGGCGGTCAGGTCTGCAGGGTGGCATCCATCCCGACCTGTTCGCCCTTTTTGTTTGGATCCGCGCGGGTGGCGAAATTGGTAGACGCACCAGGTTTAGGTCCTGACGGTGGCAACACTGTGCGGGTTCGAGTCCCGCCCCGCGCACCAACCGACTTTTGGCCACTGGGGCAACCTGGTGGCATGAGAGAAATTCATTTAACCGAGAACGACGATGACAGTGACTGTTGAAACCCTTGAAAAGCTGGAACGCAAGATCACCCTGACTGTGCCTGTGACGGCCATCCAGTCCGAGGTCGATGCACGCCTGAAGAAAATGGCCCGCACGGTCAAGATGGACGGTTTCCGTCCAGGCAAAGTGCCCATGAACGTGGTCGCCCAGCGCTATGGCTACTCGGTGCAGTACGAAGTGCTCAACGACAAAGTTGGTGAGGCTTTTGCTGTGGCCGCCAACGAAGCGCAAGTGCGTGTCGCAGGTCAGCCCCGCATCTCCGAAAAAGAAGGCGCACCTGAAGGTGAACTGAATTTCGAAGCCATCTTCGAGGTGTACCCTGAAGTCAAGCTGGGCAATCTGGCCGACACCGTGGTCGAAAAATTGACCGCCGAAGTCTCGGAAGAAGCCATCGACAAGACCGTGGACATCCTGCGCAAGCAGCGCCGCACCTTTGCACAACGTGCACAGGCTGACGCTGCCCAAGACGGTGACCGCGCCACCATCGACTTCGAAGGCAAGATCGACGGCGAAGTGTTCGCTGGCGGCAAAGCCGAAGACTTCCAGTTCCTGGTCGGCGAAGGCCAGATGCTCAAGGAATTTGAAGACGCCGTGCGCGGCATGAAGTCGGGCGAAAGCAAGACTTTCCCCTTGGCTTTCCCTGAGGATTACCACGGCAAAGACGTCGCCGGCAAAACCGCCGACTTCCTGGTCACAGTCAAGAAACTCGAAGCCGCCAACCTGCCTGAAGTCAACGAAGCCTTGGCCAAGTCCCTGGGCATCGCCGACGGCACGGTCGAAGGCCTGCGTGCTGACATCCGCAAAAACCTCGAGCGCGAAGTGAAATTCCGCTTGCTGGCTCGCAACAAGCAAGCCGCCATGGACGCTTTGGTGGCCAAGGCCGAGCTGGACCTGCCCCAGTCCATCGTGCAAAGCGAAATCGAGCGCCTCAAAGACGGTGCCCGTGCCGACCTGAAGCAGCGCGGCATCAAGGACGCCGACAAGGCCCCGATCCCTGACGACATCTTCCGTCCTCAAGCCGAGCAGCGCGTGCGCTTGGGCCTGGTGGTGGCCGAAGTCGTGCGTGGCAACACCCTGCACGCCAAACCCGAGCAGATCAAGGCCCACATCGAAGAGCTGGCCGCCAGCTACGAGCGTCCAGAAGACGTGGTGCGTTGGTACAACAGCGACAACCAGCGTTTGGCTGAAGTGGAAGCCGTGGTCATCGAGAGCAATGTGTCCGATTTCGTCCTGGCACAAGCCCAGGTCACCGAAAAGGCCATCTCTTTTGAAGAACTGATGGGCCAACAAGGCTGATCGGTCTTTGAACCACTGAAGAATGGGGCTTGTGCCGGGCTTGCAGTCTGGCAGACAAGCCCCATCTCATTGGTGGGTTTGAAACTCGGGTTAAAGTCACCTTAGAAATTCTTGGAGAAAAGATGAGCGCACTGGACATCACAAATTTGGGCATGGTGCCCATGGTCGTCGAGCAATCGGGCCGTGGCGAGCGCGCCTATGACATCTATTCGCGTCTGCTCAAGGAGCGCGTGATCTTTTTGGTGGGCGAGGTCAATGACCACATGGCCAACCTGATCGTGGCCCAGTTGCTGTTTTTGGAGAGCGAAAACCCTGAAAAGGACATCTCGCTGTACATCAACTCGCCCGGCGGCTCAGTCAGTGCTGGCATGGCGATTTACGACACCATGAACTTCATCAAGCCCGACGTGTCCACCCTGTGCAACGGCATGGCCGCCAGCATGGGCGCGTTTTTGCTGTCTTCGGGTGCCAAGGGCAAGCGTTTTTCGCTGCCCAACTCCAAGATCATGATTCACCAGCCCCTGGGCGGTGCGCGTGGTCAGGCCACCGAGATCGAGATCGCGGCCCGCGAAATCATCAAGACGCGTGCGCACCTGAACCGCATCTTGGCCGAGAACACCGGCCAGCCGCTGGAGAAGATTGAGCAGGACACCGAGCGCGACTATTACCTGTCTGCCGATGAGGCCAAAGACTACGGTTTGGTCGATCAGGTGATCTCCAAGCGCACTTGATGGGTGCCGGTTAGACCGGCCCCAATTTGACGGCGTTTGCCTTGCGAGGTGAGCGCCGTTTTTCTTTCGTTATCATTGACGAATATCCGGATTCCGAGGCAACTTTTATGGCCGACAAAAAAGGCTCAACCCCTGAAAAAAACCTGTACTGCTCCTTTTGCGGCAAGAGCCAGCACGAGGTCAAAAAGCTGATCGCAGGTCCATCGGTTTTCATTTGCGACGAATGCATTGATTTGTGCAATGACATCGTGCGCGATGAACTGGCCACGACCACAGTAGCGGATGCGGCCAAAGATGGTTTGCCCACGCCACTGGACATCAAGAACAACCTCGACAACTACGTGATTGGCCAGGAAAAAGCCAAACGCAGTCTGGCGGTGGCGGTGTACAACCACTACAAACGCCTCAAGCACAAAGACGGTGCCAAGAAAGACGATGTCGAGCTGGCCAAGAGCAACATCTTGCTGATTGGCCCGACTGGCTCGGGCAAAACGCTGCTGGCCCAGACCATGGCCCGCATGCTGGACGTGCCTTTTGTGATGGCTGATGCGACGACCCTGACCGAGGCCGGTTATGTGGGTGAAGACGTTGAGAACATCGTGGCCAAGCTGCTGCAGACCTGCAACTACGATGTGGAGCGTGCCCAGCGCGGCATCGTTTACATCGACGAGATCGACAAGATCACCCGCAAGTCCGACAACCCGTCCATCACGCGTGACGTGTCGGGCGAGGGCGTTCAGCAGGCCTTGCTCAAGCTGATCGAAGGCACCATGGCCAGCGTGCCCCCACAAGGCGGCCGCAAGCACCCCAACCAAGATTTCCTGCAAATCGACACGACCAACATCCTGTTCATCTGCGGCGGCGCGTTTGCCGGCCTGGAAAAAGTCATCGAAAACCGCACCGAATCGGGCGGCATTGGCTTTGGTGCCACGGTCAAGAGCAAGAAGCAACGTTCCTTGACCGAAGTCTTCAACGAAGTTGAACCCGAAGACCTGATCAAGTTCGGCCTGATTCCTGAATTGGTCGGTCGTCTGCCTGTGGTGGCCACTTTGGCTGAGCTGACCGAAGACGCTTTGGTGCAGATCCTGACCGAGCCCAAGAACGCGGTGGTCAAGCAGTTCACCAAATTGCTGGCCATGGAAGGCGTCGAGCTGGAAGTGCGCCCCAACGCTCTGACGGCCATTGCCCGCAAGGCCCTGGCCCGCAAGACCGGCGCTCGCGGCCTGCGCTCCATCATGGAGCAAGCGCTGATCGACACGATGTTCGAGTTGCCCAATGCGGTTAATGTCGAAAAGGTCGTGGTGGACGAGTCCGCCATCGACGACAACAAGCCACCACTTCTGGTTTATCGCGAGTCGGCCAAACAGGCCTGACCCCCATGTGTGACACGGTGATCAATACCCCTTCATCTCGATGGGTTGAAATCGCCGTTGCAGCATCCATGTGCAGCTGAATTGAACCAAGGGACACACCATGTCTGGACACACACCTTTGCCGCCCACCCCGATTGAACTGCCCATGTTGCCTTTGCGCGATGTGGTCGTGTTCCCTCACATGGTGATTCCCCTTTTTGTGGGGCGTCCCAAGAGCATCAAAGCGCTGGAGTCGGCTATGGCCGCCGAGCGCCGCATCATGCTGGTGGCCCAGAAAACCGCCGCCAAGGATGAACCGGCCATCGACGACATGTTCGATGTGGGCTGCGTCTCGACCATTTTGCAGATGCTGAAGCTCCCCGATGGCACCGTGAAGGTGCTGGTCGAAGGCCAGCAACGCGCCATGGTCAAGTCCATTGTCGATGGCGAGGCCCACTTTGTGGCCACCGTCACCCCTGTGGAGCCCTCAGCCGAGCAGGCTGAGCCCAGCAGCGAGATCGAAGCGCTGCGCCGCGCCGTGATGCAGCAGTTTGACCAGTACGTCAAACTCAACAAAAAGATTCCGCCAGAGATCCTCACCTCTATCTCCAGCATCGACGACGCCGGCCGCTTGGCCGACACCATTGCGGCCCACCTGCCACTCAAGCTGGAAAACAAGCAGCAAGTGTTGGATCTGGCCAGCATCAAAGCCCGTCTGGAAAACCTTTTTGCGCAACTGGAACACGAGGTGGACATCCTCAATGTGGACAAGCGCATCCGTGGTCGCGTCAAGCGCCAGATGGAAAAGAACCAGCGTGACTTCTACCTGAACGAGCAGGTCAAGGCCATCCAGAAAGAACTGGGCGAAGGCGAAGAGGGCGCGGACATCGAAGAGATCGAAAAGAAGATCAAGTCCGCCAAGATGTCGGCCGAGGCCCGCAAAAAGGCCGAGGGTGAGCTCAAGAAGCTCAAGCTCATGTCACCCATGTCGGCCGAAGCCTCGGTGGTGCGCAACTACCTGGAAGTGCTGACCGGTTTGCCATGGAGCAAGAAGACCAAGCTCAAGCACGATCTGGGCAACGCCGAAGACGTGTTGAACCAGGATCACTATGGTCTGGACAAAGTCAAAGACCGCATCCTGGAATACCTTGCTGTGCAGCAACGCGTGGACAAGGTCAAAGCCCCCATCCTGTGCCTGGTCGGACCACCCGGCGTGGGCAAGACTTCGCTCGGTCAGTCGATCGCCAAAGCCACTGGCCGCAAATACGTGCGCATGGCCCTGGGCGGCATGCGTGACGAGGCCGAGATTCGGGGTCACCGCCGCACGTACATCGGCGCTTTGCCCGGCAAGGTCCTGCAAAACCTGAACAAGGTCGGCACCAAGAACCCCTTGTTCTTGCTCGACGAGATCGACAAGTTGGGTACCGATTTCCGGGGTGATCCTTCGAGCGCCTTGCTCGAAGTGCTGGACCCCGAGCAAAACCACACCTTTGGCGACCATTACGTCGAGGTCGATTTTGACCTGAGCGATGTGATGTTCGTAGCCACCTCCAATTCGATGAACATCCCTTCGGCTTTGCTGGACCGGATGGAAGTCATTCGCCTGTCGGGTTACACCGAAGACGAAAAGACCAGCATCGCGATGAAGTACCTGTTGCCCAAGCAAATGGAGAACAACGGCGTCAAAGCTGAAGAGTTGAACGTGACCGAAGATGCTGTTCGCGATGTCGTGCGTTACTACACCCGCGAAGCCGGTGTGCGCTCGCTCGAGCGTGAGCTGGGCAAGATCTGCCGCAAGGTCGTCAAGGCCTTGTTGCTCAAGCAAATGCAACCACAGGTGCAAGTGACCGTGGACAACCTCAACGATTTCCTGGGCGTGCGCAAGTACAGCTATGGCCGTGCCGAGCAAAAGAACCAGATCGGTCAGGTGGTGGGTTTGGCCTGGACCGAGGTGGGCGGCGACCTGCTCACCATCGAAGCGGCTTTGATGCCTGGCAAAGGTGTCATCACCCGTACCGGTTCGCTGGGCGATGTGATGAAAGAGTCGGTAGAAGCCGCTCGCACCGTGGTGCGCAGCCGCTCGCGTCTGCTGGGCATCAAGGACGAGGTCTTTGAAAAGAAAGACCTGCACATCCACGTGCCCGATGGGGCCACGCCCAAAGACGGCCCGAGCGCCGGTGCAGCCATGACCACCGCCATGGTGTCGGCCATGACAGGCATTCCGGTGCGCGCCGATGTGGCCATGACCGGCGAGATAACGCTGCGAGGCGAAGTGACGGCGATTGGTGGCTTGAAGGAAAAGTTGCTGGCTGCCTTGCGCGGCGGCATCAAGACCGTGCTCATCCCTGAAGACAATGTCAAGGATTTGCAGGACATTCCCGAGAACGTCAAAAACGGTCTGGAGATCGTGCCGGTCAAGTGGATCGATCAGGTGCTTGACGTGGCGCTTGAAGCCAAGCCCGTGCCCTTGAGCGAGGAAGAAGTGGCCGCTGCTGTGACCGCTGTTGCAGCCACGCCTAAAGCGGATGCCGTGAAACATTGATGCAAAATTTCCTGGTCTCTCTCAAAAGGGGCCGGAAATTGCGCTATAATTCTTCCATTGCAGCGAACAAAGCATATAATGCCAAGTTCACTGATACGCGGGAATAGCTCAGTTGGTAGAGCGCAACCTTGCCAAGGTTGAGGTCGCGAGTTCGAGCCTCGTTTCCCGCTCCAAACATTGAAAGAAGTGCCAACATCTTTCAGCAAAAAGGGAAGCTGTTGCTTCCCTTTTTTGTCAGAATTTTCTGAATCTGGCGCGATAGCAAATCGGTTATGCAACGGATTGCAAATCCGTCTAGCCCAGTTCGACTCTGGGTCGCGCCTCCAAATTCCCATGTGGAAATCTCAACAGAGCCCGCCTTGCGCGGGCTTTTTTGTGGCCGCACTTGAGCCAAGTGCTCGGACACGCAACACGCCATGCGATCGCTTTCCCCATCTCGGATGAAGGCGCTTGCCTGTGCGTGTCATCTCCGTTGTGTCCATCTCGTCTGGATGTGAAAGAATTCGGCGTAAACATCGACGAAGGACTCCTGCCATGAACATTCCCCAACTCACGCCCGGTGCGCTCAAGGGCCTGCGCGTGGTGGAAATGGGCCAGCTGATCGCAGGCCCTTTCGCAGCCAAGACTTTGGGCGATTTCGGTGCCGACGTCATCAAGATCGAGCCGCCGGGTGCCGGGGATCCCTTGCGCAACTGGCGTTTGCTTCAGGACGGAACCTCCGTCTGGTGGCAGGTCCAATCGCGCAACAAACGCTCCATTGCATTGGATCTGCGCAGCACCGAAGGGCAGGACATTGCTCGTCAGCTGATCGCTCAGGCCGATGTGCTGATCGAGAACTTCCGTCCCGGCACGCTCGAAGGCTGGGGCATGGACTACGAAACACTGTCCCAAACCAACCCAGGTCTGGTGATGCTGCGCGTGTCTGGCTACGGTCAAACCGGCCCCTACCGCGACCTGCCGGGCTTTGGTGCGATTGGCGAGGCCATGGGCGGCCTGCGTCACCTGACCGGCGAGCCGGACCGCATTCCGGTGCGGTGCGGCATTTCCATTGGCGACACATTGGCCGCACTGCATGGCACCATTGGCGTGTTGATGGCGCTTTACCACCGCAAGGTTAACGGCGGTCAAGGTCAGGTGATCGACGTGGCTTTGAACGAAGCCGTGCTCAACGTGATGGAGAGTTTGGTGCCCGAGTACAGCGCTTTTGGCGCGGTGCGTGAGCCGGGTGGCTCGGCTCTGCCGGGGATTGCGCCTTCCAATGCCTACCGCTGCCAGGACGGCGTGGTCTTGATTGCAGGCAATGGGGACAGCATCTTCAAACGGTTGATGCAGGTGATCGCCCGCTTAGACCTCGGCAACGATCCGCAGCTGGCCAACAACGCTGGCCGCGTGGCCCGCGTGCAGGAGCTGGACGCCGCCATCGAAGCCTGGACCCAGACCCGCAGCGTGACCGAGGTGCTGGCCGCGCTGGGCGAGGCGAGTGTGCCCGCAGGCCGCGTCTACACCGCCAAAGACATCGTCGAAGACCCGCATTACAGGGCCCGTGAGATGATCCTCAAGCAGCAGACGCGAGATGGCCACGAGATCGAAGTCCCCGGCATCGTGCCCAAGTTGATGGGCACGCCCGGCACCGTGCGCTCGTCTGCGCCCAAGCTGGGCGACGACACCGACGCGGTGCTGGCCGAACTGGGCATGGCCCCTGAGGCCATCGCGCAATTGAGAGCGAAAAATATTGTGGCTTGAGTGTCCGGGGAGCGGGCACTGCATCAATGCATCAATAAACTTCGCAGAGTTCTGAAAAGCTTTCGGATCGATGTATAATTCGAAGCTTGAAATGCGGGAATAGCTCAGTTGGTAGAGCGCAACCTTGCCAAGGTTGAGGTCGCGAGTTCGAGCCTCGTTTCCCGCTCCAAACATTGAAAGAAGTGCCAACATCTTTCAGCAAGAAGGGAAGCCAAAAGCTTCCCTTTTTTGTCAGAATTTTCTGAATCTGGCGCGATAGCAAATCGGTTATGCAACGGATTGCAAATCCGTCTAGCCCAGTTCGACTCTGGGTCGCGCCTCCAATCAAAAAAGCCGCTGCAGCATGTGCTGTCGCGGCTTTTTTGTGCGCGGATTGCCCGGATCAATGGGCGCATCAATTGGCGCGGGCCACCCAGACGGTTGCGCCCTCTGGGCCGTACAGCTCAGCATGGGGCACATCGCGGGCCAGGCGGAATGTGTCGCCTGCTTTGAGGTGCTGGACGACATCATTCGCGGTCAACCAGTATTCGCCGCGTGCCACATAGGCACTCACATCAAACGGGTGCGTGTGTGTGGCCAGTTCCAAATGCGCCGCCCACTCCCGGACAATGACTTCGTCAAAGCCTTCGGCCTGGGTTTGTGCCTTGAATGTTTCAAAAGTGGGTGTGCTCATGGCGTGTCCTGTGGGGTGAGCGCGATCGAATCGCGTGGATGGCGCATCATCACAGACGGCTTGCCGCTTTGTCCAGCCAATCGGCGACGGCTTGCGGTGTGTGAATCAGCCTCAAGTTGAGCAGTTTGCTGGACGGCTTTCGCGAAAACGCTGCATTCTTGTGGCTTAATAACGCTTTGCATTATTTTCCTGGAGCCACAGATGGGCAACAAAATCGTTACCGAAGCAGATCGTAAATTCACACCACCATTGCCAGCATTGCCCGGCGTGACCTTGCGCACACATGGCCGCGGCCAGCGCGTTAGCCTCGAGCGTGGCGTGGCCACCCGCAGCAAGAAGAACCCAGGTAAGCGCTCGAAAAAAGGCGGTTGATCCGTCAAGATGTGACCTTGTCGGTTCATGTTGATCCAAAGCCACTGAAGTCTTCAGTGGCTTTTTTGTTGGCGTCAAAGTGTCTTGGGGCCATGAATTTCAAGTAAGGGGACAGCGATGATCATTTCTTATGCCGCTATTTTGGTCGCCGGGTTGACGCCATTGGTGTGTGCTGGCATTGCCAAAGCCGGTGCCAAAGGCTACGACAACCACAATCCACGCGAGTGGATGGCGCAGCAAACGGGGCATCGTGCACGCGCCAATGCCGCACAGGCCAACAGCCTAGAGGCGTTTCCATTATTTGCGGTTGCTGTCATTCTGGCCTTGCTTACAGGCGTGGAGTCTGTGGTGGTGGACATGCTGTGCATCTTGTTCACTGCATCACGTGTGGCTTATGTGGCGTGTTACCTCAAGGACAAAGCCAGGTTCCGTTCACTTTTTTGGGCTGTGGGCTTGCTGTCCGTGCTGACCTTGTACGTCCTGGCCATGATGAATTTACAGATCGCTTGAGAGCGGAAACGCTCTTTATCAGGGCACAATAGAGCCTTAGCCCCGGTGGTGAAACTGGTAGACACACCGGACTTAAAATCCGTTGCTTCCGTAAAAGGGGCGTGCCGGTTCGATTCCGGCTCGGGGCACCATCATCCCAGTGGTTTTCAAGACTGAACGAGTTTTGAGTCGCATTTTGTCATCGTGTGACACACCACAAGGAGCTGACTGGGAAGTCAATATTCCTTTATTACATTGATTTCAGCGCAAGATCCAATCATCAAGCGTTTTCACAGCGCAAGAGGCTGAAAACCAAAATCGGTTACCTTGCCTGAGGTAGAGAGCAGAAATTAATGGATGACTTCGCTCTGCTTATCAAATGAGGGAAAGCCTTTGTATACGTGATGATTTGGCTCAATCCCTGACAAAATTTATTTTGTTGAGTCTTGTTGTGAAAAAAGACCAATATAAAAATAAAAGCCAACAAAAATAGTCAAAATGCAATACAGTGCAAAGGCGATTTGATTTTTATGTAATTCATAGGCAACGTAAATTGATATGGCAATGAGGAGTGGCACAGCTCTTATGATAAACGCAGGAACTACCCATTTGTGAGACAGGCCGGCACAAACGCCCATGAATATTTTGTTGCTTGAACTTCTGTAAATACCTTGATGGTTGTTCGAAGGTGTTACTGTAAAGTTGTCAGTCTTTGTTGAATGTGTAGCATCGTTGATTTTTTGTTTGTTCTTTGCATCAGCTTTTAATTTGTTTTCTTCATTTTTCTTGATTGTCTCTTCATTGCTCAAACAGTGAATTTCTCTCGCGCAGTCGCCATCTGCTGCGTAATCGACACTTGCATTAAGTAAAACATTGCCATTGGTCACCCAGTCTTTCTTCTTGAATTTATACAATTCACCGCTGAGACTGGATATGATGCCTTCGTCTTTTTCTTCAGAATAAAAAATGACTTCACCAAACATTGTAAATTCTTTCGATTATTTAAAATAAAATGCAGATATTATTTAAATCTTGATGTTGATCAGTGATTTTGTATGGCGAAATTTTGAGAAATTCGTGGTTTCAAAAATTCAACTGGTTTCTAGTTTAGCATGAATCACAGTATTTGTATTCTTAGTTAGCAATTCGCAATGAGTGTGGCATCTATATGATTTTTTAAATGTGAATATAATTATTCCTAATAATATTATTTTTAATATTTAAATTTTACATTGATTAAATGGGGATCGCCATGATCAGACAGCGAAGGCAAGGTGTTTTGAAGCTTCACCTGGGCCTTGCGCATTCAGTTCTAGGGCGCACAAGCGAGAACATCATCCAGACTGATTGCAAGCAGAGGCAAGATCAAGAGGTCAGACGGTCGTTTGTCGTCGATAATGCAGCTCAACACAACAGTAAAAAATTAATTTTTGCGTGCCCAAGCGGGTTGCATCAAGTGCAACTCAAAGTTTTTCGGGTCTCGCAAACCGCATGAATGCTGGCATTCAGACGGTGCCGATACTTCGAAATGCATGACTTCCTTCGCTGGGAGCGAGCCGGATCAATACCGGCCTTGGGCAGCATGGTTAGCAAAGCATCATCATGAATCATGACAACGCACCGTTTGAGATCCACGTGCATGGTGATGTGCCGATCAAACCCGGCACTGACATCAAAGCCGTCCAAGAAGCGCTCAAGCCGCTGTGGCATTACGCGGGTGCCCGCACCTTGAGTGAAGGCTCCTTGAGCCTTTACGAGGAAGAGCCAGGCATCCGTTTCGATGTGAACACGCAGCGCCTGCACATGTGCTGGACGGTACGCGGTGACGATGACTTTCGCATGGTCTTGGACGACCTGTGCATGAACCTCAATGAGCTGTCTGCCGCTGGCACGCAGATCGAGGTCACTTTTTACGACACCGATTTCGACGATGAAGACGAAGCCAATGGCAGCGAGTCGCGAGATGACTTCGTGATGCTGTTTGTTGGCCCCGATCCAGGTGCGATCATGCAGGCCCAGCGCGACTTGCTGGTGCACGATGTGATCAACATGATGGAACGCCATTTTGACGGCGCTGAACTGGGCGGCGTGGTGGCAGAAATTGACAAGTTGTTCAGCCAGCGTTTCGACAGCCTGGTCAGCTCGCTGGACATTGGCAAGCCCCCCAAAGGCTCGGGTGGCAACGGCCATGGCGGCGGCAACCGCCGACCCCGACACCTGCACTGAAAGGCGCGTAGCCATGAAAGCCCTGTTCTCAAGTGATGCGCTGAACCCCGGTGTTCGACTTCGAGAGGTCTTCGGCTGGGCCATGTACGACTTCGCCAATTCCGGCTACACCACGGTGGTCATCACTGCAGTGTTCGCCGCGTATTTTGTGGGCGGCGTCGCGCAGGGCGCGTCCTGGGCCACCTTGGCTTGGACTGTGGGCCTGAGCGTGTCGTATGCGATCGTGATGCTCACCATGCCGGGCCTTGGCGCGTGGGCTGACCGCACAGCCGGTAAAAAGCGTTTGCTCATGGCCGTGACCGCGGCGTGCGTGGTCAGCACAGCAGCTTTGGCACTGGTCGGTCCGGGGCAAGTGGCTTTGGGCTTGGGCCTGCTCATCGTCTCCAACACGTTCTTCTCTTATGGCGAGTCCTTGACGGCGTCTTTCCTGCCCGAGTTGGCCAAGCCACAGGCCATGGGCCGTGTGAGCGGTTGGGGCTGGGCCCTGGGTTACATCGGCGGCATGTTGACGCTGGGCGTTTGCCTGGCCTATGTGTTGGCTGCGCAGGCGCGAGGAGAGAGCGGCAGCCAGTTTGTGCCAGTGACCATGCTGATCACCGCCTTGGTCTATGGCCTGGCGGCTTGTGTGACGTTCGCCCTGATGAAAGAGCATTCACCACCCCAGCCTGATGCGCCCGTGGTGGGCATGTTGCAAAGCCTGCGCCAGCTGCGGCAGACATTCCAAGTTGCGCGGCCTTACAAGGACTTCACCCGCTTGATGGCCTGTGCCGTGGCCTACCAGGGCGGGGTGGCGGTGGCGATTTCCTTGGCAGCCATTTATGCCGAGCAGGTGATTGGTTTTCAGCCGCAAGAGACCATGGTCTTGATTTTTGTTTTGAACATCGCAGCTTTTGTCGGCGCCTTTGTCTTCGGCTATGCACAAGACCGCATCGGTCATAAATTGGCGCTGGCCTTGACTTTGCTGGGTTGGATATTGACCTGCGTGATCGCCGCCTTGTCGAGCACCAAAGAGGTGTTTTGGTGGGCTGCAGCCATTGCGGGTGTGTGCATGGGATCGAGTCAATCGTCAGGCCGCGCCATGGCTGGGCTGATGGTGCCACCTGCACGTTTGGGCGAGTTCTTTGGCCTGTGGACCTTTGCCATTCGACTGGCCAGCATCCTGGGGCCTTTGAGCTATGGCCTGATCACTTGGCTCAGCGGTGGCAACCAGCGCCTAGCCATTGGCTCAACATCGCTGCTGTTTGTGTTGGGCTTGGTCCTGCTCATGCCGGTGAGCGTGGAGCGCGGTCGCCGCATGGCGCTGGGGCAGGCCGAGCCCGCCTAAGCGACGATCAGACCTGCGGGTCGGCCTTGTGGCAGGCCGAATGCGGCAAATCCAGCCAACGGTGCGCTGCCGCTTGCAGGCTGCTCAATTCGCCATTCGTCATGAGTTGCATGCGGGCCGAAGCGGTCAATGGCGCAGGGCCTGCGCGCAGCTGGCCAGCCGCGTCCAGCAACCTTCGGGTTTGGCGGGCCACAGGCTCGCCGGTGGAGACCAGCTGAACGCCGCTGCCCAGCAGGCTTTGCAGTGCCTGGTGCGCGAAAATGTAGTGGGTGCAGCCCAGCACCAGAGTGTCCATTTGACCTGCAGCCTGGCCAAACTCGCCCATCTGCTGTGTGTAGTCGCGCAGCAGTTGGATGATTTTTTCGCAGGCCTGAGCGCTGTGGTTCGCGTGTGTGCTGTCCTCAATGGCCAAGGCCAAGCCGTTGCAGGGTTGCACCACAAATTCGGCTTGCCCCTGCAGACTGTTGAGCAGTCGTTGAAACTTTTCGCTGCCCAGGGTGCCACGCGTGCCGATCACGCCGATGCGGCGGGTTCGGCTCAAAGCAATGGCGGGCTTCAAGGCCGGCTCTACGCCGATCAAAGGCAAATGCGGGTACTGCGCTCGCAACTCGTGGATGGCGGCTGCCGTGGCTGTGTTGCAGGCCACCACCAGGGCCTTGATGTGGTGATGCTCGACCAGATGGCGCGCAATGGCCAGGCTGCGCTGGCGCACAAACACATCGCTTTTTTCGCCATAAGGCGCATGACCGCTGTCGGCCCAGTACACAAAATGTTCGTGCGGCAGTTCAGCCTGCAGGGCCTGCAGCACGCTCAGGCCGCCGATGCCGCTGTCAAAAATGCCAATGGGGGATTCGGTCATGAATCGGGTGAGGGCGGTGGCAGCTTGCCTAGGCAAGCGCACCGCCGCATCACATTCAGGCAGCGGAGACGCCAATGCCCTTGAACTCGCCGGTGGCGATGCGCTTTTGCCATTCGGCCGGGCCAGTGATGTGGGCGCTGGTGCCGCCCGCATCGACTGCCACCGTTACCGGCATGTCCACCACGTCGAATTCGTAGATCGCTTCCATGCCCATGTCGGCAAATCCCACCACCTGGGCGTGCTTGATGGCTTTGGAGACAAGGTAAGCCGCGCCGCCCACGGCCATCAGGTAGGCCGACTTGTGCTTCTTGATGGCTTCGATGGCAACCGGGCCGCGCTCGGCCTTGCCGATCATGGCGATCAGGCCGGTGTTGGCCAGCATCATTTCGGTGAAACCGTCCATGCGGGTGGCGGTGGTCGGGCCTGCGGGGCCCACGGCCTCGTCGCCCACCGGGTCAACTGGGCCCACGTAGTAAATCACGCGGTTCTTGAAGTCCACGGGCAGGGGCTCGCCCTTGGCCAGCATGTCCTGGATGCGTTTGTGCGCAGCGTCGCGGCCTGTCAGCATCTTGCCGTTGAGCAGCAGGGTCTGGCCAGGTTTCCAGGCGGCGACTTGTTCAGGCGTGAGGCTGTTGAGGTCCACGCGCTGGCTCTTTTCGGTGTCAGCTGTCCAGCCCACGTTGGGCCACAGGTCGAGCGAAGGCGCTTCGAGGTAAGTGGGGCCCGAGCCATCCAGCACAAAGTGCGCGTGGCGTGTCGCCGCGCAGTTGGGGATCATGGCCACGGGCTTGCTGGCCGCGTGGGTGGGGTACATCTTGATCTTGACGTCCAGCACGGTGGTCAGGCCGCCGAGGCCCTGTGCACCAATGCCCAGTGCGTTGACCTTGTGGTACAGCTCCAGGCGCATTTCTTCGACTTGGTCGAGCTTCTCGCCCTTGCTGGATTTTTCGAGCAACTGGTACATGTCCAGGTCGTCCATCAGACTTTCCTTGGCCATGAGCACCGCTTTTTCAGCGGTGCCGCCAATGCCGATGCCCAGCATGCCGGGCGGGCACCAGCCTGCGCCCATGGTGGGCACGGTTTTGAGCACCCAGTCGACGATGCTGTCGCCGGGATTGAGCATGATCATTTTCGACTTGTTCTCGCTGCCGCCGCCTTTGGCTGCCACGGTCACATCCACCTTGTTGCCGGGCACGATCTTGGTGAAGATCACGGCAGGCGTGTTGTCCTTGGTGTTCTTGCGGTTGAAGTGCGGGTCAGACACGACGGAGGCACGAAGCATGTTGTCGGGGTGGTTGTAGCCACGGCGCACGCCTTCGTTGACCGCGTCTTCCAGGCTGCCTGTGAAGCCGTCGAGCTTGACGTCCATGCCGATTTCCAGGAACACGTTCACGATGCCGGTGTCCTGGCAGATTGGGCGGTGGCCGGTGGCGCTCATCTTGCTGTTGGTCAGGATCTGCGCGATCGCGTCCTTGGCCGCAGGGCTTTGCTCGCGCTCATAGGCGCGGGCCAAGTGCTGGATGTAGTCGGCAGGGTGGTAATAGCTGATGTATTGCAGGGCTGCTGCAACGGATTCGATCAGGTCGTTTTGTTTGATCAAGGTGGTCATGGTGTGGTGATCCAGTGAAGAGTCAAAAAATCAGGGTTCAGTGATTGGTTTTGTCGTGGTGCGACATCAGTTTGTCGGCCACCGCGATGGCGATGGCGCTGAGCAGGAATGCGATGTGGATGATGGTTTGCCACATCAGCACTTTTTCGTCGTAGTTCGCTGCGTTGATGAAGGTCTTGAGCAAATGGATGGAGCTGATGCCGATGATGGCGGTGCCCAGCTTGACCTTGAGCACCGAAGCGTTCACATGGCTGAGCCATTCGGGTTGATCGGGGTGGCCTTCCAGGTCCAGGCGCGAGACAAAAGTTTCGTAGCCGCCCACGATCACCATGATCAGCAAGTTGGAGATCATGACCACGTCGATCAGTCCCAAAACGACCAGCATGATGACCGTCTCGTTCAAGGCAGTGATGGAGGTGTCGGCTTTGTAGCCAATGCTGCTGATCAGGGCTTGCAACGCATGTTGGTTGCCAAAAGCGGCTTCGAGCAAGTGGACCAATTCCACCCAGAAATGGAACACATAGACCGCTTGTGCAGCGATCAGGCCCAAGTACAAAGGCAGCTGCAACCAGCGGCTGGCAAAGATGAAATTGGGCAGGGGGCGCAAAGCGCGGTGACCGGTCTGTGTCGGTTTGGACATGGGTGATCCGTCGTGATGACCTTGCGGTTAAAGATGAGATTTTAGTGGTCTTGGCCTTGGAAAGATGCTCTGGCCTGCAAGGCTGTTGTCAGTCAGTGCTAAGTAAGAGCTACCGTCGACATTTGCAGCAGTCAAACACGTTTTTTTGTCATTGAGGAGACATTTCTGATGAGTGCCAATGCCCTGTACCAACCCAGCGAAGCGTTTGTGAAAAACGCCCATGTTTCAGGCATGGCTGCCTATGAAGCTCTGTGCAAAGAAGCCGAAACCGACTACCAGGGCTACTGGGGTCGCTTGGCCAAAGAGCTGATCACCTGGAAGACGCCTTTCACCAAGGTGCTCGACGAGTCCAATGCGCCTTTCTTCAAATGGTTTGAAGACGGCACCCTGAACGTGTCCTACAACTGCCTGGACCGCAACATCGAAAAAGGCCTGGGCGACAAGACCGCCATCATCTTCGAAGCCGACGGCGGCGAAGTGACCAAGGTCACCTACAGCCAGCTGCTGGCCAAGACCTGCCAATACGCCAATGCTTTGAAGAGCCTGGGCATCAAAAAAGGTGACCGCGTCGTCATCTACATCTCCATGTCCATCGAAGGCGTGGCCGCCATGCAGGCCTGCGCCCGCATCGGCGCAACCCACTCGGTGGTGTTCGGTGGTTTCTCGGCCCAATCGCTGCGTGACCGCATCGAAGACACCGGCGCTGTCGCCGTCATCACCGCTGACAACCAAGTGCGCGGCGGCAAGCTGTTGCCTTTGAAGTCCATCGTGGACGAAGCCATCGCCCTGGGCGGTTGCGACGCCATCAAGAACGTGCTGGTCGTCAAGCGCTCGGGCGCTGACATCGCCATGACCGCAGGCCGCGACCTGTGGATGGCCGATGTGGCCGACCAACAAGCCACCACCTGCGAGCCAGAGTGGGTGAGCGCTGAGCACCCCTTGTTCTTGCTCTACACCTCGGGCTCCACAGGCAAGCCCAAAGGCGTGCAACACAGCACAGGCGGTTACTTGCTTCACGCAGCTTTGACCACCAAGTGGACCTTCGACTTGAAGGCCGACGACGTGTTCTGGTGCACCGCCGACATCGGTTGGGTCACGGGCCATACTTACATCACTTACGGCCCCTTGGCCCTGGGCGGCACTGAAATCGTGTTCGAAGGCGTGCCCACTTACCCCGACGCTGGCCGCTTCTGGAAGATGATTCAGGACCACAAAGTCTCGATCTTCTACACCGCACCTACAGCGATTCGCTCGCTGATCAAGGCCGCAGAAGCCAACGATGCCGTGCACCCCAAGAGCTACAACCTCTCCAGCCTGCGCCTGTTGGGCTCGGTCGGCGAGCCGATCAACCCCGCCGCCTGGGAGTGGTACTACGAGCACGTGGGCGGCAGCCGTTGCCCCATCGTGGACACCTTCTGGCAGACCGAAACCGGCGGCCACATGATCACCCCATTGCCTGGCGTGACCCCCATGGTGCCCGGTTCATGCACACTGCCTTTCCCCGGCATTCAGGCCGCCATCGTGAGCGAAACCGGTGACGACATGCCCAATGGCCAAGGCGGCATCCTGGTCGTCAAGCGCCCATGGCCTTCCATGATCCGCAACATCTGGGGCGACCCTGAGCGCTTCAAGAAGAGCTACTACCCTGAAGACTTCAAGGGCAAGTACTACTTGGCGGGCGACGGCGCGATCCGCGACGAGAAAACCGGTTACTTCACCATCACCGGCCGCATCGACGACGTGCTGAACGTATCGGGCCACCGCATGGGCACGATGGAAATCGAATCGGCCCTGGTCAGCTGCACCGAGCTGGTGGCCGAAGCCGCCGTGGTGGGCCGCCCTGACGACACCACCGGCGAAGCCATTTGCGCCTTTGTGGTGCTCAAGCGCGCTTTGCCCAACACCGACGAAGGCAAAGCCATCGCCAAGCAGCTGCGCGACCACATCGCCAAGGAAATCGGTCCCATCGCCAAGCCCAAGGACATCCGCTTTGGCGAGAACCTGCCCAAGACCCGTTCGGGCAAGATCATGCGCCGCTTGCTGCGTTCGTTGGCCAAAGGCGAAGAGATCACTCAAGACATCTCTACCCTGGAAAACCCCGCCATCCTTGGCCAGTTGGGTCAGGCTTACTGATCTGGCGCGGGCAAACAGCTCGCATGTCACAAAAAACGGCAGCCGAGGCTGCCGTTTTTTCTTGGGGGATCGGGTGGCGTTTCAGTCGCCCAGCACCACACCCTCGCGGCGCGGATCTGCTCCGCCAAACCAGCCCGTGGGCGTGCGCTCGATCGCTTGCAAGCCGCTGGTCATCTCCATCTCGCGCACCTCATGGCCCCGTGCTTTAAGTGCGTCGATGGTGCTGGCGGGAAAGCCTTTTGATTCGAGCAACGTGGGACCATTGAGTGAGCCAAAGTTGGGCAGGCCCACCGCTTGCTGTGCGTTCAGGCCCCCGTGCAGCGTGCCCGTGAGCAGCTTGGCGGTGTAGTGGATGATCAGTGCGCCACCTGGGCTGCCCCCGCTCATGTGCAACTGGCCGGTGGCTTTGTCGAACACCAGTGTGGGCGACATCGACGAGCGCGGGCGCTTGCCGGGCTCCACCCGGTTGGCAATCGGGCGGCCTTGCGCATCGGCGGGCACAAAGCTGAAATCGGTCAACTGGTTGTTGAGCAAAAAGCCGCCTGGGCGCTTGGGGTCGGTCGTGACCATGCGCCGCGAACCAAAGGCCGCTTCAATGGTCGTGGTCATCGCCACGGCGCGGCCTTGGGCATCGACCACGCTGATGTGGCTGGTGCCGTATTCGGTTTGCGCGGGCATGGGGGCCCAGCTGGTTTTGACGCCGCCGGGTTGCCCCGGTGCGCCCACTTTCATGGACTGCGCGCCGATCAGCTGACTGCGTTCAAGCAAGTAGGCTGAAGTCAGCAAGCTGCGCCAGTCGCTGCCAGGCGCGGTCACAAAGTCAGGGTCCGCCACATACTGCGCACGGTCGGCAAAGGCCAGACGCGAGGCTTCGGTGTAGCGGTGCAAAAAATCGGGGGAGGGCAGACCCTGCTCAAACGCAGGCCCTTGCGCGGTGGTGTGGCCCAGCACGCCCAGAATCTGCCCGATGGCGATCTGACCCGATGACGGGGGTGGAAAGCCACAAATGCGCCAGACCCGTTCTTGCGCCGAGTGGTCAAAACACAGGGCTTCGCGCTCGCGGGGTTGGTAGTCGCGCAGGTCTTGCAGACTCAAGCTGCCCGGGCGCGGCGGCGATTGCACGCGCTGCACGATGGCTTGGGCCACGGCACCTTCGTGCAGGGCGCGACTGCCCTCGGCAGCGATGCGGCGCAGCACATGGGCGTATTCCGGGTTGCGCAGCCGATGGCCCACCGGCCAGGCATTGCCGTCGGCGCTGTAGAAAAAACGCGCCGCCAGCGGGTCTTTTTTCAGGTGCGGGTCGGTTTGCAGCAGCGTGTGCAGACGCGGGCTGACCTTGAAGCCTTGCTCGGCCAGTGCAATCGCGGGTGTGAACAGTTGCGCCCAAGGCAGCTGGCCATGCTGGCGGTGTGCCGCTTCGAGCATGCGCACCGCACCGGGCACGCCGACGGCCAATCCACTGGTCACCGCATCGTCAAATTGCATGGGCTGCCCGTGATGCTCCAGAAAAGTGCCAGAGAAAGCGTCACCGGGGGCGGTTTCCCGTCCATCGAAAGCCTGCACGCGCTGCCCATCAAAATGCAGCAAAAAAGCCCCACCCGCAATGCCACTCGACTGTGGTTCCACCAGACCCAATACCATCTGCACCGCAATGGCGGCATCGAGCGCCGATCCGCCCGCCCGCAAGAGCTGTAGCCCCGCATCGGTGGCCAGCGGATTGGCCGCAGCCACCGCCTGGCGGGCATAGGCCCAACCCGGTTTGGCCGTGACGCCGCTGGCAGCCTCGGGTTGCTCGGGGACGCTGTAACGCCAGCTGGCGTTTGGCGCTGGCGAGGTGCAAGCGCCGAGCAGCGCCAGGCTGATCAAGCTCAAGGAAAGGGTGTTGTTCATGAGGCCTCCTAGTCACTGCATGCTAGCCCCAAAACGACAACAGGTCCCGAAGGACCTGTCTGCTTGGCGGCCGTAAGCCTCAACTCATTTCGGAGCCAGTCGGATCGCGCCGTCCAGGCGAATGACTTCGCCGTTGAGCATGTCGTTTTCGATGATGTGCTTGGCCAGCTTGGCGTAATCCTGGGGGGTGCCCAGTCGGCTGGGGAAGGGCACGCCAGCGGCCAGTGCGTCTTGCACTTCTTGCGGCATGCCAAACAGCATGGGGGTGCCAAAGATGCCGGGGGCAATCGTCATGTTGCGGATGCCGTTACGGGCCAAGTCGCGGGCAATGGGCAAGGTCATGCCGACCACGCCGCCTTTGGAAGCGGCATACGCCGCCTGGCCGATTTGGCCGTCATAAGCGGCCACGCTGGCGGTGCTGATCAGCACGCCGCGCTCGCCAGTGGCTTCGGTTTCGTTCTTGCACATGGCTTCCGAGGCCAGGCGGATCATGTTGAAGGTGCCCACCAGGTTGACCATGATGGTCTTGGTGTAGACGGCCAGGCTGTGCGCGCCGTTCTTGCCCACGGTCTTTTCAGCGGGGGCGATGCCTGCGCAGTTGACCAAGCCCATGAGCTTGCCCATGGACACGGCCTGGGCTACCACGGCTTGGCCGTCGGCTTCGTTGCTCACATCGCACTTGATGAAAGCGCCGCCCAGTTCCTTGGCGACAGCTTCGCCTTTTTCGGCTTGCATGTCGGCGATCACCACTTGGCCGCCGTTGGCCGCCAGCATGCGGGCCGTGCCTTCACCCAAGCCCGATGCGCCGCCGGTGACGATGAAAACCTTGCCTTGAATGTCCATGTCTCACTCCTGTTTCAGTTGACGTTACGTAAACGTCAATTATGCACACTTGGGGCGGGTTTGTGCAGGTGTGGCGGGTCTGGTTTAACGGTTTCCCGGTAGCGCGTTACACCAAAAGGTTGATGTTCAAGGCCTGGGCTCTTGCCTAGCATGGGTTCAGCCGGGCGCTCCAGTCCGACGCCAACCGATCAGGAGACACGCATGGGAACCAGCGACACATGGGCATTGGAAAGCCGTCCCCAGACCGACGAGAACTGGCGCAGGGCCACCGATTTGCTGGCCACGGCCGGGATCGCTGTCGGTGGCGCTCAGCCTTGGGACATCCAGGTGCACCACCCCGCCACCTTTGACCGCATCCTGACCCGTGGCAGTCTGGGGCTGGGCGAGAGTTACATGGACGGTTGGTGGGACTGCAAGGCGGTGGACGAGTTCATCGCCCGCGTGCTGCGGGCGCGGCTGGACCGGCAGGTGGGCCGCGCGGGCTGGATCTGGGCTTCGCTCAAGGCGCGGCTGACCAATTTGCAGTCTGAGCATCGGGCCTGGCAGGTGGCCGAGGTCCATTACGACTTGGGCAATGACCTGTACGAGGCTATGCTCGATCCGTCCATGGCCTACAGCTGCGGCTATTGGGCCCATGCATCCGATTTGCAGGCGGCGCAAGAGGAAAAGCTGGACCTGATTTGTCGCAAGCTGCAATTGCGGCCGGGCATGAGCTTGCTGGACATCGGCTGTGGCTGGGGCAGCCTGATGCTGTTTGCGGCCCGGCATTACGGCGTGAAGTGCGTGGGCTTGACGGTGTCGCGGGAGCAGGCGCGTTTGGGGGCCGAAAGGGCAGGCCATTTGCCGGTTCGTTTTGAGCTGGCCGATTACCGCCAGTTCAATTTGCAGCGCGCGCAGCGTTTTGACCGCATCGCCTCGGTCGGCATGTTCGAGCACGTGGGCCACAAGAACTACCGCAGTTATTTCGGCATGGTCAGGCGCAGCCTGCATGACGATGGCTTGTTTTTGTTGCACACGATCGGCAAAAACCATGCGGGCGCGGCGATCGATCCCTGGATTGAGCGCTACATCTTTCCCAATGGGGTTTTGCCCTCGGCGTCGGAAATCGGCTTTTACAGCGAGCACGATTTCGTGATGGAGGATTGGCACAACTTTGGCGCGGACTACGACAAGACCTTGATGGCCTGGCACGAGCGCTTCGAAGCGGCCTGGCCCGACTTGAAGGCCAAGTACGGGCAGCGTTTTTACCGCATGTGGCGTTACTACTTGCTGTGCTGCGCCGGGACATTCCGTGCACGTGACAACCAGCTGTGGCAAGTGGTGTTCTCGCCCCGGGGCTTGAGCGGGGGTTACCGCAGGCCTGCGCTTTGATGGGGGGGCGCACGATGCCGATGAGGTGGAGCTGCTGAGAGGGGGGCTGCCATGCGGCGCGACAATGAGGGCTTCACTGATCTTCGTTAACCTTTTCACGGTCTCCATCCATGTCGTCCAGAATTTTTTTGATGGCCGGCGCTTTGTGCGCTGGCTTGAGTGTGGTGTTCAGCGCCGCCTTTGCCCATTTGCCGGTGTTCGCCGTAGGCGTGCCGCCCATGGTTCAGACCGCCATGAACCAGCAGCAGTTCCATGCGCTGGGCTTGGTGCTGGTGGGCCTGGCTTTGGGCTGGCGGGGGCCATCGCGATGGCTTTTGGCTTCGGGTTGGCTCATGCTGCTGGGCATGGGCCTGTTCAGCTTCAACATTTATGCACGCAGTGTGCTCGGCTGGGACGCCTTGCGAGCCCTGGTGCCTTGGGGCGGCAGTGCCTGGATTGCGGCTTGGGTGCTGTTGGCCGTGGGTTTTGCGCGGCCTTCGCGCCAATCGTCTTGAGTCGGCTGGACTGCGGGCAACGGGGTCAAGCTATGACGCTCATTGAAACTTCCAATGGCCCAACGGCCCCCAAAAGGGGCGATCCGATTTATGATTCAACCCAATGAGTTTTCTCATTCGATAGTTTTTTTCAACCAACCTAAGGAAACACCATGTCCCTGATCAACACACAAGTTCAGCCGTTTAAAACCCAAGCCTTCCACAACGGCAAGTTCATCGAAGTGACCGAGCAAAGCCTCAAAGGCAAGTGGAACGTGTTCATCTTTATGCCTGCGGCTTTCACCTTCAACTGCCCCACAGAAATCGAAGACGCGGCTGACAACTACGCTGCTTTCCAGAAAGCCGGTGCCGAGGTGTACATCATCACCACCGACACCCACTTCTCGCACAAAGTCTGGCACGAGACATCGCCTGCTGTGGGCAAGGCCAAGTTCCCTCTGGTCGGCGACCCAACCCACGCCCTGACGCGCGCTTTTGGCGTGCACATCGAAGAAGAAGGCCTGGCACTGCGTGGCACCTTCATCATCAACCCCGAGTTGACGATCAAGACCCTGGAAATCCACTCCAACGAAATCGCCCGTGACGTGTCTGAAACCCTGCGCAAGCTGACTGCTGCCCAGTACACCGCCGCCAACCCCGGCCAAGTGTGCCCCGCCAAGTGGAAAGAAGGCGCCAAGACTTTGGCTCCTTCCATCGACCTGGTCGGCAAGATCTAAATCTTGACTTCTTCGCCCTGCCTGGCAGGGCGTTGAGCACAGCGCAGCAAGGCCACAAGCCCGGTGTGCGCTGTCCTCAACGATTCCCCCAAAACCCTTTTTCCGAGGCCCCGCCACAAGCGGGACCCTGGATGTGTGCAGCCCGAAACAGGAGAAAACCATGCTCGACGACACCCTCAAAGCCCAATTGCAACAATACCTTGGCTTGCTGCGCCAGCCGATCCGCCTGATCGCCTCGCTGGACGACAGCGAAACCGGCACCGACATGAAGAGCCTGCTGGAAACCATCGTCGGCTTGTCGGACAAGGTCACGCTGGACACCTCGGGCAACGACGCGCGCAAGCCTTCTTTTGTGGTGGCGCGCGATGGTGAAACCCAAGGCGTCCGCTTTGCCGGCCTGCCGCTCGGCCATGAGTTCACCTCCTTGGTCTTGGCCTTGCTCTGGACGGGTGGCCACCCGCCCAAGGTCGAGCCCGAAGTCATTGACAGCATCAAAGCCCTGGATGGCGACTTCAGCTTCGAGGTCTACATGTCCCTGACCTGCCACAACTGCCCGGACGTGGTGCAGGCCTTGTCGCTCATGGCCATCTTCAACCCCAAGGTCAAAACCGTGGTCATCGAAGGCGGCGCATTCCAGAAGGAGGTCGAAGAGCGCCAGATCATGGCTGTGCCCATGGTCTTTTTGAATGGCCAGGTGTTCGGCTCAGGCCGCATGAGCGTGGAAGAAATCGTGGCCAAGCTGGACACAGGTGCAGCCACCCGCGAAGCGGCCAAGCTCGACGCCAAAGACCCCTATGAAGTGCTGATCGTGGGCGGTGGCCCCGCTGGCGCGGCTGCGGCAGTGTACGCGGCCCGCAAAGGCATCCGCGTGGGTGTGGCGGCTGAGCGCTTTGGCGGTCAGACCAACGACACCATGGCGATTGAAAACTACATTTCGGTGCTGGAGACCGATGGCCCCAAATTCGCCGCTGCCCTCGAAGCGCAAGTGCGCCACTACGGCGTGGACATCATGAACTTGCAGCGGGCCGACAAACTGATCCCCGCAGGGGCCGATGGCCTGGTACAGGTACAGATGGAAAACGGCGCCACGCTCAAAGCCAAAACTGTGATTTTGTCCACGGGTGCTCGCTGGCGCAATGTGAACGTGCCCGGCGAAGCCGAGTACAAAAACAAGGGCGTGGCCTACTGCCCGCACTGCGACGGCCCGCTGTTCAAAGGCAAGCGCACCGCCGTGATTGGCGGCGGCAACTCTGGCATCGAGGCGGCGATTGACCTGGCGGGTATCGTCGAGCACGTCACCGTGATCGAATTTGCCGAACAACTCAAGGCCGACGCGGTGCTGGTGAACAAGCTGCACAGTCTGCCCAACGTGACGGTGCACACCAACGCCCAGACGACCGAGATCACCGGCGACGGCAGCAAGGTCAACGGCATCCGTTACAAAGACCGTGCGACCGGCAATGAGCACCATGTGGAGTTGGCAGGCGTGTTCGTGCAAATCGGCTTGGTGCCCAACACCGAGTTCCTCAAGGGCACGGTTGAACTCAGCAAGTTTGGTGAGATCGTGGTGGACGCCAAAGGCCACACCAATGTGCCCGGCGTGTTTGCCGCAGGCGACTGCACCACCGTGCCATACAAGCAGATCGTGATCGCCGCAGGCGAGGGCGCGAAAGCCGCATTGAGCGCCTTTGACCACCTGATCCGTTCCTGATTGTTCAGGTGCGCAATGAAAAACCGGACTGCATGCAGTCCGGTTTTTTTTCAGCCGTAGGTCGGAGCTTCAGCTCCGACGTTGGCGGTTCAGCACAAGCCCCATGTCGGGGCTGAAGCCCGCGACCTACAGTCCTTTTGTTTGGACATGTTCAAGGACTCACTTCGTCAAGATCAACTTGCCTTGCCGGGTGGTTTGCAAACGGTAAATCTCGCCCAGGTGGCGGATCAACACCGACGATTGACCGGCCAGCAGGTCGTGGCTTTCCACGGTGCGTGGGCCTGGGGTGGGGCTGGACGCAGCGGCAGTCACCGCTGTGTCCGGCACAGGCGTTTGTCCTTGCGCGGTGCTTGGGGAGCCATCGCCCGGCTTGTTCATCGCTTGCCGCCTTCGGTCACAAAACCGATCTTGGTCAGGCCTGAGCGCTGTGCAGCCGTCATGGCCTGGGCCACATGCTCATAGGGCACCTTCTTGTCGCCACGGATGTACAGCTGGGGCTGCGGGTCCTTGGCGGCTTGTTCGCGCAGGGCGTCTTCCAGGGCATCGGCCGCAATCGCTTGCTTGCCCAAAAAGAACTGGCCCTGTGCATCGACGGCCAATTGCAGGTTGTCGGGCGGTGTCTTGTCTCGGGTGCTGCTGGCACGGGGCAATTCGACCTTGACCGCATGCTGCACCACCGGGATGGTGATGATGAAGATGATCAAGAGCACCAGCATGACGTCCACCAGGGGCGTCATGTTGATCTCGTTCATGACCTCGTCCTGGTCTTCCTGGGCTTCAAACGCCATGCTGGCCTCCGTGGTGGTGCGTCACGCGGGTGCCGGTCACGTAATAGGCGTGCAAGTCGTGCGCAAAGCGGTTCATGCGGGCGATGATGAATTTGTTGCCACGCACCAGCGCGTTGTAGCCCAGCACGGCTGGAATGGCCACGGCCAGACCCAGCGCGGTCATGATCAGGGTCTCGCCAATGGGGCCCGCTACCGCGTCGATGCTGGCGTTGCCGGTGGCACCGATGGACACCAGCGCATGGTAGATGCCCCAGACGGTGCCAAACAGGCCCACAAAGGGCGCGGTCGAGCCGATGGACGCCAGAATGGCCAGGCCGTTTTGCAGGCGGCTGGTGTTGTCGTCAATGCAGTTGCGCAGGCTGCGCGTGATCCAGTCGCTGATGTCCAGGCGATCGTGCAACTGCTTTTGCGCGGCCTGGTGGTGCTCGGTGGCTTCTTGGCCCACTTGGGCGAGGGTGTGAAACATATTGTGCGGGCGCTGGCTGAGCACGGCAAGGCCTTCTGCCAAGCTGGTGGTATGCCAGAACTGCTCGCTGCCCAGCGCGCTTTGTTTGTGACGCCAGACGTCCAGCGCCTTGAGCACGATGACGATCCAGCTGACCACCGACATGCCCACCAGGGCGATGAGGATCAGGCGCGTGACGGCATCGCCCTGTGTCCAGATGTGGGACAGACCAAAAGAAGTGGGCATGAAAAAACTCCTGTGAATGCGAAAGCGAATACGAAAGCAAATGCAATAGCGAAGGGGGCGCTGAATCAGTCCAGCACAAAACGGATCGGGACGTTGAACCACATGGCTTCGGGCACACCGGCGCGTTTGCCGGGCACGTAGCGCCAGCGCTGCACGGTGGCCAGTGCCGCTTCGTCCAGTCGGCTGTAGCCGCTGGAGGTGCGGATCTCGGCTTTTTCGGCGCGGCCTTCGGTGTTGATGAAGACCCGCAGCACCGCCGTGCCTTGCTCGCCCATGCGGCGGCTCATGCCCGGGTACACGGGGGCGGGGTTGTTGAGGTAGTCCGCATCGCTGGAGGGCAAGACCACGGCGGCCGGTGCGGCACTGGCCGTGCTGGGGCGCTGGTTGCCTGCGGGTGCTGCCGCTGCTGGCGTGGCGGCTGGTGCAGGCACGGTGGGCGCAGCTGCAGTCGGCGCAGCGCTGCTGACGACCGGTGTGGGCGTCGGGGTGGGCGTGGGTGTCAGGGAGGGAAGCGTGGGTGTGCGCGGCTGGGGCAGCGTTTTCGGCTGCGCTTGGGGCAGCGGTGCTGGTGCTGCAGGGGCGGCCGGTGCATCGGTGATGACGTTGGCCATGATCAGGTGCTCGGTCTCGCCGCCGGGCACGGCGGTGCTGAGCAGGCCGGTGGCGATCAGCCAGATCAGGGCCGCATGGGCGAGCACAACCCCTGTCGTCACACGCCAGGTGCGGTGTTTCAAAAAGCGCAGGGCGCTGGTGGGCTCGGGTGCGAGGTGCATGGGGTTCACATGACAGGGAGGGCAGGGAGCGCTTGCAGGTGGCCGCGCGTGATGGCTTGCGGCGTGGGGCAGCCGCACAAGGCCTGAGTCATTTCAAATTCATCGCGCATCAGGCGCAGCACATGGGCCACGCCCCGTGCGCCCGCATGCGCCAGGCCGTACAGGGCTGGGCGGCCGATCAAAGCCGCATTGGCACCCAGCGCCAGGGCCTTGAACAGGTCGGTGCCACGGCGTATGCCGCCGTCCACCAGCACCGCGCCACCCAGGGGCCTGACCACGTCGCAAATGGTGGGCAGCAGTTCGGCCGTGGCAGGCAGGGTGTCCAGCACGCGCCCGCCATGGTTGCTCACGACCACGCCCGCAGCGCCAAGGGTCATGGCCTGGCGGGCGTCCTCGGGGTGGGTGATGCCTTTGAGCAGCACAGGCAAACGTGTGTGTGCGATCAGCCATGGCACATCGGCCCAGGTGAGGGCTTGCGCGGCCAGACCAGCGCACAAACCGTTGTCGCCAGCGCTGGCCGTGGGCGCAGGCCAGTGCGGTGTGCAGATGCCTTCGGGCCAAGCCATGCCGTGGCGGCGTTCGCGGTCGCGCACGCCTTGCACCGGGGCGTCCACCGTCAGCACCAGCGCTTCGTAGCCTGCCGCTTCCACCTGGCCGAGCAAATCGCGCAGCGCCCCCCGGTCGCTCAGCCCATACAGCTGGAACCACAAAGGCCCGCGGTCTTTTTCGGCAACAACCAGACGGGCCACCTCAGACAAGTCGGTGCTGGTCTGGTGCGACAAGACCATGCCGCAGCCTTGCGCGGCCGCCGCCAGCGCCATGCCCGATTCGCCATCGGCATGCGCCCAGCGCTGGGTGGCCATGGGCGCGACCAGCAAGGGCATGGGCCAAGTTTGGCCCAGCAGCTGGCAGCGGGTGTGCCCGCCGCGCAGGTCTTGCAGCACACGGGGTGCCAGGCCCAGGCTTTGCCAAGCCTGCACGTTGCGGCGCAGGGTGATCTCGTCGGCCGCACCGCCACTGAAATACGCCCAGGCAGCGTCCGACATGGCCGCTTGCGCGGCGCGTTCGTGGTCGTGCAGGTTGACGATGGGCGTGCTCATGGCGGTATGGCTCAGGTGTTGGCCCATTGGCGCAAGAGGTTGTGGTACACCCCGGTCAGCGCCGTGGTTTCTTCGGTTTCGCCCAGCTGCGCACGCAGCTTGAGCAGGTTCATGTCCAGGTCAAACAGGATGCGCCGCTGCTCGTCGCTGCGCACCATGCTCTCGATCCAGAAGAAGCTGGCCACGCGCACGCCACGTGTGACCGGCGTCACCTGGTGCACGCTGGTGCCGGGGTAGAGCACCGCATCGCCTGCCGCCAGCTTGACGCCACGGCTGCCGTAGGTGTCTTGCACCAGCAACTCGCCCCCTTCGTAGTCGGCCGGGTCCGACAGGAACACGGTGCACGAGACATCGGTGCGCACCCATTCCTGTGTGCTGGCAGAGCGCAGCACGGCCCCATCGACATGCGGGCCATAGAAGTTGCTCTCGCCACCATAGCGGTTGAACAAGGGGTTGTAGATCTTGCGCGGCAGAGCTGCCGACAAGAACAAGGGCTCACGCTGCAAGGCCGTCAGGATCAAGGCCTGCAGGCTGTGCGCGGCAGCGCTGCTTTGCAACAGTTGCTGGTTGTTCTTTTGCGTCAAGGCTTGCGCGCCCGCGCTGCTGCGTCCGTCGATCCACGGGGCATCCTCACCCAGCAAGGACTGGGCAGTTTGGCGTTCTTGCGGGGTCAACAGGTTTTTCAGGGGCAGCAGCATGGGGCTTCCTCAGAACAGGGTCTTCATGCTGAGTTCCACACGGCGTGCCGTGCCAGGGATGTAGAACGATGAATAGACCTGGTCGATGTAGAGCTTGTTGCTCAGGTTGGAGACGTTCAGCTTGAGCACGGTGTTGTCAGACACGGTGTGCTCGACCATGGCGTCCACGGTGGTGAAGGCCGCGGTGTGGATGGTGGCGTTGATCAAGGGAGTTTGTTGGCCACGGTAATTCAGGCCCGCGCCCACGCGCCACAGGGGGGCCACGCGGTAGGTGCTCCACAAGCTGGCGCTGTGCTCGGGTGTCAGGCCCGGGCGGTCGCCTTGCAACATGTTGCCCGTCGCGCTGCTCACGTCGATGCGGGCGTTGGGAATCCAGGTGTGGTTGTAGAACATTTCCCACGCCGGTGAGAGGCGGCCTGCGAAGTTGAATTCCAGACCTGTGGCATGGCGTTTGCCGGACAACAGGAACTGGTTGGTCGCCGAGTCCACATCGGTGTTGCGCTCGTTGTATTTTTCGGAGTGGAAGAAAGCCAGGCCCAGCAAGGACTTGCCTTCGAACAACTCCCACTTGCCACCGACTTCAAAGTTGCGGCTTTTCTCGGGCGGCGTGTTGAGGGTGGTCAGGTTGGCATTGGGCTTGAGGGTTTGTGGCGTGCCCTGAAGCGTCAGGGGGGCCAAAGATGTGCCCACGCCATACAGGTAGGTGTCACCCGAGGTGTTGTAAGACGTGCCCCACGAGGTGTAGTAAGTGCTGTTGGCGTTGGGCTGCCACAGCGCGCCAATGCGCGGGCTGGCCAGCGTTTTGCTCAGATCGACGCTGTAGCCTTGCGCATCGGTGTAGGTGGTCGAGAAGTGCTCCACACGCAAACCGCCTTGGAGTTTGATCTCATCGGTCCATTGCACCGTGTCTTGCACATAGGTGCCCAGGTTCTGGGATTTGAACGACATGGTGGGGGCCAAGACGCGGCTGTCGGTGATCCCCACGCCATTGTTGGGTGTGCCCACGAGGGTGTCTGCGTAGGGTGTGGGCAGACCTGTGGTGGCGCTGTTGTTGCGGCGGGCGTTCTCGTGGTTGACGTCAACACCTGCAATCAGGCTGTGCTGAAAACCCAAGGCTTGGAATTTGCTGCTGTAGTCGCTTTGGGCTTGCAACACATCGCTGTCGCCAAAGCGGGCTTTGGGGCTGCGCTTGAGTGCGGTGTTGTCGTTCAAGTCGGAGAGCTGCGTCAAGCTTTTGAAGCCCACTTGCGTGCCCAAGAGATCGCGGCTGTATTGGCCGTAACGAAGGGTGGTTTTGAGTTCGCTGTCCTGGTCAAAGCGGTGTTTGTGTGACAGCGTGCCGTGTGTGGTGTCGGTGCGCAAATGGTCGCTGGCCATGCCATAGAAATTTTTGGCGTCCAGCACCGGAACCAAAGTGCCTTTCGTGTTGGCACCCGAGCCGCCGTTGGGGGACGTGCCGTTGTCCACCATCCAGGGGTGGCTGTACAAAGGACGGCCATCGGTTTCCAGGTGGTACAGGCTGGCCGTGAATTCATCGCGCTCGCCAATGCCCCAGCGGTAGCTGGCCGCAGCGCCTTTTTTGTCGACTGCCGCGCCCCAGTTGTCGGCTTTGTGCACCACGGCGTTGATGCGCAGGGCCGAGTCTTCGCCGGTCTGCTTGTTGAAGTCACCCGTCAGCCGGCGTGCGTTGCCGTTGCCCACGGTTAGGTTGACTTCGTTTTGGTCCATCAAAAAGGGTTGCTTGTTGACCTGGTTGACCACGCCGCCGGTGGAGCCTTTGCCAAACAACATCGAGGCCGAGCCCTTGAGCACTTCGACGCGGTCCAGGTTGAAGGTGTCGCGCTCGATCAGGGGCGCATCGCGCAGGCCGTCCACATAAATGTCACCGGTTTGTTGCAGCGAAAAGCCGCGCATGCGCACGTCTTCTTCACCGGTTTCGCCGGCCAAAAAGGTCACGCCCGAGGTGGTCTTGAGCACTTCGCGCAGGTCGTCCAGATTGCGGTCGTTCATGAGCTTTTCGGTCATGACGGTGACGGTCTGGGGAATGTCTTTCAAGGCCTGATTGCCTTTGGCGATGCCGCTTTTCTTGACCAGCAAGCTCTCTTTGGCCTGGGTGGGCGATTCCTGTTTGTCGCGCACGGTCACGGTTTTGAGGGTGCCCTCTGCGTTGGCTTCTTGCGCGATGGCGGTTTGAGGGCTGCTCAAGGAGCCCGCCAGCATCAGAGCCGCCAAAGGCAGCAATGTGGCCGTTGGCAAGGTGTTTGGGGCGTGATCGTGTCTTTGAGTCATGGTGATGCGAGACATTGATGGGAAAGAAATGGCAAAACGGGTTTGCCGAGAAGTTCAATGGCTGGCTATCACCACCCGGGCGGGTGCCCGGTGTGAATGGCTGGCTGTTTATGGGGGTGCGCTTTGTCGCGCTCTGTGTCGAAGCCCGTCTTACTTGAAGCCCACGCGGTCCAGCATTTGCTGGACTTTGACCTGGTTCATGCCGACGGCGCTGATCGGGATCAGCTCGCTTTTGAAACTGCCGCCCGTCATGGACTTGAGCGCCGGGTTGTCAAAGCTCACCCCTTTGGCCACGGGCCACTCGTTGTTGCCGTTGGCAAAGTGGTTTTGTGCGCTGGGGCTGGCCAGGTATTCCAGAAACTTGATGGCGTTGTCGCCGTTTTTGGCGTAGCGGGCCACGGCGCCGCCTGCCACGTTGACATGAGTGCCCCAGCTCGATTGGTTGGGGAACACCACGCCGATTTTCTCGGTCACGGCTTTGTCGGCCGGGTTGGTCGAGCGCATCAGGCGGGCCAGGTAATAGGTGTTGGTCACGGCCACACCGCATTCGCCAGCGGCCACGCCTTTGATCTGGTCGGTGTCACCGCCCTTGGGGCTGCGGGCCATGTTGTCCACCAGGCCTTTGAGCCAGGCTTCGGTTTTTTCTGCGCCCAGGTGTTCGGTCATCGCGCCAAACAAGCTCAGGTTGTAGGGGTGCGAGCCCGAGCGGATGCACAAAGCGCCCTTGAGCTTGGGGTCGGCGAGCTTTTCGTAGCTGTCCACATCGGATTTTTTGAATTTGAGCTTGTCATAGACCACCACGCGGGCGCGGGTGGACAGGCCAAACCAGGCGGTGCCCCCGTTGTCTGCGGTCTTGGCACGCAGGTTGGCAGGGACGGCGTCTTCCAACAGTTTGGATTTGATGGGCAGAAAAAGGCCATCGACCTCAGCCCGCCACAGGCGGGCAGCGTCCACCAGCAAAATCACGTCCGCAGGAGAGGCGGCGCCTTCGGCTTTCAGACGGGCGAGAATACCGGCATCGTCGGCATCGACGCGGTTGATCTTGATGCCGGTGGCTTTGGTGAAGTCGCTGTACAGCGCTTCATCGGTGGGGTAGTGGCGTGCCGAATAGATGTTGACCACTTTGTCCTCAGCGCAAGCCAGGGATGAGGCGATCAGGCAAGAGACGGCGATGGAAGCAGACAGGAGGCGCATGGCGATGCTCTCGGACTTTGTTTCAATGCGAGAATTCTATCTCAAATGCGAATCATTATCAATAACTTTTTAAAATCGGGGAAAAGATGAAGAACAAGAAGACCACGCTGCGCCGCATGGGGATGGGCAGCGGATGGCTCTGGGCCTTGGTGTTGAGCGGCTGCGCCAGCGTGGCGCCGGTGCCCGTGGCGGTGAACCCCGAAGCGCCGACCAGCCCGCCCGTGGTCAATCCGCCCGTGACCGTGGTCCAGCCTGCGCCGATTCGACGGCCGGTGCATTTGGGCCTGGCACTGGGCGGTGGCGCGGCGCGGGGTTTTGCCCATGTGGGTGTGATCCAGGTGCTGGAAGAGGCGGGCCTCAAGCCCAGCCATGTGGTGGGCACATCGGCCGGTTCTTTGGTGGCTGCGCTGTACGCCAGCGGCAAAACCGTGCCCGAGCTGCGCAAGGCCGCCGAAACCATGGAGGAGGCCGAAATCACCGACTGGATGGTGCCTTTGCTCAACCGGGGCGCACTGCGCGGTGAAGCCTTGGCCAAATACGTCAACACCCAGGTGGGCGGTCGTACCTTGGAACAGATGAAGATTCCGCTGGGCATTGTGGCCACCGACTTGCGCAGCGGCGAAGCGATCACCTTTCGCCGGGGCAACACCGGCTCGGCCGTGCGGGCGTCCAGCGCGGTGCCCGCAGTGTTTCAGCCGGTGCGCATTGGCGAGCGCGAGTATGTGGACGGCGGTCTCGTCGCGCCCGTGCCTGTGCACCAGGCTCGCCAGATGGGGGCCAATTTTGTGGTGGCGGTGGACATTTCCAGCGACCCCGAAGGCAACCCCGCCGATGACACCTTTCAGATCCTGATGCAGACCTTCACCATCATGGGCAAGAGCATCAACACCTTGGCGCTGAAAGAAGCCGACATCGTCATCCGGCCTGCGCTGACCGGCGTCAAAAGCGCGGACTTCAGCGCCCGTCGCCGCTCCATCGAGGCAGGCCGGGTGGCCATGCTGGCGCAGTTGCCCAAGCTCAAGGAGCGTTTGGCGGCCTTTGAAGCGGGGCACTGAGCCCCGGCCTGGCTGGGCAATAGGCCATAAAAAAAGGGCTGATCTTGCGATCAGCCCTTGAAGGGATCCCTGTTTCCCAGATGAAATTCAAAAGGATCCGAGGAGACAACTTGCAAATCAAGCGACAAGTCCTTGCAAAACCTGCCGCCTGTGAAAAATCACTTCTTCTTGCCAGCTTTGGGAGCAGCCGTAGCGACAGCAGCCAGATTGGACTCGGCCAGATCGGTGGCTTGCTTGACGGCTTTTTGAACGGATTCAAAAGCGTTGTTGGCCGCTTGCACAGCGCCCTTCATCATGGCCACTGCTTGCTCCGAACCTGCGGGAGCGTTGGACGCAGCGCTGTCCACCAAAGAGGCGAACTGCTTTTGGGCGGCAGCGGCTTGGGCTTCGAAGGCCTTGGTGAATTCGCCACCAGTGCCGGAAGCGATGTCGTACAGGTGACGGCTGTAAGCAGCGGTCTTTTCAGCCAAAGGCTGGAACAGGTTGGCTTGCATGGCCAGCAGCTCTTGGGCGTCTTTCACGCTCAGAGCGGCTTGGGTGTTGCTGGCGGACTCGTCCAAAGCGGCTTTGGCAGCAGTCAGGTTCAGCTCGACCAGTTTTTCCACGCCTTCGAAGGCTTTGGCGGTCAGGCCAAACAGGGTTTCCACATTGGCTTTGTGCGAGGCGACGATTTGTTCAGCGGTCATCATGAGAATCTCCAAAAAAGGTTTCAAAGGGACTGCGCCGAAACTGGCCGGGGCCGTACAACTTTGTTGCAGTGCAGCATGGTTTGAATTTTAGGGTTTGCCCGAGGCTTTGCAAGGGGTTCAGGCCACATGGCGCACAGTTTAGAGAGCGTTTTCTAGAATTGCCCCATCCCCATTGGACCCGCATGCACGCTTATTACGCCGATCACTTTGTCTTGCCCCTGCCCGAAGGCCACCGCTTTCCGATGCGCAAGTACAGCCGCCTGAGGGACCGGCTCACGCAGGAGTTGCCCGGCGTGCTGATGCGCGAAGCCCCTGCGGCCAGCGACGGCGAGCTGGCGCTGGTGCACACCCCGGCCTACATCCGGGGCGTGGCCAAGGGCAGTCTGGATGCGGTGGTGCAGCGCGAAATCGGCTTTCCGTGGAGTCCCGCCATGGCCGAGCGGGCCCGCCGCTCGGTGGGGGCCAGTGTGGCTGCGGCCCGCGATGCGCTGGCCCAAGGCATGGCCGGCAATCTGGCCGGGGGCACCCACCACGCCTATGCCGACAAAGGCGGGGGCTTTTGTGTGTTCAACGACATCGCGGTGACCGCCCGGCTGATGCAGGCCGAAGCCTGGCGACTGCACCGGCAGAAGATGAATGTGGCGGTCATTGACCTGGATGTGCACCAGGGCAACGGCACGGCGGCCATCTTTGCCCGAGATCCCACCGTGTTCACCCTGTCGCTGCATGGCGACAAGAACTTTCCTTTTCGCAAAGAGCCCAGCGATCTGGACGTGGGCTTGCCCGATGGGTGCACCGATGAGCCCTATCTGGAAGCGCTGCACCAGGCCTTGCAGACCCTGCAGGACCGGTTTGATGCGCACCTGGTGATTTACCTGGCCGGGGCCGACCCGCACGAGGGCGACCGCCTGGGCCGCTTGAAGCTCACGGCCGACGGCATGCAGGCGCGTGACCGAGTCGTCATGGACTGGGCCTGGCAGCGGCGCTTGCCGGTGGTCATGTGCATGGGCGGCGGCTATGGCCACGACATCGAGACCACGGTGCAGGTGCAAATGCAGACCTGGCAAGTGGCCTTGGGCTACTGGCAACGCTGGCACAATCTCAGGCGATGAACACGCCCGCCAAACCTCAGCCCGAAAGCCGCGAAGCCTACAAAGCGTTTCGCGCCATCACCACCCGCTGGATGGACAACGACGTTTATGGCCATGTGAACAACGTCGTGTACTACAGCTGGTTCGACACCGCCGTGAACGCGACCTTGATCGAACAAGGCGTGCTCGATATCCACGGCGGCAGCACCATTGGCCTGGTCATCGAGACCCAGTGCAATTACTTTGCGCCGCTGGCCTTTCCACAAACCATCGACGCGGGCATCCGTGTGGCCAAGCTGGGCACATCGAGCGTGCGGTATGAAGTTGGCCTCTTCGCCCAAGACGAGCCCCTGTGTGCCGCCAAAGGCCATTTCGTGCATGTGTACGTGGACCGCGAAACCCGCCGCCCCGTGCCTTTGCCGCCCGCATTGAAAACCTATCTGGAGACCTTGACATGAGCATCCCCCACATCAACTCACAAGTCAGCGCCCGCGTGAGCGATGCGGCCAGCGTGGACACCGCCATCTTGAGCCGGTTTTCGGCCCGCGCTTATTTGCCTCAGGCGGTTGACCGTCAAGTGCTTGAAGAAGTGCTGCAAGTGGCGGCCCGCGCGCCCAGCGGCACCAACACCCAGCCCTGGAAGGTCTACGTGCTGCAAGGTGCCAAGCGCGATGAACTGGTCGCCAAGACCTGCGCTGCGCACGACGCCATCAGCGCCAACCCCGCTTTGGCCGCCGAATACGCCGAGGTGTACGACTACTACCCCGAAAAATGGGTCAGCCCCTACATCGACCGCCGCCGCGAGTGCGGTTTTGGCCTGTACGGCGTGTTGGGCATCGGCAAGGGCGACAAAGACCGCATGCACGCGCAGCACCAGCAGAACTTCCGATTCTTCGACGCGCCCGTGGGCCTGATCTTCACCATCGACAAAGTCATGGGCCGGGGCAGCTTGCTCGACTACGGCATGTTCTTGCAGTCCATCATGGTGGCCGCCCGTGCGCGTGGCCTGCACACCTGCCCGCAAGCGGCCTGGAACAACTTCAGCAAGATCATCTTGCCCCATGTGGGTGCAGGTGAGAACGAGATGGTCGTTTGCGGCATGGCGCTGGGCTATGCCGATGAGTCGGCGCTGGTCAACACCTTCCAGACCACGCGCGTGAACGCGCAGGACTTCACCCACTGGGTGGAGTGAGTCCCTAGTTTTAGAGCAAAGGGGCTGGTTTGGGTCTGGACAGTTTTGCGCTGCAGCTGCTCAACGGGCTGAGCCACGCCACCACGCTGTTTCTCATGGCTTCCGGGCTGACGCTGATTTTTGGCGTCACCCGCATCGTCAATTTTGCGCACGGCAGTTTCTTCATGCTCGGGGCGCTGGTCTCGGCCCATGCGGTGACCCGCTGGTGGCCAGTCTTGGCCGATTCGGCAGGGGGCTATGCCGGGGCCATGCTGCTCGGGGCTGCGGTGGCGGCGCTGGTCGGGGCGCTGGCCGAATTCGCCTTGCTGCGCCGCATGCGCCAAGCCCCCGAGCTTTATCAACTGGTGGCCACCTTTGGTCTGACGCTGGCGCTGCACGACACGATGCGCTGGTTTTTTGGGCCCGACGAGGTGTTTGCGCCGCGCTTTCCGGGCCTCAAGGGTGCGGTCGCTTTGGGCGAAGCGTATTTTCCGACCTGGCAACTTTTCACGCTGGTGCTGGGCCCCTTGGTTTGGTGGGGCTTGCATGCGCTGTTGACCCGCACGCTGTGGGGCAAGCAGGTCAAGGCCGCCACGCAAGACCGCGACATGCTGGACGCATTGGGCGTCAAACCCGCGCCGTTGATGCTGGGCGTGGTCATGCTCGGCTGTGCGCTGGCGGGGCTGGCCGGTGCTTTGCAGCTGCCGCGTGAGCCGGCCAATTTGCAGATGGACGTGAGCGTGGTGGTGGAGACCTTTGTGGTCGTGGTCACCGGTGGTCTGGGCAGCGTGGGCGGGGCTTTTGCGGCGGCGGTGTTGATTGGCGTGATCCACGCGCTGGGCGTGGCCTGGGTGCCGCAAGCGACCTTGGTGTTGGTGTTTTTGACCATGGCCGTGGTCTTGGTGCTGCGCCCACAAGGCTTGGGTGGTGCGGCAGTAGCCGCCACGCAGCGTGAGGCGGTGCCGGTGTTTTCGGTGGCCCCGCAGGGTGTGCTGCGCTGGCTTGGGCCTGCGCTGGTGGCGGCGGTGCTGGCTTGGGTGCTGGGGCAGGGCGACTACAGCCGCAGCCTGACCGAAGACCTGCTGGTCATGCTGCTGCTTGGCCTGAGCTTGCAAGTGATGATGGCGCTGGGCGGGCTGGTGAGCTTTGGCCATGCGGCCTTTTTTGCGCTGGGCGCTTACGGTGCGGCGCTGGTGCATGTGCAGTGGGGCTGGGCATTGCTGCCCGCACTGGCGGCGGGCATGGTGCTGGCGCTGGCCGTGGCGGCGGTGTTTGGCCTGGTGCTGGTGCGCATGAGCGGGGTGTACCTGGCCATGTTGTCGCTGGCGCTGGCGCAAGTCATCTGGGCCGGTGCCAGCCAGTGGGTGGGGCTGACGGGCGGCGACAACGGCCTGATTGGGCTCACCTTGATCGCGCCCGAGTCCCGCGCTGTTTTTGACGCGGCGCTGCTGGCGTGCGTGCTGGCAGCGGTGGCCATGCTGGGCCGCTGGAGCGTGTCCAGCCGGGGTGCGGCTTTGCAGGCTCTGCGCGATGCGCCTTTGCGTGCAGCCGCCAGCGGCTTGTCGGTCAACCGTTTGCGCTACCAGGTGTTTGTGCTGAGTGCGGCTTTGGCCGGGCTGGCCGGTGGCTTGTGGGCGGCGATCAAGGGCGCGGTGTTCCCGTCGGTGGCCAGCGTGGGCACCTCGGTCGATGCGCTGCTGGTGATCTTGCTCGGCGGTGTGCACCAGCTGTGGGGGGCGCTGGTGGGCAGCGCCTTGCTGGTCTGGGGCGGGGCCGAACTGGGTCAGGGCCTGGAGTATTGGCGCGGCGTGCTGGGCCTGGTGATCATGGTCGTCATGGTGCTCTCGCCCAGCGGCGTGCTGGGCGGTTTGCAGTCCTGGTGGCGGGCAAGGCGGAGGTCCGCATGAGCCTGATTGTTCAAGACCTGCTGCGCCACTACGGCGGCGTCAAAGCGCTCGACGGCGTGAGCTTTGAGGTGCCGCCCGGCCAGTGCGTGGCCCTGATCGGGCCCAATGGCGCGGGCAAATCCACCTGTTTTGCCTGTCTGGCGGGGCAACAAATACCGGGCAGTGGCCGCGTGGTCTGGCGCGGTCAGGACGTGACCGGCCTGCAGCCCGCCCAGCGTCAGGCGCAGGGCATGGCCCGCACCTTTCAGGTGGCGCAAACTTTTGAGGCGCTCACCGTGCAGCAAAACCTGCAACTGGTCTTGTCCCGCGAGCGCTTGTCGTGGTGGGACCGCCTGGCAGGCCGTCACGCGGCGCAGGCGCTGCAGGCTTTGGCCCAGGTGGGCTTGCGCGATCAAGCCCAAGCCGTGGTGGCCGATTTGCCCTACGGTGCCAAAAAACGGCTGGAGCTGGCCATGGCGCTGGCGGGCTTGCCAGATGCGGGGGACCGCATCTTGTTGCTCGACGAACCCGCGGCCGGGCTGGCCCCTGCCGAGCGGGCCGCCATGATGGCGCTGGTGCGTCAGGTGGCCAGCAGCGGCGTCACGGTGCTCTACACCGAACACAATATGGACGCCGTTTTTGGCGTGGCCGACCGCGTGCTGGTGCTCATGCAAGGGCGCTTGGTGGCCGACGGCACGCCCGAGGCCGTGGCCCAAGACCCGCAGGTGCGCGAGCGTTACCTGGGCCTCGATTTCGACTTCGACTTGTCCTTAGGTATGAAAGGGGCACCCGATGCTCGCGGTTGAAGGCCTGAACGCCTGGTGGGGCCATGCGCAGGCGCTGTTTGACGTGCGCCTGCAGGTGGGCGAAGGCGAACTCGTGGTGCTGCAAGGGCTCAATGGCGCTGGCAAATCCACGCTGCTGCAGGCCCTGATCGGCATTGGCCCGCGTGTGCAGGGCCGCATCACTTGGGACGGTCAGGCCATTCAGACTTGGCCTGCCCACCGCCGTGCGCGGGCCGGGCTGGGCTTTGTGGCCGAAGACCGGCGGCTGTTCACCAGCTTGTCGGTGCAAGACAATTTGTGGATCGCCGCGCAAACCGAAGGGCAAGGGACGCCCGCCGAGCGCTATAAGCGTGTGATGGCTTTGTTTCCGCAGTTGCAGCCCATGCTGCAGCGCCCCGCCAGCCAGATGAGCGGCGGCGAGCAGCAAATGCTGGCCCTGGCCCGCACCCTGATGACCGGCCCCCGCTTGCTGCTCCTGGACGAACCCTGCGAAGGCATCGCCCCGGTGCTGGTGGCGGCCATGCGCGATGCGCTGCTGCAGCTGGCCCGAGAAGGCGTGACCATGCTGGTGGCCGAGCAAAACCACATCCTGGCCAGCCACGCGCAGCGGGTGCTGACCTTGGTGGGCGGCCGGGTGGTGTGAGCCTGATTTCCGCATGTTTACCCTCTGGGTCAAGCCCATCCGCTTGGCTTAACATCAAGCCTGTTGCCTATCGCACTGCCCCGACCTTGTGGGGTGGCCATTATTTGCCATGATCATCACCAGCCTGCTCGATACAGACCTGTACAAATTCACCATGATGCAGGTCGTGCTGCACCAGTTTCCGGGGGCGCAGGTCGAATACAAATTCAAGTGCCGCAACCCCGGCGTGGCGCTGGCCCCCTTTGTCAACGAGATCCGCCAGGAAATCCGCTCGCTGTGCAGCCTCAACTTCAAGGAGTCCGAGCTGCAATATCTGCGTTCGCTGCGCTTCATCAAAAGCGACTTTGTGGACTTTTTGGGCCTGTTCAAGCTCAACGAAAAATACATCCAGGTCACGCCCTTGCCCAGCGGCGAGATCGACATCACCATCCAGGGCCCGTGGCTGCACACCATCTTGTTTGAAATCCCGGTGCTGGCCATCGTCAACGAGGTGTACTTCCGCAACACCCAAAAGGTGCCCGACCTGATGGAAGGCCGCCGCCGTGTGGACCAGAAAATCGCGCAGCTGCAGGGCGCAGGTCTGGAGACGCTCAAGATCGCCGACTACGGCACGCGCCGCCGCTTTTCGCGGGCTTGGCACGAAGAGGTGCTGCGCGTGTTGTCGGCCCGTTTGGGCACCGGCCCTCAAGGCCAATTTGCGGGCACCAGCAATGTGTATTACGCCTACCTGCTGGGTCTGACGCCCTTGGGTACCATGGCCCACGAGTACCTGCAAGCCGCACAAGCCCTGGGCCCACGCCTGCGCGACAGCCAGATTTTTGCCTTCGAGTCCTGGGCCAAGGAATACCGGGGTGACCTGGGCATTGCCCTGTCCGACGTGTACGGTTTCAACGCCTTCTTGCGCGACTTTGATTTGTATTTTTGCAAGCTGTTTGATGGTGCCCGCCACGACAGTGGCGACCCGTTCAGCTGGGGTGAGCGCATGATCGCGCACTACCAGCACAACCGGGTGGACCCCAAGACCAAGACGCTGATTTTCAGCGACAGCCTGACGGTGCCGCGCACCATCGAGCTGTACCAGCAGTTCCGTGGGCGTTGCCAGCTGGCCTTTGGCGTGGGCACCAACCTGACCAATGACCTGGGCTATGACCCATTGCAGATCGTCATCAAGATGACCCGTTGCAACGGGCAGCCCGTCGCCAAGTTGTCAGACACACCGGGCAAGGGCATGTGCGATGACGAAAAATACCTGGCTTACCTCAAGCAGGTGTTTGAAATCGAACAAGCGGCCTGAAAGAAACGAACAGCATGCAATACCTGAAGATTGTGGTGGTGGCCTGTCTGGCCTGGGCGGTCAATGCCCTCGCGCCAGCTGTGCTGGAGCGCATCGTCCATTTGGGCGGCACCGAAACCGCCATTGCCCAAACCCTGTGGTGCCTGAGCTTGTTCCTGGGCTTTGGCTGGGCTTGCAGCAAGGCGGCAGAGGGCACGATTTTTCCGAGCTTCACGCTGCAGTTGCTGGTGGGCATTGTGTTGCACGATGCCCTGGCGCCCTTGTCGGTGCAGCTGACACTGGCGGTGGTGGTGTGTACCGCCTTGGCGGCCATCATCCTCAAGGCCGGTGGTGACGAGGTGGACCGGCAGGAATTCCTGAAGATCGCCTACCCCACGGTGATGATTGCCGTGGTGGGTTATTTGATCACCTTTTTTGTGACCTATGTGTTGCTGCTGGCGCTGGGTCTGGAGGGCAACACCGCCGCGCTGTTGGCCGCCATCTTGGGCTCGACCGATCCGGCGGCCTTGATCCCGACACTCAAGCAGCTGACCATCAAGGCCGAGTACCGCCGTGTGTCCGACATGGCCGTGGCCGAGAGCGCCCTCAACGATGCGGTCGGGGCCATCTTCACATCGGCCATTGCGGCGATGGTGATCGGTGGTGCCAAGCTCGACAGCGTGCAAGGTCTGGCCGGTGGACTTTTCAGCCCGGACAATCTGCTGCTCTTGGGCGAGCAGTTTCTCTGGGGCACGCTGGCCGGGCTGGTGGGCTGGGCCTGTATGTACGTCTTTGAGCGCTACAAACGCTCGAACCACGCTTTGGGTGCAGACGAGCCGATCTATGACTTCGCGATTGCCTTGGGGGGGCCGTTGGTCACTTTCATGTTCGCGCAGTTGATCCACGGCAACGGCTTTTTGGCGGCGTTCATCGCGGGTTTGCTGGGCAACTTCAATCGGGGTTCGCAGGCGTTTCATTCGTTGATTCACAGCATGGAGACCAAGATCGAGAGCGTGGCCAAACCCACGATTTTCATGATGGTCGGCCCCTTTGTGGCCTTGCCGGATTTGGCCAGCACCGCTGGCTTGGGCTTGGCTGTGGCCTTGCTGTTCATGCTGGTGGCAAGGCCAGTGGCGGTGCTCTTGTCTTTGCTGCCCACAGGCATGTCGATGAAAGAAAAACTCTTTTTGTGCGCCGTGCGCGAGACCGGGGTGATCCCCGTGGTGCTGGCGGTGATGACGGTCGCGCAATTGCCGCAGATGACGCAGCTCATGCCTTTGACGGCCTGGGTGGTCATTTGGACCCTGACCCTCTTGCCTGCCTTGACCCCTTGGTGGGCACGTCGCTTGAATATTTTGCAATGATGCTTTGAGATGAAAACCATGAAACCCAAGATCCTGGTGGCTTGCCCGATTTTTGATGAGGTGTTGGCGCAATTGCGTGAACACTTCGAGGTGACCGACAACCAGGCCGATGCGTCCTGGACCCCTGAGGTTTGGGCCGAGCGCCTGCAGCCTTTTGTGGGCGCGTTGACCACCGGAGCCAACCCTGTGAATGCCCAGGTGCTCGCCCAAAATCCGCAGCTGCGTATCGTGGCCAATATGGCGGTGGGTTACAACAACTTCGATGTGCCCGCCATGACCGCTGCTGGCGTGGTGGCCACCAACACGCCCGATGTGCTGACCGAGACCACGGCCGACTTTGGCTTTGCATTGCTCATGGCCACGGCCCGCCGCATGGCCGAGAGCGAGCATTTCTTGCGTGCCGGTTTGTGGAAAAGCTGGCGCTACGACATGTTCGCGGGTGCTGAAGTGCACGGTTCAACCATCGGCATCATCGGCATGGGCCGCATTGGCCAGGGCATTGCCCGCCGCGCTGCACATGGCTTTGGCATGAATGTGGTCTATCACAACCGCTCGCGCCTAAGCCCCGAGCTGGAGGCCGAATGCAAGGCCCGTTATGTGAGCAAAGAAGAACTGCTGCAAACCGCTGACCATGTGATGCTGGTTGTGCCTTACAGCGCAGAGTCGCACCACACCATTGGCGCAGCCGAGCTGGCGCAAATGAAGTCCAGCGCCACGCTGATCAACATTGCGCGGGGCGGCATTGTGGACGACGCGGCGCTGGCCAAGGCTTTGGCGGCTCGCCAGATCGCCGCTGCGGGTTTGGATGTGTTCGAGGGCGAGCCCTCGGTCCACCCCGATTTGCTCACGGTGCCCAATGTGGTGCTGACGCCGCACATTGCCAGTGCCACCGTCAAGACGCGCCGTGCCATGGCCCAACTGGCTGCCGACAACCTGATCGGGTTCTTCACGCAAGGCCGGGCGGTCACACCCCTTAACACCGTGACCGGACGCGCTGCATGAACGAGACCTGGCTGCTGATCGCCCTGGCGGCGCTGAACCTGGTCTTGTTGGTGCTGCTCTTCTTGCGCAAGCCCGCGCCGCAAGAAGACAGCCCCGAACGACTGGCGCGGCTGGCCGAGCAATCGGCATGGCAACAACAACAGTTTGAGGCCGTGCAATCCCAGACCGAGCGCTTGGAGCGCGAGTTGCGCACCGAGATCAGCCAGTCGGGCGTGCAGGGTCGGCAAGAGGCCATGCAGACATTGACCTTGTTCCAGCAGTCGCTGTTGCAACAAAGCGCCGAGGCCACCCGCACCCAAAACCAGCAGATCGACGCATTGGCCCAACAACTGGCCTTGCTGCAAAAAAGCCTGACCGACAGCCTGGCCCAGCAAGTCAATGCACTGTCTGAGGCCAATGCCCGACGCCTGACCGAGATGCGCGGCACCATGGAAACCCAGCTGGCCCAGCTGCAGCAAAGCAACGCCGCCAAGCTCGATGAAATGCGCCAGACCGTGGACGAAAAACTCCAGGCCACCTTGCAAGCCCGCCTGGGCGAGAGCTTCAAACAAGTGGCCGACCGGCTGGAGCAAGTGCACAAAGGCTTGGGCGAGATGCACAGCCTGGCCCAGGGCGTGGGTGATCTCAAGCACCTGCTGACCAACGTCAAAACCCGTGGCATGTTTGGCGAGGCGCAACTGGGCGCACTGCTGGAGCAGGTGCTGACCCCCGAGCAATACGCCGAGCAAGTGCCCACCAAGCCCGGCGACAAAAACCGCGTGGACTTTGCCATCCGCTTGCCGGGCCGCTCCGACAACGGCCAGCCCGTCTGGTTGCCGATCGATGCGAAGTTCCCCAACGAAGACTACGAGCGCTTGCTCGAAGCCCAAGGTCGCGCCGACCCGGTGCAAGCCGAGCTGTGCGCCAAGGCCCTTGAAGCCCGCATCAAGCTCGAAGCCAAGTCGATTGCCGACAAGTACCTGGAGCCGCCGCACACCACCGACTTTGCGGTCATGTTCTTGCCCACCGAAGGCCTGTACGCCGAAGTGTTGCGCCGCCCAGGCCTGATGGAAACGCTGCAGCGCGACCACCGCGTCACGCTGGCCGGCCCGACCAACCTGATGGCCATGCTCAACGCCCTGCAAATGGGCTTCAGAACCCTGGCACTCGAAAAGCGCTCCAGCGAAGTCTGGCAGGTGCTGGGCGCGGTCAAAACCGAGTTCGGCAAGTTTGGCGATGTGCTCGACAAGGTGCGCAATCAGACCCAAACCGTGCTCAACACGTTGGACCAGGCCCAGACCCGCAGCAACGTGATGAACCGCGTCTTGCGCCAAGTGAACGCCTTGCCCGAGTCCGAAACGCAGGCCTTGCTGCCCGGTGGCGATGCCTGATCGGGGCTGGGTATGAGGCGCGAACTCTCGCGCCTGATTGCCGGGCAAATCTTTTTGCACGCCTGCATGGCGGGCACCCGCATGGCCGTGCCTTTGCTGGCTTTGCAACAGGGCTTCAGCGCCATGGCGGTGGGGGCCTTGTTGGCCTTGTTTGCGCTGACCCAGGTGTTTCTGGCTTTGCCCGCCGGGCGCTATGCCGACCGCAAAGGCCTCAAAGCCCCTTTGGCCTTGAGCGTGGCCATCGCCTTCACCGGTGTGAGCCTGTCGGCCATCTGGCCGGTTTTCCCCATGTTGTGCCTGAGCGCCTTGGCCTCGGGCGGCGCCACCGGCATGGCGGTGATCGCCTTGCAGCGCCATGTCGGCCGTTTGGCCAAGGGGCCGGCCGAGCTCAAAAGTGCTTTCAGCTGGTTGTCGATTGGCCCGGCGGTGTCCAATTTTTTGGGGCCCGTGCTGGCAGGTTTGATGATCGACTTTGCAGGTCCCGAGCGTGCTCACGAAACGGGTTTTAGGGTGGCCTTCCTGCTCATGGCCCTTTTGCCCTTGCTCACCTTGTGGTGTGTGCGCGGTGTGCGTGAAAAGACGTCTGCGCAAGTGGAAGGCCCCCAAGAAAAAAAGCATGTGCTGGACCTGTTGCACCAGCCCATGATGCTGCGTCTGCTGGGGGTCAATTGGTTGCTCTCCTCGTGCTGGGACGTGCACACCTTTGTGGTGCCACTGCTGGGGCATGAGCGGGGTTTGAGCGCCTCGGTGGTTGGCACGATCCTCGGCTCATTTGCGGTGGCGGCGGCCACCATTCGGCTGTGTTTGCCTTGGGTCTCACGCCACCTGCACGAGTACCAGATCATCACTACCTCCATGGTGTGCACGGCGGTTCTGTTCGGGGCCTACCCTTTCATGCCCACGCCTTGGGCCATGGGGGCGTGTTCGGTGTTGCTGGGCTTGGTGCTGGGTGCGGTGCAGCCCATGATCATGAGCACCTTGCACCAGATCACGCCCGCGCACCGTCAGGGCGAGGCGCTGGGCCTGCGCTTGATGAGCATCAACGCCTCCAGTGTGCTGATGCCCATGCTGTTTGGCGCGGCGGGTGCCATTGCGGGCGTGGCCCCGGTGTTTTGGGTGGTGGGCACGGCGGTGGGCTTGGGGTCCAGCGCTGCATTCAAACTGCGCCCGGCCAAGCATCTGTAAGTCAAGCCTTCAGCACATTCAGCTGGTAGAAGTCGCAAATGGCTTGCCATGCGGCTTCGGGCGTGTCCACATAGTGGAACAGCTGGAGGTCTTCGGCAGAAATCGTGCCTTCATCGACCAGCACTTCCATGTTGATCAGGCGCGTCCAGTAATCAGTCCCAAACAGCAAGATCGGCACCCGACGTGCCTTGCGTGTTTGCACCAGCGTCATCACCTCGAACAATTCATCGAGGGTGCCAAAGCCGCCTGGAAAGGCAACCAAGGCCTTGGCCCGCATCATGAAGTGCATTTTGCGCAGCGCAAAGTAGTGGAACTTGAAGCTCAGCTCGGGCGTGACATAGGGGTTGGGGTGTTGCTCGTGCGGCAAGGCGATGTTGAGCGCCACAGACAGAGCACCGGCTTCGTGCGCCCCCCGGTTGGCCGCCTCCATGATGCCGGGGCCGCCGCCTGTGCAAATGAAGAGTTTTTCGTCTTGGGGCAGACCGACGCAGGACTGCGCCACCAGATGGGCGAAAGTGCGGGCTTTTTCGTAATAGTGCGCGTTGCGCACCCGGCTCAAAGCCTGCGCAATGACGGGGGCCTGACCACTTTGCTGTGCGGCGTGCAAGTTGGCCTGTGCGCTCGTCATGTCGGTGAAGCGGGCGCTGCCAAACACCACCACCGTGTGCTCGATGCCCGCTTCAGCTTGCGCCAAATCGGGCTTGAGCATTTCCAGCTGCAGGCGGATGCCGCGTGTTTCACGGCGCAGCAAAAACTCCGGGTCGGCAAAAGCCAGGCGCTCGGCGTGGGGCTCCAGCCAGGCGGCGTCATGAAAATCGGTTTTGCTTTCAGCCCAGGCGTGGGGGATGGAAGGGGACTTGAGGTCTTGGATCGATTGCATGCTGTCATTGTGCATCTGACAGTCATGTTTCGAGATCAGACGACACGTCAATGATTTTTAATAAATTTGTTAATAAAAAATACTAATTTGTGTTAATTTATTTTATAAATATAAATTTGTTGATAAGGAGATGCTGTTGATTTTGAAGACTTCATGATTGTTCTCTTTCGAACAGACTTTGAGAAGGTGAATACGCCAATTGGCGTATTGAATTCCCAAAAATCGTTGAGAGAATTTAATGGTTTTTCGTCAAAGATGAGTTCTTTTGGCGGACCTGACAATTATTTGATTTTGGAATTTTCATGAACGCCAATTGCTATAAAACTGTCTTTTCCAAACGCTGGGGTACCTTGGTAGCAGTTGGTGAGCATGCATCCAGTCAAGGCAAGGGGCAGGGCGCAGGCCTGAGTGGAAATTCGTGGGGAAGAAACTTTTTCGGCGCTCTGGCTTCCGGCTTTTTATGGGTCAGTTTGGCCTGGGCGCAACCGGTGTCGGTCAGCAAGCCGGTCTCTGTGGCGGTCAACGCGCTACCCACGGGCGGTCAAGTCGCCCAAGGCGCTGCCAACATCAGCCAGGCTGGACAGATTCTGTCCATCAATCAGAGCACGGCCAAGGCCGTCATCAACTGGCAAACCTTTGACATTGGCAGCCAAGCCAAGGTCAACATTTTGCAGCCCTCCAGCGAGTCGGTCTTACTCAACCGCGTGCTGTCAGACAACCCCAGCCAGATCACGGGCCAGCTCAACGCCAACGGCCAAGTGGTGCTGGTCAACCCCAAAGGCATCGTGATCGGTAGCGACGGCAGTGTCAACGCCTCTGCCTTCACCGCCTCCAGCTTGAACATCTCGGACGCTGACTTCATGAAAGGTCAGTACACCTACACCCGCGACGGTGCCAGGGGTGATGTGCTCAACCAAGGCTCCATTCAGACCGTTGCAGGTGGCTACGTGGCACTGCTGGGTGCCAGCGTCAGCAATGAAGGCAAGATCATCGCCCCGCAAGGCGGCGTTGCGCTGGGCGCAGCAGAGCGCATCAGCGTGCCTGTGAGTAACACAGGCAAGATCAAGCTCGAACTGAGCCCCGCCAGCATCAACGCCAGTGTGGCCAACCAAAAGGGTGGGGTGATCGTGGCCGAAGGCGGGCAGGTGTACCTGCAAGCGGGTGCCATGAACGGTGCGATTGCCAGCGTATTGCAGTCAGGGGTGCAGACACCATCACAGCCAGCCAATCGTTTGCCAGCAAGGACGTGATGGGTACCAACGGTTCGACCTTGCAGGTCAACAGCGGCTACACCATCAACGACGGCAACAGCGGCAACAACTACAGCGTCAGCACCAGCACGGCCACAGGCACGATCAGCAAGGCGGCTCTGACCGTGACGGCCAACGCCGATGCCAAGTTCGTGACCCAGACCGATGCCACGGGCTACAACGGCGTGCGCTACAGCGGTTGGGTCAATGGTGAAGAAAGCACGGTGCTGGGTGGCACCTTGAGCATCAGCAGAACCAATGCCAGCACCAACGTGGGCGCAGGCACCTATGCGGGCACGCTGGTGGCCAGTGGTTTGACATCGGGCAACTACACGATCAGCTACGCCAATGGTGACTACACCATCGTGCCGGCCAACCAGCTGCTGATTCGCACCAACAACGTCTCGACCGTCTACGGCACAGGCCCCACTTACAGCACCACGGCTCAGTATCTGGATGGCAATACCAACTTGATCCAGACTTTGACCCAATCGAACACGGGCAACAGCATCACCTTCAGCGACGGGGCAGGCGGCTCGGTGACGACTGTGCTCAAGCCTTACACCGTGACTTCGGGCACGGCCTCTGCCGCAGGCGTGAGCAGCTCGGGCAACACCGTGGTGGGCAACTTCAGCATTTTGGACATCAACCCCAGCATCACGGGCGCCAACTTCTTGGGCGCGCCGGTGTATGTGGGCACTTTGACGGTCACACCCAAAGCCTTGACAGCGGCCATGGCCTCCAACAACAAGGTGTATGACGGCACGGTAACGGCGTCGGTGACGGGCTCGTCGGCCGACATCATCACGGGCGACAAGATCAGCTTTGCCAACACGAGCGCCACGTTTGACACCAAGAATGTGGGCACTGGCAAGGCCGTGTCGGTTTCGGGCATCGCGATCAGCGGCACCGATGCAGGGAACTACGCTCTGCAAAACACGACAGCCAGTACCACCGCTGATGTTTTGAAGAAAGACGCCAGCATCACAGGCACCACCACCAACTTGACCTACAACGGTGCAGTGCAGACGCAAGATGCAGCTGTGTTGTCGGGTTTTGTTGCCTCGGATGTGAGCAACGGTACAGTGGCCGTCACCGGCCTGGCCACAGGCCGCAACGCAGGCACTTACACCTCCAACTTGTTAGCCACCGGCACAGACGCAGGCAACTACAACGTCACCGTGACCAACGCCGACTTGGTGGTGGGCAAGAAGAGCCTGGTTCTGTCCGCTGGCAACGACAGCAAGACCTACGACGGCACGACCAACTCCAGCGGCACGGTCACCGCCGCAGCCTTGCAGGGTGCAGACACCATCACAGCCAGCCAATTGTTTGCCAGCAAGGACGTGATGGGCACCAACGGTTCGACCTTGCAGGTCAACAGCGGCTACACCATCAACGACGGCAACAGCGGCAACAACTACAGCGTCAGCACCAGCACGGCCACAGGCACGATCAGCAAGGCGGCTCTGACCGTGACGGCCAACGCCGATGCCAAGTTCGTGACCCAGACCGATGCCACGGGCTACAACGGCGTGCGCTACAGCGGTTGGGTCAATGGTGAAGAAAGCACGGTGCTGGGTGGCACCTTGAGCATCAGCAGAACCAATGCCAGCACCAACGTGGGCGCAGGCACCTATGCGGGCACGCTGGTGGCCAGTGGTTTGACATCGGGCAACTACACGATCAGCTACGCCAATGGTGACTACACCATCGTGCCGGCCAATCAGTTGTTGATTCGCACGACCAATGTCTCGACGGTGTATGGCACAGCCCCCACTTACAGCACCACGGCTCAGTATCTGGATGGCAATACCAACTTGATCCAGACTTTGACCCAATCGAACACGGGCAACAGCGTCACCTTCAGCGACGGGGCAGGCGGCTCGGTGACGACTGTGCTCAAGCCCTACAGCGGCGCTGCACTGGCCACGCAAAGCAGCACTGGCAATACGGTGGTGGGGTCATACGCCATCAAGGATGCCAACGCCATCGTCACTGGGAACAACTTTGTGGGCGCGCCGGTGTATGTGGGCACTTTGACGATCACGCCCAAAGAGGTCAGCACCAGCGCAGCTGGTGTGAGCAAGGTCTATGACGGAACAACGGCCATGGGCAATGCCACTTTGTCATTGGCTGGGCAGCTCATGGGCGACCAATTGGGGGTGAGTGGAACAGGCGCGTTCAGCCAGAAAAACGTGGGAACAAACCTGAGTTACGCCTTCAACAATGTGGCGCTGACAGGGGCTGATCGTGGCAACTACTACCTCAGTGGTGGCAACAGCTTGACAGGCACCAACGGAGTGATCACGCCAGCGACCTTGACGATTGTGGGCACCCAAGCTGCGGACAAGAACTACGATGGCACGACCCAGGCCAGCGTCACGCCCGGCACGGTGTCTGGCTTGGTGGGCAGTGAAACCTTGAGCATTGCCAAGCTTGATGGGCAGTTCGATACACCCACACCAGGCAAAGACAAGTCAGTGAAAGTGGTCTACACCTTGGCCAATGGCAGCAATGGCGGCTTGGCCTCGAACTACACCTGGTCACCCGTGTTCACGACCGCGCAGGTTTTTAATCCTGCGAAGGATCAACGCTACAAGCCAGAGGTTGGAGCCGTAGCCGATAGCTATAGCCGAGTGAGCTATCTCGGCTTCAATGCCAAGACTGGCGCTGCAGTGGCAGGTACGTCTCGTGCGCCTTGGCAGGCCAATAACAGTGCATGCACAGCATCCCGACTTGAGGAATGCATTTGCGAGCAAGCAGAAGACCCATCGGTTGAAATTTGTGTTGCGCCCACACGCGCTCAAGCTGAATAAAAGATTCGAATCATCATGAAATTTGTCATCACCCCCATTGCTCTGGTGTGCAGCCTTTGGAGCGCATTGCCCGAAACGACCTCAGCCCAATCGATCAATCCGTCGCCTCAACAAGGTATTGAGCAATCTACGCGACTTTTGCGTGAACGTGCTCAAGCCAAACCATTGGCACAAATTGACATGTTGGGTCTGGAGTCTGCTGTGCCCATTCCTCATCTGGTCTCAGTGCAGGTTCAAGGCGATTTGTTAAAGCAAGACATTGAGCAATATTGGAAAAATCGGATCGGTCAGTCGGTGTCGACCGATGAGTTGCAGGACTTTCACAGCTGGTATTACGAAAAAGCCCGTCGTGAAGGCTTTATGGCCTATGCGCAAACGCAGACCGTCGATGCAGGACAAGGCCAGCGTTTGATCATTCAAACGCTTCAACCCAAAGTGGGTACGGTCCGCATCTTGTCCAGCGACCCGGTGTTGATCAAGGCTTATGCCAGCTTGCTGCAGAGCAGATTTGAAGTGGACTTCAAATCGGGCATGCCGCTGGACACTCTGGGGCTGGACCAGCGGCTGGACTCCGTTGGCTACGATTTGCCCATCGAGCTGGATGCCACACTGCGAGCGGTCGGACCTGAGTTGCTGGATCTGATTGTGAACATCACGCCATCCAAGAAAAACCCTGGTCAGTTGCTCAGCTTCATCGAGCAATGGACCAACTATGGCCTGCGGCAATACGGCCATGCTCAAATCATGGCCATGGGCAATTTTGCGGGTCTGCAAGCCAAGTCGTCTTTGTCTCTGCTGGGGCAGGTTTCTGAGGGCATTGGTTACGCTAGAGCCGAATATGAAGGCTTGGCCCCTGAGGTTGGGCGTTGGCGAGTGTATGGGGCACGTTCTGACAGTCAATCAATTTTGCCGGGTTTGTCCACCACAAAAAACTACAGTGCTGAGGTGGGCGCAGGCTTGACAAGGGTGTTGGGCGGTTACCGTGACACGGTTTTCAAAGGCCATGTGAAGATCTCTGCCCGAGACAGCCTCAGCCATTTGCTGGCCACGGGATCGACCGTGTCCAACATCAGTGATCACCAATTGCGCGTGCGTTGGACGGCAGACAACGAGCGCTTGTCGCCCCAATCTTCGAGGGCAGAAATTGGCCTGACGGTGGGTGACTATACGCATGTGGCAGGCCCCACCTTGGCTGATGGCGTGTACAAGCGGGTGGATGTGGCAGGCAAAACGCAAAAAGTGCTGGACAACTCGGGGACTGTGTCGGTCGTTGCCCGCCTGAAAGGCCAGTGGTCCAACCGCAATTTGGACTCGTACAACCAGATGGCGTTGGGTGGTGTGACGGGCGTGCGGGCCTACACCAGCATCGATGGGGTCGGTGATCGTGCTGTATTGGGTAGCTTGGAGTTGAACAAGGCCTTCAAAGGACAGTGGAGTGCAGGTGTCTTTTACGATGCTGGATATGTGCAAAACAGCGTTCAGCGCGTTGGGGCGCAGAACTTCAATCACGACACTTTGCGGGCTGTGGGCTTGAAGGTTCAAGGCCAGGGGCCGGGGCCGAAGCCTGGTCAATCGGTGGACTACAGCGTGACCTTAGCCAAGGGGATTGGCGGATACAAGAGTTGGCAAAGTACAAATTTGGAGTCCAAGCCCAATAACTACCGTGTTTGGGCGGGCTTGATCTTCTTTTTTATTTAAGTGCGTGTACTGCACCCACCGTCTGGTGTCATTTGGGCATTGACGTTGGTGTCAATCAGCCCGCGAGCAGCGCAAACAACTCGCTCTTGAAGTGGATGCCCAATCGCCCAAAGGCGCGGTTGCGGTAGGTCTTGACGGTGGGCAAGCTGACGCCCAAATCACGCGCAATGCCTTCTTGTGTCATGCCGGTCAACAGTCGGGCGCACACATCCACTTCGCGCTCGGTCAAGGCGGGGGCCAAGCATTGCAAGGGATGCGTCCAGTCGTTGATGCTGCGTTTGCCTGGTCGTGGTCGGGTCAGCTCGATTTGTTTTTGCGCCAGGCTCAGCAAGGCGGGTGCCAGCGATTCAAAGTCGGACAGCTGCCCATCGCTGAACGGGCGTTGGTGATCGTGTCGGTAAAAATTGATCGCAAAAATCGACGCGTTTTGGCGCTGCACGATGGACACCCGCTCGGCCATGCCGTGCGCTTCGTATACGCGGGCGCGGTGCTGGGCGGGCACTTCGGGGGCGGTGATGTGGCACAGCACCATGCCGTCTGGCGAGTTGTTCTGCACCGCCAAAGTGCGGTCGCTCCGATAGGGCCCCGAGAGGTAGGCGTTCCAGCATTCACGGGTGGTGTCGGGAATGCCCAGGCTGGACGACATGAACCGTGTGGGGTCGCAGCCGTGGCCTGTCTGGTAGATCGAATAAGACGCCGCAGGCACCAAGGGGTGGAGATGGCCCAGGAGCGAAGTTTCAAACTCGCGCTGACCCATCAGGCCGATGAGGCCTTGCAGCACCTGAACAGGGCTGCTGGTGCAAGAAGGGGTCCATTGACGCATGTGTGAAGCAAGGGGCAGGGTTTTCCTGTCATCTTAAGGGAGGACAGACAGGCCACTGCCTTAGGAATACCCTAGGCCCATGCTGAATTTGCCCACTCCCGAACTGAACTTTTTTGCCGATTTATCCGTCCAGGTGGACAAGCCCCAGGAGGTCGGCCAGACCCACCACGGCGTGCGCCGACTGATCCCGATTTTGGGTGGTCAGGTGCAAGGCCATGGCTGGACGGCCCGTGTGTTGTCCGGCGGTGCCGATTTCCAGCTCATCGTCAACGAACGCATGGCCGAGCTGGACGCGCGTTACACGATCGAGACCGATGGTGGCGATTTGATTTTTGTGCAAAACCGCGCTGTGCGCACGGCCACGCCTGAGGTCATGGCCCGGCTGGTGCGCGGCGAGCCCGTGCCGCCTGAATCGGTTTATTTTCGCTGCAGCCCCAGCTTTGAAACGGCCTCGGCCTCGCTGGGCTGGATCACCGAACGGCTGTTCATTGGGACTGGCGCACGCCACCCCGACAAGGTGGTGATGCGTTTTTTTGAAGTGGCCTGATGTTCTTATCAGTCCCATAAATTTGAATGAATTCCAAGGAGACCACCATGCATTCCAAAATTTTGCTCAGAGTCATACAGGGCGCAGGCGTTTTGTCTGCTGTCGGCGTCTTGATCGCCTGCGGTACTTTGCAGGGCGCTGCCGTGGCCCCCTTGAAGGCCGCCACGGGAGCCTCATTGCCCAACTGCACTGCCTTGGTTTCGTCGTTGAAGCTGGCCAACACCCGCATCGAGTCCTCGGCACCGGTGGCCGCTGGGGCCGTCATGCAGGGCGATCGTCCTGTTCCTGAACATTGCCTGGTCAAAGGGCGCATGCACGAGCGCAAAGGCAGCGATGGGCGTGACTACGCCATCGGCTTTGAGATGCGCCTGCCCATGGCCTGGAACGGCCGGTTTTATTACCAAGGCAATGGTGGGCTGGATGGCTCTGTTCAACCCGCCTTGGGTGCCTTGGGCGGCGGACCGCTCACGGGGGCCTTGATGCAAGGCTTTGCGGTCATCAGCTCGGACGCCGGTCACACCGGCCCCCAAACGCCTGTGTTTGGTCTGGAGCCCCAAGCCCGTCTGGACTACGGTTACCAAGCGGTTGAAAAGCTCACGCCTATGGCCAAGCAATTGATCGCTGGTGCCTATGGCAAGGGCCCCGACCGTTCCTACATCGGCGGCTGCTCCAACGGGGGGCGTCACGCCATGGTGGCGGCGGCCCGTGTGGGCGATCAGTACGACGGTTATCTGGTCGGTGCGCCGGGCTACCGCTTGCCTTATGCCGCGCTCACGCAAATTTGGGGCGCACAGCAGTGGGCCACCATCGCCACGCCGGGGGCCACGGTGAAAAACCCGATGAACCCCAACGGCACGCTGCCCGATCTGGCCAGCGCCTTCACGCCGCAAGAGCGCAACACGGTGGCCAAGGCCATTGCAGACAAATGCGATGCGCTCGACGGCGTGCGCGACGGCATGGTGCAAGCGACTCAAGCGTGCCAAGCGAATTTCAATGTGCACACCGATGTGCCCACTTGCACTGGCGAGCGCAATGGCGCATGCCTGAGTACCGCGCAAAAGAGCGTGATCGCCAACGTGTTTGCGGGGGCCAAGACCTCTTCGGGCCAGCCGTTTTACGCAGGTTTTCCTTATGACTTGGGCATTGCCGGGGCCAACTGGGGCACCTGGAAGTTCATCGACTCATTGATCCGCGATCCACTGGCTATCAGCACCATCTTCAGCGTGCCGCCCATGCCGCTCAAACCGCTTGAAGAAAACGTCACCGCCCGACTGGCCATGTTCTCGGCCACCAACGACACTTACCGCGAGTCGGGCTGGTCCTTGATGACCCCGCCCGGTGAAGCCAACCCCAGCAACATGGCCGCTTTGCGTGAGCGTGGGGCCAAGGTGGTGATGTACCACGGCGTGAGCGATGCGATTTTCTCGGCCGAAGACACCCGCCAATGGGTGGAGCGTTTGAATCGCGTGAATGCCAATACGGGTTCCGACTTTGCGCGTTACTTTCCGGTGCCCGGCATGAACCACTGCAGCATGGGCCCCGCCGCCGATCAGTTTGATCTGCTCGGTCCCTTGGTCAAGTGGGTGGAGCAGGGCGTCGCACCTCAGGCCGTGGTGGCCAGTGTGCGCGGCGCAGGCAACGCCGGTGGCGTGAACACCGAACTGCCCGCCGAATGGTCGGCCAAGCGCACTCGGCCGCTGTGCGCCTATCCCACCGTGGCCACCTACAAGGGCAGCGGCTCGGTGGAGGACGCCAGCAACTTCTCTTGCAAATGAGTGAGCACGCCATGACCCAAGTGCATTTCAAATCTCTGTGGGCCATGGGAGCCCTGTTGCTCAGTAGCGGCGCGACATGGGCGCAGACCTCGGATTGCGCCAGCTTTGCATCGGTGGCGATACCGGGCATGACGCTCAAGACTGAAGTCGTGACCGGCGAAGCGGTTCGCCCGCCAGGCGTCACCACTGGCCCTTTGCTGGTCGCGCATTGCAAGGTCACCGGTCGCATGGCCGAGCGCATGGGGCAAGACGGCAAGCCGTACCACATCGGTTTTGAGTTGCGACTGCCCACCGCATGGAATGGCCGCTTCTTGTACCAGGGCGGAGGTGGCAACGACGGCGTGGTGCGCCCCGCTGTGGGGCCGCAAGCCGCGCCTGGCTACGCGCTCAACCGGGGCTTTGCCGTGGTCACCACCGATGCGGGGCACCAAGGCCCCACGGCCGATTTTGGTTTTGATCCGATCGCCCGCACCGACAATGCCTACAACGCGCACGACAAGGTGGCCCTGACGGCCAAGGACTTGATTCGCCAGTTCTACAGCAAGCCAGCCGACAAGTCATATTTCATTGGTTGCTCGGGCGGCGGGCGTCAGGCCATGATGTTCACCCAGCGTTTCCCCAGCTATTTCGATGGCGTGATTGCCATGGCCCCGGCCATGCGCGTATCGAAGGGCGCAACCATTGCCGCAGCCTGGGACACCCAAGCCCTGCAAGCTGTTGCGCCCAAGGGGGCCGACGGCCAGCCGGTGCTGAGCCAGGCCTTGAGCGATGGCGATCTGGCCCTGATCCGAAAAAGCATTCTGAATCAATGCGACGCGCTCGACGGTGTGGGCGATGGCCTGGTGTCCAATCCGGCCGCCTGTCAATTCGATGTGGCGGCCTTGCAATGCAAAGGTACCAAGGACGACAGCTGCCTGGCCCCTGCACAGGTGGGCGCTTTGAAGAAGATGTTCACGGGTGCCAAGAACTCGGCTGGGCAGCCCCTGTATTTCTCATGGCCTTGGGACCCCGGCATGGGCCACCCCAGCAACGACTGGCGCATGTGGAAGCTGGGCAACTCGACCACGGCCAAAGCCAATTCGCGCCATGTCTTCTTGATGGAAGACGCGCTGCAGGGTTACTTCGTCACACCGCCAGACCGCAGCCTGAGCATCTACAAATTCGACTTTGACCGCGACCCACAGCGCATGGACGCGCATGCCTGGATGTTCAACACCGACAGCGATGCGAAGCTGGCGGGTTTTCAGGCCAAAGGCGGCAAGCTGATGTTCATCCACGGCATGGCCGATCCGATCTTCTCGCCCGATGAAATGGTGAATTACTACCAGCGCCTGACGGCGCAAAACGGCCCGAAGACGAACGAGTTTGCCCGTCTCTTCTTGGTGCCCGGCATGGGCCACTGCGCAGGTGGCGCAGCCACCGACAGCATCGACGGCCTGGGCAGTCTGGTGGACTGGGTCGAAAAAGGCCAGGCCTCGCAAAGCGTGCCTGCCAGCGGCACGGTGGTGTACCCTGGCCGCACACGCCCGCTGTGTGCGTACCCGCAATACGCCCACTACAAGGGCACCGGCAACCCTGAAGACGCCAGCAGCTTCAGCTGCCGCTGAAGTGAACGGGGCCGCTCAAAAGCGGCCCCTTCAATCACGTGCCGCGCAGCTCAGGCCTGCGCGCCCAACAGGTAATCGATCTTGCCAACGTCCACGCCGTTGTGGCGCAAGATGGCGTAGGCCGTGGTGATGTGGAAATACATATTGGGCAGCATCCAGCCCGTGAGGTAGTCCTGGCCTTTCAGGGTGCGGGTTTTGCCCGGGCCTGCGGGGAAGGTGATCTCTTTGTCTTCGGTACCGTCCAGCGCTGCGGCGGGCACGGTGGCGATGTAGGCCAGGGTTTTCTGGATGCGCTCTTGCAGCTGGGCCAGCGTGGTCTCGGTGTCATCGAACTTGGGCGCTTCGACACCGCTCAAGCGGGCCACGCCGTTTTTCACCGCATCGCAGGCGATCAGCACCTGGCGGGTGAAGGGGAACATGTCAGGGGCCAGGCGGTAGGTGGTGAGCGCCGTGGGGTCGATCTTTTTGGCTTCGACAAACTGCTCGGCCTTGGCCAGGATGTGGCTCAGGTTGGTCAGCATGCGGGTGCACACAGGCAGGGTGGCGGTGGACATGGAAAGGGTCATGAAGGTCTCCGGTTGAAATTCAGGCATTGACCACTGGCAGGGCACGCACAGGCTCGCCAATGGCATAAAAGTGTCCGCCTGCCACGTGGTGCAGGCTGCGCAGTTCGGGGGCAGCGTCTTCAAAGTGCCAGTGGCCTTCGCTGAACACGCGCTCATCGGCCCAGGCCCCTATCACCTCGGCCAGGATCAGGTCGTGCGGTCCTGCCACATGCGCGGTGGCTGGCAGCACACGGCACTCCATCTGCGCAATGCAGCCGTCCACCAACGGCACGCCAGTCTGGGCAGCCGCGTGGGTCGTGATGTGGCATTGCGTCAGTTTGTCGGTGTGGTTTTTGCCGCTCATGCCGCCTGCGGCCATGACCAGATCTTTCATGGCCACGCAAGGCACGCACAGGCTGAGCACGCCCGAGGCATCGACCAGCTCGCGGGTGAGGGTGCTTTTGTCGATGACGACGGCGATCTTGGGCGTGTCAAAGTCCAGCGGCATGGCCCAGGCAGCAGCCATCACATTGCTGCGGCCGTTGTGAGCACTGCCCACCAGCACGGTGGGGCCGTGGTTGAGCAGCCGGTAGGCGTGTTTCAGGTCAACGTTTTGCATAGGGTGTCAGCGGTTCTCGGGGGACAGGTTGGAGCGCTCTTTTTGGTACTGGTCGTAGCGCGGCAAGCCCGTGCCCGGTGGCACGCTGGTGCCCACCGCCTTGGCCCGTTCCTGGGCGCGGATTTCTTCGTACACGGCTTGTGTCGACGTCAGGCCGCAGCCCGACAAACCGAGCAGCAAGGGGAGGGCGACAAGCCACTTGGACATCATTTGCCTTGTTTGAATTTTTGCCAGTTCTGAAATTCAGCCGATTTCGGCGATCAATTCGATCTCGACACAAGCGCCCAGCGGAATCTGTGCCACGCCAAAGGCGCTGCGGGCGTGTGCACCGACTTGCGGGCCAAAGACCTGGCCCAACAATTCGCTGCAGCCGTTGGTGACCAAATGCTGCTCGGTGAAGTCGCCGGTCGAGTTGACCAGGCTCATCACTTTGACGATGCGCTTGACTTTGTTCAGGTCGCCCACGGCGGCATGCAAGGTGCCCATCAGGTCAATCGCCACGGCACGGGCCGCTTGCTGGCCTTCGGCGGTGCCGATGTCCTTGCCCAACTGGCCTGCCCAGACCTTGCCGTCTTTCTTGGCAATGTGGCCCGACAGGAAGACCATGTTGCCGGACTGCACAAAGGGCACATAAGCCGCAGCGGGTACAGCCACGGGGGGCAGTTCGATGTTCAGGGATTTCAGGGTGTCGTAAACGCTCATGGCAGGTGTCGATTCAAGTTGAAAAGAAAAATTTCAGCAGGCGCTGAAAACACAAAGAACAGCTCAGATTGTCGCTGAAGCGGTCACCCTCATGTGTAGAGGGGCGCATGAGAAGTTCGGAGGCTTCAGCTCCGACATGGGGCTTTTGCCGAAGCGAAAAAACGTCGAACCTGAAGGTGTCGACTTACTGGCATGAAGCTCAACTCAAAGCCGCCAACTCGGCTTCTTCAAACCCCGCCAAGCGCCGCGCTGGCATGTTGAAAGGCGGTCGCAGCTTGGGCGCATCGTATTGCGCGACCAAGTCGGCATAAGTTTGCACCGGGTCCAAACCTCTTTGCGTGCACAAATAGCGGTACCAGCGGTTGCCTGCGGCCACATGGCCGATTTCCTCTTCGAGGATGATGTCCAGGATCTTGCCCGCCGCATGATCGCCGGCACTGACCAGCTTGTTTTTCACGCCTGGCGATGCATCCAGCCCTCGGGCTTCCATGGTGCGCGGCACGATACCGATGCGGGCCAGCAAATCGCCCTTGGTGCGCTCTGCCATGTCCCACAGGGAGTTGTGCGCCGGAAAGTCGCCATAGTCATAGCCCATGCCCACCAAATGGTTGCGCAGCAAGGTGAAGTGCTTGGCTTCCTCTTGGGCAATGCGCACCCAGTCGGTATAAAACGCCTCGGGCATGTCCGCAAAGCGCCAGACCACGTCCAGCGCCAGGTCGATGGCGTTGAGCTCGATGTGGGTGATCGAGTGCAGCAAGATGGCCCGGCCCTCAGGCGTGGTGAGCGATTTGGCCTTGATGTGGGTGTGCGGCAGCAACTCGGGTCTGGCGGGACGACCCGGGCTGCTGCAGGGCGCTTGCAGGGCTTCATGCGCATGCACAGGCATGTTCACGTCCAGGGCCAAAGTGGCCTGGGCTTTTTTCACAGGGTCAGCTTCGGCCCAGGGGCCCAGGGCAGCGGTTCGCAAAGAGGACATGCTTGGCAAGAAGAGATCGGCAAAATGGGTGGACCGTCATAAAACCCGGGGCAGACTGGCAAATGACAGACGGGCGCTCAGGCGTGGGCCTTGAGCCTGCCTACAATTGTAGGTTTCGCCGATCCGATCACCTTCTTGGAGACACACATGGCCATTTACCAGCTTGATGCACACACGCCCGAAGTGGCCGATTCCGCTTGGGTCGCCGACTCGGCGCAGGTCATGGGCGCGGTCAAGATCGCCAAAGACGCCAGCGTCTGGTTTGGCACCACCATCCGGGGTGACACCGAAACCATCGAGATTGGCGAAGGCAGCAACATCCAGGACGGCAGCGTGATGCACGCCGACCACGGCAAGCCGATCAAGGTCGGCAAGCACGTCACGGTGGGCCACATGGTCATGCTGCACGGTTGCACCATCGGCGACGAGTCCTTGATCGGCATCGGTGCCGTGGTACTCAATGGTGCCAAGATCGGCAAGAACTGCCTGGTCGGGGCCGGTTCTTTGGTGACCGAAGGCAAAGAGTTTCCGGATGGCTCCATGATCATGGGCACCCCCGCCAAGGTGGTGCGCGAATTGAGCCCTGAGCAGATCGAAGGCCTGCGCCAAAGCGCTCGCCATTACGTGGAAAACGCGCAGCGTTTCAAAGCCGGTTTGAAAAAAATCGGCTGAGTTTTCCCCTTTACTTTTGAGGATTGGCCGACAGGCCGGTGAATTGATTTTGTCCGAACTCCATAAATTCATTTTTGAAGGCTTGCCGGTGCGCGGCATGCTCGTGCGCCTGACCGATGCCTGGCAAGACATCCTGGCGCGTCGCGCTGCCAACTCCGAAACCGGCGCTTACCCCGCGCCCGTGCGCCAGCTCTTGGGCGAGATGGCCGCTGCAGGTGTGCTGATGCAAGGCAACATCAAGTTCAACGGGGCCTTGGTCTTGCAGATTTTTGGAGACGGCCCGGTCAAGCTGGGTGTGGTCGAGGTGCAGCCTGATTTCAGCTTGCGTGCCACCTGCACCCAAGTGGGCGATGTGGCCGAGGACGCCACGTTGAGCCAGATGGTCAACGTGAACAACCAGGGGCGCTGCGCCATCACGCTGGACCCGCAAGATCGCTTGCCCGGCCAGCAGCCCTACCAGGGCGTGGTGCCGCTGTTTGGCGACCAAGGCGAGAAGCTGGAGAACATCAGCGAAGTGCTGGAGCATTACATGCTGCAGTCCGAGCAGCTGGACACGGTGCTGGTGTTGGCCGCCGACGACAAGGTCGCCGCCGGTTTGCTGATCCAGCGCTTGCCGATCGAAGGCGAGGGCAATCTGGCTGGGCGGGCCGATTCGGTGGAGCGTGAGGCGGTCTTGGGCCAAAGCGAGGACTTCAGCCGCATTGCGATATTGACCAAGAGCCTCAAGCGCGAAGAATTGCTCACGCTGGACGCCGAGACCATCTTGCACCGCCTGTACTGGGAAGAACCGCTGGCCCGTTTTGAGCCCTTCATCGGCGAAACCGGCCCCCGCTTTGCATGCCGCTGCAGCCGCGAGCGTGTGGGCAACATGATCCGCAGCCTGGGCACCGACGAGGTCGAAAGCATCATCGCCGAGCGCGGCCAAGTGGATGTGGGCTGCGATTTTTGCGGTGCCGAGTACCAATTTGACCCCGTCGATGCCGCAGGGCTTTTCACGGGTTTGGTACCTGACCCCTCAGGCGGTTCGGTCCATTGATGGCCCCGTCGGAGCCTCAGCTCCGACTTACAGCGTCAGACTGAGCGCTGCGCCAGCAGGCCCGTGAACAACTTGTGTTCGCAATCAGGGTCGCTGCATTCGTTGCACTGCCAGACGGTGCGCCCTTGGTTGATGGCAAATTGGGCTTGTTCGCGCATCTGGCGAGCCGCTTCATCTTCGCCCTCCAGTCCCAAAGCCAGCAGGGCGTTGTTCAGGCGTCGATGGCCTTGCCCATAGACCACGCGGAAGGCAATGTCTTCACGCGCCAGCGCTTGCCGCACCAGGGTGTCCACCGGGCCTCGCACATGGGGGCCATCGCGTTGCAGGCCATCGGCCACCCAAGGCAAATCCAGACCGGTGACCAGTGTGATGTCGTAGCTGGTCTGATGCGCCAGCGCCATGGGGTACAGGCTTTCATCTTCAAACAACATGTGGCTGTACACCGCGGTCATCAAAGGGGTGGTGTCGGAGATGACCCAGCCTGAGGCAATTTGTTCAACGGCCAGCGCCTGTGCGTGGGCGATGCCCAGTTGTTCATGCGGATGGGGTGTGCGGCCCTCGCGCTCGCACCAATTGCGCAAGACTTCATCCACTGTCTGCACGGTGTGTCCACGCAGGCGGATGACCTCGGCAAGTGCTTGCGTCAGTGACGATTTGCCTGTGCTTTCGGCCCCGACGATGGCAATGCGTCGCACGCTCATGCACGTGCTCTCATGCGGGTTTGCCAGGCCCGCCAGCCCCACACGCTCATGAGCGTGAACAGGGCATACAGCAGGCAGGTCAGCCACAGGCCTTTGTAGGCAAACAGGACCACGCTGATGACGTTGACCACCAGCCAAATCAGCCAGTTCTCGATGTATTTGCGGCCCAGCAGCGCTTGACCGACCAGGCTCAGTGCTGTGGGAAGGGCATCGGCCCAGGCCACATCGCTGTCGGTGAAATGCTCAAGCAACAGGGCCAACGCTGGCCACAGAACCAGTGATGCGACGACGACCCATGCCCACCCGCGACGTGACAGCCGCTGAATGAGCAAAGCGGGTTGAGCGTCATCACCGGTGCGCAGCCATTGCCACCAGCCCCACAGGGCGAGGGCGGCAAACACCAGTTGCAAGGCGGCTTCACCGTACAACAGGCTGTCTTTGAACACAAAAAAGTAGAGGAGGGAGCTGATGATGGCCAGTGGCCAGCTCCAGTGCAGCTCACGGATGCTGCAGACCACCATCACCAAGCCCAGCGCAAAGCCGGCGATCTCGGTGGGGGACATCATTTGGCGATCTGAACGAAGATTTCGTTGGACTTGACCATGCCCAGCTCCTGGCGGGCACGCTCTTCCACCATGTTCAGGCCTTCTTTGAGGTCATTGACCTCGGCATTGAGCTGCTCATTGGTACGTCGGGCTTCCTCGTTGGAAGCCTTTTGGGCTTGAACATCTTCCTCAAGCCGAGAGACATTGGGCAAACTGCCCCGACCGAACCACAGTTGTGCGTTCAGGATCACCAGCAAGATGATCAGCACGATGGGGACGAGGCGGTTGCCCATGTCTTTCAGTCTCAGCGCAAGTTGTAGAACGCGCTGCGGCCAGGGTACACAGCCACGTCACCCAGATCTTCTTCTATGCGCAGCAGCTGGTTGTACTTGGCCATGCGGTCCGAGCGGCTCATCGAGCCGGTCTTGATCTGACCGGCGTTCAGGCCCACGGCGATGTCGGCAATCGTCGAGTCTTCGGTCTCGCCCGAGCGGTGAGAGATGACGGCGGTGTAACCGGCGCGCTTGGCCATCTCGATGGCTTCGAAGGTCTCGGTCAGGGTGCCGATCTGGTTGATCTTGATCAGGATCGAATTGGCGATGCCTTTGTCGATGCCTTCTTTGAAGATCTTGGTGTTGGTCACGAACAGGTCGTCACCGACGATTTGCACGTTCTTGGCCAAGCGGTCGGTCAGCACTTTCCAGCCGTCCCAATCGCCTTCGGCCATGCCGTCTTCGATGCTGATGATGGGGTACTTGTCGCACCAGGTCGCCAGCATGTCGGTCCACTGCTCAGACGTCAGGCTGATGCCACCTTCACCGGCCAGCACGTACTTGCCGTCCTTGTAGAACTCGCTGGCCGCGCAATCCAGGCCAATGGCGATCTGCTCGCCAGCGGTGTAACCGGCTGCGGCAATCGCGTCCAGCACCATCTGGATGGCCGCTTCGTGGCTGTCCACATTGGGGGCAAAGCCGCCTTCGTCGCCCACGGCAATGCTCATGCCTTTGTCGTGGATGATTTTCTTCAAGGCGTGGAACACTTCAGCGCCCCAACGCACGGCTTCGCGGAACGAGGGTGCGCCCACGGGGATGATCATGAACTCTTGCAAGTCCAGGTTGTTGTTGGCGTGTGCGCCGCCGTTGATGACGTTCATCATGGGCACGGGCAGCTGGTTGCCGTTCATGCCACCGAAGTAGCGGTACAGGGGCAGGCCAGACTCTTCGGCCGCAGCACGGGCCACCGCCATGGACACGGCCAGCATGGCGTTGGCACCCAGGCGGCTCTTGTTGTCGGTGCCGTCCAGGTCGATGAGGGTGCGATCCAAAAAGGCTTGCTCGGAGGCATCCAGGCCGAGCACGGCTTCGGAGATTTCGGTGTTGATGTGCTCAACGGCGTTCAGAACGCCTTTGCCCAAGTAACGGCTTTTGTCACCGTCACGCAGCTCAATGGCTTCGCGGCTGCCAGTCGATGCGCCGGACGGCACTGCAGCGCGGCCCATGACGCCGGACTCCAGCAGCACGTCGCATTCCACGGTGGGGTTGCCACGGCTGTCGAGGATTTCACGGCCGACGATATCTACGATTGCACTCATGTTCAGACTCTCTCTGTGAAAAATAAAACGGGTTCTAACAACAGGTCAAAGACCTTCAACCACGACCATGCGCATGATGGCCGCACCGGCGCGGGCTTCGCGGGCTTTGAGGTACTCGGGCACTTCATAAAAGGCCTTGGCCGCTTCAAAGGTCGGGAATTTCAAAATCACCAGGCGCTCGGGTGACCAGTCGCCTTCGAGCACTTCCACCTTGCCGCCGCGCACGCAGACTTCAGCGCCCGTGGCTTGCATCGCGGCTGTCGACCACTTTTTGTACTCTTCGTACTGGGTCGGGTTGGTCACCTGAACGTTGGCGATGATATAGCCGCTCATGCGAAGTTGTCCTCGAGGAAGGGGTTCTTTTTGGTGACGGAATCGATCTGTACCAGGGTCTCCAGCAAGGCTTTCATTTTGCCCAGTGGCACGGCGTTGGGACCGTCTGACCAGGCCTCGGCGGGCTTGGGGTGGGTCTCCATGAACAGGCCCGCCACACCTGCGGCCACGCCAGCGCGGGCCAGCACGGGCACCATCTCGCGGGCACCGCCACTGCTGGTGCCTTGGCCGCCCGGCTTTTGCACCGAGTGGGTCACGTCAAACACCACCGGAGCGCCCGTCTTGCGCATTTCGGCCAAGCTCGTCATGTCGGCCACGAGGTTGTTGTAACCGAAGCTCACACCGCGTTCGCAGGCCAAAAAATTGTCTTCGGCCAGACCCGCTTCGCGTGCAGCGCTGCGGGCCTTGTCGATGACGTTTTTCATGTCCCAAGGGGCCAAGAATTGGCCCTTTTTGATGTTGACCGGCTTGCCCGACTGCGCCACGGCGCGGATGAAGTCGGTCTGGCGGCACAAGAAGGCGGGGGTTTGCAGCACATCGACCACACTGGCCACGGTTTTGACCTGTGATTCGTCGTGCACATCGGTGAGGATGGGCACACCGATCTGGCGGCGCACTTCTTCCAGAATCTTCAAACCCGCATCGATGCCCACGCCGCGCTGGGTATTGCCCGAGGAGCGGTTGGCTTTGTCGAACGAGCCTTTGTAGATCAGGGGGATGCCCAGGCCCGTGCAAATTTGCTTGAGCTGACCCGCCACGTCGATGGACATCTCCAGGCCTTCGATGGAGCAGGTGCCCGCGATCAGGAAGAAAGGCTGGTTCAGGCCAACGTCAAATCCGCAGAGTTTCATGGAGGGCTCCTGTGGGTGAATGGGGTGCTCAGGCCTTGGCCTGGTGTTCGATGGCCGCCTTCACGAAGGCGTTGAACAGCGGGTGACCGTCCCAGGGGGTGGACTTGAACTCGGGGTGAAACTGCACGCCGACATACCAAGGGTGGGCCGATTGGGGCAGTTCCACGATTTCGGTCAGTTGCTCGCGCTGGGTCAAGGCCGAAATCACCAGACCCGCTTTGCGCAAGTCGTCCAGGTAATTCACGTTCGCTTCGTAGCGGTGGCGGTGGCGCTCGGTGACCACATCGCCATAAATCTGGTGCGCGAGTGTGCCCTTGGCCACGTCGGAGCTTTGTGCGCCCAGGCGCATGGTGCCGCCCAGGTCAGAGTTGGCATCGCGCACCTGGATGGAACCGTCCGCGTCTTTCCATTCGTTGATCAGCGCGATCACTGGGAAGGGCGTCTCGGGTTCGAACTCGGTGCTGTTGGCGTCTTTCATGCCGGCCATGTGGCGGGCGTATTCGATGGTGGCCACCTGCATGCCCAGGCAAATGCCCAGGTAAGGCACTTTTTGCTCGCGGGCAAACTGGGCGGTGGCGATCTTGCCTTCCACGCCGCGCTTGCCAAAGCCGCCGGGCACCAGCACGCCATCGTACTTGGCCAGACTGGCCGCCGTCTCGGGGGTGATGGTTTCGGAGTCGATGTGCTCGATCTTCACGCGAACATGGTTGCGCATGCCGGCGTGGCGCAGCGCTTCGTTGACCGATTTGTAGCTGTCTGACAGCTCGACGTATTTGCCGACCATGGCGATGGTGACTTCGCCTTTGGGGTTGGCCGTTTCGTAGACCAGGTCGTCCCAGCGCTTGAGGTTGGCCGGTGGTGTATTGAGGCGCAGCTTGTCACAGATCAGGCCATCGAGGCCCTGCTCGTGCAGCACGCGAGGCACTTTGTAGATGGTGTCTACGTCCGGCATGGAGATCACGCCCCAACCTTGCACGTTGGTGAACAGCGAAATCTTTTCGCGCTCGTCATCGGGGATGTAGCGGTCAGCACGGCACAGCAGCGCATCGGGCTGGATGCCGATTTCGCGCAATTTTTGCACCGTGTGCTGGGTCGGCTTGGTCTTGAGCTCACCGGCCGTGGCAATCCAGGGCAGGTAGGTCAGGTGCACAAAGGCGGTGTTGTTGGGGCCCAGGCGCAGGCTGAGCTGGCGCACGGCTTCAAGGAAGGGCAGCGACTCGATGTCGCCCACGGTGCCGCCAATCTCAACGATGGCCACATCGACCGCCTCGGGCGTGCCATAGCCCGCGCCGCGCTTAACGAAGTCCTGGATCTCGTTGGTGACGTGGGGGATGACCTGCACGGTCTTGCCCAGGTAGTCGCCACGGCGCTCTTTTTCGAGCACGCTTTTGTAGATCTGGCCTGTGGTGAAGTTGTTGGCCTTCTTCATCCGGGTGTTGATGAAGCGCTCGTAGTGGCCCAGGTCGAGGTCGGTTTCTGCGCCGTCGTCGGTCACAAACACTTCGCCGTGCTGGATGGGCGACATGGTGCCGGGGTCGACGTTGAGGTAGGGGTCCAGCTTGATGAGGGTGACTGACAGGCCGCGCGATTCAAGCAGTGCGGCCAAAGATGCGGAGGCGATTCCCTTGCCCAGGGAAGACACCACACCGCCGGTGACGAAGACGAATTTGGTCATGTCCAAGACGGGAGCCTTGAGCTCCCGGTAGGTGGAAATCGTGATTATAGACAGTCGGGTTGGGGGTTTTCCCGGCATGGAACTGTTTTGTGCTGTGTTTCCGCGCTGGGTCTGTGGTCGTTTTTCGCGCTGAGGTGGGCGCAGGCCGGTCGTGCTCATACTCGCTTCGCTCGCCAAATCGCCCGATCCAGCCTGCGCCCGCCTCAGCGCTGCGTTCGAGCCTGCTCGCATTGGGAGCGATCACTCTGATACATTCCCCGGCATGAGCACATTGGCTGGAAAACACATCGTTCTGGGCTTGTCAGGCGGCATTGCGGCCTTCAAGTCGGCAGAGCTCTGCCGCGCCTTGGTCAAGGCGGGCGTCACCGTGCAGGTTGTCATGACCGAGGCGGCCGAGCATTTCATGACGGCGGTGACCATGCAGGCCTTGTCGGGCAGACCGGTCTACACCTCGCAGTGGGATGCACGCGAGGCCAACAACATGGCCCACATCAATTTGAGTCGAGATGCCGACGCGATTGTGGTGGCCCCAGCCAGTGCCGACTTCATGGCCAAACTGTTGCATGGCGGTGCCGATGAATTGCTTAGTCTGATGTGCCTGGCTCGTCCCATCGACAAAGTGCCATTGATCGTGGCCCCGGCCATGAACCGTGAAATGTGGGCCAATCCCGCCACCCAGCGCAATGTGGCCCAACTCAAGGCCGATGGCATTCATGTGCTCGATGTGGGGCAGGGCGATCAGGCGTGTGGTGAAACGGGCGACGGTCGCATGCTCGAGGCCGAAGAAATTTTGCAAGACCTGGAGGCGTTTTTTGCGCCCAAAACCATGGCGGGTCAACAGGTGCTGGTCACGGCGGGTCCCACTTACGAGGCCATTGACCCGGTGCGCGGCATCACGAATTTGTCGAGCGGCAAGATGGGCTTTGCCATTGCCCGCGCGGCCCGCATGGCGGGTGCACAAGTCACCTTGGTGGCCGGGCCTGTGCATTTGCCCACGCCGCGCGGCGTTCAGCGCATCGATGTTCGCTCTGCGCGGCAGATGCTCGATGCGGTGCAAGGGCGGGTGGACAAAGCTTCGATCTTTGTGGCCACCGCTGCCGTGGCCGATTGGCGGCCGGACACACAGGCCGATCAAAAAATCAAAAAAGACGGTTCGGGCCAGACGCCGGCGCTGAAGTTTGTGGAGAACCCCGACATCCTGGCCACGGTGGCGCAGTCTGCGCGTGCGCAATCAGGAGCCTTGTTTTGCGTGGGTTTTGCCGCCGAAAGTCACGACCTGCTGGCCCATGCCACGGCCAAGCGTATTCGCAAAGGGGTGCCGCTTTTGGTGGGCAACATTGGCCCGGCCACCTTTGGCCAAGACGACAATGCCTTGCTGCTGGTCGATGAGGCCGGTGCCCGCGAATTGCCGCACGCCAGCAAGCAGGCTTTGGCCGAGCAGCTCATTGCAGACATTGCCCGCCGTTTGAAGTAATTTTTCAGCTCAAGTGGGCGTGCTGGCGCATGCCCTCTCAAGGATTTCACATGAACATCGACCTCAAAATCATTGACGCCCGCATGGCCGAGCAATTGCCCGCCTATGCCACTCCCGGCAGCGCAGGGCTGGACTTGCGTGCTTGCCTGGATGCGCCTTTGACTTTGCAAGCCAATGCCTGGCAACTGGTGCCCACCGGTATTGCTGTACACCTGAAAGATCCAGGCTACGCAGCCATGTTGTTGCCTCGCTCGGGCTTGGGTCACAAGCATGGCATCGTGCTGGGCAATTTGGTCGGTTTGATCGACAGCGATTACCAAGGCCAGTTGATGGTCAGCGCCTGGAACCGCAGCGATGTGGCTTTCACGATCGAGCCCATGGAGCGCATCGCGCAGATGGTGATCGTGCCGGTGGTGCAAGCCACCTTCAATGTGGTCAACGAATTTGAAACGCCCAGCGAGCGCGGTGAGGGCGGTTACGGCTCAACGGGCAAGAAATAAGTCAGAGCCCGTAGGTCGGAGCTTCAGCTCCGACATTGAGTCGCAATGATGGGCCGGGTGTCGGGGCTGAAGCTCCCGACCTACCTTGATATCAGTGAAGCGTCGGCCCGATCGGCGTGCCCTCATCGCCGACTTCAATTTTGAAAAAGCCGGTGCCGCAGCTGCCGCTGCCCACCTCGGCTTCGGTGGGCTCGCGTACCGACTCAACTTTCAGGCTCAAGCGCAGGGCAATGCCTGACAGCGGATGGTTGCCATCCAGCACCACATGCTCAGGATAGATTTCCGTCACGGTGTAGAGCACGTTGCGCGGTGCGTCCGGGTTGCAACCTTCGGGCAAGGCGGTGCCTTCGATCGTCAGGCCTTCTTCCAATCCAGCCGGGAACAGGGCGAGCGGCTCCAGGAATAGCAGCTGGTCGTCGAAGTCGCCAAAAGCGTCCTCGGGCTCCAGGTGCAGATCGACCTTGGCGCCTTTTTCATGACCTTGCAGGGCTTCTTCGATCTTGGGCAGCAGATCTTTGCCGCCAATGAAAAATTCAACGGGCTCGTCGAGGGTGTCGAGTGTTTCGCCCAGTGTGTCTTTGAGTGTCCAGGTCAGTGCGACCACGGAAGGTGTCTTGATTTCCATAGGACAATTGTCGCAGTTTGGCGGCCGGTTTTGGCCGCCTTGGCTCAGAAGAGGTGCTGCAACAGCACCGCCAACCCCAACGAAACATGAACACAGAACAACCCCTGGCCTTGCTCGGTGGCCTCACGCCCAGCCAATTCATGAAGCGCCATTGGCAGAAAAAGCCGCTGCTGGTGCGCAATGCCATCCCGGGCTTTGTGCCCTGCGTCAACCGCGCTGAATTGGTGGCCTTGGCAGGACTTGAGGGCGTGGAGTCGCGCCTGATCATCGACTCGGACAAGGGCTGGAAGATGAAGCACGGCCCATTGGTCAAGCGCCAATTGCCGCCCTTCAGCCAGAAGAAATGGACCTTTCTCGTGCAAGGTGTGGATCTGCACCACGACGGCGTGCATGCGCTGATGCAGCAGTTTCGTTTTGTGCCCGATGCGCGGCTGGACGATCTGATGATCAGCTACGCCACCGACGGCGGTGGCGTGGGGCCGCATTTTGACAGCTATGACGTGTTCTTGCTGCAAGCCCACGGCCAGCGCCGCTGGCGCATTGGCCGCAACAAGGATTTGACGCTGCAGCCCGGCGTGCCGCTCAAAATTTTGCAAAACTTCGAAGCCGAAGAAGAGTTTGTGCTCAACCCGGGTGACATGCTGTACTTGCCGCCCAAGTACGCGCACGATGGCGTGGCCGAGGGCGAGTGCATGACCTGGTCGATCGGATTCAGGGCACCCCAAGAAGGGGAGCTGGCGCGGGAAATTTTGCTGGGTCTGGCCGACGAGGCCTTTGATGGCGTGGGCGATACGCTTTACCGTGACCCCAAGCAGCCAGCAGTCAGCGCTCCGGGGGCTGTGCCTGCAGCTTTGGGAGATTTCGCTCGTGAGGCCATCACCAAGGCGCTCAAAGACCCGCATCTGGTGGACAGTCTGCTGGGCGAATACCTGACTGAGCCCAAATCCAATGTCTGGTTCGACCCGCTCGACGCAGAACCTGAGCTGTCAGGTGGCGTGCAACTCGATCGCCGCACCAAGATGATGTACGACGAGCGCCATGTCTTCATCAATGGCGAGAGCTTCCGTGTGGCCGGCAAAGATGCGCGATGTTTGCGTCAATTGGCCGATGAACGTCAACTTTCCGCACTCAAGCTGACGCAAATGAGCGAAGTTGCACAAGAAGCTTTGGAAGATTGGATGTCGGCGGGCTGGTTGAAAACCCTCTAAGGATCTTCCCTAAATTGTCTGTTACTGAAGGTTTCATGTCAGTTTGCTGTTGCCTCAAGGAAAACGCTATAATACAAGGCTGAGCACAAAAGAGCTCGAGTGCTTTTGTCTCGGTCTTAAGTACCACATCGGTATTAAGGCAGTTTCCGGAAATTGTTTTTAACCCCCTATAAGGAAAATCATCATGAACAAGTCCCTCGTTCTGGCCGCCGTGATCGCTGCTGCTGCTTTGGCCGCTTGCGGTAAAAAAGAAGAAGCCGCTGCTCCTGCAGCTCCTGTGGCAGCTCCTGCCGCTGAAGCTTCTGCTCCAGCTGCTGACGCTTCCGCTGCTGCTCCAGCTGCTGACGCATCTGCTGCCAAGTAATTGGCCAGCGCACCCCGATGCACATCGGGGCTGCATAAAAAACCCCGCATTGCGGGGTTTTTTTATGGCCGGGCCACAGGCCCGGTGGGTGTGCAGATCAACGCAACTCGTTGGCAATCAACTTGAGAATACGATCGGCATTGGCAGCTTCTTCAGGCTTGCCGTTGGCGTCCATCACTTGAATCAGGCTTTGGCTCTCGCCCTTTCCAGCCAGAGTGATGCGGTAGCGCGACAGGGCGGGTACTTCTTTTTTGCTGCTGAACATGCGCTCGAAAAAGCCAGGCTCTTGACCTGCGGTGCCCGGTGCCACGTAGCGCACGAAATACACCCCTTTGGTCCGGTCCCGATCTTCGACGGTGAAGCCACTGCGGTCCAGCGCGACACCCGTGCGTCGCCAGGAGCGGTCCAGGCTGTCATTCAAGGCGATGGTGGGTTGACCATCGATCACAGACACCTGTGTGCCCGTCACCTTGCTCTCTGCAGCGATCGCGGCTTTGACGGTCTCGGGGCTTGCGCCCAGCTTGACCATCAGCCTGCGCAAAAATTCGATCTCCAGTTCCGGGTCGCTGGCGCGAGGCTGCCAGATGGTGCTGGTTTTTTGGGCGTTGGAATAGTTCTCGATCATGCCGCGGTGCGTGATGTAGACATCGACACCCCCTTGCGCATTGCGTTCGATGCGGGTGCGGAACTTGTCTCGCTCGCCGGTCGAATAAAAGGAGTCAAGCACTTTTCCCAAGGTTTTTCGGATGAAGTCTTGCGGCAGTTTGGCGCGGTTTTCGGCCCAATCGGTCTCGATAATGCCCACGTCTTTGGCTTCGGTCACCAAGTTGAAACCACTGCTTTTCCAGAACTCAAGGATCGGGTCCCAGACCTTGTCAGCCGGGCGTGACACCACCAGCCAACGCTGCTGGCCTTCGCGCACCATTTTCACGTCACCCATCACATTGGCTGCGGTGCCCGCATCGGTCACCTTGGCAGCAGCGCCCTGAAAGCCCGATGCCGTGGCCGATGTGCTCTCCAGCGCATAACGTGAGTCTTTGCGCAACTGCGTCAAGTCTGGCGGTACTTCAAGGGTGGTGGGCTTGGCAGCACCTTTGTAATTGATCTTGTTTTCTTCCAGCACGCCGCAGGCGCTGAGCAAAATCGCCACCGCAGCCACTGTGGTGGTGCGCTGAAATGTCATCAATGACTTGGAGGAGAGGTTCACGAAGAATCCTTGGATGTACATCAAATCAGACCACTGGCCTTGAGTGCGGCCTCGACCACAGGGCGTTGCGATTGCGACAGTTCGGTCATGGGCAAGCGCAAAGCCGGGCCCGACAGGCCCATGCGGTTCATGGCCCATTTCACCGGAATCGGATTGGCTTCGACAAACAGGTTTTTGTGCACGGGCATCAGCTGAAACTGGATCTTCATGGCTGCAGCAATATCGCCCTTCATGGCGGCCACGCACAGCTCGTGCATCAAACGGGGGGCCACGTTGGCCGTGACGCTGATGTTGCCTGCACCGCCAACCAGCATGAGGGCCACGGCGGTCGGGTCATCACCCGAAAACACGGCAAAGGACTTGGGCAGATCGCGGATCAACCACTGAGCGCGTTCGATGTTGCCTGTGGCTTCCTTGATGCCGATGATGCCGGGCACTTGGGCCAGGCGCAGCACGGTGTCGTGCTGGAGATCGGCCACGGTGCGCCCGGGCACGTTGTACAAAATCACGGGCAGCTTGGGCGTGGCCTCGGCAATCGCCTTGAAGTGCTGGAACAAGCCTTCTTGCGTGGGCTTGTTGTAGTAGGGCACAACCTGCAGTTGGGCATCAGCGCCAATCGACTCGGCGAACTTGGCCAGTTCGATGGCTTCGGCGGTGGAGTTGGCACCGCAGCCGGCGATGATGGGGATGCGTTTGGCGGCTTGCTCCACCGACACGCGCAGGATTTCGCGGTGCTCGTCCACCGTCACAGTGGGCGATTCGCCCGAGGTGCCGACGATCACCAAGGCATCGGTGCCTTCGGCCACATGCCAGTCGATCAGTTTTCGCAAAGTGGGGTAATCCACTTGGCCGTCTGTCAGCATGGGGGTGATCAGGGCAGGAATACTGCCTTGGATGGAGCGAATTTCGGTGGTCATGTCAGGGTGTTCTGAGCGAAAAAAGACATTCTAACGACAGCGCCCGGATTTTTTCGGGGCAGTGCCTGCGGGTGTGTCACCACAAGTGACGGATTGGGCGCAAGGGCCGCTCAAACGCTGCGCAGTGGCCAGCGGACCGGTTCAGCCGTAGGGCCTGGGCGCACGGCCACGATGCGCTGCACAAAGCGGTCGGGCGCAGCTTCAAAGCCTTCCTCGAAGGCCACCGTGCGCAAGCCCTGTGTGACCCGGAGCAGCTCGCCCGGCTGGAGCAGGAAGTCAGGCCGTGAGGGCTTGCCCACCGTCTCGTTGCCCGCGGCAAAGGTTTCGTAAATCAGCACGCCACCTTCGGTCAGGCTTTGCACCATGGCTGGAAACAAGGGACGCCAAAGGTAATTCGTCACCACCACTGCGTCAAAAGTCTGGCCCACAAAAGGCCAAGGGTCGTTTTCGATGTCGGCCAAGACGGTTTGGCCAGCGGGGGCTGCCAAAGCCAAGGCCTCTTCGTTGCGGTCCACGCCTGTGACGGGGTGACCCTGCGAGGCCATCCAGCGCATGTGTCGGCCCGCGCCGCAGGCCACGTCCAGCACGCGCCCGTTCGGGCGAATCAGGTGCGTCCAACGTTGGACCCAGGCGGAAGGGTTTTCTGTGCCGTGCATCGTCAATTCATTCAAAAACAGGCCCACAACTGCTCGGACACCATGATCAGCATGTCCGGGCGCTGGTAGAGCCCCACGACCCCGGCCATGACCAGAGCGAGCAAACCCCAAGCCAGGGCGCGACGCCAGGGAAACTTGGGGCTGTTCATGCGATCAGGCTGCCTGCAAGGGCTTGCGCACGATGGCGTTTTCGCGCACCGGCAGGTTCACCAGCGCGGCAAACACGCCCAGCGCAATCGCCAAATACCAGACGATGTCGTAGCTGCCGGTCTTGTCGTACAGGTAGCCGCCCAACCACACGCCCATGAATGAGCCGATCTGGTGGCTGAAGAAAATGAAGCCGCCCAACATGGACAAATGCGCCACACCAAAAATCTGCGCCACCGCTGCGTTGGTCGGAGGCACGGTGGACAGCCACAGTAAGCCCATGACGGCCGAGAACAGGTAAACACTGGTGGGCGTGAGCGGGGCTAGCAAGAACAGCACAATCGCCACCGAGCGCGAGAAATAAATCGTCGCCAGAATTTTCTTTTTGGCCATTTTCTGGCCCAAAGTGCCCGCGATGTAGGTGCCAAACACATTGAACAAGCCGATCAAGGCCAGCGCGTAACTGGCCACTTGGGGTGGCAAGCCGTGGTCCTTGAGGTAGCTGGGCATGTGCACGCCGATGAACACCACCTGAAAGCCGCACACAAAGTAGCCGGCCATCAAGAGCTGAAAGCTCGGGTACTTGAAGGCCTCGCCCAGCGCCTGGGCAATGGTCTGGTCACGCTTGACTTGACCGGGGGCGTTCAAAGCGGGCTCGCGCAGGCCCCAGGCCAGCGGAATGATCAGGGCCGTGGCCGCAGCCAAAATCAGCAAAGCGTTTTGCCAACCGGCGTTGCTGATCAGCATGCCCTCCACCGGCACCATAAGGAACTGACCAAAACTGCCCGCAGCGGCGGCAATGCCCATGGCCCAAGAGCGCCGCTCGGCGGGCACATTGCGCCCGATCACGCCGTAAATGACGGCATACGTGGTGCCTGCTTGGGCGGTGCCAATGATCACCCCAGTGAACAAGGCAAACAGCCAAGGCGTTGTGGCTTGCGACATACCGACCAGACCCAGGGCATAGAGCAGGGCACCTGCCGCAATCACGCGGAAAGCACCAAACCGGTCGGCCACCATGCCAGCAAAAATGCCCATGAAACCCCAGGACAGGTTCTGGATCGCCATGGCCATGGCAAATTCCTGCCGCCCCCAGCCTTGGCTTTGCGTGACCGGTTGCAGCCACAGGCCAAAGCCGTGGCGAATGCCCATGGACAAGGTGACGATGGCCGCGCCGCAAGCGAGCACCTGAAAAAGGGAGAGGGGTTTGTGTTGCATGCTTTGAATGTAACCAATCCGGCGCGAAGGCGTCGTCGCGCAAACGACGGAGATGAATACTGGTTATTCATCCAGTTTCTCGGCGCAATTCCCACTACAATCCGCCACCATGGCTACCCAAACAACTGTCAAAACCCCCAGCGACTACTCCGAAAGCTCGATCCGCGTCTTGAAAGGCCTGGAGCCCGTCAAGCAGCGGCCGGGCATGTACACCCGCACCGACAACCCCCTGCACATCATCCAGGAAGTGCTGGACAACGCCGCCGACGAGGCGCTGGCCGGGCACGGTAAAAAAATCAAGGTCACCCTGCACGCCGATGGTTCGGTGGGCATCGAGGACGACGGCCGGGGCATTCCGTTTGGCATGCACCCCGAAGAAAACGCTCCAGTGATCGAGCTGGTCTTCACCCGCCTGCACGCAGGCGGCAAGTTCGACAAGGGCAAGGGCGGCGCTTACAGCTTCTCGGGCGGTCTGCACGGCGTGGGCGTGAGCGTGACCAACGCGCTGGCCAAGCGCCTTGAAGCCACCAGCCACCGCGAAGGCCAGGTGGCCACGCTGGTGTTCTCGGGCGGTGATGTGATTGAACCGCTGGTCTCGCGTGCTCAGGAATCTGGCGACCGCAAGCAAGGCACCTCGGTGCGCGTGTGGCCCGACGCCAAATATTTCGACTCGGCAGCACTCCCCATGGGCGAGCTGACGCACCTCCTGCGCAGCAAGGCCGTGCTCATGCCCGGCGTGAGCGTGAGCCTGGTGAATGAAAAAACCAAAGAAACCCAGACCTGGCAATACAAAGGGGGCCTTGGCGACTACCTGACCCAGACCTTGACGGGTGACCCGGTGATCCCGCTGTTTGCAGGCGAAGGTTTTGCCGACAGCAACAGCGACAGCTTTGCCGAAGGTGAGGGCGCTTCTTGGGCCGTGGCCTTCACCGAAGACGGTTCGCCCGTGCGCGAGAGCTACGTCAACCTGATCCCCACCAGCGCAGGGGGCACGCACGACAGCGGCTTGCGCGATGGCTTGTTCACCGCGGTCAAGAGCTTCATCGAGCTGCATGCCTTGCTGCCTAAAGGCGTCAAGCTCATGCCCGAAGACGTGTTCGCCCGCGCCAGCTATGTGCTGAGCGCCAAGGTGCTGGACCCGCAGTTCCAGGGCCAGGTCAAGGAACGGCTGAACTCGCGCGACGCGGTGCGTCTGGTCTCCAGCTTCGTGCGCCCAGCATTGGAGCTGTGGCTCAACGAGCACGTGGACTACGGCAAAAAGCTGGCCGAGCTGGCCATCAAGGCCGCGCAGTCGCGCCAGAAGGCGGGTCAGAAGGTCGAAAAGCGCAAGAGCTCGGGCGTGGCCGTGCTGCCCGGCAAGCTGACCGACTGCGAAAGCAAGGACATTGCCGACAACGAAGTCTTTTTGGTCGAGGGCGACTCGGCCGGCGGCAGCGCCAAGATGGGCCGCAACAAAGAGTGCCAGGCCATCTTGCCCCTGCGCGGCAAGGTGCTCAACACCTGGGAAGTGGACCGCGACCGCTTGTTTGCCAACAACGAAATCCACGACATCTCGGTGGCCATCGGCGTGGACCCACACGGCCCCAACGACAACCCCGACATGAGCAACCTGCGCTACGGGAAGGTGTGCATCTTGTCGGACGCGGACGTGGACGGCTCGCACATCCAGGTCCTGCTGCTGACCTTGTTCTTCCGTCACTTCCCCAAGCTGATCGAAGCCGGGCACCTGTACGTGGCGCGGCCTCCGCTGTTCCGCGTCGATGCGCCGGCTCGTGGCAAAAAGCCCGCCTCCAAAGCCTATGCGCTGGACGAGGGCGAGCTCACCGCCATCATCGACAAGCTGCGCAAAGACGGCGTGAAAGAAGGCGCCTGGAGCATCAGCCGCTTCAAGGGCTTGGGCGAGATGAGCGCAGAGCAACTGTGGGACACCACCCTCAACCCCGACACGCGCCGCCTGCTTCCCATCGAATTGGGCCCGCTGGACAACGCCGCCACCGAAAACCTCATGACCCAGCTCATGGGCAAAGGCGAAGCCGCCGCCCGCCGCGAGCTGATGGAACTGCACGGCGACTCGATCGAAATTGACGTTTGACCCTCTTGTAGGTCGGCGCTTCAGCGCCGACGTTTCATGGACAACCTTTGTCGGGGCTGAAGCCCCGACCTACAAAACACCCGTCTTGCCATGACCATTGACCTGTTGACCCCCGAAACATCACCGCAGCCGTCCGCACCCGAAGGCGACCACCTGGGTGCCTACGCCCAGCGTGCTTACTTGGAATACGCGCTGTCCGTCGTCAAAGGCCGCGCCTTGCCCGATGTGTGCGATGGCCAAAAGCCGGTGCAGCGGCGCATTTTGTATTCGATGGACCGCATGGGTTTGTCGTACAGCGGGCCCAACAACAACACCGCCGCCAAACCCGTCAAAAGCGCCCGTGTGGTGGGCGATGTGCTCGGCCGCTACCACCCGCATGGTGACACCGCCGCCTACGACGCGCTGGTGCGCATGGCGCAAGACTTCTCGCAGCGTTACCCGCTGATCGACGGCCAAGGCAACTTCGGTTCGCGCGATGGTGACGGCGCTGCCGCCATGCGTTACACCGAGGCGCGTCTGGCCCGCATCACCAGCTTGCTGCTCGACGAGATCGACATGGGCACGGTGGACTTCATCCCCAACTACGACGGCTCGACCGAAGAGCCCAGCCAGCTGCCGGCACGATTGCCGTTCACGCTGCTCAACGGTGCCAGCGGCATTGCTGTGGGCTTGGCCACCGAGATCCCCAGCCACAACCTGCGCGAAGTGGCCGACGCCTGCGTGGCCCTGATCAAGAACGACAAGCTCAGCGACGCCGACTTGGTGGCCATCGTCCCCGGCCCCGACTACCCCGGTGGTGGTCAGATCATCAGCCCGGCGGGGGACATTGCCGACGCCTACCGCACGGGGCGCGGCAGCCTCAAGGTGCGTGCCCGCTGGAAGATCGAAGACCTGGCTCGTGGCCAGTGGCAACTGGTGGTGAACGAGCTGCCCCCCGGCGTGAGCACCCAGCGCGTGCTCGAAGAGATTGAAGAATTGACCAACCCCAAGGTCAAGACCGGCAAGAAAACCCTGAGTCAAGACCAGCAGCTGCTCAAAGCCAGCATGCTGGCCGTGCTGGACGTGGTGCGCGACGAGTCGAGCAAAGACGCCCCGGTGCGCCTGGTGTTCGAGCCCAAGACCAGCCGCATCGAACAGCAAGAACTGATCACCGCGCTGCTGGCCCACACCAGCCTGGAGACCTCGGCCCCGATCAACATGACCATGGTCGGCATCGACGGCAAGCCGATCCAGAAATCGCTGCGTCAGATCCTGACCGAGTGGATCAGTTTCCGCCAGACCACCATCGTGCGCCGCAGCCAGCATCGCCTCAACAAGGTGCTGGACCGCATCCACATCCTCGAAGGCCGTCAGCTGGTGCTGCTGAACATCGACGAGGTGATCCGCATCATCCGCCACAGCGACGAGCCCAAGCCCGCGCTGATCGAAGCCTTCAAGCTGACCGACCGCCAAGCCGAAGACATTCTTGAAATTCGCCTGCGCCAACTGGCCCGGCTCGAAGCGATCAAGATCGAGCAAGAGCTGAGCGAACTGCGCGAAGAGCAGGGCAAGCTTGAAGAGATTCTGGGCAGCCCCGCCGCACTGCGCCGCCTGATGGTCAAAGAGATCGAAGCCGACGCCAAGACCTTTGCCGACCCGCGCCGCACGCTGATCCAGGAAGAGAAAAAAGCCGTGGCCGAAGTCAAAGTGGTGGACGAGCCCGTGACGGTGGTGGTGTCTGAAAAAGGCTGGGTGCGGGCTCGCACTGGCCATGGCCACGACGCCACCAGCTTCGCCTTCAAGGCGGGCGATGGTCTGTACGGCACCTTTGAGTGCCGCACGGTGGACACGCTGCTGATCTTTGGCAGCAATGGCCGCATCTACAGCGTGCCCGTGGCCACCTTGCCCGGTGCACGCGGCGACGGCCAACCGGTGACCACACTGATCGAGCTGGAACCGACCACGCAAATTGCCCATTACTTTGCAGGCCCGGCCAACGCCACGCTGCTGCTGAGCGGCTCGGGCGGCTACGGCTTCATGGCCTCGGTCGAGAACATGATTTCGCGCAACAAGGCGGGCAAGGCCTTCATTAGCCTGGGCGATGGCGAAACTGTCTGCGCCCCCAGCCATGTGAGCGGCTCCAGTGCCACCGTGCCTGCCGACAAACAAGCCATGCCTGCGGCCACCAGCGTGTGCTGCGCCAGCACCGGCGGCCGTGTGCTCACTTTTGAGATCACTGAACTCAAGACCATGGAAAAAGGCGGGCGGGGCCTGATGCTGATCGACCTCGAAGCCAAAGACACCCTGGCAGGCGCTGCGGCCTATACCCGCAGCGTGAAGATAGAAGGCATTGGGCGCGGCGGCAAAGAGCGTGACGAAACGCTGGAAATCCGCAGCCTGAACAACGCCAAAACCGCCCGCGCCAAAAAAGGCAAGGTCGCGGACTTGGGCTTCAAGCCGAACCGGGTGACGCGGGTGGAGTGAGGGTGGCCTGCACGTTGGATGTCCTTACAGCATCAGTGCCATGAACCGGGTGCCCCGTACAGGGTTGTAGGCCACGGCTGGGGCGTCCGTAAAACCCAGTGTTTCGTAAAGTCGTTGTGCCGTCTCGAATTCAGGCAGCACATCGAGGCACATTCGCTGGTATTCGATGCTGCGTGCGTGATTTATCATGGCCTGAACCAACAGCCGTCCACCGTCGTGTCCACGAACGGTGGGCCTGATGTAAACGCGTTTGAGTTCGCACGTGCTTTGATCGATCGGCCTCAGAGCAGCGCAGCCCACCACGGCACCTTGGTGGCGTACCAGCATCACGCAACCCTTTGGCGCCGCATAGGCCCCAGGCAATTGAGCGAACTCTGCTTCGTAGTTCTGAAAGCCCAAGTCAGCTTTTGGGCTTTGTACGTATTCCCGAAAAATGGCTTGTACGGCTTGGAGATTTCCGGGAAAGTGCGCAAGCTGAACCGTCAGTTCAGTTTGTTGCAAACTCATGGCGTCCAGTTTCCTTCTTTATTTTGAGCGCGCACAGCGATCACCACCCCACTTGCCCAATCCATCTGAGTCACATGCCAATCTGGCAGTGCATGCAGTGTGCGCAGCAGGGCTTCGACCTTCTCGGCATGGCCTTCGGGCCAGTTGGGCTGGGGCAGCATGTCGTCAATGACATACAAACCGCCGGGCTTCACCAGCGCCAGTGCTTTGTCCAGCAGGCGGTATTTGCCAGACCATGTGTCGGCAAAGATGTAGTCGTACTGCTGGCCTTGCGCTTGAAGCAGAAATTCATCGCCATCGGCACAAACCGCCTTTAGGCGGGCATCGTGTCCAAGGTGACGATTCAAGATGGTCAGCAGACTGGCATCGTTGTCCACGGTGGTCAGCTTGGCGCGGGCGTCCATGCCTTCAAGCAGCCAGGCGGTGGACAAACCTGTACCCGAGCCCAGTTCCAGAAACTGCCCACCCGGCTTGCTGGCTGCCAGTGTGCGCAGCAGCGTGCAGGTCAGCGGGTCAGAGGGCATCGTGAAGCCTGCGGCTTGGGTGTCGGCCCACAGGGAAGAAATCACGGCTGGGGCGGTGTATTGGGTGGTCAATGTTTTGCCTTCATGAAGTGCGTATTGGGTTGAAACGTTGAGTGGCCTACTCAAGGGGAATGGCCAAGATGTATGCATGTGCCGTCAAGCTGAAGGTTTGCGCCATTGGTGGGCCGCCACCACGCCCGCCACAGCCAGCAGATGGTGCGTCACACCCAGCACGGTGTGCAGGCCCAGTGCTTCACCGCCTGCCACATGCACCACCTGGTGGATCAGAAAGAACAAGCCGTAAAGCGCGGTAATGACCAGCACAAAGCTGCGCCAGGCAGGTCCGCCAAACATTTGGATGCCCACTTGCATAAGGGTGTTCATGCACAGCATGCCGATGAGCACGCGCAAGCCCCAGACGCCCGGGTCCTGTTGCAGGCTGTGGGTGAGCGCCTCGTATTTCCCTTGCATGGCGTGCTGGAGCGGATCGATCAGCAGCATGGCCAGCAAAACGGCCAACATGCCCGCCCATGCGGTAGTCAGAATGTTGCGAGGGTTGGTGACGGTGATCATGGTTATTTGTACTTTTTAAGTATTCAAATGTATCACCGTCATATGGGGCATCGGTGGGGGATTCGGTGCACACCGCTCAGTTTGCCCGCTTTTTAAGCACGCCCCGCCAGCCCAAGCGGGGCCTTGTTCTTGGGGCTTATCCCAGTACTTGTCCACAGCTTTGGTCACGGGCTGTGGGGACAATTCGGCAGAGATGAAAGTTCAATAAACCGCGTCGTGATCACCCACATTGATGGGGACGATTTGTTGATCCTGAATCAGCAGTTCCAGGGTGATGCGGTTGGACAAGTTGATCGACACTGAATGTATGCACGCCAGTCGACCTGACAGGGTGTGCACGCGCATTGATGGGTGGTGCGGGTTCAGCTCCAGCAGGGCCAATGTCTTGGCGTAGGCGTTTCGCAGTTCAGGCTGCCGCCTGATGAAGCGCGCAGCCCGGCGCATGTAGGCATCGGTAAAGACCAGCGTGTAAGGCATGCTGCTTGAGTTGAGCAGGCGTTCAGTGCGCAGGCGGTTTCAGCAGGGCCTCGAGCCTGGCCATGTGGGCCTTGGCGCTTTCTTGCACAGCGCGGTCAGCAGCCAGGTCGGCTCGGCTCTGGCGCAAGGCAGCTTCCAGCTCGCATTCGCGCAGGTAGTGGTATTGCGCCATGTCCATCACCACAAACCGGTCTTTGCCGCGCACCGAAATGGTGGCTTCGGTTTGTTATGCCAATGCCGATTCAATTGCAGCGATGCCACGTACTTTGAGGTCATCGGCGGTCAGTTGGAGCATGGTGGCTTGGGTGATAAATCGCTTGGTTTTAAGTGCTGTCGATCACACTGTAAATCGTGTTTTAAACGTTGTTGTCAAATGATTCAGCCCGCCACCTCAACCCCTGTCGTCGGTTGCTTTGGCATTTTGTGAATGCACTTTTCACACACACGGGGCAAAAAAAAGCCCCTTGCGGGGCTTTCTTGTCAGGCCGATCGGAAGATCAGACGCGCTTGCGGTATTCGCCGGTGCGTGTGTCGATTTCGATCTTGTCGCCTTGGCTCACGAACAAAGGCACGGGCACTTCCATGCCGGTGGCGATCTTGGCGGGCTTGAGCACTTTGCCGGAGGTGTCGCCTTTGACAGCGGGCTCGGTCCAGGTGATCTCGCGCACCACGCTGGTGGGCAATTCCACCGAGATGGCTTTCTCGTTGTAGAACACCACTTCGAGTTCCATGCCGTCTTCGAGGTAGTTCAAAGCGTCGCCCATGTTGGTGGCTTCGACTTCGTACTGGTTGAACTCGGTGTCCATGCACACGTACATGGGGTCCGCGAAGTAAGAGTAGGTGCACTCTTTCTTGTCCAAGATGACCTGGTCCATCTTGTCGTCGGCGCGGAACACGACTTCGGTGCCGAAGTTGGCGATCAAGCTTTTGAGCTTCATGCGCACGGTGGACGAGCCACGGCCGCCGCGTTGGTATTCGGTGCGCAGGACGACCATGGGGTCTTTGCCGTGCATGATGACGTTGCCGACGCGGATTTCTTGAGCGGTTTTCATAGGAATTGAGTCTGAAATGAAAAAGGGTGACCTGAGGTCAAGCCCTCTATTCTAACCTGTGGGGCCTTGTTTTCTGATGGGGCAAACGCCAAGGGATCAATCCCGCGCCGTCAGGCCATGGGCCAAAGCGCCCAGCACGATGCCGCCCAGCGCCCACAAAATGTCGGTGTTGCCCGTGCCCAAAGCCGCAATGGCCGGGCCCGGGCACACGCCCGACAAGCCCCAGCCCACGCCAAAAATGGCCGAGCCGATGACAGTCTGGCGGTTCCAACTGGCTGGTTGGGTCAGAAACTGACCGCCCAGCAGCGGGCGGCTGAACCAGCGCGGAAAACCCTTGTAAGCCAACATGACCAGGCCCGCAGCGCCGCCCATGACCAACATCAGGCCCCAGTCCTTGAACTGCAAAAAGCTCAGCACCACCTCGGGCTGAACCATGGTCGCCAGAGACAGGCCAAAACCAAACAAGGCCCCAGCCAGCAAAGTGACCAGCGCTTTAGGGACGGTGAGGGTGTGCGGGCTCATGCCAAACCTTTCGTGGTGAGGGCCATCAGGTTGGCGGTCATGAAGGCGGTGGCCATGAAAGTGAGCACCGCGCCCAGCGAGGGCAGCTGCAGCGAGCCCAGCCCGCAAATGCCATGGCCCGAAGTGCAGCCATTGCCCAAACGGGCCCCGTAGCCCACCAAAAAGCCGCCGATCAGCAATTGCCAGACCGGCACGCTGGTGTGCTGCGCTTCGCCGCCCGCCAGAACAAAGCGCCAAACCAGCGCGCCTAGCACCACGCCCAAGGCGTACACCAGCCGCCAGTTGCGGGTGCTGACAAAGCGCGCTTGCTGAAAAAACGCCCGTTTGGACACAAAGGACCAACTGCTGGAAAACACGGAACTCATGCCGCCGACCCAGCCGTTGAACAAATAAAGCAGTGCCACGCCAGCGCCGATGGTCAGGCCGCCCAGCAGGTAGTGCTGCCAACCCAAGGGGAAGAGTGTGTCAATCAGAGTCATGGGGTGGGATTATCGGGCACGCGGATCAGGACAAATTTGCGTACATCTAGCTTGAACGCTCTGGGGTCAGGGTGCCCTCAAGTGTTTTTTGACAGGAGGAGACCGCCGAAAATGTAGGCAATAAGGTTGTAGTTTGGCTCCGCGACGACTGACGAAGCTCAGCGGACAGCCAACAAGGGAGTGCCGGATTTCATGGTGAATTTATACCTGTACAAAAATTCAAGTATGGAGGCCGAAGGCCTTGTTCGATGCGGTTTGCAACGCATTCATCAAAAGGATGTATCGGCTCGGCCCGGATGTATCAACCGGGTTTTGCGGTCTACATTACGTTAGCTGAGCCTGTCAGTAATTTTGTGTGTGAGGCATAACATGTCACCAAGGAACATGAATGCCGAGCAAGACACGCAAACCCAAGGCAGCACAGGTGCTGCCCACCATCCCCAAAGAACTTATTGACCAGT
>Ga0228698_1000054_pt1 | contig 112882 bp, 105 predicted proteins | sample McNCre117_Aug_MG_FD_178015 | JGI IMG/M metagenome (GOLD analysis project Ga0228698, IMG submission 178015) | Freshwater microbial communities from McNutts Creek, Athens, Georgia, United States - 1-17_Aug_MG | ecosystem: Environmental > Aquatic > Freshwater > Creek | place: USA: Georgia...
CTGCTGCTGGGCGCAGCCCTCGGCCTGTTGCAGGAGCGCCCGGCCACGGCCACAGAACCCGCGCAGTGCCTGCTGCTGCGCCGCGATGCCGATGGCTTCGACCTGGAGCGCAGCGTGATCGGCAGCGGCCTGATCGAGCTCGCCGCTCACATGGCACCGGCCCTGCTCGCCCGGCTGCACGCCGCCCTGTTCGAGACCGACCTCGACGCGCAGGTGCACCGCCCTGAGCGGCATGGGCCCCTGCGCGACGCGCTGCGTGCGCGCATCGAGGCGCTGTGCAGCAGCGCGGCGCCCGCCGAGGTCGATGCCCTGTCCCTGGCGTGGAGCGATGCCGCTCGCGCCGTCATGCGTTTTGCCCGCAAGGAAGCCTCCCTATGACCACCGGTCTGTGCACCAACCTGCCCAGCAAGTGCAGCAAAGCCGCCCAGCGCACCCCGCTGAGCGCTGACCACGACGGCGCGCGCTGCCCGGAATGCGGCGCCACGCTGCTGCGCTCGGGCGCATCGGGCGCGTCGGACGCCGCCACCGCCGCGCCGCGCCGCGGCCTCTGGATCCTCGCCGTCGTGGCGCTGCTGGTGCTGGCCGCCGCCGTGCTCGGCTGGCGCATCTGGCATCAGCGCCAGGGCGCACAGCCCAGCGCCGCCGCGGCCACGTTGGCCAAGGCGAGTGGCTCGCTGGCGCGCGGGGGAACGGGCGGCGCAGCGACCGCCACCACCCCCACAGCCCCAGGTGGGCTGCCCGGCGTGCTGCGTCTGCACGGCTCGAACACCGTCGGCGCGGCGCTCGCACCCGCGCTGCTGGAGGCCTTCCTCGCCCGCGAGGGCTTCGACCGCGTCGAGCGCCAGCCCGGCAGCGCGGCCGAGGAGAGCCGCTTTGTCGCCCGGCGCAGCCAGGGTGGCGGCGACCCCTTGACCGTGGAGCTGCACGCCCACGGCAGCGCCACCGCGTTCGCCGATCTGGGCAGCGGGAAGGCGGACATCGGCCTGTCCTCGCGGCCGATCAAGAAAGACGAGCTCGACGGCCTCAAGCGCCTGGGCGACCTGGCGGCCGAAGGCAGCGAGTACGTCATCGCGCTGGACGGCGTGGCCGTCATCGTGCACCCGACCAACCCGCTGCGCCTGCTCAGCATCGAGCAGATCCGCGGGCTGTTCAGCGGCCAGGTGACGGACTGGAAGCAGGTGGGCGGCACGGCCGGCCCGGTGCACCGGCTGGCGCGCGACGAGAAGTCGGGCACCTTCGACACCTTCAAGTCGCTGGTGATGGGCAAGGACAAGCTGGCCGCCGACACCCGCCGGCTGGAGGACAGCGCCGAGCTGTCCGACGCGGTGGCGGCCGATCCGCAGGCCATCGGCTTCATCGGCCTGCCCTACGTGCGCCAGGCCAAGGCGCTGGCGGTGGCCGACGGCAGCGCCGCCGCACTGCGCCCCACCCGCCTGACCATCGCCACCGAGGACTACGCGCTGGCGCGCCGCCTGTTCGTCTACGTGCCGCAGCAGGCCACGGCGCTGGCGCGGCGCTTCGCCGACTTCGCGATCTCGGACGCCGGCCAGCAGATCGCCGAGAAGATCGGCTTCGTCGGCCAGCTGCCCGATGCGGTCGAGGCCGAGGCCGGCGCCGGCGTGCCGCTCGAGTACCGCCGCGTCACCGAACACGCCCGACGCCTGTCGGTCAACCTGCGCTTTCGCGCCGGCGTCATGGAGCTGGACAACAAGGGCAAGCAGGACTTGAAGCGCATCGTGGCTCGGCTGGAGCCGCGCCTGGCGCGCCAGCAGGGCCAGGTGCTGCTGCTGGGCTTTGCCGACAACCAGGGCGGCGACTCCTGCCGCAACCAGCGCCTGTCCCAAGACCGCGCCAACGCCGTCAACGCCGAGCTGGCCACCTACGGCATCCGCAGCACGGTGACGCACGGCTTCGGCACCGCCGCGCCGGTGGCCTCCAACGACAGCGACGCCGGGCGCGAGCGCAACCGCCGCGTCGAAGTCTGGGTCAGCGACCAGCCGGTGCGCGCCCCGGCGGCCACGGCCTGCGCCGCCGGCACGGCCGCCAGCGGCTCAGCCCGCGCCGGGGGCGAACGCCCGGCCACGCGCACCGCGGCCTTGCGCCAAAATGCGGCATCCAACTTGGAAAGCCCGCGATGAAAGCCCAGAACGTCCTCGCCACCATCGGTCAAACCCCCCACATCCGCGTCAACCGCCTGTTCGGCAGCACGCACGAGGTCTGGGTCAAGTCCGAGCGCAGCAACCCGGGCGGCTCCATCAAGGACCGCATCGCGCTGGCCATGGTCGAGGATGCCGAGGCCCGCGGCCTGCTGCAACCCGGCGGCACGATCATCGAGCCCACCTCCGGCAACACCGGCATCGGCCTGGCGATGGTCGCCGCCGTCAAGGGCTACAGCCTGGTGCTGGTGATGCCCGACAGCATGAGCGTCGAGCGCCGCCGCCTGATGCTGGCCTACGGCGCCCAGTTCGTGCTGACCCCGCGCGAAAAGGGCATGAAGGGCTCGATCGAGAAGGCCCAGGAGCTGGTGGCGTCCACGCCCGGCGCCTGGATGCCGCAGCAGTTCGAGAACGAGGCCAACATCGCGGTGCACGTGCGCACGACGGCGCAGGAAATCATCGCCGACTTCCCCGACGGCCTGGACGTGCTGATCACCGGCGTGGGCACGGGCGGCCACCTTTCGGGCTGCGCCCAGGTGTTGAAGGCGAAGTGGCCGGCGCTGAAGGTCTTCGCCGTCGAGCCGGCCGCCTCCCCGGTGATCAGCGGCGGCAAGCCCTCGCCGCACCCGATCCAGGGCATCGGCGCGGGCTTCGTGCCCAAGAACCTGAAGACCGACCTGCTCGACGGCGTGATCCAAGTGGATGCCGAGGCCGCCCGCGACATGGCGCGCCGCAGCGCCCGCGAGGAAGGCCTGCTGGTGGGCATCTCCAGCGGCGCCACGCTGGCCGCCATCGCCCAGAAGCTCCCTGAACTGCCGGCCGGCGCCCGCGTGCTGGGCTTCAACTACGACACTGGCGAGCGCTACCTGTCGATCGAGGGCTTCCTGCCCAGCGAAGGCTGATCAGGCGGTCGAACACGCCGGGCCTTATAGTCACTTCGATCAGCGCAGAGGTCCTCCCCATGACGACCAGCACCGTCTTCATCGACCACCGAAGCCAGGCAGTTCGTCTGCCGGAGGAGTTGCGATTTCCTGAGGGCGTGAAGAAGGTCGAGGTGATTGCACTGGGCCGCGCCCGTGTGATCGCGCCGGCCGGCGAGTCCTGGGACAGCTGGTTCGATGGCGAGGGGGTGACGGTCGACTTCATGGCCGACCGTGAGCAACCGCCCATCCAGGACCGCGAGACGCTTTGAATCGCGCTCGCGAGTCCGGCCGGCCATGCTGCGCTACCTGCTTGACACCAACATCCTGATCTACGTGATCAAGAATCGTCCCGCTTCTGCGCGGGAGCGGTTCAGCCGCTGCCACGGCCAGATGGCGATGTCATCGATCAGCCTGATGGAGCTGGTTGGCGCGCAGCGGCCAACCGATCGGCCCCTATGACCAGATGATCGCTGGCCATGCGCGCAGCCTCGGACTCACCCTCGTCAGCAACAACCTGCGTGAGTTCGACCGCGTCGCAGGCCTTCTGACCGAGAACTGGGTCTAGGCCGCCTCGAACGCGCGCGTGCCCGTCAGCCGCACGTGCTCACGGATCGCGAAGCGGTCGGTCATGCCGGCGATGTAGTCGGCCACCGCGCGCTCACGCAACGGCGAGCCGGCGAAGTCGGCCGGCATCTCCTGCGGCCGCTCGACGTAGCAATCGAACAGCTCGCGCAGCACCTGCTTGGCACGCTCGGTGGTCCGCATCACCTCGGGGTGGCGGTAGAGCTGGCGGAACAGGAAGCGCTTGAGCTCGCTGCTCTGGGCGCGCATCGCCGGGCTGAAGGCCACCAGGGGCGGCAGCGCGCGCACCGCGTCGGCCGAGGCCGGTGCGTGGCGCTGGAGCGCCGCTCGGGTCGCGTCGATCACGTCGTAGACCTGGGCCGAGAGCATGCGCCGCAGCGTCTCGAACAGCAGCCGGCGCTGCGGGCCCTGCGCCAGCGCCGGGTACTCGGCCAGCGCCTCGTCGCGGTAGCGGGCAATCAGCGGCAGCTCGCCCACCTGGTCCAGCGTGATGAAGCCAGAGCGCACGCCGTCGTCGACGTCGTGGGCGTTGTAGGCGATCTCGTCGGCCAGGTTGGCCAGCTGCGCCTCCAGGCTGGGCTGCGTACCGGCCAGGAAGCGCGCGCCCACGCCGCCGGGCTCGTGCCGGTCGATCCAGCGCGCCACCCGCGCCGGGCAGTGCTTGAGGATGCCCTCGCGGGTCTCGAAGCTCAGGTTCAGCCCGTCGAAGGCCGGGTAGCGCTGCTCCAGCACGTCCACCACGCGCAGGCTCTGCAGGTTGTGCTCGAAGCCGCCGTGCGCCTTCATGCACTCGGCCAGCACGTCCTGCCCCGCGTGGCCGAAGGGCGTGTGGCCGAGGTCGTGCGCCAGCGCGATCGCCTCCACCAGGTCCTCGTGCAGGCCCAGCGAGCGGGCGATCGAGCGGCCCAGCTGCGCCACCTCCAGCGTGTGCGTCAGCCGGGTGCGAAAGAGGTCACCCTCGTGGTTGAGGAAGACCTGCGTCTTGTAGACCAGGCGGCGAAACGCGGTGCTGTGGACGATGCGGTCGCGGTCGCGCTGGTAGGGGTTGCGCGTCGGCGCGGGGGGCTCGGCGTACCGCCGGCCGCGGCTGTGCGCCGGATCGCTGGCCCAGGGCGCGAGGGCCGCCCCGAACGGGGTGGCCGGCTGAGTCGCTGAGCCCCCGGTTGGGCTCGCCACCGCGCTGCGCCGCGCCACGCTCAGGCGCCGCCGTGGGCCGCGATGACCTCGCGCACCAGCGCTTCGGGCGCGCCCTGCATGCGCGCGCTGCCCAGGCGGTCGATGACGACGAAGCGGATCTCGCCGCCCTCGGCCTTCTTGTCCAGCCCCATCAGCGCCAGCCAGCGGTCGGCGCCCAGCGCCGGGGCGCGCACCGGCAGGCCAGCGCGCTCGCAGACCCGCCGGACGCGGCCGACGAAGTCCGCCGGCATCAGGCCCAGCCGCGCCGACAGGTCGGCCGCCATCACCATGCCGCAGCCCACCGCCTCGCCATGCAGCCACTCGCCGTAGCCCAGGCCGGCCTCGATGGCGTGGCCGAAGGTGTGGCCGAAGTTCAGGATGGCGCGCAGCCCGCTCTCGCGCTCGTCGCTGCCCACCACCTGGGCCTTGATCTCGCAGGAGCGCTGCACCGCGTGGGCCAGCGCGGCCTTGTCGCGGCGCATCAGCGCGTCCAGGTTGCCCTCGATCCAGTCGAGGAAGCCGGCATCGGCGATCGGCCCGTACTTGATCACCTCAGCCAGGCCGGCACTCAGCTCACGCGGCGCCAGCGTGTCCAGCGTGTCCAGGTCGCAGATCACCCGCGCAGGCTGGTAGAACGCGCCGATCATGTTCTTGCCCATCGGGTGGTTGATCGCGGTCTTGCCGCCCACCGAGGAGTCCACCTGGGCCAACAGCGTGGTCGGCACCTGCACAAAGGGCACGCCGCGCATGTAGCAAGCGGCGGCAAAGCCGGTCATGTCGCCCACCACGCCGCCGCCCAGCGCGTAGAGCACCGTCTTGCGGTCGCAGGCTTCGCCAAGCAGGCGGTCGTAGATGCGCTCCAGCACCGCGGCGGTCTTGTATTCCTCACCGTCGGGCAGTTCCAGGCGCAGCACCCGGCGGTGCAGCGGCGCCAGCGCGGTCTCCAGGCGCTGGGCGTACAGCGGCGCGACGGTGACGTTGCTGACGATCAGCGCGGTGGCCGAGCGTGGCAGACCGGCCCAGCTGGCAGAGTCATCGAGCAGGCCCGAGCCGATGACGATGTCGTAGCTGCGCTCGCCCAGATCCACCGCGACGACGCGGCGATCGGTGGGCGCACAGGCCGGGGAGACGCTGGAATTCGAGGGGGAGGACGGGACGGTCGACATGCGCGCCAGTGTAGCGGCGGCGCCCGCCGATCCCGCCGTTCTCGCTGGCCCGACTCAGCGCGGCAGCCGCACGCCGACGGTGGCCGGCACCTGACTGGGGTCGACGACGCCCGCCAGCTCCAGCTGCATCAGGATCATGTTGACCATCGTGGCCACCGAGGGGCGACCGGTCTCGATGATGAACTGCGCCGTCTCGCGATACAGCGGGTCGCGGTCGCGGTAGAGGTCACGCAGCCGCTTGAGCGGGTCGACCACCTGCAGCAGCGGGCGCTGGGTGTCGTGGCGCAGGCGGCGGAACAGTTCCTCCGGCGTCGCGCGCAGGTAGATCACCGTGGTGTGATCGCGCAGCATCTGCCGGTTGGCCGGCCGCAGCACCGCACCACCGCCCGTGGCCAGCACTTGGCCGGGCCGCTGGGACAGATCACCCACGACCTGCTCTTCCAGGTCCCGGAACGCGACTTCACCCTCGCTCTCGAAAAACGAGCGAATCGAGCGCCCGATGCGCCGCTCGATCTCGTGGTCCGCATCGACGAACGGCACCCCCAACGCCTGCGCCAAATGCTTGCCGGCCGTGGACTTGCCGGCGCCAGGCATGGCGACGAGGCTGATGCTGCGAGGCAGTGAGCTACCGACGGCGGTCGAAGAAAGGGCGATGGAAGTCAAATGCAGTGAGCTGGCCTGGGCGGTTGCGACCAAATCGGCCTAAAGGACAGTCTCCAGACGCCATCTTACTTGGCCGAGCCCAAGAAGCCTCAATCCGCAGCCTGGCACTCCTGGGTGGCCGTGCGAGTTGAAGACCCCACACCGTACGGGCTGACCGAGAACGAGGGCGCAACGTCGCTCGAAAATTCGGTCGCCGCGGCATGCAAGGTGTCGTTCCACTGCGCACGCCCCTCTGTACCCGACACACCTGTCGCAGAAACCAGAATACGGAACTGGACCCACGTAGCAACATTCTTCGGGTACTGAATCTGAAGCGTTGCGACACCACTGGAATCCGTGACGCCGGTCCCGATCATCGAAATGGCAACATCCGATTTTCTAGGATCGAGCTGCCCACTTGCGTTGATGTCTTCCCCAGATTCAAGGACACCATTGCGGTTGATGTCCTCATTCAGACACAACGCAGACATATAACCAACCACCCATTTTCCGGACGCATTCTTCGTGTAATAGCCCTTCATGTAACCAATAAGGTCAATTGACGGCGTCACCTGCACACCAGATTTTGCTGCACCGGAGGAGTCAACCACCAAAACAACGAACTTCTTGATGTAAGTGAGGCCACCAGCGCCTTCAGTGATTTGGTTGTCGGTGCCAATTGTGACGGCCAGCGGTTCCGAAACAACCGTCAAAGTGGTCAACGCCGAATTAGCACAGGCTCCCGTAGCAACCGCAGCGTCTGTTGTGTAATAGCAGGCGCGAACCTTCACACCATCCGTTGGACTGGATTTACCGGCCGGAATATAGGCCGTTGTGGCAATCCCATTTGCATCGGAATAAACCACGTTTGACCCCGTCGACAACGTGCCACCCACATTATTCGGATCACCGCCGAGGTCGAACAAGACTCGAACGTTTTGGATGGGCTTATTGTTCGCCCCCAGGAACAGCGCCCTCACTTCGGAACGATTGGCCGAGGAAGACGAGTTGACACTCACCACGCTCGGGTTTGCCGTAACGGACGCGGATGTGATAGTCGTCGTAACAGCAGGAATACTACCGCTCGACGACTGTACGTTCACCGAGGAGACCAGGGAAACCCCGCCAGAATTGGCAGTAATTTCAATCGTTCCGAGGGTAGCCGGTGCGACGTAAGAGTAGTGATACACCCCGTTCGCGTCGGTCACACCACTGGCGGTCGTCAACCCCGCTCCAGTCACCGTGATGGCCTGAGCGGTCATCGGGACACGATTGACGTCCAGAACCTGGTAATCGATCTGACCCGTACCTCCGGGACTCAGAACAGCCTGCAAGACAGTTGCTTCAATCTTGGCACCTACGACCGAGAATGACGCCGAACGCTTGACATCACCGCTCTTGGCAGTGACCGTGACAACACGATTGGATCGATCGCTGCCGATCTTGACAGTTCCAGTCAACGATCCAGTGGTTCCTGTACTGGCGCTTGAAACGACCAAAACTGCGTTGTTGTCAACGCTGAGATCAACGGAAACACCAGACAGTGCAACACGCGATGCATTCACCGCGGTGACGGTAACCGTCACCGACTCCTCACCAGAATTACTGATGCTGGTACTGCCAAGGGTGACCAGCAAATCAGCAGCCGTGACGGTCGTACTGGTCGACCCACTGGATCCGCTTGAGCCACTGGAGCCACTGCTTGTGCTTGATGTACTGCCAAACACCGAAGTCCCAGAATCCCCACCACCACCGCCGCAGGCCGCAACCAGCAGCAGCAGCGCAATGGCGATCACCCTGTTGATCTTGTTCATGTCGTCTCCACCGATTCAAAGGCTCGCAGGAAGATTTAGCGTGCAGCCGCGTTGCGATCCGTGATCACCTTGGGCGTCAGAAACACCAGCAACTCGGTCTTGTTGGCCACACGGGTCTTGTTGCGGAACAGTGCACCCAGGTAGGGGATATCGCCCAAAACCGGCACCTTGTTGACCGATTCGGTTTCGGTGGTCTCAAAGATGCCACCAATCACCACCGTGCCACCATTTTCGACCAGCACCTGCGTTTTCACGTGCTTGGTGTTGATCGCATAGCCGGCGGTCGTCTGTTGTCCGACGCTGTCCTTGTTGACGTCGACGTCGAGAATGATGTTGCCTTCGGGCGTGATCTGCGGCGTGACTTCCAGCTTCAGATTCGCCTTGCGGAAGGAAATTGCAGTCGCTCCACTGGAGGTTGCGGACTGGTACGGCAACTCGGTGCCCTGCTCGATCAAGGCCTTGACCTGATCGGCGGTGATGACTCGTGGGCTGGAAACGACCTTGCCCTTGCTCTCGGCCTCCAGGGCCGACAGTTCCAGATTCAGGAAGCGGTTGGACGCCGCGCCGAACAACGAAAGCGCAAACGTCGCCGCTGTCGCCCCGCCCAGTGAGCTGGTGTTCGCCGGGAGGCTGACGAATTGGGTGTCGGTGTAGGACGAGGCCGAAGAGGTTTGGCCCGTGACATCACCCAGCGAGGTGTAGTTTCCGCCGATTGCAACGTTGTTGTTGCCCGCGACCCGCCACCCCGGCGTGCCACCATTCGATGCGCGCAGGTCGTTGGTACCGAGCTTGACGCCCAGCGATCGCCCCCAGGTGTCTTCGGCTTCGACAATGCGCGCCTCGATCATCACCTGCCGAACGGGCACGTCGATCTTGGCGATCAGTGCGCTGACTTCCTCCAGCTTGGCCGGGATGTCGCTGACGAAGACCTGATTGGTCCGCATCTCGGAGATCACGCTGCCACGCGAGGAGAGAATGCGGCTGTTGTTCGCTCCGCCACCGCCACTGCCCGTCAGCTGCTGCCCGGTCAGTCCCTTGGCCACGTCGTCGGCCTTGGTGTAGTTGAGCTGGAAGGACTGCGTGCGCAGCGGCTCGAGCGCGGCAACCTGCACCTTGGCCTCGAGCTCCTGCTTTTCTTTGGCGGCCAGTTCGTCCTTGGGAGCGACCCAGAGCACATTGCCAGACTTTCTCACCCCCAGGCCCTTGGCCTGCATGATGATGTCCAGCGCCTGGTCCCAGGGAACGTCCTTCAGGCGCAACGTGACGTTGCCTGTGACGCTGTCGCTCGTGACGATGTTGAAATTGGTGAAGTCGGCAATGACCTGCAGCAGCGAGCGCACGTCAATGCTCTGAAAATTCAACGACAGCTTGTCGCCGCTGTAGCCCGGGCCTGCGGTCAGTTTCTGGGGGTCAACCTTCTGCGGCCGGACTTCCAGAACAAACTGATTGTCGGTCTGATAGGCGCTGTGTTCCCAAGCTCCCCGCGGCTCCACGGTCATGCGCACCCGGTCGCCCACTTGCACCGTGGAGACGGCCTGCACCGGCGTGCCGAAATCGGTGACATCCAGGCGCTTGCGCAAATTGCCGGGCAAATTCGATCGCAGAAACTCGACCACGAGGTTCTGGCCCTGCTGACGAATATCGACACCCACCTTATTATTTGGCAGGTCAACCACCACCCGCCCGGCACCGTCCCGGCCACGGCGGAAATCGATGTCGCGAATGCGCTCGGCCTGAGTGTTTTGCGGCTCCGCAAAGTGCAGCGCCTCACCACCGGCGCTGGCGCTGGCAGCGGCAGCCCCTGGCGGAGCAGACAGGGGAACCGGCGCCAGCACCACCACCAAGAACTTGCCCTGAAGCTCGGCCTTGTATTGGGTGGCCTGCTTGAGGTTGAACACCAGCCGCGTCCGGTCACCGGCCTGCGCCATCGCCACCGACCGCAGGTTACCCAGGTTCATTTCCTGGTTGCTTCGACCGGTTGCATTGGCCACGCCGGGCAAGTCCAGCGCAATGCGCGGCGGCGTCTGCAGCACGAAGCCCTTGGGCAAACCGGCCAGCGGTTCAGTCAACTCGATGCGAATCGTCTCACCACTGGACTGCTGTGCACCCTGGATCGCCTGAATCGCCGGCTCAGCCCAGGCGAACATCGGCAGCCCACAGGCCACGGCCAACGCTGCCCGGTAAGCACGCCGACCCGACATGGACGCCTTTTCCTCGATGTGGTTCATCGACTCTTCTCCTGAGGACGCTCCTGGAGCGTCAGCGTACTGGTACGCTCGACCCATTCACCCACCGTGTCTTGCACGATTTCGCGCAGCACGATTTCGGTTTCCGAGATTCGGGTGATTCGGCCATAGTTCTGACCGATGTAATCACCCACCTTGACTTGATACAGCAGACTGTCTGCCTTGAGGAGTGCGCTGGGCGCCCCGCCACGCACGACGCTGCCCACCATGCTCAATGCATCCAACGGGTAGGCCTCCAGTGGCTCTCGCCTGCGTTTGAGCTCCGACGCCAGCAGGGAGCTGGGCTGCTGGAACTCCTTCTTCAGCGCCACCTGCAATTTCTGCAGATTGAACGGGTCCACCGCCTGCACGCCTTGATAAGGCTGCGGGTCGAAGCGGCGCGGTGGAATCAACGGCGACACATGCGGCTTGGCATCGCGCCGTTGTTGATCCATCCAGGCCTGCAGCTCTTCATGCGGATTGCCGCAGCCTTGCAGCACGGCGGCGAGCGACACAACACCCAGCCATGCACGACCGCGCGGTGCGCCCCAGGACGATGGGTTGACGCTCATTGAGCACCTCCCGCCGGCTTCTTGGCCGCTTTCGCGGCGGCGTTGCGGCGCTCATCAATCTCTGCCTGGTCCAGATAGCGGTAAGTCCGGGCGGTGGCCTCCATCAGCAGCACGCCACTCGGCGGCTGATTGTTGGTCAGCTGAGGCCCGGATCCCGTGATCGACAGGTTATGGAGGGTGACGATGCGAGAGAGATTGGCCACGTCGGCCGCGAAAGCGCCCATATCGTGATATCGCCCAGTCACACGCAGCGCAATGGGAAGCTCGGCGTAATAGTCGCGGACGATGACCTGACCGGGACGGAAGAGCTCGAACTGCAAACCGCGACCCAGCCCAGCCTGGTTGATGTCCGAAAGCAGCGCATCCATTTCAGCTTTGCCCGGCAATTGACGCTCAAGCTGCGTGACGTACTCCTGCACCTGCAGCTTCTGCTTGCGCAACTCGTCCAAATTGATCGCCTGCGCGAGTTTGTTTTTGTACTGCTCCTTGAGCTGCAATTCTTTGGTTTCCTCAACGGTCAGGTCGTCGACCGTGGGAGAAAGAATAGAAAACCAGCCCATCACCATCGCGACGATGGCCACCGCGACCCACGCGGCCACCTTCGGCAACAGCGGCCACTGGCCCGGTTCCCCAGTGTTGAGATCTCGAAACTGCGAAGCGACGCTCGCGAAAATCGCCTCAAAATCGATGTTTACAGTGCGTGCAGTGGCCATGGCCGCTCCTTCACGAGCCGGAGGCACCGCGTGCCGAACCAACAGGGGCCGATGCCGAACGGCCCGCTTCGGATGCGCGTGCGGCCGCGGCCTGAGCCTCCCGGTCCTGCGGGCGCTTGAGCGTCAAGCGCACCGAGAACTCGAACAAACGCTTCGGATCGCGCACGCCAGCGGCGTTGGTTTGCTGTGCTGCCTTGATCTCAATGAGTTCAGGGTGCGCCAACCAGGTGGAGCTGTAGGCGGTGTTGCGCAGAAACTCGGAGACGCGTTCGTTCGTCTGCGCCACACCGGTCACGGCCACGCCCTGCCCGTCCTGACGAATGCTGGACAGGTACACGCCTTCGGGCGTCTGGGCCACCAGTTCGTTGAGCAGGTGCACCGGCATGTTGCGGTCGATCTGGAAATCCTCGACGACCTTCTGGCGCGCCTTGAGCGCCTCAATTTCGGACTTCAGCGAGGCGATGTCCTTGATCTGGTTGTCCAGCCGGCGAATTTCATCCTGCAGAAACTCGTTGCGAGCCTGCTGCACGTGCGTCATTTCGAGCAGCACCAGATACCACGCCCCCACGAGCAACAGGCCAATCACGGCCGACAGACCGAGGGCCACAAAAAAGGCCTGCTTGCGTCGCCTGCGCCGCTCTTCCCGGTGGGGGAGGAGGTTAATCAGGATCATTGCAGGAACCTCCGCATCGCCAGGCCGCAGGCCGTCAGGTAGGACGACGCCTCGCGCCGCAGCTTGCTCTCACGCACGGCCGAACCGATCTTCATGCCTTCGAACGGGTTGACCACCATCGAGGCGAAGCTGGTCAATTCGGTCACCCGCTCCTTCAGGCCTGGCAGCGTGGCGGTGCCACCGGACAGCATCACGTAATGCACCCGGTGGTGCGGCGTGCTGGTGAAAAAGTATTGCAGAGCGCGCCCGATCTCCTGTGCCAGGCTGTCGACAAAGGGGGAAAGCAACCCACTTTCGTAGTCTTCAGGCAGGTCACCGGCCAGTTTCTTGTTTTCGGCCTCTTCAAACGACAGCCCGTATTGCCGCGAAATCAGTTGCGTGAGCTGAGCGCCGCCGAAGGCCTGATCGCGGTCGTAAAGGATGTCGTCGTCACGCAGCACCTTCAGACTGGTCGTATCGGCCCCGATCTCGAACAGGGCCACCAGCGCATCGCGCCCTTCATTGGGCAAGGTGGCGATCACGCGGCTGATCGCCAAGCGTGAGGCGTTGGACTCGATGTCCAGGATCACCGGCTTGAGGCCCGCCGCCTCCGCCAGGCCCTGGCGGTCCTGAACGCGGTCCTTGCGCGACGCGGCGATCAGCACCTCGACATCGCCCATGGCATCCGAGCCCGGCCCGATGATGCAGAAGTCGAGGCTCACCTCATCGAGCGAGAAGGGGATGTACTGGTTCGCCTCGGCCTCAACCTGCAGCTCCAACTCTTCTTCTCGCAGCCCGCCGGGCAGGACGATCTTCTTGGTGATCACCGCCGACTGCGGCATCGCCATGGCGACCTGCTTGGTGCGTGCACCACTCTTGGCGACCACGCGGCGCACGGCCTCGGCCACCTCATCGAACTTTTCGATCTGGCCATCGGTGATCCAGCCCTTTTCAAAGGGCTCACTCGCAAAACGCTCGACCACGTACTCACCGGCCGCCGTCTGCCCCAGCTCGACCAGTTTGGCACTCGACGAGCTGATATCCAGTCCGATCAGTGACGCATGCTTGCGACCCAACAGGATGTCAAGAAGGCTCACACGGTTCCCCAAAGACAAACAGCCATGCCCAGGCGGACTGTTAATAAGTTACTTCAATGCTAGCAAGAAAGTGCTTGACGCACAAAGACTTTTCTATTTTTGATCGACTTTTCTCGTTGCAAAACGAACACGCACGACAGCCCCCCGACAAGGCCCAGAATGTTGCACAAGTCACGTCCGGTGCAGGGGTGACAAGCGTAGCGAATCGTGAGGAGGCCCTTCCTATAATCTGCGCCGCATTTCACGACCACCCGCCATGAGTGACTCTCCCGGTCCATCGGACCCCGCCCAAGACCGCAGAACGCCCTCGCTGGGGGCGCGGCTGCTGTCCGGTCTCGGCTGGGCGCTGACCGGCCTGCTGACCGCCGCCGCCGGGGTGGCCCTGCTGCTGTGCATCGCACTGGCCGCGGCGTACCCGAACCTGCCGGACGTGCACAGCCTGGTGGACTATCGGCCCAAGCTGCCGATGCGAATTTACTCGGCCGACGGCCTGCTGCTGGGCGAATTCGGCGAAGAGCGGCGCAGCTACCTGCCCATCGACCAGATCCCGCGGGTGATGCAGGACGCGGTGCTCGCGATCGAGGACGCGCGGTTCTACCAGCACGGTGGCGTCGACTACCGCGGCGCGCTGCGCGCCGCCCTGGAAAACCTGCGCGAGGCACGCAGCCAGGGCGCCTCGACGATCACAATGCAGGTGGCGCGCAATTTCTACCTGTCGACCGAGAAGACCCTGACGCGCAAGATCTACGAGATCCTGCTGTCGCTGAAGATCGAGAGCCTGCTGAGCAAGCGGCAGATCCTCGAGGTCTACATGAACCAGATCTACCTCGGTCAGAGGGCCTATGGCTTCGCAGCCGCCAGCGAGGTCTACTTCGGCAAGCCGCTGGCCGACATCACGCTGGCCGAGGCGGCGATGCTCGCCGGCTTGCCCAAAGCACCGTCGACGTTCAACCCCATCGTCAACCCCAGCCGCGCGGTACAGCGCCAGCGCTACATCCTTGAGCGCATGGCCGATCAGGGCCTGATCAGCGGCGCACAACGCGATGAGGCCCAGGCGCAAACGCTGAAGTACCGGGCCACCCAGCCCAACAATCCGCAAGCGGACTTTGTCACCGAAACGGTGCGCCAGCTGATGCATGGCCAGTACGGCGACGACGCCTACACGCGCGGCCTGAACGTGCACACCTCGATCCTGTCGGGCGACCAGGGCGTGGCCTACCGCGCATTGCGCCGCGCCATCCTGGACTTCGAGCGCCGCAAGCCTTACCGGGGACCGGAGGCCTTCTTTGACCTGCCAGCCGATGCGGCGGCGGCCGACACCCGCATCGCCGAGGTGCTGGAGGACCACCCCGACCACGACGACCTGCGCGCAGCGGTGGTCACCGAGGCCGGCGCACGCAAGCTGGTCGCCGTGCTGCGCTCCGGCGATTCGGTCACCGTTGGCAGCGAAGCGCTTCGCAACGTGACCGGCGCCCTGCTGGACACCGCCGCCGCCAATGTGCGCATCCGCCGCGGCGCACTGATTCGCCTGCTGCGCGGCGGCAAGGGCGAGTGGGGGGTCACGCAGATGCCCGAGGTCGAGGGCGCCTTCGTCTCGCTGGACCCGAACAGCGGGGAAGTGCGGGCCCTCGTCGGCGGCTTCGACTACACGCAAAACAAGTTCAACCACGTCACCCAGGCCTGGCGCCAGCCGGGCTCCAGCTTCAAGCCCTTCATCTACTCGGCGGCGCTGGAGCGCGGCCTGTCGCCCGCCACGGTGGTCAACGACGCGCCACTGTTCTTCGACGCCGGCAGCACCGGCAGCCAGCCCTGGGAGCCCAAGAACTACGACGGCCAATTCGACGGGCCGATGCCGCTGCGCCGCGCGCTGGCGAAGTCGAAGAACATGGTGTCGATCCGCATCCTGCAGAACATCGGCCCCGGCTATGCGCAGCAGTGGATCTCACGCTTCGGCTTCGAACCTGCGCGCCATCCGGCCTACCTGACGATGGCTTTGGGCGCCGGCTCGGTCACGCCGATGCAGATGGCGCAGGCCTACGCGGTCTTTGCCAATGGCGGCCTGCTGGTTCGACCGCGGCTGATCACCCGCATCACCGACGCCCGTGGCCGCGTGCTGGCGACCGCCGGGCTGGGCGGCGCCCCCCCTGACGGCGCCACCGACGGCGCCGCAACGGGCCCGCAGCGCGCGATTGACGAGCGCAACGCCTTCGTGATGAACAGCCTGCTGCAGGAAGTGGCCCGCTCGGGCACCGCCGCCAAAGCCCAGTCCACCCTGCGCCGCCCCGACCTCTTCGGCAAGACCGGCACCACCAACGATTCGATCGACGCGTGGTTCGCCGGCTTCCAGGGCCCGAACCCCGGCCTCGTCGCGGTGGTGTGGATCGGCTACGACCAACCCCGCAAACTGGGCGACAAGGAAACCGGCGGCGGCCTGGCGCTGCCGGTGTGGATCGACTACATGGGCTACGCGCTGCGCGGCGTGCCGGTGAGCGAGTACGCCCCGCCCGATGGACTGATCAACACCGGCGACTGGCGTTACATCGAGTTCGGACCCGGCCAAGGCGTGGCCGCCCTCGGGCTGGACGATCCCCTCACCCCCGCTGGCGCCGCCTCCGCCCCGGCGGCCGAGGAACGCAAGGGCATCCTCGACCTCTTCCGAAACTGAGGCCACCCCGAAGTGGACCCCGGGGCGCCGCCCGGTCAGCGGCCAGGTGGCGCGAAGGTCAGGGGGCGCCCGCCCTGTGCCGTGGCCTGTGCCGACAGCAGCGCGAAGAACTCTTCGCCACTGCGCGGCAGGCACCAACGCCCTTCGACCCAGCGGAAGTGGTAACCCCCGGCGCGCGCAGCGAGCCACAGCTCCTGCAGGGGCGGCTGGGCGTTGATGACGATCTTGCTGCCCCCTGGAAACGCGAGCTCCAGCAGACCGCCCGTGCGGTGCGCATCGATGTCGATCACGTCGGCCTGTAGCCAGGCATCGACGGTGGCCTCGATCGCGGCGAGGGTGTCGTCGCACAGGCGCCGGTAGTCGGCATCTGGAAGACGCGCCGGCGAGTCGGCTGCAGAGGTGATGGGGTCCATGGCCTGAATAGAATTCACTGATGACAAACGACCTGCGGCCGAGTGTAGCGTCGGCGCAATTTCCTTGCGGCGGTGCAGCATGCACATCCCGTGCCGCCCAACTGCCCCTCGATGAGGCCCTGCCCGCCAGGCCCGCGCCGGTTCACCTCACCCAACGCGGGCGCCGCGCCGCGCTGGCCACAGGGATCTGCGCGGCGCTGCTGCTGGTCGCCTGCGGCCAGAAGGGGCCGCTCTACCTGTCGAAGCCCCCACAGGCCCCCGGCGCCGCATCGGCAGCCGCCAGCGCCTCGGCAGCCAGCCGCCCCTGATCAGAGCAATCGCCGAGGCCGCGCACCGCGCAGTTCGATGCTGCCGTAATACGCTTCGGTGTCGCTGCCGGTGTTGTCGCTGTCGGTCATCACCGCAATGCCGATCAGGGCCCCGGGCTCCTCGCCATAGGCCTGGCGAAAGTCGGCCACGATGTCGCGCTCGTAAGCCAGCCAGCGACCCAGCCGCTGCGCCCCCGACTCGACCACCAGCCCCCGCACCCGGTCGGTGCGCGGCGCACGGATCACGCTGCCCACGGGCGCCTTGGGCTCCCAAACGTACATCAACGTCGCGTAGGGCGGCACCTCGCCCGTCAGGGCCTGCGCCAGATCGAAGAGCATGCGGTTGCGCATCGACAGGCGAGCGTGATCGCCGTCAAAGGCCAGCACCACGCGCACGGGGGTGTCGTCGGTGTCGCTGGCCGACAGGTCCGCGCCAGGAATCAGCGCCGGCACCTTCCAGCTGAAGCTCAGCCGCCCGAGGTCCTGCGGCGGCACGCGCAGCTGCTGGCGCCACATGCTGGCCGAGCACGCGGCGCGGGCGTGGATCGCCGGGCGCCCATCGATGGACACGGGCCGGTAATCGGTGCGCGCCTTGCCTGGCAGCGGCACCGGCAGCCAGTGGTCGGCCTGCACCGAGGCCGCCGCCGAGCCCTGCGCCGAACCTTCCACCGAGGGCATCGACGCGCAGCCCGTCATCACCGCCGCGCATACTCCCCAACCCATCGACCTCAGCCGCCAACGGCGCAGCGACACCCCGAGCACATTCTTCACCACCGACTTCCTTCCGACGCGCCACCACCGGGCACACCCGCACCCAGACGCCTCACAAAAGCAAAAAGCCACCCGAAGGTGGCTTTTCGCGCGTCTGAGGGAAGCAGGCGTTCAGCCTGCCGCCGATCAGAAGTTGTGGGTGATGCCCAGGCCCAGCTTCTTGGTGCTGACGCCGGTTGCGTCCACCTTGCTGTCCACGTAGTCGGCGTACAGCTTGGAGCGCTTGGACAGCGCGTAGTTGGCGAACAGTTCGTAGGCCTTGGCCTTGGAGCTGTCACCGCGGTTGCTGGCGATTTGAGCGCCGACGGCAGCAGCGCCGAACTTGCCCATGCCGCCCACGAACAGACCCTTGCCCTTGGCTTCGGATTCCGAACGGTCGATGCCGCCGTTGACGGCGAACATCGGGGCGTCGTACTTGGCGCCCAGAGCGTAGGCGGTGCGGTTGGCAGCGGTGTGCGCGGTTTCAGCCGCGAACGCGAAGCTCAGGCCGCCGATGGCGTAGTTCACGCGGGCTTGGGTGTAAGCCTTGGTGTCGCCCAGCAGTTCAGCGGTCTTCTTCAGGGTGTAGCCCAGGCCAACGTCCAGACCAGCGATGTTGTTGCTGGTGTAGCTCACGTAGCCCTTACGACGCGACGAACCGTACCAAGTCACCGGCTCGACGCCGACGGCGTCCATGGCGTCCGACGACGAGATGTCGTTCAGGTTGATGCCAGCGAACGACTGGGTGGCCACAGACGAATCCAGACCGGCCTTGACCTTGCCCAGCGCAGCGCTGGACAGACCGACGTAGGCTTCACGACCGAAGGCGAACGTGCCGTCCTTCTGCTTGCCGTCGCCCATGCCGAAGCCGGAGGTTTGCAGGTCGAAGATCACGGCGTTGCCGCCGCCGATGTCTTCAGAGCCCTTCAGGCCGAAGCGCGACGGGGTGTGGAACGAAGAACCGTTCACGCCGAAGGCGGTCCAGTTCAGGCCGGTTTGACGCGACAGGCCCACGTCCAGCGTGCCGTACAGGGTGACCGACGATTGGGCAGCGGCCACACCAGCGAACGAGCCCAGCACAGCCAGAGCAAGCAACGACTTCTTCATGAATCAATCTCCTAGGTTGAACACGTTGTCCCGAGTGAAGCCTGCCAACGGAAAGCCGCTTGCAGCGCCGATTCAGGCCGACCTCCTCACCGGAAGCTGGTGCTATTCCACCAGACGCTTCGACCTGTTGCCAAGCTGGGTAACCACAATCCCGACGGAAGCGTTGCCTCGCAGCAACATTCGCTTGCATAGCGCATCACGCAGTGATTTGTGATGAATTTTCGTACTCACGATGAGGCAAATTTCGCAGCCGACAGGGGGTGGAAGGGCCCCAAAAGCGTTGCGTTCACGCATCGTCTGCATTGCGCGACACTTATCCCCCCGCTCCCGACACCTTCTGCCATGACGCCACGCCTCAGCCCCACCGACCACCTGATCGCCACATTGGATCAAGGCCTGCGCACCGTCTGGGGGCGGCACCACGCCCGCAGGCCGACGCCGCAGCCCGCGGCGCCCCAGACAGGAACCGGGGCAGGAGCCGCCGATGAGGCCCCGCTCAGCGAAGCCGAGCAGCGACTGTCCGGCGCGTTGATGCGGGTGAACCACGTCGGCGAGGTCTGCGCGCAGGCGCTTTACAACGCCCAGGCCCTGGGCGGCGAGGACCCTGAATTGAAGGCGCAGTGGCGGGCCGCGGCCGAAGAAGAAGTGGATCACCTCGCCTGGACCGAGCAGCGGCTGGCGGAGCTGGGCACGCGAACGTCGCTGCTCAATCCCCTGTGGTACACCGGCGCCTTCACCCTCGGCTGGCTGGCCGGACGCGCCGGGCGCGGCGCGGCACTGGCCTTCGTGATCGAGACCGAACGCCAGGTGGAGGCCCACCTGGCCTCCCACTTGGAGCGCCTGCCCACGGGCGATCACGCGTCACGCGCCATCGTCACGCAGATGAAAGCGGACGAGGCGGCCCACGCCGAAGCCGCAGAGGCCGCCGGGGGCGCGCGCCCGCCGCAGCCGCTGCGTTGGGCGATGCGCGCCGCCGCCAAGGTCATGACGGTAACGGCCCACCGGCTCTGAGCCGCCGCGGCGGCCGCCGCCACAGCAGGACCCAGGATCCAGGACCCAGGCCTCAGGCCTCAGGCCGCCGCGGCGGCCGTGTCGATCACCTCGACCTGCAGCTCGATCTGCGCCGTCTTGGCAAGCATCGCCGTGGCAGAGCAGTACTTGTCGTAAGACAGTTGCACCGCCCGCTCGACCACCGGCTTGGGCAGCTTCGCGCCGGTGACGACGAATTGCATGACGATGCGGGTGAAGACCTTGGGCTCGGTGTCGGCGCGGTCCGCGTGCAGCTTGACCTGGCAGCCCTGCACCGCGTGGCGCCCGCGCTTGAGGATGAGCACGACGTCGTAGGCCGTGCAGGCCCCCGCGCCGGCAAGCAGCGTTTCCATGGGCCGCGGCGCCAGGTTGCGGCCGCCCCCTTCGGGCGCGCCATCCATCATCAGCAGGTGACCGCTGCCGGTTTCAGCGCTGAAGGCCATGCCGGAGGCCGGCATCCAGTTGATCGTGCATTCCATGAGAAAACCTGTGTGCGTCGAGCGTTCATTGCCGCGCAAATCGCGGGGGCCGGGGGCTGGAATTCGGCTTTGAATCCCAGCTCCGCCCACCGGATTTGCGACTTTTGCCATATTCGGGCGTCCGGTAGGCCGCCCTGGAAGGCGATTGTCGTCATTCGCCACGGATTTGCAGGGGCGGGGTCAGCGAGCCTCGTTGCATCGCAGCAAGAACTGCCGCTAGAATGCGCTCACGGAGTTCCAAAGGATTCTGGCTGGAAAGTCAATAGCGACCTTCCCAGAGTGCCAGGCCGGCGGGTTCCACCAGTTGTCTCCTCCACCCTCCTCTATAGGTGGATTCAGCCCGGGGCTCAACCCCCGGGCTTTTTTTCGTCCATCGCCGGACGAACCCGCGCCCCAGCCCCTGCGGCACAGGGAGCGCGCTGACTTATCATGCCCGGCTTCGTCCCGACGACCCGAGCCGCACCATGCCGTCCGCCGCGCGCCGCCAGCGCCCCCCCAGCCCAACCGTCACCCCCGATTCGGAGGCCACTCCGACCGCCCGCAGCCGCGGCAAATCGTCGCCTGCGCGCAACAGATCGGCCAAGTTGGCGATGGCCACGCGCTACCTGCAGCGCATCCTGAACGCCAAGGTCTACGACGTCGCGCGGGAAACCGAGCTGGAACACGCGCGCAACCTGTCGTCGCGCCTGGGCAACCGGGTGCTGCTCAAGCGCGAGGACAACCAGCCGGTCTTCAGCTTCAAGCTGCGGGGTGCCTACAACAAGATGGCCCAGCTCAGCCCGGAATCCCTGGCGCGCGGGGTGATCTGCGCCTCGGCCGGCAACCACGCCCAGGGCGTGGCGCTGAGCGGGCGGCGCCTGGGCTGCCGCACGCTGATCGTGATGCCGGTGACCACGCCGCAGCTGAAGGTGGACGCGGTGCGCGCGCTGGGCGGCGAGGTGGTGCTGCACGGCGACAGCTACAGCGACGCCTACGAGCACGCAATGACGCTCACCGCGCAGGAGGGCCTGACCTTCGTGCACCCCTTCGACGATCCCGACGTGATCGCCGGCCAGGGCACCATCGCGATGGAAATCCTGCGCCAGCACCAGGGGCCGATCGACGCGGTCTTCGTCGCCATCGGCGGCGGCGGGCTGATCTCGGGCGTGGCGGCTTACCTGAAAGCGGTGCGCCCGGAGATCAAGGTGATCGGCGTGCAGACCACCGACTCGGACGCGATGATCCGCTCGGTGGCGGCCGGCAAGCGCGTCAAGCTGGGCGACGTCGGCCTCTTTGCCGATGGCACGGCCGTCAAGCAGGTGGGCGTCGAGACCTTCCGCGTCACCCGGGCCCTGGTGGATGAGTACATCCGCGTGGACACCGACGAGGTCTGTGCCGCGATGAAGGACGTGTTCCTGGACACTCGCTCGATCCTGGAACCCTCAGGGGCGCTGGGCGTGGCGGCCATCAAGCAGTACGTGGAACGTACTGGGTGCACAGAGCGAACGCTGATCGCGATCACGAGCGGCGCGAACATGAACTTCGACCGCCTGCGCTTTGTCGCCGAGCGCGCCGAGGTGGGCGAGTCGCGCGAGGCGCTGTACGCGGTGACCATCCCCGAGGAGCGGGGCTCATTCAAGCGCTTCTGCGAGCTGATCGGCCCGCGCAGCGTCACGGAGTTCAACTACCGCATCAGCGACGAGGCGCGCGCGCACCTCTTCGTCGGCCTGAGCACACGCACGCGCGGCGAGTCCGACGAGATCGCCGAGCTGTTTCGCACCCAGGGTTTCGACGCGGTCGACCTGACACACGACGATCTGGCCCGCGAGCACCTGCGCCACATGGTGGGCGGACGCTCCGAGCTGGCGAAGGACGAGCGCCTGTTCCGCTTCGTCTTCCCGGAGCGACCCGGCGCGCTGATGCGCTTCCTGTCGAGCATGCACCCGGACTGGAACATCAGCCTGTTCCACTACCGCAACCAGGGCGCCGACTACGGCCGCATCCTGGTGGGCATCCAGGTGCCTCGCGCCGACCGAGGCGAGTTCCGCCGCTTCCTCGACACCCTGGCCTACCCCTGGGTGGAGGAAACCAGCAACCCGGTCTACCGGCTGTTCCTGCGCTGACGGTCCTGAAGCTCAACGCCAGCGATTCGGTAATTGGCCTTGTGAATTCGTGACATGGCGTAAACAAGCCGCTGATCGCACAATCGGGTTTTCGCACATTGTGTCCGCACGCCAGGGGGGCCGAACGCGGTGAGCCGACGCGGCGCAGCTCCCATTGCGTACGCAAGTGGGTCTCACGCCTCCAGGCTGAGCCAGATGGCCACGTTTGCTGCTGCGCCCGATGTTCCAAGACAACCCGCCCCTGATCGCCCCCACCGGCCGCCCCTCTCTGGAGCAGGCCTTGCGACTGAAGCTGTCGCGGCGCTCCGGTGTTGCGGGCAGCCTTGGCGAGCTCGAGCCGCTGGCGGTGCGCATCGGCCTGATCCAGAACACCCTGAGGCCACGCCTGCGTCAACCGCAGTTGCTGGTCTTTGCCGGGGACCATGGCTTGGCGGTGGACGTGTCCAGCCCGCAGGCCCGCGGCACGGCCGCGGTGGTGGACGACATCCTCGAAAACCGCGTGCCGCTGCCGATCTACGCCCACCGCCAGGGGCTGACGCTGCACCTGGTCGACAGCGGCCTGGCCACACCGCTGCCCCCAAGCCCCGGCGTGCTGGCCCGCAAGATCGCCCACGGCACGCGCAATTGCCGCGTCGCTCAGGCGATGACGCTGGATCAGGTCAGCGCCGCCATCCGCGCGGGCATGGAGATCGCCGACGCACTGCCGGGTAACGCACTGGGCTGCGCCGGCATCGGCGTGGGCTCCCTCCAAGCCGCCGCACTGGTGATCTCTCGCCTGACGGGACTGGCGCTGCGCGATCTGCTCAACGCCGGCCCCAACATGGACGGCCTGGAACTCGAACAGGCCATGGTGGTCTTGCAGGCTGCGCAAACCCGCCACGGCAACGTGGAAGATCCCGTTGAAGTGCTGGCGGCCTATGGTGGATTTGAAACCGCCATGATGGTCGGCGCCATCCTGAAAGCGGCTGAAAAGCGCCACCTGCTGCTCATCGATGGCATGGCCGCCTGCGCCGCACTGATCATTGCCGCCCAGATCGCCGGCCCGGTGGCCGACTACGCGGTGTTCTGTCGCAGCACCGAACACCATGGCCTGGACGCCGTCTTGACCGGCTTCCACAGCACGGCACTGCTCGCCCTGGGCATGCAGAGCATCGACGGAACCGGCGTGACGCTGAGTTGGCCGCTGGTGGACGCCGCAGCGTCACTTCTCAGCGATGTGGTGGGCTCAGCGGCCGAGTCCGGATCGGCCGCCTCGTCCCCCAATGACGGCACGCCCTCGGTCGAGCTGCCGGTGCTGCGCGAGTACGTGAACGTTCCGAACCGCTGAGCGCCACCGAAGCGGGCGCGCGCCCGCTTCAGCGTCAGTCTCGCGCCGTGCCCCCGGCATGCTCGCGCGGGGGCTCGACGGCCACGGCCACCCCGTCGGGCGCCGCCACCGGTGCGCCCACAGCGCCATTGCTCATCCGGCGACCAGGAGGCAGCGGGGCGACGACGCCCGCCTGAGGCGGCAACACCGCTTCCGACGGCACACCGACACCCACGGCCTTGCCCACCGAGGCGGCATCGCCCGCGCTGGCCAAGGTGCCCGTGGCGGCCGGCGGCAGCAGCGACAACTCCAACGCCACCGAAGCGGGCGCGCCCTTCGGGCCGATTTCGACGCGCGATTGTGTGACGCTTTGCAAGATCCACTCCGCATCGACCCGCCCACCGACGGCCACCGCGCGGGGCGGCTGACCGTCAACGCTGAGCAGCGCCCAGCCGGCCGACGAGCCCCCGGACGGGGCCGCGACGCCCAGCACCTTGAACCGCCCCGCCGCCTCCGGCGCTGCAGCGCCGGCCTGCGAAGCCGCGCGGGTGGCGGCAAACAGCCGCAGCACGTCCCCCTGAACGGCCTGCCCCATCGCCACCGTTTCGGCGTGCGCAGGCACCGGCGCCGAGCGCCCGCTCAAGCGCAGGCCCCAGAAGACCAAGCTCGCCGCGAGGGCGGCCCAAACGATCCAAGCGGTCCAACGTGCTGCCATGATCGCCGCATTATCATCGACCGCTTCCAGTCTGCGGCAGCGCAGCACGTCCCGTTTCATTCCTGCCGGACCCCGTCGATGAAGAGCTCGTCTCCCGCCTTTTCTGCCCGTGCCTCCGCCCGCGCTTGCACCCGTGGCCTGGCCCGCGGCTTCACGCTGATCGAGCTGATGGTGGTGCTGGTCATCATCGGCGTGCTGGCGGCGCTCGTGGTGCCCAATGTGCTTGACCGGGCCGATGACGCGCGCCTGACCGCCGCGCGCACCGACGTCAACAACCTGATGCAGGCGCTCAAGCTCTACAAGCTGGACAACCAGCGCTACCCCACGGGCGAGCAGGGGCTGCAGGCGCTGGTGGCCAAGCCCAGCACCGGCGCGGTGCCGCCGAACTGGAAGCCGTACCTCGAAAAGCTGCCCAACGATCCCTGGGGCCGCGCCTACCAATACGCCAACCCGGGCGTGAAGGGCGAGATCGACGTGTTCAGCTACGGCGCCGACGGCCAGCCCGGCGGCGAGGGCAAGGACGCCGACATCGGCTCCTGGCAGTGATCGGTCGGACGCGGGGTCGATGACGCGGCGCCACCGCGCCCGGGGCACCCAGGGCGGCTTCACGCTGCTGGAGCTGCTGATCGTGGTGGCCATCATCGCGTTGGCGAGCTCGGTGGTCGCCCTGGCCCTGCCCGACCCCAGCGCCACCCGGCTGGAGCGCGAGGCGCAGCGGCTGGCCACGCTGCTCGAAGGCGGGCGCGCCCAGGCCCGGGCCCTGGGCCTGCCGGTGCACTGGACGCTCGGCGCCGCAGCGCAGCGCCCGGGCGCCGATGTGCCCGACCCCCAGACTGCGCCCGACGACTTCCACTTCGACGGCCTGCCCGCCGGCAACGACTTGCCCACGCGCTGGCTCGACGCCGGCTCGGCCAGCGACCCGGCGAGCCTGCTGCAGGTCGAACTGCTGCCCCCGCGCCGGTCGGTGCAGCTGGGGCCGGAACCGGTGATCCCGGCCCAGCGCATCGTGCTGCGCCTGGGCGACCGCCGCGCCACCCTCGCCACCGATGGGCTTGGCCCCTTCTCCATTCAGAACGACGGCGATGCGCCCCCTGCCCCTCGCTGACCGACCGGCCCGGCCCCGCAACGGCGGCACGGCGGTTCACGGCCTGACGCTGATCGAAGTGCTGGTGGCGCTGGCGATCGTCGCGGTCACGCTCGCGGCGGGGCTCAAGGCGGCCGCCGCTCTGTCGGCCAACACCCAGCGCCTGGGCGACACGCTGGCGGCGCAGTGGTGCGCCGACAACCTGCTGACCAGCCTGCGCCTGCAGCGCCAGTTCCCGCCGGTGGGCGACTCGGACCAGCGCTGCGAGCAGGCCGGCCAGACCTACGCGATGACGCTGACCGTGCGCCCTACGCCGAACCCGAACTTCCGCCGCGTCGACGTGCGCGTGGCCGACGCCGCCAGCCAGCCGCTGCTGCAGCTGTCCACCGTGCTGCCACGCAACTGAACGATGCCCCGCCCGTCCTTCACGCCCCCCCTGCGCCCCCGCCCCGCGGGCTTCACCCTGATCGAGGTGATGGTGGCGCTGTTCGTGCTCGCACTGATGTCGGGCATGGCCTGGCAGGGCGTGGACATGGTGATGCGCAGCCGCGAAGTCAACCAGCAGCGCATGGAGCGGTTGCTGCGTGTGCAGTCGGTGCTGACGCAATGGGAGGCCGACCTGCGCCAGCTGGTGGACACGCAGGTCGTGCCGTCGCTGGCCTTCGACGGCGCCAACCTGCGCCTCACCCGGCTGCAGGGCGGCGAGGTCCAGTTCGTGACCTGGACGCTGCGCGGGCGTTCCCTGGTGCGGTGGACCGCAACACCTACCCACGCAGTCGACTCGTTGCAGGAGGCGTACATGACCTCCCACCAGCTGCTGGGGACCGAGCCCGGCAGCCTGACGGCCCTGGAGGGCGTCAGCAGCCTGCAGGTCTATTTTTTTGACGGCAGCAGCAACGCCTGGCGCAACGCCCAGTCCAGCGGTGACGCCCAGACGAGCGAGACCGCCCCCCTGCCGCCACCGGCCGCTTCCGCGCCGCCGCCCGCAGCCAGCGGGACCGCAACCGCCGCGCCCCCCGCACCCGCCGCGGGGCGAACGGCCAACGGCCGTGACGCGCTGCCCGATGGCGTACGCCTGGTGATCGGCCTGGCCGATCGAGACGGCGGCGCCGGCGCGGGCCAGATCACCCGCGAACTGCGCCTGGTGCACCCATGAGACCGCGCCGCCCGCACGCCATCCACGGGCCCCGCCCCGCGCAGCACGGCGCGGCGCTGCTGACCGCCATGATCATCGTCGCGCTGATCGCCACCGTTTCGGCCGGCATGGTCTGGCAGCAGTGGCGCGCGGTGCAGGTCGAGGCCGCCGAGCGCGCCCAGGTGCAGTCGCAGTGGATCTTGCAGGGCGCGCTGGACTGGGCCCGCCTGATCCTGCGCGAGGACGCCCGCTCCAGCAAGGAGGACCACCTCGGTGAGCCCTGGGCGGTGCCGCTGGCCGAGGCGCGGTTGTCCACCTTCCTGGCCGCCGACCGCGCCAACAACAGCAGCGACCAGGAAGGGCTGGACGCCTTCCTCTCCGGCACCATCCAGGACGCTCAGGCGCGCTACAACCTACGCAACCTCGTCGCACAGGGTCGCGTGCAGTCGCTGGAGCTCACCTCGCTGCAGCGCCTGTGCGAAACCCTGGGCCTGCCGGGGCAGGTGGCGCAAACCATCGCCGACGGCCTGCGGCGCTCGACCCTGGGCAGCAGCGCCGACGTCCAGAGCGATGCCGCCACCGGCACTGCGTCGGTCGGCAATACCGCCACCCTCTCCTCGACCTCGTCGTCGTCCACCAGCGGCCAAGGCGCCATGCCGCTGGCGCCGCAGAGCGTGGCCCAACTCACCTGGCTGGGGCTGGACGCAGCGACGATCCAGCGCCTGGCGCCGCACGTCGTGATGCTGCCGCAGCCCACGCCGGTGAACCTGAACACCGCCGGGCGCGAGGTGATCGCCGCGGTGCTGACCACGGTGGACCTCTCCGCCGCACAGCGCCTGGTGCAGTCGCGCCAGCGCAGCCCCCTGAAGAAGCTGGAGGACGTGCGCGCGGTGCTGGGCGAGAACGTGGCCGGCCTGGACGCGCAGCGCGTGGACGTCAAGAGCAGCTACTTCGAAGTTCAGGGCACCATGCGCCTGGAACAGTTGACGGTGGCGCAGCGCTCGCTGCTCGAACGTCGAAACCGCGAGGTGCGCGTGCTCCGCACCGAACGGGTCCGCCTGTCCAGCGACGGCGGGCCAGCGGGCGGCCCGAACGTGAACTCGCTCTCACAATGATGTGTAAGTCTTTGATTCAACACGATTTGGGAGCCACCAGACTTACAATCTCCGGCACCCCGACGCCACGCCCATGAGCCTGCTGATCCTCCAGTTGCCCGCCCGAGAACGCCTGCCGGCACAGGACGCAGCCGTTGCGCCCCCGTGCGTCCCGGGCTCGGGCGACTACCACTGGGTGCAGAGCAACGATGGCCGCAGCCTCACCGCCGAGGGCTACTGCGCCGTGGCGTTGCTGCCGCGCACCGCGACCGTGGTGGCGGTGATGGCCGTCAGCGATGTGGCCTTCCACCGCGTCGACTGCCCCAAGGCCCCCGCGGCGCGCCTGCGTGCGGCCCTCGGCGGTCTGCTCGAAGAGCAGCTGCTCGACGAGCCGGAGAGTCAGCACCTTGCGCTGGCCCCCGGTGCGAAGGGAGGCGACTCCGCCTGGGTCGCCGCCACCCACCGCGGCTGGCTGGCCGCCGAGCTGGAGGCGCTGGAGCGCCAGGGCCTGGTGGTCGACCGCGTCACCCCGCCGTTCTGGCCCGACGACACGGCCGCGCCGCAGCTGCACCTGCAGTTGCCGCCGCGCGCCACGCTGGGGGAGACGACCACCAGCGCCGAATCGTCGCTGTTCGACGAAGAGAATGGCCTGGTCACCTTCAGCCACGCCGAAGGCTGCGCCACCTGGCCGATGCGCGGCACCGCCGCGCGCGCGCTGTTGCCCTCGCCACTGCCGCCCGACACCCGCTGCAGCGCCAGCGCGGCGCTGGCCGGTGCGGCCGAACACTGGCTGGGCCAGCCGGTGCGGGTGCAGACGCACGTCGAGCGCCTGCTGATCGCTGCTCAGGGTGGCTGGAACCTGCGCCAGTTCGAGCTGGCCCCCCGCCACCGCGGCGTGGCGGTGCTGCGCGACCTCTGGCGCCACCTCCGCTCGCCGGAGTGGCGACCGGTGCGCTGGGGTCTGGTGGGGCTGCTGGCGGCACAGGTCGTGGGGTTGAACGCCTGGGCCTGGCTGCAACAGCACGACTTGAAGACCCAGCGCGAGGCGATGCAGCAGATCCTGCGCAGCACCCACCCGCAGGTGCGCGCGGTGCTGGACGCGCCGGTGCAGATGCGCCGCGAAAACGAAACGCTGCGCGCCGCCGCGGGCCGGGCCGGTGACGGCGACCTGGAGCCGCTCATGGCCGCAGCGGCCAGCGTCTGGCCTGAAAACCTGCCGGTTCAAAGCCTGCGCTATGAGGGCCAGCAACTCACGCTCGGCGCCGCCGGACTGACGGCCACGCAGGCCGAGCCGATGCGCCAGCGCCTGGCCCCCGCCGGCTGGGCGCTGGACGCCAGCGACGGACGCATCACGCTGCGCCGCGCCCCTCCTGGAGGTTCGAAATGAGTGCCGTGTTCTCGCGCCTGAAGCAAGACGCCGCCCGCTCCGCCTGGCGTCGGCAGGTGGACCAGCGCTGGCAGGCCATGGCCCCGCGCGAGCGCCGCGGCCTGCTGCTGGCCGGCCTGGCGCTGGGCGGCCTGCTGTTGTGGATGATCGCGGTGCGCCCGGCCTGGAACGTGCTGCGCAGCGCGCCCGCCCAACGCGCCGCGCTGGAGGGCCAGCTCGCCCAGATGCGCGCCCTGGCCGCCGAGGCGCGCGAGCTGCGCGCGCTGCCGCCGGTGGCCCCCGAACAGGCCCAGGCGGCGCTGACGGCCGCCACGACCCGCCTGGGCGCAGCGGCCAAGTTGACGGTCAGTGCCGATCGCGTCACCGTCACGCTCACCGGCGTGGACGCGGTGGCCTTCACCGAGTGGCTGGGGGAGGTGCGCAGCGCAGCGCGCGCGCGCGTCGTCGACGCCCAACTCAACCGCAGTGCGCAGGCCTACAGTGGCAGCGTGGTGCTGAGCCTGCCGCGGCCGCTGTGACGGCCGCCTGCGCCCGACGCCCCTCGATTTCCTGACGTCTACACGCCCCCTGAACGCCACCATGTCCCGCCTGCTGCGCCTGCGCTCCCTGTCCCGCCCGGCCTCCGCCGCGCCCGCGCGCGGCCGTGCTGCGGCCGGCGGCTCGCACAGCTTCAGCGCCCGGCAGGGTCGCACGCGGCGCTGGGCGATCACCGGGGCACTGGTCGGCGCACTGGGCGCGCTGATCGTCGCCGCGCCAGCGCGCTGGCTCGCCGCGGCGTTGCAATCGGCCACCGAGGGCCATTTGCAGCTCGCGGACGCGCAGGGCAGCGTCTGGAACGGCGACGCGGTGCTGGTGCTCACCGCCGGCAGCGGCGCGCGCGAGGCCCGCGCACTGCCGGGGCGCGTGGCCTGGACGCTGGCGCCCGCCGGCTGGGGCCTGGGCCTGCGCCTGGGCCTGCGGCACGACTGCTGCCTCAATGGCGAGTGGGTGGCGCGGCTCAAACCCGGTTTCGGCAGCCTGACCGCGGCCATCGAGCCCGGCGAAGCGGCCACGGGCACCGCCGCCCCGCCGGCGCCACGCGACTGGCTGGGCGCCTGGCCGGCCGCGCTGCTGGTCGGTCTGGGCACGCCCTGGAACACGCTGCAGCCCGGCGGCGCGCTGCGCGTCGTGCCGCAGGGCCTGTCGCTCGAATGGGCGCGCGGGCGCTTTGCGATGCACGGGCGCCTCGACGTCGAGCTGCGCGACTTCTCCTCGCGCCTGGCCACGCTGCCCCGCCTGGGCAGCTACCGCCTGAGCGTGATCGGCGATGCGCAGCCCGGCAGCGCGCAGGTCGAGCTGACCACGCTCGACGGCGCGCTGCAGCTCAGCGGCAGCGGCAGCTGGAGCGCCTCGGGCCTGCGCTTGCGGGGCGAGGCCACCGCCGCCGAGGCCGACCTGGCCGCGCTGAACAACCTGCTCAACATCATCGGACGGCGCGAGGGTGCGCGGTCCCTGCTTTCGATCGGATGACCATGACGCTGCGCAACCGCTTCCCGGCCCGCACCACGGCCTGCGGCCCGGCTTCGCACCCCCTGGCGGCGCACCCGCCGGCCCTGCGCGCGCTGGCGGGCCTGCTCGCCACCAGCCTGGCGCTGCCGCTGCCTGCGCTGGCCCAAGCCCCGGCACAAACACCGACACCGCCTCAGCCGCACAAGACGACCGGCAGCGCCAAGGCGCGCAACGAGTCGGTGACGCTGAACTTCGTCAACGCCGAGGTGGAGGCCGTCTCGCGCGCGATGTCGGCCATCGTCGGGCGCCCGATCGTGGTGGATCCGCGCGTCAAGGGCACCATGACGCTGTACAGCGAGCAGCCGCTGACCACGCGCGAGGCCTTCCTGAACTACCTGTCCGGCCTGCGCGGTCTGGGCTTCGCGGTGGTGGAGGTGGCCGGGCTGCTCAAGGTGCTGCCCGAGGCGGAGGCCAAGCTGCAGACCGGCAGCGTCTCGGTGGGCGAGGTGGTGCGCAAGGGCGACCAGATCGTCACGCAGATCTTCCGCGTGCAGCACGAGAACGTGAACAACCTGGTCACGGTGCTGCGCCCGCTGATCACGCCCAACAACACGATCAACGCCAACCCGGGCAACAACACCCTGGTGGTCACCGACTACGCCGACAACCTGCAGCGCATCGGCAAGATCATCGCGGCGCTGGACGTGCCGGCGGCCACCGACATCGAGGTGATCCCGCTCAAGCACGCGGTGGCCTCGGACATGGCGCAGATGGTGCAGCGCTTCGCCGACGGCAGCGCCGGTGGGGTGCCGGGCGCCGCGGCCACGGGCGGGGCGGTGTCGGTGGTGGCCGATGCGCGCACCAATGCCCTGCTGGTGCGCGCGCCCAACGCGACGCGGCTCGCCCAGGTCAAGGCGGCGATCGACAAGCTCGACCGCCCGGCGGCCGGCAGTTCGCCCTCGGGCAACATCTACGTCGTCTACCTGAAGAACGCCGATGCCGCACGGCTGGCCCAGGTGCTGCGCGCAGCCTACAGCGCCGCAGGCATGGGCAGCAACGCCAACACGGCACTGGGCAGCACGGGCGCCTCCACCACGGCCGCGCCCGCGGCCACCGCGGCCGGCGCCACCGGCAGCAGCAGCGGCCTGTCGGCGCAGGCCACGTCCCCGGTGTCGACCGCGGCCGGCCCGTCCACCGGCGGCTTCATCCAGGCCGACCCCGCCACCAACTCGCTCATCATCAGCGCGCCCGAACCGGTGTACCGCCAGCTGCGTGCAGTGATCGACCAGCTCGACAGCCGCCGGGCCCAGGTGTACGTCGAGTCGATGATCGTCAAGATGGACGCCCAGCAGGCGGCCGAATTCGGCTTCCAGTGGCAGGGCCTGCTCGGGCGCAACGGCGACGCCTATGGACTGGTGGCCGGCACCAACTACGGCAGCACCGGCAACATCCTCAACGTCTCGACCACCACCACGGCCACGCTGGCGAGCACCACCGCCTCCAGCATCCTGGGCAATGGCCTGAACGTGGGCCTGCTCAAGGCGATCAACGGCGTCTACACGCTGGGCGCGCTGGCGCGCTTCCTTGAGACCAACACCGGCGCGAACGTGCTGTCCACGCCGAACCTGGTGGCGCTGGACAACGAAGAGGCCAAGATCGTCATCGGCCAGAACGTGCCCTTCATCACCGGCTCGTACACCAGCACAGGCAGCAGCAGCGGCTCGACCAACCCGTTCCAAACCGTCGAGCGCAAGGACGTCGGCCTGACCCTGCGCCTGAAGCCTCAGGTGGGCGAGAACGGAACGGTGCGCATGTCGGTCTACCAGGAGAACTCCTCGGTGGTCGAGTCCACCGTCTCCAACAGCGCCGGCCCGCGCACCGACAAGAGCGCCATCGAAACCACCGTGGTGGTCGACGACGGCCAGATCATGGTGCTGGGCGGCCTGCTCAAGGACGAGTACACCGACGGCGAGGACCGCGTGCCCGGCCTGGCCAGCATCCCGCTGCTGGGCAACCTCTTCCGCTCCGAAAACCGCAAGCGCATCAAGACCAACCTGCTGGTCTTCCTGCGCCCGGTGGTGATGCGCACCCAGCAAGACGCCAATGCACTGACGATGGACCGCTACGACGCGATCCGCGCACGCCAGCAGCAGGTCCAGCCGGCCCCTTCGGCGGTGCTCGGCGTCAATGGCTCGCCCATGCTGCCCGAAGCCAAGCGCCCCGCCGCACCGGCTGGAGCCGCGTCCGGCTCCTCTGCTGGCAGCGACAGCCCGCCGGCGACCGACTGGGGCACGCCGGCCCCGGCGCCCGCCACCGGCCGCTGAGGCGAGGAAGAAGGGACCGAGCCGATGCGCTATCCCCTGCCCTACGCCTGGGCCAAGGCCCAGCAGCTGCTGCTGGAAGACGACGGCGACCACCTCGTGCTCTGGGCCGCGCCCGAGACGGCCACACCCACCGCGCTGGCCGAGGTGCACCGGCTGTACCTGATCTCCGCGGTGGAGCGCGACGCGCCCGAGCGGCTTGCCCAGCGCATCGCCCAGGCCTACGCGGGCGGTGAGTCGAGCGCCGCCGCGGTGGTCGGCGAGGTGGAGAGCGCCGTCGACTTGAGCCGCATGATGCAGGACCTGCCCGCGGTGGAGGACCTGCTCGAAGCCGCCAACGACGCGCCCATCATCCGCATGCTCAACGCCCTGCTGACGCAGGCGGCCAAGGACGGCGCGAGCGACATCCACATCGAACCCTACGAGCGCAGCAGCTCGGTGCGCTTTCGCGTCGACGGCACGCTGCGCGAGGTGGTGCAGCCCAACAAGGCGCTGCACGCCGCGCTGATCTCGCGCCTGAAGATCATGGCCGAGCTGGACATCGCCGAAAAGCGCCTGCCGCAGGACGGCCGCATCAGCCTGCGCATCGGCGGGCGGGCCATCGACGTGCGCGTCTCGACGCTGCCCGGCGTGCACGGCGAGCGCGCGGTGCTGCGCCTGCTCGACAAGGGCGAGGCCAAGTTTTCGCTCGAAGGGCTGGGCATGGCCGGCGAGACGCTCAGCCGCTTCAACCGCCTGCTGCAGCAGCCCCACGGGATCGTGCTGGTCACGGGCCCGACCGGCTCGGGCAAGACCACCACGCTCTACGCCGGCCTGGGCCGCATCGACACCAGCACCACCAACGTGCTGACGGTCGAGGACCCGGTCGAGTACGAGCTGGCCGGCATCGGCCAGACGCAGGTCAACGCCCGCATCGACCTCACCTTCGCCAAGGCCCTGCGCGCCATCCTGCGCCAGGACCCGGACGTGATCATGATCGGCGAAATCCGCGACCACGAGACCGCGCAGATCGCGGTGCAGGCCTCGCTGACCGGTCACCTGGTGCTGGCCACGCTGCACACCAACGACGCGCCGAGCGCGGTCACCCGCCTGACCGACATGGGCATCGAGCCCTTCCTGCTCAGCTCCAGCCTGCTGGGCGTGCTGGCCCAGCGCCTGGTGCGCTGCCTCTGCCCGAAGTGCAAGCGCCAGGACGAGACCGGCCGTTGGCGGGCTGTCGGTTGTGACCACTGCGGCCACAGCGGCTACAAGGGCCGCCGCGGCATCTACGAGCTGCTGGTGGCCGACGAGGCCCTGCGCGCGCTGGTGCACGAGCGCGCCCCCGAGGCCGAGCTGACCGCCGCCGCCCGCCGCGGCGGCATGCGCTCGATGCGCGAGGACGGCGAGCGCCTGGTGGCCGACGGCACGACGTCGATCGAGGAACTCCTTCGCGTGACCCGCGAGTAAGGCCGCATGCCCGCCTACCGTTTCGAAGCGCTCGACGCCGCCGGCAAGACCCAGACCGGCCTGCTCGACGGCGACAACGCCAAGGCGGTGCGCGCCCAGCTGCGCGCACGCTCGCTGGTGCCGCTGGACGTGCAGCCCGTGGCCGGCGACGCCACCGGCGGTGCCCCCGCGGCCCTCAAGCGCGGCAAGCGCGCCTACTCGTCCACCACGCTGGCGATCTGGACGCGCCAGCTCGCCGGGCTGGTCAGCGCCGGCCTGCCGCTGGAACGCGCGCTGACCGCGCTGGCCGACGAGGCCGAGGACCCGCGCCAGCGCGAGCTGCTCGCCCACCTGCGCGCCGAGGTCAACGCCGGCTCGCCCTTCGCCCGTGCCCTGGGGGCCGCGCCGCGCGAGTTCGACGACGTCTACCGCGCCGTGGTCGCCGCCGGCGAGCAGAGCGGCCAGCTCGGCCGCGTGCTGGAAAAGCTCGCCGACGACCTCGAAGAGCGCCAGGCCCTGAAGGCCAAGCTGATCGGCGCGGCGCTCTACCCGGCCATCGTCTCCTGCGTGGCGCTGGTCATCGTGATCTTCCTGGTCACCTACGTCGTGCCGCAGGTGGCGCAGGTCTTCACCGGCAGCAAGCGTGCCCTGCCCTTCCTGACCACCGCGATGCTGGCGATCAGCGACTTCCTGCGCCACTGGGGCTGGCTGCTTGCGCTGCTGGTCGGCGCCGGCGTGGCCATGCTGTCGGTGGCGCGGCGCAACGCCGCCACCCGCGAGCGGCTCGATGCGCTCTTCCTCACCTTCCCGCTGGTGGGCAAGCTGGCACGCGGCTACAACGCGGCGCGCTTCGCCGGCACGCTGGCGATGCTCGCCGGCTCCGGCGTGCCCATCCTCAAGGCCCTGCAGGCTGCGGCTGAGACGCTGTCGAACGCCGCGATGCGCGCCGACGCGGTGGACGCTCTGGTGCAGGTGCGAGAAGGCGCGCCGCTGGCCTCGGCGCTGGCCGCCAAGAAGCGCTTCCCCGGCCTGCTGTCGATGTTCGCCCGCCTGGGCGAGCAGACCGGCGAGCTGCCGCTCATGCTGCAACGCGCCGCCACCCAGCTCGGCGCCGAGGTGCAGCGCCGCGCGATGCAGGTCGCCACCATCCTGGAGCCCCTGCTGATCGTGGTGATGGGCGCGATGGTGATGCTGATCGTGCTCGCGGTGCTGCTGCCGATCATCCAGCTCAACACCTGGGTGAAGTAAGCGGCGCGGCCTCCAGCCGGCACACCTGCCGCTTGCCGGCCTGCTTGCCCTGGTACATCGCGTTGTCGGCCAGGCGCAGGAGCTCTTCGGAAAGGCTGGCGTCGGTGGGCGACAGGGCGTAGCCGATCGTGGCGCCGACGCGGCAGCTGTCCCCGGCGACCTGAAACGGCGCGTCAAAGGCGGCCAACAGCTTCTGGCCAATGCGCTGGGCGCGCTCGCCGTCGGCCAGCCCGTCGACCACCACGACGAATTCGTCGCCGCCGACGCGGGCGACGAGGTCGCTCTCGCGCACGCAGCCGCGCAGGCGCACCGCGACGCCGACCAGCAGCTCGTCGCCCGCATCGTGGCCGAGGCGGTCGTTGACGGGCTTGAAGCCGTCGAGGTCGAGCAGGAAGACCGCCGCCAGCTGCTGCTCGCTGCAGCGCGCCAGCCGCTTGGCCAGCGCGGCCTGCAGGCCACGGCGGTTGAGCGCGCCGGTCAGCGGGTCGGTGGCGGCCAGCAGCTGCAGCCGGTCCTGCTCGCGCTGGGCCTGTTCGGCCGCGTGGCGGATGCCCTCCATGCGCACGCCGAGTACGGCCATCCACATCGCCATCTCCGCCATCGAGGCCATCTGCAGCGAGTGCTGGGTCCAGACGTTGACCGGCGCGTGGCCGCGCAGAAAGGCGGCCATCACCGCCACGCCGAGGGCGTACAGGCCCCAGCCGAGGAAGATGAACAGCGCCGCTCGGTCGCCCCGGCGGGCCCGCACCCAGGCCAGCGGCAGGCCCAGCAGCATCGGAATCGGGCCCAGCAGCGTGGCCGCGGCCTGGGCCACGCGGTAGCTGACCAGATCCAGCATGAACAGCAGCGACACCCCCAGCGCCACGAGCGCGCCGACGCGCAACACCCGCGACGTGCGCGGGTAGTCCTGCGGGGCCTGCAGCACCCGGTCGATGAACAGCATGCCCCCGACCAGCGCCAGCAGCACCGACACCGGCGAGGCCTTGTCGGTCAGCCAGACCGACTCCGGCCAGAGGTGCTGCGTGGCGAGGCCGAAGTGGTTGAAGAAGAACACCACGATGCCCGCGACGTTGAGCGCGTAGAAGCCGAAGGCCACTTCCCCCATCAGCAGCCACTGCAGCAGGCTGTAGAGCAGCAGACACAGGCCCACACCGGCGAGCAGGCCCTGTGCCGCCTGCTGGCCCGCCTCGCGGGCGTGGTACACCTCCTCGCGGGCCAGCTCGATCGGCACGATCAGCGTGCTGGCCGACTCGACACGCACCAGCAGGTCCAAGGTCTGCCCCGCGGGCAGTGACAGACGCGCGGCGTGCGTGCGCGTGGCCAGCGGTCGACGCCCCATCGGCAGGTGATCGCCCAGCAGGGCCTGATCGAGGACGCGGCCGTCGGCAAGGACGTAGACCTCGATGCGATCGAGCGCCGGGTAGTCGACGTCAAAGATCCAGTGATCCCCCCCGCCCGCCGGCACGCGCAGGGGCACGTGCAACCACACCGCATCGCGGTGCACACCCAGATTCGCCGTGGGCCCGCTGGGGCGGACAAAGTCGGGCAGGTGGGTCAGGGCCTCATGGGCCTCGACCCGCCCCGCGGGCTCGAACCAGACGGTGACGTTCGACCACAGCCCATAGGCGGCCTGGCTGCCCAGCAGCAGCAGGGGCGTGCGCTCGGCGGTCGGGACCTTCGCCCCGCCAGCGACCGGCCAGATCAGCAGCAGCGGCAGCAGCCACAGCAAAAGGAGCCGGCGAAGAAGGGCGTGAAGGCCAGACATGCGGATCGTGGGTGAAGGCGGGACGCGGCCCGATGAGGCCGTTGCCCCGTCCTATCGGCCTGCGCACCCGGCGCTGAAGCCATGCCGAAGACGAAATTCGCATCCCCGCGGTGTTGTGGGCCCGAGCAAGCCGACGAGGTCGGCACGCTTCCTGCTGAGTTCGTGTGGAATCCCCGCGGCGGGCCGCCCGATGGGGTGCACGCCCACGCAAACCCGGGGCACCCCGCTTCCACCGGCCGACGCACTTTGGCACGCTCGTCCCCAGCCGCTGTCGATTCGGCGCGGCATCTCAGGAGGTCCGCATGAGTCACCCGTCCACCGACCTGATGTGCATGAGCCCGGCGATCCCCATCGCCCAGGTGCGCCAGGTGTACCGCGTCGATGACGTCGAGAAGCGCCTGACCAAGCTGCCCCACAAGGAGCACGAGACCCTGCGCGCCACCTACGAGCGCATGTTGGAAATGGGCCCCGAGCGCTTCCAGGTCAAGCCCTCCGGCCTGCCGGTGATGGACCACCTCTACGACACGCTGCCGAACTTCCACCCCGTGCTCGACGACGTCAAGCGCCAGCTCGCGCTGTGCGAGGACAGCCGCGACGCGCTGGAGATCACGCCGATCCTGCTGCTGGGCCCACCTGGCGTGGGCAAGACCCACTTCGCGCGCGAGATGGCCCAGCTGCTGGGTACCGGCATGGGCTTTGTCTCGATGAGCTCGCTCACCGCGGGCTGGGTGCTCTCGGGCGCCAGCTCGCAGTGGAAGGGCGCGCGCCCGGGCAAGGTCTTCGAAACGCTGGTGGACGGCCAGTACGCCAACCCGGTGATCGTCGTCGACGAGATCGACAAGGCCGGCGGCGAGCACGCCTACGACCCGTTGGGCGCGCTCTACAGCCTGCTGGAGCACGACACCGCGCGGCACTTCATCGACGAGTTCGCCGAGGTGCCGATCGACGCCAGCCAGGTGATCTGGGTGGCCACCGCCAACGACGAGCGCGCCATCCCCGAGCCCATCCTGAACCGGATGAACGTCTACGAGGTGTCGATGCCCGACCGCGACGCGGCCCGGCGCATCGCGCTGCGCCTGTACCAGGGCATCCGCGCCGCGCACGACTGGGGCCGGCGCTTCGAGGAGGCGCCGGGCGACGACGTGCTCGAACGACTGACCGAGGTGGCCCCACGCGAGATGCGCCGCGCCTGGATGACCGCCTTCGGCAACGCCAAGCTCGCGCGCCGCACGCGCATCGAGGTGGGCGATCTGCCCGAGGCTGGCGCGGGCAAGCGCACGCCGATGGGCTTCGTGCACTGACCCAGGACAAGCGACCCGCCGAGCTGCACGGTCAGGGTGCGCCGAGCGCCGCCCCCCCGCCAGGCCGGTAGGCCCGCAGCCCGGCCAGATCCAGCACGCGCACGCCGCCATACTCGACGCGGATCAGCGCACCGGCCTGCAAGGCCTGCAGCGCCACATTGACCCGCTGGCGCGACAGGCCGATCAGATAGGCCAGCTCCTGCTGCGTGATGCGCAGCACCTCGCCCACGCCCGGGTAGAGCACCGGGTGGAACAGCGCCGCCAGGCCGCGGGCCACGCGGGTGTCGGGGTCGTTCAGCCGGTCGATCTCGCGCGCGCCGATGAACTGGCTCAGCCGCTCGTTGAGCTGCAGCATGACGTAGCGGTTGAAGGGGATGCTGCGCGCCAGCAGCCAGTCGAAGCTGGCCGACGGCAGCCCGGCGACGATGCTGCGCCGCAGCGGCTCGATGTTGTAGCGGTAGGCCTCGTGCTTGAGCAGCGTGCCCTCGCCGAACCAGGCCCCGGGCGGCACGCCGGTGTAGGTGATCGCCGCGCCCCCGGCGCTGTCGTTGCTCATCTTGAGCAGGCCATCGATCACGCCGAACCAGTAGTTCGCCGGCCGGCCGATCTTGCAGACGAACTCGCCCACGTCCGCGTCGGCCACCTGCAGGTGCTCGATGACGTGGCGGCGCTCCTCCGCGCCGAGCAGCTGCAGCCAGGGCACCATGTCCAGCTCGGCCTGGGTGGCGGCGCGGGCGCGTCGGCGCAGAGGCGAATCGCCGCCACGGCGGGCGGCATCGGAGGCGGGGTGGGCAGGCGGCGGCGACATGGGCGAAGGGCGCGGCGGGCAAGCCGAACGCGCGAAGAAACAACCAGCGCAACTGTCCACCGACTGACGACGCACTGACAAAGGGGACGCCTCCAACCCGGGGAAAGTCCTGCCCGGGGTGACCCTAGGATTGTCGTCAGGCCGACAACTTGGCGTCAAACATCTGCGTAGGATCCGCCTTCATCGTGAGGGTGGCCCCGCAACCGGCGGCTCCGAACCACCCCATTGCCCGGAGGAGACCCGCGGTGCAGAACATGACCTTTCCCCGCCTGCTGCTGGACCATGCCCGGCGGCGCCCACAGGCGGCGGCCCTGCGTGAAAAGGAATACGGCATCTGGCAGAGCCTGAACTGGCACGACCTGCTGGAGATGGTGCGCGGCCTCGCCGGCGGCATGGCCGCAGCCGGTGTGCAGGCCGGCCAGCACGTGGTGGTGGTGGGCGACAACCGCCCGCGCCTGAGCGCCTCGATGCTGGCCGCGCAGTGCCTGGGCGCCGTCCCCGTGCCGCTGTACCAGGATGCGGTGGCCGCGGAGTTCGTCTTCCCGCTCAACATGGCTGAGGTGGCCTTCGCGGTGGTCGAGGACCAGGAGCAGGTCGACAAGCTGCTGGAGGTGCGCGAGCAGTGCCCGCAGCTGAGCCACATCTGGTTCGACGACCCGCGTGGCCTGCGCAAGTACGACGAGCCGGGGCTGGCCGGGCTGGACACGCTGATCGAGCAGGGCCGCGCCTGGGCACAGCAGCACCCGCAGTTCCTGGAACAGGCCATCGAGCGCACCGCGCCGGCGGACGTGGCGGCGATGTTCTTCACCTCCGGCACCACCGGCAACCCGAAGGGCGTGGTGCACACGCACCGCTCGCTGATCGACCGGGCCGCCGCGGGCGCGAAGTTCGACCGCCTCACCGAGCGCGACGAGGTGCTGGCCTACCTGCCGCCGGCCTGGATCGGCCAGAACATCTTCAGCTACGCGCAGTGGCTGGCCAGCGGCTACGTGGTGAACTGCCCCGAGTCGGGCGCGACGGTGACGATCGACCTCAAGGAGATCGGCCCGACCTACTACTTCGCGCCGCCGCGGGTCTTCGAGGGCCTGCTGACCTCGGTGATGATCCGCATGGAGGACGCTGGCGCGATCAAGAAGGCGATGTTCCACACCTTCATGGACGTGGCCAAACGGGTGGGCCCGGCGCGCATGGATGGCAAGTCCATCGGCCTGCTCGACTCGATCAAGTACGCACTCGGCGACCTCTTCGTCTACGGCCCGCTGCGCAACACGCTGGGCTTCAGCCGCGTGCGGGTGGCCTACACCGCCGGTGAGGCGATCGGCCCGGACCTGTTCACCTTCTACCGCTCGATCGGCATCAACCTCAAGCAGCTCTACGGCTCGACCGAGACCGCCGTGTTCGTCTGCCTGCAGCCCGACCATGAGGCGCGCGCCGACACCGTGGGGGTGCCCATCGACGGCGTGGAGATCAAGCTGGCGCCGAACGGCGAGATCCTGGTGAAGTCGCCCGGCCTGCTCAAGGCGTACTACAAGAACCCGGCGGCCACCGCCGAGGTGCTGACCGAGGACGGCTGGTACCACACCAGCGACGCCGGCTTCATCGACGCGGCGGGGCACCTGAAGATCATCGACCGCGTCAAGGACGTGGGCCGCATCCAGGGCGGCACCAACGACGGGGCGATGTTCGCGCCCAAGTACGTCGAGAACAAGCTGAAGTTCTTCCCACACATCAAGGAGGCGGTGGCCTTCGGCGACGGGCGCGAGAAGGTCTGCGCCTTCGTCAACATCGACGTCGAGGCGGTGGGCAACTGGGCCGAGCGGCGCAACCTGCCCTACGCCGGCTACACCGACCTGGCGGGCAAGCCGGCGGTGCTCGAGCTCATCCGCGAGTGCGTCGAGAAGGTCAACGCCGACCTGGCGCAGGACGCGCTGCTGGCGGGCAGCCAGATCAGCCGCTTCCTGGTGCTGCACAAGGAGCTGGACGCCGACGACGGCGAGATGACCCGCACCCGCAAGGTCAAGCGCGGCTTCATCAACGACAAGTACAAGGTGCTGGTCGACGCGATGTACGGCGGGCGCAGCGAGCAGTTCATCGAGACGGCGGTGAAGTTCGAGGACGGCCGCAGCGGCAGCGTCTCGGCCACGCTGAAGATCATCGACGCCAAGACCTTTCCGGCGGTGAAGGGAGCCGCAGCATGAGCAGCCAGGACAGCGGCAAGAAGATCGGTGACGTCGTCCTCGACGTCCAGAACATCAGCCTGCGCTTCGGCGGCGTCAAGGCGCTGACGGACATCAGCTTCAACGTCCGTGAGCACGAGATCCGCGCCATCATCGGCCCGAACGGCGCCGGCAAGAGCTCGATGCTCAACTGCATCAACGGCGTCTACACGCCGCAGGAGGGCAAGATCACCTTCCGCGGCCAGACCTTCAGCCACATGAACAGCCGGCAGGTCGCGGAGATGGGCGTGGCGCGCACCTTCCAGAACCTGGCGCTGTTCAAGGGCATGAGCGTCATCGACAACATCATGACCGGGCGCAACATGAAGATGAAGAGCAACCTCTTCCTTCAGGCCCTGCGCTGGGGCCCGGCCGAGCGCGAGGAGTGCGCGCACCGCGCCCACGTCGAACGCATCATCGACTTCCTGGAGATCCAGGCCTTTCGCAAGACGCCGGTGGGGCGCCTGCCCTACGGCCTGCAAAAGCGCGTCGACCTGGGCCGCGCGCTGGCGATGGAGCCGCAGGTGCTGCTGCTCGACGAGCCGATGGCCGGCATGAACGTCGAGGAGAAGCAGGACATGTGTCGCTTCATCCTCGACGTGAACGACGAGTTCGGCACCACGATCGTGCTGATCGAACACGACATGGGCGTGGTGATGGACATTTCCGACCGCGTCGTGGTGCTCGACTACGGCAAGAAGATCGGCGACGGCACCCCGGACGAGGTGCGCAGCAACGAGGAGGTCATCAAGGCCTACCTCGGCACCAGCCACTGAACAGGGGAAACGGACATGGGATTCTTTCTGGAGACCCTGATCGGCGGGCTGATGACCGGCATGCTGTATTCGCTGGTCGCGCTCGGCTTCGTGCTGATCTTCAAGGCCTCGGGCGTGTTCAATTTCGCCCAGGGCGCGATGGTGCTGTTCGCCGCGCTGGCGATGGCGCGCTTCTCCGAGTGGGCGCCCAAGCTGCTGGGCATCGACAGCAAGTTGGTGGCCAACCTGCTTGGCTTCGTGCTCGCGATGATCGCGATGATCGCGGTGGCCTGGCTGATCGAGCGCCTGGTGCTGGGCAAGCTGGTGAACCAAGAGGGCATCACGCTGCTGATGGCCACGCTGGGCATCACCTACTTCATGGACGGCTTCGGCCAGACGCTGTTTGGCAGCGACATCTACAAGATCGACGTCGGCCTGCCCAAGGACCCGCTGTTCCTGTTCGAGAGCGTCTTCCAGGGCGGCGTGCTGGTCAACAAGGAGGACCTGGCCGCTGCCGCCATCGCCGCGGCGCTGGTGGGCGCCCTCAGCCTGTTCTTCCAGAAGACCGCCACCGGGCGCGCGCTGCGGGCCGTGGCCGACGACCACCAGGCCGCGCAGTCCATCGGCATCCCGCTCAACCGCATCTGGGTGATCGTCTGGTCGGTGGCCGGCTTCGTCGCCCTGGTCGCCGGGATCATCTGGGGCAGCAAGCTGGGCGTGCAGTTTTCGCTGTCGCTGGTGGCGCTCAAGGCGCTGCCGGTGGTGATCCTGGGCGGGCTGACCTCGGTGCCCGGCGCCATCATCGGCGGGCTGATCATCGGCGTGGGCGAGAAGCTCAGCGAGGTCTACATCGGCTCGCTGGTGGGCGGCGGCATCGAGATCTGGTTCGCCTACGTGCTGGCTCTGGTGTTCCTGCTGGTGCGGCCCCAGGGGCTGTTCGGCGAGAAGATCATCGATCGCGTCTGAGCACAAGAAAAGAACGAGGAGAACGACATGCTCTACCGTGAGAACGGCCAGTTCAAGACCAGCTACCAGGCCGACCAGCAGATCTTCCCGATCCTGCAGGACCGCCTTGCCATCGGCGCGCTGATTGCCTTCGCAGCCCTGGTGGTGCCTTTCGTGGCGCCGGAGTACTTCTTCCGCGCCATCCTGATCCCCTTCCTGATCCTGTCGCTGGCGGCGCTGGGGCTGAACATCCTGGTCGGCTACTGCGGCCAGATCTCGCTGGGCACCGGCGCCTTCATGGCGGTGGGCGCGTATGCGGCCTACAACTTCTCGGTGCGCATCGAGGGCATGCCGCTGATCGCCTCGCTGCTGCTGGGCGGCGTGTGCTCCACCTTCGTGGGCGTGCTGTTCGGCATCCCGTCGCTGCGCATCAAGGGCCTGTATCTCGCGGTGGCGACGCTGGCGGCGCAGTTCTTCGTCGACTGGGCCTTCCTGCGCATCAAGTGGTTCACCAACGATTCGTCGTCGGGCTCGGTCAGCGTGGCCGGCCTGAAGGTGCTGGGCCTGCCCATCGAGACGCCGGTGCAGAAGTACCTGTTCTGCCTGGGCTTCCTGGTCGTCTTCGGCGTGCTGGCCAAGAACCTGGTGCGCAGCAACATCGGCCGCGAGTGGATGGCTATGCGCGACATGGACGTGGCCGCCGCGGTGATCGGCATCCGCCCGGTCTACGCCAAGCTGTCGGCCTTCGCGGTGTCGAGCTTCATCGTCGGGGTGGCCGGCGCGCTCTGGGGCTTCGTGCACCTGGGCTCCTGGGAGCCGGCGGCCTTCGGCCTGAACCGCTCCTTCGACCTGCTGTTCATGGTGATCATCGGCGGCCTGGGCTCGATCATGGGCAGCTTCTTCGGCGCGGCCTTCATCGTCGTGCTGCCGATCCTGCTGGACCACATCACCGTCGCGCTGGGCTTCGACACCGCGCTGGCCGCGCACCTGACCTTCATGGTCTTCGGCGCGCTGATCGTCTTCTTCCTGATCGTCGAGCCGCACGGCCTGGCCCGGCTGTGGGCGATCGCCAAAGAGAAGCTGCGCCTGTGGCCCTTCCCCCACTGATCCCCCGTTTTCCCCATCGCACTTCGCGCTCACACCTGGAGGCAACCATGAAGATGAAAACCCTCGCCACCGCCGCCGCCGTCTGCGCCGCCGGTCTGGCCAGCCTGGTCACCACCCCGGCCGCCTTCGCCCAGGCGAAGGAGCAGTTCTTCCCGGTGCTGGTGTACCGCACGGGCGCCTACGCCCCCAATGGGGTGCCCTGGGCCAACGGCTACGTGGACTACATCAAGTACGTCAATGCCAAGGGCGGCATGAACGGCGTGAAGATCACCTACGAGGAATGCGAGACCGGCTACGCCACCGACAAGGGCGTGGAGTGCTACGAGCGCCTCAAGGGCAAGGGCGCCACGGTGTTCCAGCCGCTGTCCACCGGCATCACCTTCGCGCTGACCGAGAAGGCCCCGAACGACAAGATCCCGCTGATCACCGCCGGCTACGGCCGCAGCGAGAGCCAGGACGGCATGGCGTTCAAGTGGAACTTCCCAATCGCCGGCACCTACTGGGTGGCCGCCGACGCGCTGATCCAGCAGATCGCCAAGAAGGAAGGCGGCCTGGACAAGCTCAAGGGCAAGAAGATCGCGCTGGTTTACCACGACAGCCCCTTCGGCAAGGAAGCCATCCCGCCCGTCCAGGAGCGCGCCAAGCTGCAGGGCTTTGACCTGCAGCTGCTGCCGGTCACCGCCCCGGGCGTGGAGCAGAAGGCCACCTGGCTGCAGATCCGCCAGAGCAGGCCGGACTACGTGATGCTCTGGGGCTGGGGCGTGATGAACTCCACCGCCATCAAGGAAGCCGTGGCCACCGGCTACCCACGCGAGAAGATGTACGGCGTGTGGTGGGCCGGGGCCGAGCCAGACGTGAAGGACGTCGGCGACGGCGCCAAGGGCTACAACGCGGTCACCATGCAGCACGGCGCCGAGCCGAACGCCAAGATCGTGCAGGAGATCCTGAAGGAAGTGCACGGCAAGGGCCAGGGCACCGGGCCGAAGGAAGAAGTCGGCCAGGTGCTCTACATGCGCGGCCTGATGAGCGCGATGTTCGCCGTCGAGGGCGTCAAGCGCGCCCAGGAGAAGTACGGCAAGGGCAAGGTCATGACCGGCGAGCAGACCCGCTGGGGCCTGGAAAACCTGGCGCTGGACCAGAAGAAGCTCGACGCCCTGGGCTTCGCCGGCGTGCTGCGCCCGATCTCCACCTCCTGCGCCGACCACCTGGGCGCCAACTGGGCCCGCGTGCACACCTGGGACGGCAAGCAGTGGAACTTCACCTCCGACTGGCTGCAGGCCGATGAAACCATCCTCAAGCCGATGGTCAAGGCGGCCGCCGCCAAGTACGTCGCCGAGAAGAAGCTGACCCCGCGCACCCCCGAAGACTGCAAGGGCTGAGTCAGGACTGGAAAGAGTCCCGGCGGACTCTTTCCAGCCTGACGAAGCGCTCGGGCCTGCAAGCCCGAGCGTGGACACCGGATCGGCCATCCTCCGCTCCTCCAAGTACGGCGCGCCGTGCTTCGAAGAGCGATGCACAGATAAGGCACACCATGAGTCAGAACATCCTCCTGAACGTCAACGGCATCGAGGTCATCTACAACCACGTGATCCTCGTGCTCAAGGGCGTGAGCCTGCAGGTGGCCGAGGGCAGCGTGGTCGCGCTGCTGGGCGGCAACGGCGCGGGCAAGACGACCACGCTGCGCGCGGTCAGCAACCTGCTGGCCGGCGAGCGCGGCGAGGTCACCAAGGGCAGCATCGAGCTGCGCGGCGAGCGCATCGAGAAGCTCAGCACCTCCGACATGGTCAACCGCGGCGTGGTGCAGGTGATGGAGGGGCGGCACTGCTTCGCCCACCTCACCATCGAGGAAAACCTGATGACCGGCGCCTACACCCGCACGGACGGCAAGGCCGCCGTGGCCGAGACGCTGGAGAAGGTCTACGCCTACTTCCCGCGCCTGAAGACGCGCCGCGCCAGCCAGGCGGCCTACACCTCGGGCGGTGAGCAGCAGATGTGCGCGATCGGGCGCGCGCTGATGTGCAACCCGAAGATGGTGCTGCTCGACGAGCCCTCGATGGGCCTGGCGCCGCAGATTGTCGAGGAGGTCTTCGAGATCGTGCGCGACCTGAACACCAAGGAGCGCGTGACCTTTCTGCTGGCCGAGCAGAACACCAACATCGCGCTGCGCTACGCCGACTACGGCTACATCCTGGAGAACGGGCGCATCGTGATGGACGGCGAGGCCAAGGCCCTGCGCGAGAACGAGGACGTCAAGGAGTTCTACCTCGGCATGGGCGGCGGCGACCGCAAGAGCTTCAAGGACGTCAAGAGCTACAAGCGCCGCAAGCGCTGGCTGGCTTGACCCTCCGCGAAGGAGCCATCGATGTCTGAAGAATGGGGCTTCGCCCCGCCACCGCTCAAGCCGGATGAGGCCCTGCAGCGGCTGCGACGCGACCTGCGCGAAGCCGGGCTGACCGAGCGCAACGGGCAGTTCGAGCGGCGCGGCGTGGCCATCGCCAAGGCGGTGGTGGCCGGCGCTGAGATCAGCGCGGCGATCGTGAAGCGGCCCTCGCGCAGCAGCCCGCAGTGGCAGACCCGAACCCTGAAGTCCAGCGCCGAGCTGCGCGACTTCGTGGCCCACCTGAAGAAGCAACTCAGCGCCTGGAGCGACGACGATGAGTGAGACGACCCTCGACGCGCTGGAGACGCGCCCCCCCGCCGAGCGCGAAGCGGCGCTGCTGGCCGCGCTGCCGGCACAGATCGCCCACGCGCAGGCGCGCACCGCGGCCTTCGGCGAGATCCTGGCCGGCGTCGACGCCGCGGCCGTCACCAGCCGAGCCGCCCTGGCCACCCTGCCGGTGACGCGCAAGAGCGAGCTGCTGGAGCGCCAAAAGGCCCGGCGCGCGCAGGACGCGATGGGCGGCTTCGCCGCGATCGCCTGGCGCGGCCAACCCGCTGGCGGCGGGGCGCGGCGCGTCTTCCAGTCGCCCGGCCCGATCTACGAGCCCGAAGGCAGCGGCGCCGACTACTGGCGCCTGGCCCGCGCGATGCGCGCCGCCGGCTTCGCGGCCGACGACCTGATCCACAACAGCTTCAGCTACCACCTCACGCCCGCCGGCTCGATGATGGAGACCGCCGCCCACGCGCTGGGCTGCGCCGTCTTTCCCGGCGGCGTGGGCAACACCGAGCTGCAGCTGCAGGCCGTCGCCGAGCTGCGCCCGCAGGGTTATGCCGGCACGCCCAGCTTCCTGAAGATCCTGGTCGAGAAGGCGGCCGAGACCGGCGCCGACATCGCCAGCATCACCAAGGCGCTGGTCAGCGGCGAGGCCTTCCCGCCCTCGCTGCGCGACTGGCTGGCCGAGCGCGGCATCACCGGCTACCAGTGCTACGCCACCGCCGACGTCGGCCTGATCGCCTATGAAACACCCGCCCGCCAGGGCCTGGTGATCGACGAGGGCGTGATCGTCGAGATCGTGCGCCCCGGCACCGGCGACCCGGTGCCCGAGGGCGAGGTCGGCGAGGTGGTGGTCACCACGCTGAACCGCGACTACCCGCTGATCCGCTTCGGCACCGGTGACCTGTCGGCCCTCCTGCCCGGCCCCTGCCCGACCGGGCGCACGGCGCCGCGCATCCGCGGCTGGCTGGGCCGCGCCGACCAGACCACCAAGGTGCGCGGCATGTTCGTGCACCCCTCACAGGTGGCCGAGGTGCTGCGCCGCCACCCGGAGGCCCTGCGCGGGCGCCTGGTGGTCGAAGGCGAGATGGCCAGCGACCGCATGAGCCTGCTGGTCGAGGCCGCCGCAGACGCCCCGGCCGGCTTGGCCGACGCGATCGCCGGGTCGGTGCGCGACGTCACCAAGCTGCGCGCCGAGGTGCGGCTGGTCGCGCCCGGCAGCCTGCCCAACGACGGCAAGGTGATCTCGGACCAGCGCAGCCTGGCCTGATCGGCCGCAAGCGGCGCGTCGCTTTACGTAGTTCCCGCGATGGAGGGCGGCTGCCGGCGCCCTACCATGGCCGGTACTGTTCAGCCCGTCCGCACCCACACCCCCACCTCGGGCCGGGACGCCGACCTCTTGGAGTGACGATGAAACGTCTGTTGATTGCCGCTACCGCCGCCGTTCTGGGCAGTGCCGCCCTGGCCCAGGGCTACCCCGACAAGCCCATCACCGTCGTGGTGCCCTTCACCGCCGGTGGCCCCACCGACAAGGTGGCCCGTGACCTGGGCGTGGCCCTGGGCGCTGCGCTCAAGCAGACCGTCATCATCGACAACGTCGGTGGCGCCGGCGGGACGTTGGGGGCCACCAAGGTGGCCAAGGCCGCGCCGGACGGCTACACCCTGCTGCTGCACCACGTCGGCATGGCCACCTCGCCCGGCCTGTACCGCAAGCTGCCGTACAACACGCTGGGCGACTTCGAATACCTCGGCCTGATCAACGAGGTGCCGATGACGCTGATCGGCCGCCCGACGCTGCCGGCCAGCAACTACGCCGAGCTGCGCAAGTGGATCGACGCCAACAAGGGCAAGATCAACCTCGCCAACGCCGGCCTGGGCGCTGCCTCCCACCTGTGCGGCATGCTCTTCCAGCAAAGCGTGGGCGTGGACATGACCACCGTGCCGTACAAGGGCACCGCCCCGGCCATGAACGACCTGCTCGGCGGTCAGGTCGACATCATGTGCGACCAGACCACCAACACCACCGGTCAGATCGAGTCCGGCAAGGTCAAGGCCTTCGCGGTCACCACGCTCAAGCCCCTGGCCACCCCGGCGCTGGCCAAGCTGCCCACGCTGGACAGCCAGGGCCTCAAGGGCTTCAACGTGACGATCTGGCACGGCCTGTACGCGCCCAAGGGCACGCCCGCGCCAGTGCTGGAGAAGATCAATGCCGCACTGAAGACCGCGCTCAAAGACGCCGATTTCCACAAGCGCGAAGAGGCCCTGGGCGCGGTGGTCGTCACCGACGCCCGCACCTCGCCGGCCGAGCATAAGAAGTTCGTCGCCGCCGAGATCGAGAAGTGGGGCAACGCCATCAAGGCAGCCGGCGTCTATGCGGACTGACGTCTATTGAAGACGACCAACGACAGGGGCCGCCGGCCCCTGTTTGCATTCAGCGCAGCGTCATCGGAATCGTCACCGGTCCGTCGTTGACGAGGTGCACCTGCATGTCGGCCCCGAAGCGGCCGGCCTCGACCACCGGATGCTGGCGGCGTGCGCAAGCCAGCACCGCGTCGTAAAGCGCCCGGCCTTGCTCGGGCGGGGCCGCAGCGCTGAAGCTGGGCCGGTTGCCGCCGCGCAGGTCGGCCGCCAGCGTGAACTGCGAAACGATCAGCAGTCCACCGGCCACGTCCTGCACGCTGCGGTTCATCTTGCCGGCCTCGTCGCTGAAGATGCGCAGCTTCAGCAGCTTGGCCACCAGCTTCTCGACCTGCTCGGGGCCGTCCGCCGCCTCGCCGCAGACCAGCACCAGCAGGCCGGCGCCGATCGCCCCCACCGTTTCGCCGGCCACGTCCACCCGGGCCTCGCGCACGCGCTGAATCAGGGCGATCACGGCCGGCTCCCTTCCGGGAGCAGGTCCTGAGGCTGTTGCAGGAAATGCGCCTCCAGGTCGGCCGGCAGCAGTTGGATCGTCGCGCGCAGACCGGGCACCGCCCGCATCAACTCGCGCTCGACGTCGTCGCGCAGTGCGGCCGCCCGCCCCAGCGTCCAGCCCGCGGGCAGGTGCAGGTGCAGGTCGACGAAGCGGCGCTGCCCGGCCCGGCGCGTGGTCACGTGGTCGAAGCGGGTGACGGCCGGGCCGAACCCGGCCAACACCGCGTCGATCGTCGCCTGCACCTCGGGCTCCACCGACTGGTCCATCAGCCCGGTGGCCGAGGTGTGCACCAGCGACACGCCCTCGCGCAGGATGTTCAGCGCCACCGCGATGGCCAGCAGCGGATCCAGCCAGAACCAGCCGGTCAGCTGCACCGCGATCAGCCCGACGACGACACCCGCCGAGGTCCACACGTCGGTGAAGAGGTGGCGCGCATCGCCCTCCAGCGCCATTGAGCGGTGCTCGCGCGCCTTGCGCAGCATCGCCCAGGCCAGCAGGCCGTTGAGCGTCGAGCTCACCACGGACAGCCCCAGGCCCAGCCCCAGGCCCTCGAGCGGCTGCGGGTGCAGCCAGCGCTCCACCGCGGTGCCGATGATGGCCAGCGCCGCCACCAGGATCAGCACGCCCTCGAAGCCGCTGGAGAAGTACTCCGCCTTGTGGTGGCCATAGGGGTGGTCCTCATCCGGCGGCTGGGCCGCCAGGGTCACCATCGCCAGCGCGAACATCGCCCCGGCCAGGTTCACCAGCGACTCCAGCGCATCCGACAGCAGGCTGACCGAGCCCGTCAGCCACCAAGCCCCGGTCTTGAGGGCGATGGTGGCCAGCGCCACCGCGACCGAGAGCTTGAGGTAGGAGGCGACTTGCATGCCGCGTCAGACCGGGCTGCGTGCGCTCAGGCCAGCGTCACGCGGGCGAACTTGCGCTTGCCCACCTGCACGACGACGGTGCCGGCCGCGACCTTCAGGCCCTTGTCGCTGACCACCGCCCCGTCGATGCGCACGCCGCCGCCGTCGATGAGGCGGTTGGCTTCGCTGGTCGAAGGAGCCAGGCCGGCCGACTTGAGCAGCGCACCGATGCCCAGCGGGGCGCCGGTCAGGCTGACCTCGGGGATCTCGTCGGGGATGCCGCCCTTGGAGCGGTTCTGGAAGTCCTGCTCGGCCGCATCCGCCGCCGCGGCGCTGTGGAAGCGCGCGGTGATTTCCTTGGCCAGGGCGACCTTGGCGTCCTTGGGGTTGCGGCCGGCGGCGATCTCGGCCTTCAGGGCCTCGATCTCCGCCTGCGAGCGGAAGCTCAGCAGGGTGTAGTAGGTCCACATCAGCGTGTCGCTGATGGACAGGAGCTTGGCGAACATGTCGTTCGCCGCCTCACTGATGCCGATGTAGTTGGCCTTGGACTTCGACATCTTCTCGACGCCGTCCAGACCCACCAGCAGCGGCATGGTCAGGATGCACTGCGGCTCCTGGCCGTACTCGGCCTGCAGGTGGCGGCCCATCAGCAGGTTGAACTTCTGGTCGGTGCCACCGAGTTCCAGGTCGCTCTTGAGCGCCACCGAGTCGTAGCCCTGCATCAGCGGGTAAAGGAACTCGTGCACCGCGATGGAGGTCCCGGCGTGGAAGCGGTCGTGGAAGTCGTTGCGCTCCATCATCCGCGCCACGGTGTAGCGGCTGGCCAGCTGGATCATGCCGCGCGCGCCCAGCGGGTCGCACCACTCGGAGTTGTAGCGGATCTCCGTCTTGGCCGGATCGAGCACCAGGCTGGCCTGGCGGTAGTAGGTTTCCGCGTTGAGCTTGATCTGTTCGGCCGTCAGCGGCGGGCGGGTGGTGTTGCGCCCGGAGGGGTCACCGATCATCGACGTGAAGTCGCCGATCAAGAAGATCACCGTGTGCCCCAGGTCCTGCAGCTGGCGCATCTTGTTGAGCACGACGGTGTGGCCCAGGTGGATGTCGGGGGCCGTCGGGTCCAGCCCCAACTTGATGCGCAGCGGCTGGCCGGTGGCCGCGCTGCGCTGCAACTTGCGGACCCAGTCGGCCTCGGGCAGCAACTCTTCGCAACCGCGCCGGGTGACCTCCAGCGCGTGGCGCACGGCGTCGGACAGCGCCGGCTCTGAGGGGGAAGACGGGTGGCCGGCGGTGGTTGGAGCGTGCGTGGACATGCGAGTCAATAGGGGAACGGTCTACAGTTCATTACGCTTGTCACGCCGGAGCCCATGGTTATACTGCGCCGGCCGGAAAGCGAGCGGGATTCTAGAGCGTCAGGTCATGGCGCCGCCCCCGCAGCCGCCGGCACTCGGTCCGCGCAGGGGTCGTCCGCCACATCGGACGAAGGTTGGGGAGGACGTCGGAGTGTTCGTTCACCAGCGGCAGGCGCCGCATAGACCCATTCACGCAGCGTGTTGTTTCAAGTCACTGGGGCGCAGATGCGCCACTGGGCGTCTCGGACCGGTGAGGTCCTGCGCCAACATCCCCGCAGCGTCAGCGCAGCCGTTCTGACCCTTTTGATGGGCACGGGCGTCGCCGCGTTCGGCGTTGCCTCGTCCACCGCCCTGGACAACCAGCCGGCGTCGACGCGCTGGATCAGCGAGTCGATCGCCCTGCCCACGCTCGGCGAGCAGGCCACGGCGCTGGAAGCGGTCGACGTCGAGCTGCATCGCAACGACCTGACCCGCAATTCGGACACCGCCGACTCGCTGCTGCAGCGCCTGGGCGTGAACGATCCAGAGGCTGCGCGCTTCCTGCGTCAGGACCCGATCGCCCAGCGCATCCTGATGGGCCGCCCCGGCAAGCAGGTGCAGGTGCGCAGCGTGGCCGCACCCGGCGGCGGCCAGCTGGCCGAGTTGGTGGTGCGAGGCCCGGCCTCCGAGTCCGACGACTCGGCGAATCAGTTCACCCGCATCACCGTGAAGCGCGGCGCCAAGGGCCTGGTGGCCCAGCGCGAGCTGCTGCCGCTGCGCCGCGAGGTGAAGCTGGGGGCCGGCACGATCGAGACCAGCCTCTTCGCCGCGGCCGATGAGGCCCGCCTGCCCGACGCGGTGACGATGCAGATGGCCGAAATCTTCGGCGCCGACATCGACTTCCGCCGCGAGCTGCGCAAAGGCGACACCTTCGCGCTGGTCTACGAGACGCTCACCGCCGACGGCGAGCCGGTGACCTGGAATTCCGGCAGCGGCCGGGTGCTGTCGGCACGCTTCGTCAACGCCGGGCGCAGCCACGAGGCGATCTGGTTCCAGGACGGCGACAAGGGCGGCTACTTTGGCCCCGACGGTCAGAGCAAGGCGCGCATGTTCCTGTCCTCGCCGCTGGCCTTCTCGCGCGTGACCTCTGGCTTCGCGATGCGCTTCCACCCGATTCATCAGATCTGGAAGGCCCACCTCGGCGTCGACTACGGCGCGCCCACCGGCACCCCGGTGCGCGCCGTCGGCGAGGGCAGCGTGGACTTCGCGGGGGTTCAGAACGGCTATGGCAACGTCGTGGTGCTGCGCCACGCCGGCGGTCGCAGCACGGTCTACGCCCACCTCAGCCGCATCGGCGTGCACCGCGGCGAGCACGTGGCCCAAGGCGCCAACATCGGCGCGGTGGGCGCCACCGGCTGGGCGACGGGCCCGCACCTGCATTTCGAGTTCAAGGTCGGCGGCCAGCACGTCGACCCGATCAAGATCGCCCGCGCCTCGGAGGCCGTGCTGCTCAGCGCCGCCGCCAAACCGCGCTTCGACGCCGTGGCCGCCAGCGCCAAGACCCAGCTGGCCAGCGCCACGCGCCCGGCCGTCGCGTTCGCCCGCATGGAGTGACGCCCTGAGCGAGGCGCTCTACATCGGCCTGATGTCGGGCACCTCGATGGACGGGGTGGACGGCGCGCTGTGCGCCTTCGACCCCGACGGCCGTTGGCGGGGCGTGCGGCGCCACGTCGCCTTGCCCTTCGACGCCCCGCTGCGCGCGGCGCTGGCCGCCCTGCAGCACAGCGGCCCGGACGAGATCCACCGCGCCGCCCTGGCCGCCAACGGCCTGGCCGAGTGCTACGCGCAGGTCGTCCACCGCCTGCTCGACGGCGCGGACCCGGCCACGGTCTGCGCCATCGGCGCGCACGGCCAGACCATCCGCCACCAGCCCGGCCGGCACGACGGTGTGGGCTACACCGTTCAGATCAATCAGCCCGCGCTGCTGGCCGAGCGCTGCGGCATCGACGTCGTCGCCGATTTCCGCAGCCGCGACGTGGCTGCTGGCGGCCAAGGCGCGCCGCTGGTGCCGCCTTTTCACGCCGCGGTGTTCGGCCACGCCGAACGCGCCCGGGCGGTGGTCAACATCGGCGGCATCAGCAACCTGACCCTGTTGCCCCCCGGGCAGCCGCCTCGCGGCTTCGACTGCGGGCCGGGCAACGCCTTGCTGGATCACGGTGCGCAGCAGCACCTGGGGCAGCCCTACGACGCCGACGGCGCCTGGTCGGCCGGCGGCCAGGTGCTGCCCGCGTTGCTGGCCGACCTGCTGGCCGAGCCCTACTTTGCGGAAGCGCCACCCAAGAGCACCGGCCGCGACCTTTTCCACCCCGCCTGGCTGGCGGCCGCCCTGACCCGCCAGCCGAGCCCCTGCGCGCCGCAGGACGTGCAGGCCACCCTGTGCGAGCTGACGGCAGCGACCATCGCCCAGGACCTGCTGCGCCACGCGCCTGCGACGCAAGCGCTGCTGGTCTGCGGCGGCGGCGCCCTCAATGGCGACCTGATGCGCCGGCTCGCGCATCGCCTGCCCGGCTGCGCCGTCGGCAGCACCGCGGCACACGGCCTGCCGCCGCTGCAGGTGGAAGCTGCCGCCTTCGCCTGGCTGGCCCACCAGCACATTCACCGCAAAGCGGCCAGCCTGCCCACGGTCACCGGGGCGCGGGGCCCGCGCATCTTGGGCGCCACTTACCCGGCTTGACCAGCCGGGGCGGAGGCATGGTCCGCACCCAAAACGCACGAGCCGCCCGAAGGCGGCTCGATGTCAACCACAGCCAGGCACCGCCTGACCGATCAACCCACGGGAATTCAGGTCGAGAAGCTCGAACCGCAGCCGCAGGTGGTGGTGGCGTTCGGGTTCTTGATCACGAACTGCGCACCCTGCAGGTCTTCCTTGTAGTCGATCTCAGCACCGACCAGGTACTGCAGGCTCATCGCGTCGATCAGCAGACTGACGCCATTCTTGGTCATCTGCGTGTCGTCGTCGTTGGTTACCTCGTCAAAGGTGAAGCCGTATTGAAAGCCCGAGCAGCCCCCACCCTGCACGAACACGCGCAGCTTGAGGTCCGGGTTGCCCTCTTCAGCCACCAGATCGGCCACCTTCGCAGCGGCGCTGTCGGTGAAGATGATCGGGGCGGGCATTTCGGTCTGAATGTCTTGTGCGACGGCGCTCATGGGCAACTCCTGAAAGGCGCGGGATCTCTGTAGGTCGATCGGGCGCTCGGAATTTTCGGACCGCACACCCGCCAGACCTTATTGTGAATCGCCCGAAGCCAACAGCTTCAAGGAGGGCTTATCTTCGAGCGCCGCCGTTGCTGCGGCGCTGCTGCTGCCGCTGATGCGCTGCAGCGCGCCTTCGATCGTGGCGCCCTGGTGCATTTCCAGCGACTCGTAACGCACGTCGCCTTGAATCAGCGCCTTGGGCTGCAGCTCCAGCAGGTGGGTCGACTCCACGGGGCCGATCACCGTGCCGTTGATGATCACGTGGCCGGCTTTCACCGTGCCGACCACCTTGGCCTTGTCGCTGATGACCAGGATGCTGGTGTCGTTCGGGTTGGAGACGACGTCGCCCTGAACCTCACCGTCGATGCGCAGACCGTCACTGAAGCGCAGGGTGCCCTGAATGGACGTGCCTTCGCCGACGAGGCTGCGGATGGAGGGCTGCTTCTTGTTGGAAGAGGAGGAACCAAACATGATGGGGAGGGCTTCCTGGAGTTGGACGGGTCGGATCGGGCGCGCGACGGAAGGGGTTGGCGACGTTAAGAGCGACCAGCAGAAGCCGGCCTTGCCTCACAGCCGCGCGACCTCGCTGGTTTGCACCTTGCCGCTGCCATCGAGCACCCGGATCTCTAGCTGTTTTACCATGGCACCGACAGGATGGTCGATCACGCCTTCCAGGCGTTGGTATTGTTTTGTGTTTACGGTAAAGGTGGGCTCGGCGGTGTTGTGCGACCACGTCTTCCCGTCGAGGGTGCCGCTCAGAATCACCTCATAGCGGCCATTGAAGCCCCCACTTCGGCCCGCAGCCAACATCAGCAGGGTCTGGTAGCGCAATTTCCCCTTGCCTTCCGGTGTGGCCTGCAGCCCGCGCAGAGAAAGCAGCTTGTTGGCCCCGCCCGAGGGCATCATCTTCTCGAAGAAGCGCAGATCTCGGGTGAGCGCCAGATTTTCCGCTTCGAGCGCCTTGACTCGGGCAGCCAGACTTTCCTGAGCAACGCGCTCGGTTTTCAAGAGGCTGTCGGCCGAGTTGGCAATCGACGTTGCACGCTCATGTTCGCTGCGAAGGCGTGCCAGCTCGGCGCGCGCTGCGGTCAACTCAGCCTTGGTGTGGCGATCGAGACCGGCAATCTCCTTGCCGAACTCAAAGGCCCAAAGCGACAACGCCCCGGAGATCCCCAGCACCACCCCGAAGGCAACCCAGCGCAGCGGCCAAGGCAACCGACTGCGAACAGTCACGCGGGGCGCATTGACCGAGAGGCGTCGACGTAACAACTTCCAGCGCATGAATTCCCGTGGGTAAGGGCCCGCCGCCGAGCCAAGGAACCCGGACACGGCGCGAACACTGGGGCGCACCATACACGAAGCACCGCGACGACCGGCGCAACCGGCCCTCGCGAAACACTGTGCTGCCCCCGGACGTGACAAAGCCGGCGCACCAGGCGCCGGCTTCGAAGAAGGACTCCAATGGGCCGCATTGAGCGACCCAGGGTCCCTGGTGTCAGCGCTTGCTGAACTGCTTACGACGGCGAGCGCCGTGCAGACCGACCTTCTTACGCTCGACTTCACGCGCGTCACGCGTCACGAAGCCGGCGTGGCTCAGTTCGGGCTTCAGCGCTGCGTCGTAGTCGATCAGCGCGCGGGTCACGCCGTGGCGCACCGCACCCGCCTGACCGGATTCGCCACCACCGTGGACGTTGACCTGGATGTCGAAGGCTTCGACATTGTTGGTCAGCACCAGCGGCTGCTTGACGATCATGATCGAGGTCTGGCGGCCGAAGTACTGCTCCAGCGGCTTGCCGTTGACCTTGATCTGGCCCGTGCCCTTCTTGATGAAGACACGCGCCACCGACGACTTGCGACGGCCCGTGCCGTAGTTCCAATCACCGATCATGGCCGTTCCTTAGATGTCCAGCGTCTTGGGCTGCTGAGCGGTGTGCGGGTGCTCGGCACCGGCATAGACCTTCAGCTTCTTGATCATCGCGTAGCCCAGCGGACCCTTGGGCAGCATGCCCTTGACGGCCTTTTCCAGGGCGCGGCCCGGATGCTTGGCTTGCATGTCCTTGAACTTGGTGGCACGGATGCCACCCGGATAACCGGTGTGGCGGTAGTACACCTTGTCTTCGGCCTTGTTGCCCGTGACACGGATCTTGTCCGCGTTGACGATGACGATGAAGTCACCGGTGTCCACGTGAGGCGTGTAAATGGCCTTGTGCTTGCCGCGCAGGCGGAGGGCGACTTCGCTGGCCACCCGTCCGAGAACCTTGTCCGTTGCGTCAATCACAAACCACTCATGCACGACCTCGGCCGGCTTGGCGCTGAAAGTCTTCATGGCAAATCTCGTTTGCAGGGTTTGCGGCTGCTTCCGTCGCCCTCGGCGCCGCTTATTGGGGCGGCCTCTCAGGCATCCGGCACGAGCGCCCGAAAGGGCCCTCGCTCTTTCCGCGCAGCCAGAGGCGGAAAAGCCTGCGACTATAGCACGTCGAGCCAAGAACGCCCACAACACTCGGTCCCAGCGACCTCAGCCCCCTGGCCGACACGATTCTGGCCGGCAGGCGGGCAAGGCAACGGGGAAAGGTCGCGCGCTCACCCCCAAGACATCGACCGCCATGGGCGACTGCAGTCAGAGGCCCTCGGGCTGACGCACGGCCAGCAGCGTCACGCCACGGCAAAACCCGCCCGACGCCTGCGTCGCCGCGCAAACGCGACCGCGCAGCCACCAGACGCTGCCCTTACGAATCGCCCAAGGCTGCTCAACGCCAGCCAACAGGCTGGACGCCAGGCGCCCAAGCGTGGGCTGGTGCCCGACCAACACAACGGTGTGAGGGGCATCCGGCCAACCGGCAGCCGCCAGCAGGTCAGACACCTCGGCCTCAGGCCCAAGCGCCGCCTGCGTCTCGAAGGGCCGCCCGAGGGCCTCTGCCGTTTCGCAAGTACGCAACGCCGGACTGACCAGCACCCGCGCGCCGTCCGGCCAGTGCTTGTTGAGCCACCGTGCCATCCGCTGCGCCTGGCGCCGCCCCTTGGGTGACAGGGCCCTCAACAGGTCGTTGCGGCCAGACAGTGGGTCGCCCGCATCCGCATGCCGCCAAAGAATCAGGTCCATCGCACCAAGCCCTCCGGAGGCCCGATCCTAACGAGCGCTGGCGACGGGCCAACGGGTTTGAGCGGATTTCACTCAGCACCGCCCTTCACCGCCACACGGTGCAACCTTGCGTGCCAAAATGAAAGAAAGCGCTCCAATCGCAGGGAACTCGATCGCCCGCCGGCGAGGCACTCCACGCTCGGCCCCCGCCCCCTCGCACCGCCACGCCGCAGCATGAACCACACCCAGATCCTTCTGTTGAAGAACATGCCGATCTTCCACTCCGTCTCGGACGACGGGCTGGAGGTCATCCTGGCGGGCGCGGCCACCGTCGAGAAGGACGCGGGCGAGTACTTCTTCCGCCAAGGCGAAGAGGCGCTGTACATGTACGTGATCGAGTCCGGCAGCGCCCTGGTCACCAAGGCCTGGTCGGACCGCGAGGCCCAGCTCGCCCAGCTCGGCGTGGGCGACTGCTTCGGCGAGATGGCCCTGATCAGCGCCAGCGGGCGCAGCGCCTCGGTGCGGGCCGAAACGGCCTGCCGGGCCATCGAGATCTCCAGCCTGAACCTGCAAGCGCTGAAGGACCACGACGTCGAGCAGTTCATCGCCGTGCACCAGAACATCTCGCGCGAACTGTGCCGGCGCCTGCTGCTGGCCGACGACAAGCGGATGGCGGCGACCGAGCCACGCGTGACCACCAGCGACGAGCCCCAGCTGCCTTGGCCGCCGCTGATGTGATCGGCCCGCGCGGCCGACTGCCCCCAACTCGGCCACAGCGCGCCGACCTCCAGAGCTGAAACGATCCCCCCAACGCTCAGTCGCTGAGCCTGTCGGCTGTGCAAACTCGCACGGCACGAGGGCCTGTGCGACGCGGGCGGGGTGGACAGGATTTCACATTTTTCAGATCATGCGGTCGCCGAGCGCAGTCCCGCGGCACCGCCTTGTCGTTACGAATTCCCTGGAGGAAACCCATGTCGCACGCCCCCAACGGCCACCAAGATTCCCACGGCTCGCGCAGCCGCTTCATTCCGACGGTGACCTACCGCCTGAACCAACCGTTCCCGAAGCCGACGCCTGCGGCCGATGCCGGCAAGTGCGCCGTGCATATTTATGCCGAGGACGAGGCCACGGCGTCGCTGGACGAATCCACCGCCCTGGTGAAAATGGCGCCCGGGCAACACGCCATCACCGTCGACGCTCCGAATCAGTCCGCCAGCCTGAAAATCCACCTGCGAGACAAGGACGACAACGTCCTGTACATCAAGGGCATCGCGATGAAGGGCGTGGTCGGCAATGGCACCACCACCGTCGGCGACATCGGCCTGTTCGACTGCACCAGCACCGATAACTATCAGACCCTGATCCTGCAGGAAAAGATCTCCGGTCAGGCCGACTTCAGCTTCGTGTTGCTGTTTGAAGACAAGAAGGGCAATATCGGCGTGCTGGATCCGAAGCTCAAAAATAACTTCTGATCACCAACATCAAATTCAGTGAGTTGTTGGAATCGCATGCCCAGCGATTTCCAACAATCTACGGTGAAAAGGAACCACATAGAGCAAGGATTCTCGGCGAGATTTTTCAGATATTCTCGTCGCCCGCTCAAACAATTGTTCGACTGCGCTATCGATTAGGGCTTTGATTCTGGCGCCGTAGTCTTTCCCAAGCAATTCCCAGCAAAGCACATAGACCCGCATCGGCTCCTCTGCGCCTTGCAAACTAATTCCAGATTCGAGTTGGATAAGTACATCCAACGCACTGGAACGCGAAGACTCTAGCATGCCGGCCCGCTCTTGAGCACTGGCGAGCAGAGCGCGAGCCTCCACGGCAAGCGCCTCGAGATTGAGCTCCCCAAACTCTGAGGATGCCTCTGAAAGTAAGGCCACCGCTTGGTCGTGCTGACCCAACAGCATCTCGGCCTGCCCGGTAACTCGCAACACGGCCGCACGCATCCAACGGCTTCCGCGCTGATCCAATAACGACAGCGCCTCTTCACATAAAGACCGTGCATGCGCATTGAAGCCAAGATTCAAAGCCGCAAGTGCGCGATTTATTACCACCATTGCCTGACGCTGGCGATTACCAATCCTCGAAAAACCGTCCGATGCAAGCTGGAAATAGGAGTCAGCCAATTCATAGTTACCTAATCCAAGCTCAACGTAGCCGATGTTAGAAACAACAGATGCCTCATAATTTTTATTACAGGCAATACGATGACAATCACGCGCCATACCATACCAGCGCAATGCCTCCGAATAATCACCACGATCATCCGCTTCAATACCCATCGCATTATAAAGGGCGCCTTCAGTCGCCCTATCACCAACGCGCCGAGCCAAATCAGCTATCTCCTGAACCTTTTCGTACAGTCCTTCCACCTGCCCCAACTCAACTAAGATATTAACAACAGTAAGACCCGCGCGCACCGCATGCATGGGAGAGCACATTTTCGCCAAACTCCAAGCATATTCTGCCTTATGTAGTGCGACCGCCGCATGCCCATCCTCCAACAGCAAGCGCGCATGTAAGTCTGCAGCTTCGGACTTGAGGTTTTCCTTGCCAATATTATTCGCAAGCATTTCAAGTTCATCAAGAACAGTGCCAAGTTCTTGGGCATCCCAAAGATGAGCCAATACCATCTGCCTGACGTATTGGATTTCATACCGTCGCCCAAGGTCTCCCTCCCCGACCAACGCCAACGCCCGATCCGCGTGCGCCAGGGCCTGTTCGTTCGCGTAGCGCATCTGGGCGGCCTGGGCGGCTTGGAGCCAGGCGGTGCAGGCCAGGGCGGGTTCGCCGCCGCGTTCGTAGTGTTCGGCGATGCGGTCGAGCGGCTTGTCGCCGGGCAGACCGGCGAGCCAGCGGGCGATGCGGGCGTGGGCGGTGATGCGGTCGCGCTCCAACACGCGCTCGTAGGCAACCTGCTGCAGCGTCTGGTGGCGGAAGGCGTATTCGAAGCGGCCCTCCAGGTCGCTGCCGTCGTTGGCGACGATGAACTGGCGCTGCTGCAACTCGGCCAGCGCATCGGTCACGCCCGCGGCGTCGGTGTGGCCCAGCGCGGCCAAAGCGTCGTCCCAGAACACCATGCCGACCACGGCGGCCGACAGCAGCAGGGCCAGCGCGCCGGCGTCGAGCTCGTCCAGACGGGCTTCGAGCACGCCGCGCAGCGTGCCGGGCACCGGCCAGGAGGCGAGCCGAGCCTCACGCAGCTGCCAGCGATCGCCGTCGTCGACCAGGATGCCGCGGTCGAGCAGCACCTGCACCCACTCTTCCATGAAGAAGGGATTGCCGCCCGCCGCACCGAGCAGGCGCTCACGCAGCTGGGGGGCGGTGCCCTGCAGCGGCGCCAGCAGCGCGTCGGCCAGCGTCTGCACGTCGTCGTCGGCCAGGGCCTGCAGGCTCCACAGCTCCCGGCCGGCTTGCGCCAGCCAGTCGGGGTGGGCCTCAGCGAGACTGGGCCGGCCCAGGCCGACCATCAGCAGCGGCAGCGCGGCGGCGCGGGTCTGCAGGTGGTCGAGGAAATCGAGCGTGCCGCGGTCGGCCCAGTGCAGATCGTCGAGCAGCACGACCAGCGGGGCGTCGCTGCTGGCCAGCAGCTGCAGCACCTGCAGCGCGTGGTGGAAGGCTCGGTCGCGCAGCTGCTGCGCCTCGTCGAGCATCGGCCGCACCTCGTCGTGGGCAGAAAAGTCGAGGCCGAGCAGGTGGCCAAGCACCGCGGCGTCGCCCTGGCTGCGCAGCAGCGGCGCAAAGGCGGCGAGCCAGTTGTGGCGCGCGGTGTCGGGCGGGTCGCTGTCGCGCAGCTGGGCGAAGCGGCTGAAGCCGCGCCGCAGCAGGCCATAGGGGCGCTGCGCGTCGGCCTCGGTGGCCACCGCGGTGAACCAGCGCACGCCACCGGCGCGCTGTTCGGCCCAGGCGCGGAACTCGGCCGCCAAGCGCGACTTGCCCAGCCCGGCGTCGCCGAGCACGATGAGCTGGCGCATGGATGGCGCCACCGCCGGCGTCGACAGGTTCGCGCGGTCGATCGACGCGAAGGCCTGCTGCAGCGCCGTCAGTTCCCGCGCCCGGCCGACGTGCGGCGTGTGCAGCCCGGCGACGCCAGCACGCACCGCCGCGGAGCCGCGCCGCTCGTTGCGCACCAGCCAGGTGCTGATCGGATCGTCCCGGCCCTTGACCATCAGGGGCGCCTGCTCGTCGCCCTCGAAGCGCCCGCGCAGCAGCCGCCAGGTGTCCGGGCAGACGCGCAGCGTGCCGGGCGCGGCGGTCTGCTCCATGCGCGCGGCCAGGTTCACCGTCATGCCACGGGCGCTGGAGTCGCCATCGACGCCGCCGCCCAGCAGCACCCCGCCGGTGGCGACGCCAGCGCGCACGTTGAAGCCGGCGTGGCCGTAGCGGTCAAGCACCTCCTGGGCGCGCGAACTGGCCGCCCCGAGGATCGCCAGGCCTGCGCGCACGGCCCGCGCTGCGTCGTCCTCACGCGCCAGCGGGGCTCCAAACACCGCCAGCATGCTGTCGCCGGCGTAGGAGAGCACGCTGCCCCCATTGAGCTGGGCGATGTGGGTGAAGGCGGCCAGTGCGTCGTCCATCACCGCCGAGACCGCCTCGGGCGAGAGGTACTGGCTCAGCGAGGTCGAGCCGACCACATCGCAAAACAACACGCTGAGGTGGCGCAGCTGGGGGCCAGCGCCCCCGCCGGCTTCGCCAGCCGCCAGGCGCTGCCACTGTTCCCGCAGGGGTTTGAGCGCCAGCTCGACGACCTCGTCGCCCAGCGCGTCGCGCTCGGATTGCAGCAAATCGATGGCGCGCTGAAGGCGCAGGCACAGGTCGGACGTACTCACGACGGATGGAAGGCGGTGTGCTCGAGGGATGCCGCACGCGCATGGCGTCGGCAGGACCGGCGGGACGCGCGCATCGCCTGCGCGACCGCACCCCGGCCGGGGACCTTAGCAGCCCACCGGCCTCACCGAGCCGCTGCAAATGCAACACATTGCAGCCGCGGAGCGCGGGTTCGGATGCGGAAAGTGACCCCGAAAAAGCAAACGCGCCGACCTGTGCAGGCCGGCGCGCTTCGGGTCAGGCTCCGGTCAAGTCGGAGTCACGCGGCGCCTCGCCGCGTGCAGCGGGCTCACTTGCTCACTTGCCGGAGGGCACCTTGCCGTCCACGCCCTTGACGTAGAAGTTGATGCCGCCGAGGAACTTGTCGTCGGCGACCTCGTCCTTCTTCAGCACTTCCTTGCCGTCCTGGCCAACGATCGGGCCCTTCCAGATCACGAAGCTGCCGTCCTTCAGGCCGGCCTTGACCTTCTCAAGCTGCGCCTTGACGTCCGCCGGCACCGCATCGGACACCGAGACGATGTCGATCGCGCCTTCCTTGACGCCCCACCACACACCGCCGGTGGACCAGGTCCCCTTGAGCGCGTCGGTCACGGCCTTCTTGTAGTACGGCGTCCAGTTGATGACCGACGAGGCCAGGTGCGCCTTCGGGCCGAACTTGCTCATGTCCGAGTCCCAGCCGAAGGCGAACTTGCCCTTCTCCTCGGCCTTCTGAAGCACGGCGCTGGAGTCGGTGTTCTGGAACAGCACGTCCGCACCGCCGGAGATCAGGCTGGCCGCGCCCTCGCCTTCCTTGGGCGGATCGAACCACTTGTTGACCCAGACCACCTTGGTCTTGACCTTCGGGTTCACGCTCTGAGCGCCGAGGGTGAAGGAGTTGATGTTGCGGATCACCTCGGGGATGGGGATCGAGCCGACCACGCCCAGCACGTTGGACTTGGTCATCTTGCCGGCGATCACCCCCGCCATGTACGCGCCTTCGTACGTGCGGCTGTCGTAGGTGCGCATGTTCTCGGCGCTCTTGTAGCCGGTGGCGTGCTCGAACTTGACGTCCTTGCTGTCCGCGGCGACCTTGAGCATCGGCTCCATGTAGCCGAAGGTGGTGCCGAACACCAGCTTGTTGCCCTGGCCGATCAGGTCACGGAAGACGCGCTCGGCGTCGGCCGCCTCGGGCACGTTCTCGACGAAGGTGGTGACGATCATGTCGCCGAACTCGGCCTGCACCGCCTTGCGGGCGTTGTCGTGCGCGAAGGTCCAGCCCGCGTCGCCCACCGGGCCGACATAGGCGAAGGCCACCTTCAGCGGCTCGGGCTTGGAGGCCGCTGCCGCCGCAGCGGGGGCCGAGGCGGGCGCAGACGCCGCAGCGGCCGGCGCCTCTTCCTTCTTGCCGCAGCCGGCCATCAGGGCCACCGCAGCCAGGGCCGAGGCGCCGGACAGCTTGAGCAGCGCACGTTTCGCGAGCAGGGACATGGTTTCTCCTGGTTCGAACACAGAGGGCAGAACAGACGCGGGCGACGGCCTTCTGGGCCGGCACTTCGTCACAAAAAGATCCAAAGGGCGATTATGTGCAGCCGCTCAGCCGCCCGGGTAGAAGGGCTTGCCGATCGACGCCGGCATGTTGGCCCGGATCCACGCCGGGTTGCGCGAGATCAGCACCAGCACGACGATCGTCGACAGGTAGGGCAGCGCGGTCAGGAACTGGCTGGCCAGCTGAACGCCCTCCCCTTGCAGGTGGAACTGCAGCATCGTCACCCCGCCGAAGAGATAAGCCCCCAGCAAGACGCGGGCCGGGCGCCAGGTCGCGAAGGTGGTCAGCGCCAGCGCGATCCAGCCCTTGCCGGCGGTCATGCCCTCGACCCACAGCGGCGTGTAGATCACCGACAGGTAGGCGCCCGCCAGCCCGCACAGCGCGCCGCCGGCCAGCACCGCGGCCAGGCGGATGCGCCGCACCGGGTAGCCCAGCGCATGGGCCGACTCGGGCGACTCGCCCACCGAGCGCAGCACCAGGCCGGCGCGCGAGCGGTAGAGGAACCAGGCCAGCGCCACCGTCAGCGCGATGGCGAGGTAGACCATCGGATGCTGGCGAAACAGCGCCGGGCCGACCAGCGGCAGATCGGCCAGCAGCGGGATGTCGAAGTGCGGGCGCTCGGACAGCTTCTCCTGCGTGTAGCGGATGCCCACGAAGGCCGAAAAGCCGCTGCCGAACAGGCTCAGCGCCAGCCCCGTGGCGTACTGGTTGGTGTTCAGCCAGATCACCAGCCCGCCGAAGACCGCGGCCAGCAGGGCACCCGCCGCGGCCCCGGCGACAAAGGCCAGCACGTCGCTGCCGGTGTGCACCGCCGTGGCGAACCCGGCGATGGCCGCCACCAACATCAGCCCCTCGGCCCCGAGGTTGACGATGCCGGCGCGCTCATTGATCAGCAGCCCCAGCGCGGCGATGGCCAGCACGGTGCCGCCGCTCAGCGTGGCCGCCAGCAGCAAAGCGAATTCATTCATGCCTTCTTGCTCCAGCGGATGCGGTTGGCGATCAGCGTGTCGCAGGCCAGCAGCGAGAACAGCAGCAGGCCCTGGAACACGCCGGTCAGCGACTTCGGCAGTCCCGGCCGCGACTGCGCCAGCTCCCCGCCGATGTAGAACATGCTCATCAGCACCGCCGAGAAGACGATGCCCACCGGGTGCAGCCGGCCGACGAAGGCGACGATGATGGCCGCGAAGCCGTAGCCCGCCGGCACGTGCGGCGTGAGCTGGCCCAGCGGCCCGGCGGCCTCCAGCGCACCGGCCAGCCCGGCCATGCCGCCCGACAGCAGCAGCGCCGTCCACAGCGCGCTGCGCGAGGAAAAGCCCGCGTAGCGCGCCGCCGCCGGCGCCAGCCCGCCCACCTGCAGCGCAAAGCCGCGGTAGGTGCGGAACAGAAAGAGCCAGAGCCCGGCCACCGCCGCCAGCGCAATCGGCACGCCCAGGTTCATGCGCCAGCCCTCGACCAGGCGCGGGATCTTGGTCGTCGCCGCGAAGGTGATGGTCTGCGGGAAGTTGTAGCCCTGCGGGTCCTTCCAGGGCCCGTAGACCAGCCAGCTCAGCAGCATCTCGGCCACGTAGACCAGCATCAGGCTGACCAGGATCTCATTGGCGTTGAAGCGATCGCGCAGCAGCGCCACCAGCGCCGCCCAGGCCATGCCGCCCAGCACGCCCGCGGCCAGGATGGCCCCCACGATGGCGCGCGAGGTCTGTGGCCCCGCCTGCATCGCCACCCAGCCGGCCGCCAGCGCACCCAGCACGAACTGGCCCTCCGCGCCAATGTTCCAGAGGTTGGAGCGAAAGCACACCGCCAGGCCGAGGGCGATCAGCACCAGAGGCACCGCCTTGATGCTCAGCTCGGCCAGCGCGTAGCCGTTGCGAATGGGCTCGACGAAGAAGACCTGCAGCGCCCGCACCGGGTCCTTGCCCAGCGCGGAGAACAGCAGCACACCGATCAGCACCGTCAGCAGCAGTGCGATCACCGGCGACAGCAGCGACATGGCCCGCGAAGCCTGCGCGCGGGGTTCCAGCTTGAACATCGTCTCTCCCTCAGGCTTCGGCGGCCACGTCGCCCACGTCGGCGGCCGGCGCATCCCACAGCCCCGACATCCAGATGCCGATGCGCTCGATCGTCGCCTCGCGCGTGGCAATCGGCGGCGACAGCCGGCCCTGCGCGATCACCACCAGCCGGTCGCAGACCTCGAACAGCTCGTCCAGCTCCTCGCTCACCACCAGCACCGCGCAGCCCGCATCGCGCAACGCCAGCAGCTCGGCGCGAATCTGCGCGGCCGCGCCCACGTCCACGCCCCAGGTCGGCTGGCTGACGATCAGCAGCCTGGGCTGCGCGTCGATCTCCCGCCCGACGATGAACTTCTGCAGGTTGCCGCCCGACAGCGACTTCGCCGCCGAGCCCGGCCCGCCGGCCTTGACCTTGAAGCGCTCGATCAGCCGGGCGGCCTGCGCCTCGATCGCGCCCACGCGCAGCCAGCCCGCCGCGCCCACGCCCTCGGTGCGCGTGAGAAGCAGGTTCTGCGCCAATGACAGCGTGGGCACCGCGCCGCGGCCCAGGCGCTCCTCGGGCACGAAGTGCAGCCCCAGGTGGCGGCGCCGGCGCGGCGAGGCGCGCGCGATGTCGGCGCCGAACAGGCGGATCGAGCCAGCCGGCGCGCGACCGTCCTCACCCGACAGCGCGGCCATCAGCTCCTGCTGGCCGTTGCCGGACACCCCGGCCACGCCGAGGATCTCCCCGCCGCGCAGCTCGAAGCCAATGCCCTCCAGCGCCGTGCCGAAGGGGTCCGCCTTCGGCAGGTCCAGCCCCGCCACCTTCAGCACCACCTCGCCCAACTGCGCCGGGCGGTGCTGCAGCTGCGGCGGCTCGGCGCCGATCATCAGGCGCGACAGGCTGGCGTTGCTCTGGAGCGTCGGGTCCACCTCGCCGGTGACCCGCCCGCCGCGCAGCACCGTGCAGTGGTGGCACAGCGCGCGGATCTCGTCGAGCTTGTGGCTGATGTAGAGGATCGAGCGCCCGTCCGACGCCAAACGGCGCAGCGTCAGGAACAGCCGCTCCACCGCCTGCGGCGTCAGCACCGAGGTGGGCTCGTCCAGGATCAGTAGCTGCGGGTCGGTCAGCAGCGCGCGCACGATCTCCACGCGCTGGCGCTCGCCCACCGACAGCGTGTGCACCGGCCGGGCCGGGTCCACGTCCAGCCCGTACTCGCCCGCCACCTCGCGGATGCGCGCGGTCACCTGCGCCAGGCTCATCGCCTTGTCCAACCCGAGCCAGACGTTCTCGGCCGCCGTCAGCGTGTCGAACAGGGAGAAGTGCTGGTAGACCATGCTGATGCCCAGCTGCCGCGCCTGCGCCGGGCTGGCGATCTGCACCGCCTGCCCGTTCCAGCGGATCTCCCCGGCGTCGGGCTGCACCGCGCCGTAGATGATCTTCATCAACGTGGACTTGCCCGCCCCGTTCTCGCCCAGCACGGCGTGGATCTGCCCGGGCGCCACGGTCAGGTCCACGCCGTCGTTGGCGCGCACGGCGGGGTACTGCTTGGTGATGCCAGAGAGGGAGAGACGGAGGGGCTCGCCAGTTTCAGGAGCGCGTTCCATGGACATGAGTGGCTTCTAGATGCGGACGCCAAACGAAATGAACCAATCCAGCACCAAGTCAAGCAAATCATGCGCCATCGGAAGCATGAAGACAGCAGGTGCACAGGCTCACATTGTCGTCTCGATCGAAGCCTGCTCTGTCAGCATTGAAGCGACTCAGCGGTGCGCATCTGAAACGACCCAACGAGTCCGAGCCCGTGAAGATTAGCTGTCGAGTCCCGCAAGCTCATAGACCCGCTTGTTGAACAGTTCGGGCCGCTGCGCCTGCCACTGTTTGAGCGCCTGAATGGGTGACAGGTGGTTCAACGCCTTCTGGGGGATGCGGTGGTTCGCCGAGCAGCATCGCCGGCATGCCGGCGATGCTGTTCATCAACTCAGCCCTGCAAACAACGAGACGCAGTAACCTTCAAACCCAGGACTCCTGACGAATCACTGGTACGGCTATCGGGGGCAGGTCACCCTAGGCAGCTCGCTTGATAGTGGCCTTCGCGCGTAGATACAGCCGCTTCTCGAAAATTTCGTACCAGACGACGGACACTGCGATCGAGACCAACAGTTGCACCAAGAAGTTCGCCGGCACCGAGTTTGTGGGATTTGGTGCGAACAGGATGACGAGGTAGTGCAGCAGATAGAAGGAAAAACTTATCGTGCCCATGAACAATAGCGGGCGAGAGCCAAGCACACCGGTTGATGATCCCTCGCGATAGGCAACGATGACGCCGAAGGTGGCCACCACGAAGAACATCTCGGGGATTCGGCCGTTCAGCGTCGTGAACGTCGACGTGGTTAGCATGGCGAGGAAGACTAGCATCACGGCGGCTATCGTGCCCAAGTAGAAAGTCCGGGCCGTCGGGCTGCCGTCAGGGTACTTGGCCTTTAGATGGCGCCTGACTACGAAGGCAAGCGTCCCCAGGTAGAACATCATGGAATAGCCGAACGGCAACCAATGTACGAAGTGCGGGTCTAGCGACAAGCTCTTCGCCGCCACGAGATGAAGGCAGAGGACGATGACTGCGAGCGCACCAAAGAAGGCCATCGGACGAGCGCGCGCCCGGACCCAACCCGCATTGATCAACAGGCCGATCGCGACGTAGAAGAAAGCTTCGATGCCCAAGGTCCACTCGATGCCGATGATCGTGTTCTGCCACCTCAGGTTATAGGGCGATAGGTAGGTCAGGTGGGCGAGCAGGTTGACGGCGTCGATGGTGCCGCCGTTGATCGTCGTTGCCCACCCGGTCAGTTGCGTGCCGCCAGCCTGGGCATAGAGGAACAACACAATCAGGAGCGGGAAATAAGGCAGCGATAGTCGCGTGACCCGGACGAGCAGAAACTTCTTCAGCGAATACTTTTCCTGGAAGAACTGGCTGAAGATCGTGTAGCCGCTGATCACGAAGAAGACTTGGACGCCGTACTTGCCGCAATCGACCAGGAAATTGCCCCAGACTCCAAAGTCGCGAAGTCCACCGCCGCCGCTGTGAATGAGGAAGACCAGCAGGATCGCGATCGCCCGCATTCCTGTCAGGAAGTTGGTGTCGCCGTAGTTCTTCTTGGTGGTTAGCACGGTCATGGCTTGATGCGCTGCGTCGATGCTGCCGCGGGACCGACGCTCACCGGACCACCGCGAAGTCAGAGATCTTGTCGATTGCCTGGTTGAGCCGCTCGGAATCTGCACCGAACCAGATCTTGGGAATGATCTTCAGCCCCGAGGACAGCAACCCGGCGGACAGGCTGAACTGGCTGTTGGAGCACACCAGCACTGCGGCGTTGCGCATCAGGCTGTGAGCGAGGACGGGGTCAGGATTGCTGTCAATGATGTGGACGCGGTCCTTGAACCGCTTGCGCACGCCTTCAAACTCGGTGGGGCCGATGGGCGAATCCGACAGGATGAGGATTCTGGGTACGAGTCCGGCGAACCGCGAAGCGATGTCGTTGAGCGCACTGGAGCTGACCAGATGCGAGGCCACGTTCAGAAAGTCGCCGCGACGCACGTGCAGGCACAGGTAGCGCTCGCCTTGGAGTTCCGCAGCACGGTAGGGTGCGGAGTACACATCGTTAGCGGGTGTGTTGAACCGGGCCTGTACGGCAGGCGAATTGAGGGCTTTGAGGGCCAGCTCGAATTTCATCGCGCCGTCGTGCAACGTCCGCATCGAGGATCCGGAGGCGCTCGCCACCAGGCTCTCGCGACCGATCCCGTAACAGTCCAGCTCCCACTTCCAGTAGGATATCTGGCCGGTCTGTCCGGGCGTGGCAATGCGGTGAGCATTCTCGAAGTAGGAGAGATCGGCGACCGCCTGATAGCCGCGCTCAAGGAAGTGGTGGTAAATCGCAGCGCTCAGGATCTGCGCCCCCAAGCCGCCTGTGAAGGTGATCCGAATCGCCCTGTTCTTTTCAATCGATATGCTCAACAGGTAGTCTTTGACATGGGCTTTCAAACTGATCATGGGAGATTGCTCGCGGAATTCTGATTTTGGCGCGGAGGACTGTGCCGATGCGTACGGTGACGCTATCCCTGGCTGCGCACTTGCGGGAACAGAAGCTGTTTGAAGAAGTTTAGGCTGGCTATGGCCTTCTTGCTGTTCTTGCGCGGGAACGTCACGAGCCGCCAAAGCCATTCCAGGCCTGAGTTCTGGATCCAAACGGGCGCTCGCGTTTCGGCGCCTGCCCAAAAATCAAACAGGCCGCCCACACCCATGACGACGATGTTCCCACGGGCCTCAAATTTCGAGCGATGTTCCAGGATCCATTGCTCCTGCTTGGGTGCACCCAGGCCCACGAGCAGGACGACGGGATCCGTCCCATCGATCATTTGAAACGGGAATGGCGCGTATCCATGCGCCGCCTGGACGCCGAATGCATGGTCCCGACGGACTTTGTCCGCCGCCTTTGCCGAGACTTCGGGCGTGGCGCCGTAAATGACCAAGCGAACGCCCTGGCCTTCCAACCGCTTCAGGAGCTTGGGGGTCAAGTCAGTGCCGTTCAAATTTGGCACCGCCTGTTTGGAGAAGCTCTTGTAGTTGAGCAATATCTCGCGCCCCGAGAACTGTGGATGGAAATGGGCGAATTGCAAGAGTCGAAAGGCAATGCCGTCAGCCAAGATGAAGTCTGCCAAAGACAGTGCGCGTTGGTATTTGGGCTCCGGCGTTCGCGTGTACCAGCCCGTCATCTGCAGCGTTGCAAAGTAAACAAACGAGACCCAAACGAATTGACAGTCTGACAGGGATTCACTGACTTCTTCAATGAGCGAATCAGCAGACCCGGAAAACGTCTTGCGATACACGTCATGAAGGTCAAAGGGCGCGAGCGTGGTCATCGGTCTAGGAATCCCTGTTCAGTCGATGTACGACGCATCGCTATGCGAACGCTTCATCGATATGCCGCGCCAGATCCGCCGCCACTGCGCCACGGTCGAAGGCGCGGGCCACAGATTGTCCGTTGGCCGCAATTTTCTTCAGCGTTTCGTCCGGTACATGCAGCGCACGTTTCAAAGCTGCCGCCAGGCCGCGCGGATCCCGATGATCGAAATGCAGTGCACTGTCGCCGTCGTTCGTGAAGTCAGTGAAAGGGCGGATCGAGCTGCAGATCAACACGTGACCCGCGGCCAGTCCTTCCAATGCCGCGAGTCCCAGGCTTTCCCGCTGAGACGGAACGACGTGGAAATCGAATTTCACGTGCGCTCGCGCAAGGTCTGATGGGGGAATTGTGCCGTGAAAGAGCACCCGGCGTTGACCTTCGTGGGTGACGCGCTGCTGCAGCTTGGCGACTTCATGACCAGGTCCCCAGAAATGCAGTCTGGACCGAGCGCGCTCGGCGTCAGACAAGGCGAGGAACGCATCGAAGAGCGACTCCCATCCCTTGTCCGCTTCGATGCGCCCGATATAACCGAACTCGGCAACCCGATCCTTGGCCGGGCGCTCCCAGTAGCAGGGGCGGCCGATCGTCGAAGCGCTCAGCCCGGCAAAGTCGACGCCGCTGGATGGCGAGACGATCACCCTTGTGGGCGACAGCTCGGGAAATCGCTGCAGCGTCAATTCCTTGAAATACAGTGAGGGCACCACGATCAGGCGGGCCGCACGCATCAGCGTACCCTGTCCGATCGACATCACGCGGCGGTAGGCGCTGTCCGTCGCGAGTGCCAGATCGTCGCCGTGGACATTCACGACGATCTTTTTGCCGAGGCAGGCCGCGCCGATGGCAGGTGCCACGCAATGATGCGATGCGTAGTTGACGTACCAGTGCTTGATGCCGGGGTGCAGCAGCAAGACCGCCAGCCGGGCGTAGTGCACCGCATAGGCCTTGAGGCGATTCAGCCCCGTTCGACGGCCTCGAATCAGGATATCCGATTCGATGCGAAAACCCGCTTCCACCAGATCTTCACGGCAGCGCCGGACGAACGTTCCGTACGACGCGTCCTCGGCCGAGGGAAACATGTTCGAAATGAACGCCCAAGCTTGCGTTCTGACGGAGGAAATGGTCATTGTGCGCGAGAAAACTTCGGTTGGGTGGACGTGCCGGGAAAGCGCTGCGAGGATGAAAGTGCCAGCAATGCGATGAAAGGAGACAGGGTTGCGGAATAGATGACGTGGCCTGCCACGATGCTCAACAAGATGAACAGACTCACTATGTAGAAAGTGAATGAGCCTTCAAGGCGCTTGAGGAACAGCCGGTTTGACAAGCCTGCCCATGCCCAGTGTGCCCAGATGGCATAGAAGACAAGGCCGAGTACGCCAGAGCCCATCGTCAGATCCAGCAGATCGTTCTCGAACGTCACGACGTCTTCACCCTGCCTGTGACCTTCGCCGAAGAGGATCGGCCACGGCGTATGGATGCCGGCTAGCCAGTTGACGTAGTGCTGGATGCGCTCCGTGCGCCCGCTCGTCACGAAATCCAGGAAATCGGCTCGGATCTCCCAGAAGTACTGCCAGCGCTCGATGGAGCCATCGAGCAGCGTCAGCCACCACGGTGCCGTCACGAGCATCGCCGTCGTCAGAAAGACCGCGAACTTAACCTTGCTGCTTCTAGAGAGGTCGTTGTATGCGACGTATAGCAGCACCAGCACGAAGCCGATCAAGGACGTCTTGCTCATGGACATCAACGAGACGGCGAAGAAGAGGCCGACCACGGCCACCAGTTCGAGCGAATGCCGCCTGAAGCGCTCGCGAAAAACGAAGCTCACCAGCGCGAACAAGGCCACCAAGGTGGCCGATACCTCATTGCCCGCAAAGAAGAAGCCTTTGCTGCCGAGCAATTCGCCAGATTCGGATTCGCCGTAGTTGCCGAAGCCGATGCCGAACAGTCCCAGTGACACATTGAATATCAATACCGCTGTGTTGAGCAGGACGATATTCCTGACCCTGGTGGCATCGAGCGCCTGGCGCTCCAGTTGGACCTGCAAGGTGCCATACAAGAGGATCGGCAGCATGAGCTTCAAGTGGAACTGTGCATCTGCGGAGATGCTGCTGTCACCGCCTAGCCCAGCGAACACCACATGGACGGACATCCAGACAAAACACACGAGCAAAAGCATCCAGACCAGTAGGCGTTTGGGCGTGGCGTAACGCAGGATGATGCCAAGGCACAGAAACACCACGGCGACACGCACCAGCGCGCTGACGGTCTGGTTGCCCGGCAGATAGATGTCGTGGTTCTGCAGGTAGCCGCTGATCATGTCGACCAGCAGCCAGGTCAATTCGACGTAGTAAGCCAGCTTGAGCATGTCAGCGACTGCTCAGCAAACGGTGGCGGAACCGGTCTACGGGTTTGTCGACCCCGGCCGTGAGCAGTGCGGCGAATGCCACGGCCGCGCCGATCATCAGATAGTTGGACCAGGGGCTCGCCCACGCGAGCGAACTCCACAGTTCGAACACCAGGATGTGGCAGAGATACAGCGGATAGGAATATTCGCCCATGTGGCGATCCAGCCGGTGATGACGCGTCAGGGCGAACAGCCACGGGATCGCGGCGGTTAGCACCAGCGTGATGGCCGCCGCCTTGCTGACCAGACCGACATTGACATGCCCGAAGCGGTTGACGGCCAGGCTCGCCACGGCGATGACGCAGGCCGCCAGATATGCCAATCCTGTGGCGGACCAGGCAGGAGCGGCACGTTCTGCGACGAGACGGTAGGCGAGCATGCCAAGCAGGAAGAAGGCGAACTCGGACGGGAAGAAGCGCGTAGCCCAGGGGTCCTCCATCAAGCCCGACCAGAAAGCAAGTGCCAGCCGAACGGCGCAGCTGGTCAGCAGCAGGCCGGCGAGCACGGCGGTCGAGCGGCGCACGATGAAGGGAACGATCAGGTAGAAGAGAATTTCCACCGACAGCGACCAAGCGGGAGGGATGATCAGCAGGTCCGCCAGGGGATGCGCCGCACCGGACAGGTGAGGCACGAACATCACACCGCCCGCGGGATCGATGCCAAAGAACAGGAAGAGGTCCTGCCCGACGATGAACGCGTGCGACAGCAGCCAGCCGATCAGCAGGCCGGGATGGTTTTGCTGCAACGCCAGCGATTCGACCGTGGGCCAGCCATGTCGGATGGAGGGCAGCAGTGCGGCCGCCAGCAGCGACAGCGCGAGCAACACCCAATACGTCGGCAGCAGGCGCAACAGCCGCTGCTTGTAGAACGCACCGACTTGGCCGTAGGCGCGGTTCTCGGAAAGGACCAATGCCATGTAGAAGCCCGAGATGACGAAGAAGATCGTCACGCAAAGGTCGCCGGAGAGCCCTTTGGGCAGGCCCGCATGGGTCCATGCAACGCTGAGCGCAAGCAGGAATCGAAGAGTGCCCATGGAACGGTCGTACGGTCAGGGCGCTCAGGCGCCCAGGTCGGTGTCAATGACGTGCAGCAAGCTGTCCCGGTACTTCAAGCCAACGGCGCTGTGCAGGAAGTCGCGGCCGACCTCGCGTCGGCGTCGCCATTCGGTGTCTGACATGGCGCTCACATGGGCCCACATCGCTTCGTAGCCGTCGCTGCCGAAGTCGCGCATGTCGATGTAAGCCTCTGGCGGAATCAGATCCGCAATATCCGGCGCGCCCAAGTAGATGGGCACCGTACCGGCATACAGGCAGTCGAAGATCTTTTCCGTCACGTAGCCGAGCATCGGCATGTTCTCGAAGCAGAGGCTAAAGCGGTATTGGCTCAGCGTGTCCATCTTCGACGCCACTGTGCCGCGGTAGTTGGTGCGGATGGTGTGCAGATGGCGCCAGTAGGCCGGCGTGGCGGCCTGTCGCGTCCACCAACGGTCCCAGCCGCGACCGTACAAATCGATGGCACCCAGCGGGTGCAGGCGGCCAATGGCTTCGATGCGGGCGCTGTAGAACTCCGGCTTGCGGCGGCGCGGGTTGTGCAAGCCAGCGATGACCACCAGCTTGTTGGCCCGCTCGGCACGTTGCCAAGCCGCCTCGACGACATCGTCATAGGGCTGTGGCACCAGAATCCGCCCCAGGCGGCGCCTGTCTACACCTAGCAGGCTGTATCCATCGCCGACAGTGTTGTGAAGATAAGCCCGCTCGAAATCCCGCGTGAGCTGCGGAAGCGCTGCGTACAACCGCGGCGCAACCAACGAAGGCTCCAGGATGATGAAACCGCGCAGACGCACGTTGGCACGACCGAGCAGGGATTGGTAGTCCGCCAGACCAAGCGACCAGTAGTGGTTGACCTCGGCGCACACCTCGCCACTCTTGAGCCGGTCTGCCGTGTGCACGGCAATGCCGCGCGCCTCCAGCACGTGCTTCAGGCGGATGAAGGGCAGCAACTGGTTGTCGCGGTTGAGGAAGGGATCGTCGCTCTTGAAGAGCCCGTCCTTTAGGAAGTCCGGGTAAGAGGGGTCGATGAAGACGGCTTGTTTGATCGGCACGGTATGCATTCTTGTTGTCAGGTGCGTCGTTTCAACAGGCCCTGATGCACCGCCAGACCGGTCAGACCTGCCCAGACCAGGCCGACGCTCAAGCAGATCGCCAGCGCCGTGGCAGGGCTTGCCGAGGCAGCGAAGCGGCTCTGGATCAGAACGGCGTTCGCCGCCACCAGCGCCGCAATGCCCCCCCAGCCCATGATCGGCCGCCAGGCAAGCTTGACGTGTGGGTCGTCACGGTAGGTGTGCAGCCATAGGCAGCAAATCACAGCGAAGCTGCCCGCAAAAACACCCACTGGCGCGGCCAGCAGACCCAGCGGCGATATGACCGCCAACAGCACGAGATAAGTTGTGATCGTGCCGAGGAGGTTGGGCACAATCAATCGACGCGTGGACATGTGGCGATGCGCATTCAGTCCGAACAGTCCGACCATCATTCGGGCCCATTCGGCGAGGGCTCCCAGCAGCACGTAGAGTCCGGCGTCGTGGAAGGCGCTGCCCAGCAGAACTTTGGGCAGGTTGGGCGATGCAGCGACGAGAGCCGTCATGCCCAGCAGCGAGGCCGGAACCATCACGGATGCATAGACCGACCAGGCCTGATCGCTCTGTGCCGGATCGGTGGAATTGGCCATGCGATAGAAGATCGGCTGGTACCAGGTAGTGAGCAAGGTCTCAAAGGCGGACATCAGCGAAGCGGCCACGCCGTAGCCTGCGGCATACATGCCGAGTTGCGCCAGGCCGAAGCGTTCGGCCAGCAGAAAGCGGTAGCCTTGCATATGCAGCCACTGCATCAATACCGCGAGGCCGATGGGCCAGCAGAATGAGGCCATCGCCGCCCACTGATTGCGGCTGACGCGGAGCGGTTCGCAACACTGGCTGGTGTCGCCGCGGAACAGCACGACGTAGGCGATTGCGCCGAACAGCGTTTGGCCCAGCAGCGTGCCTGCGAGCCATCGTTCGGCGCTCGGCGCGCCGGTGTGGTTCAGCCAGATTGACATGCTCAGACTGGCCATCAAGGTGCCCAGCGTCAGCAAGGTGAAGGCGAGTACACGCTCCACCATGTTCAATGCCAGCATCAGGGTCGTCGAGATCGTGTTGAACACCAGAGATCCGCACACCAGCGCAAGAACCCAGGGCACGCTGGCGCCGCCCAGATCTAGACCGAGCTGATCACCGATCAACAACGACGCCGCGGCGATCGTGGCCACTGCAAAGAGGTAAAGGACGTAAAGCCCGAAGTAACGGCGGAACCGGTGCGCAGCGATCCATGCGTGCATGCGCCGGTTGATGAACATGCCGACCGGGTTCACCAGGAACAGCGCAAACAGCGACGTCGTGGTGGTGATGAGCGCCACCTTGCCCATCTCCTCTGGGGTCAGGAGATGGGTCATGATCTTCACGCTCGCGAACATGAGCGCGAATTGAACTAGCCGTCCGATCAGCGTGACCAGCATGAGCGTTCTCTGGCCGTGCGGTGCAGCGCATGCTGTACGAGGCGGTCGAGCTCGGCGAATGAACGCCGCCAAAGCGTCGTTCGCGTCAACGCGTACGAAATCGTGCTGGCGATCAAGAAGCGTCGTACCACATGCCGCCGCCAGGGCTGTTGCTGTGAGGCGGACGCGCCGCGCCACCAGTCTGTCCAGTAGCGATAGCGGTACTGCGCAACCAGCGGCGAACGCCGGTCCACGGCGGTTGAGGCGTAGACATAGCGCAACAGCCGCAAACGTTGTCCAACCGCTTCAGTCGCGCTGTCGTTGTGGCCGTGGATGCGATAGCGGATCAGCGGCGCTTTCAGCCACAACATTGGGCCGCGCCGCAACACTTTCAGCAGGAAGGAAACGTCCGAGTACTTGCCGCCGTGACGCGGATCCAGGCCAAGACCCTGGATCATCGTGCGTCGATACATATACCCTGGGAAGGGTGCGGGCCCCTTCGGCGACAGGGAGAAGTACTCGCTCAGCAGATCTTCAGGCTCACGAAGGTGAAGGTCATTGCGGCCTGCGGGCGCGAAACATTCCGTCGTGACCCGCGTGCCGCGCAGGATGGTGGCGTTGCAGCAGGCTGCCGTCAACGACGAGTCCGCGTCCAGGCGGCCACGCAGTGCGTCTGCATAGCCGTCCAGCAATACGTCGTCGTCGTGGAACATCACCACGAGGTCGGCGGTGGCTGCGTTGATGACGGCTTGAAAATGATCGAAAGCCCCCAGCGGCGGACTGCGGCGTATGCAACGGACGCCAGGGAACTCCGCGGCCAGCATGCGTGCCACCTCCTCACGTTCGGAGTTGTCCGAGACGATGACTTCTATGCGCTCGCCGGACTGCGCCAGCGCCGACTGGAGCGCCTCCCGTAGGTAGTCCGGGCGGTCCCGGGACAGAAGGAAGATCTGAAGGCTGCTGCTCAACGCGCGGCTCCGGCGCGGTGCCAGCGCACAGTGCGGGCAATCGCTTCGTCCAGCGGGATTGGAGCCGGGAGGCCCAGTTCCGTGCGTGCCAGCCGGTTGTCCGGCACGTAGCGTTCGGCCGGCAGTTTTGGGTCCGGCTCCCGCAGAATGCGAACGCGAGAGGGCGAGCCTATAACTCTGCAGACGAGTTGCGCGAGGTCGCCGATCGAGATTTCGGAGTCCGCGCCCACGTTGTAGGCCACGCCAGCGCGCCCTTTTAGAACCACGGCCCAGAGCCAAGCGGCCATGTCGGCGGCGTGTAGATAGCTACGTATCGGAGTGCCGTCACCCTGGATGATTATTTCCCGCCCATCCAGAGCGGCGCCGATGAAGTTGCCCATCGCGAAGTGCTTGTCCAGCGGCAGGTAGGGGCCGACGAACGCGAAACAACGCGCCGAGCGCACGCGCATGCCGATGCGGTTGCCAGCGGCGGCGCACAGCCATTCGGAAGCTCGCTTGCCTTCGCCATAGGCTGAGCCAGGCAGCAGCGGGTCGGGCGCGCCGGCATGGGTCTCCGGCACGCGGGCCAGATCCGAAGGTTGCCTGCCGTAGACCGCGCCGGAGCTGACCAACAGGAAGTCCCGCACCTGTGCCTGTGCCGCGAAGGCAAGCACGCGACGCGTCCCACCGATGCACGTATCGAAGATATGTTCCGGTTCCGCCTTGGCGACGACGTCCGTGGCGGCATGGATCACGGTATCGAAGTCTTCTTTCGGGAAGGCGAAGTCGCGCACATCGCCCCGCAGCCAGTTCAGCCCTGGTGCGTCAGCCAGGTGGGGTGCACTGGTGCGAAAAGCCTCGGGATCGCGACTGAGGACGGTTGCGCGCACGCCCAGTTCAAAGCGGCGATTTGCCTCAGCCAGCGTAGCCAGCAGCCATTTACCGACGAATCCGGTACCACCCGTCAGGAAGAGTCGCCGGCCGTACAGACCACGCCAGACTTCATCGGGCAATTGCGCGATGACGTGCTGAAGATCGTCCTCAGGCAGCGCTGGGAGCGAAGATCCGGCGCTCATGAGGCAAGAGCCGCGTTCTGGATGAAGGCATCGATGCGCGCACCGGCGTTTTCGGCATCGAGGCCATGTTCCCGCAGCAGATACGCATGCGTGCCGCAATGATCCGAGAACCGGTCCGGCACGCCAATGCGCAGCACGCGCGCGGGTGCCCTTTCGCTGGTGATCTCCGTGATGGCAGCGCCGAGGCCACCCAGCACGGAATGCTCTTCCAAGGTCACCAGACCAGCGGCACAGGCCCTCGCTACGGCACACACGTCATCGGCCGACAGCGGCTTTAGAGACGGCGCGCTCCAGACCGACATGTCACGTTGCTGGGCAAGATCCAGGGCCGTACGGACCATGGACCCGGTAGCGATCAGGCCGGGAAGGTCGGCGCGACCGGTGCGCACCTGTATCAGGAGTCCGGGTGACAGCGTATCGATAGGCCCTGCATGCACGTCACCGCGATCAGATTTGCCCATTCGCAGGTAGACCGGGCCGTTAGCCACATAAGCGCGGTACATGCTCGCTGTCATCTCGAAGCGGTCGGCCGGCGACAACACTTCCAGATTCGGGATCGCGCGCGCGCAGGCGATGTCTTCAGTCGACTGATGGCTGGTGCCCAGGTGGCTGTAGACAAAGCCGGCCCCATCGCCCAGCAGTACGACAGGCAGGTTGTCGTGTGCGATGTCAAGCTTGATCTGCTCAACAGTGCGGATCGGCACGAACGCGGCCAGCCCGTAGACGAATGGCCGAAAGCCGACGCGAGCCAGACCTGCCGCCATGCCGACCATGTTCTGTTCGGCGATGCCGGCGTTGATGTACCGGTCCGGACAGCGCTTGCGGAATTCGTCGAACAGCGCATAGCCGTGGTCGCCGGTCAGCAGCAGCACCTTCGGGTCGGCCAGCGCGAGCCGCACCAGCGCATTGGAAAAGGCCTCTCTCACGTGGATGCTCCGGGAAGGCCGAGCGCGTCGATCGCTTCGGCGAAGGTCTGCGGGTTCAGGCGCGTGTAGTGCCAGCGGTTGTCGGACTCCATGAAAGGCACGCCCTTGCCCTTGACCGTACGTGCGATCAACGCTTTGGGCTTACCTTCGCCTGTCGCCCAGAGCTGGCGGATGGCGGCGTCGACCGCTGCCTCGTCGTGGCCGTCGACCTCCAGGGTCTCGAACCCAAAGCTCGTGAACTTCGCCGACAGGTCTCCAAGAGCCAGAACGTCGTCGGTCGTGCCCATCGCTTGGAAGCCGTTCTTGTCGACGATCAGCATCAGGTTGTCCATCCGGTGATGGGCTGCGACCAGTGCGCCTTCCCAGATTGGACCTTCGTTGAGCTCGCCGTCGCCGACGATGGCGTATACCGTCTGATCAGTGCCTTTGCGCTTCAGGCCCATCGCGATACCGACGCCAACCGAGAAGCCGTGGCCCAGCGATCCCGACGTGACCTCTAGCCCCGCCACGCGTGAGTCGGACAGGCCCTTGAGTTCACTGCCATCCTTGAAGTAGCCCTGGATGTGTGAGTCGTTCAGCCAGCCCAGCTCGTGCATGCAAGCGTACTGCGCCATCACGCCATGGCCCTTGCTCAGTACCAGGTAGTCGCGCCCCTCAGCACGCGGATCGTTGCCCGGATATCGCAGGTGGTTCCGGTACAGCACCGTCACCAGTTCGATGATCGAGAACGCGCAGGCGATGTGCACCGTCGAGCCAGCGTAAGCCATCTCGAGCACGGTACGACGCATGCGGGCCGGTGCGAACCGCTGCTCGACACGAGCTTGCGCTTGAGGAGTCGCGACACTGCTCATCAGAAATTCACCCCAAAGAACTCTTCCAGCTTCTCCGCGATGTAGTCCAGCTGCTCTTCGCCCAGTGCCGGGAAGGTGCCCAGCCAGAAGGTCTGGTTCATCACGACGTCGGTGTTGGTCAGCTCGCCGCTGATGCGGAAGTTACGGCCGGCCATGTAGGGCTGCTTGGTCAGGTTGCCGGCGAACAGCAGGCGCGTGCCGATCTTGTTCTCTTCCAGAAAGTTGATCAGGTCGGTGCGCTTGACGCCCGCGCTGTCCTTGACGATCAGCGGGAAGCCGAACCACGACGGTTCGCTGTTCGGCGTCGCTTCCGGCAGGTGCAGGAAGTCAGCAACGCTGGCCAGCTTGGCCTTTAGGTAGGCGAAATTGGCGCGTCGCTTGGCAATGAACTCTTCCACCCGGTCCATCTGGGCCAGCGCGCAGGCGGCCTGCATGTCGCTGATCTTCAGGTTGTAGCCGAGGTGGCTGTAGGTGTATTTGTGGTCGTAGCCGTCGGGCAGGTCACCGCCCAGCTCCTTCTTGGTCCAGCAGAAGCGCTTGTCGCAGGTGTTGTCTTTGCCGGGCGGGCAATAGCAGTCGCGCCCCCAGTCACGGAAGGACTCGGCAATCAGCTTCAGCTCGGCGTTGTTGGTGAACACCGCCCCCCCTTCGCCCATCGTGATGTGGTGGGCCGGGTAGAAGCTCAGCGTGGCGATGTCACCGAAGGTGCCAACCAGCTGACCGTTGTAGGTGGCGCCCAGCGCGTCGCAGCAGTCTTCCACCAGCCACAGGTTGTGCTTCTTGCACAGCGCCGTCACCACGTCCAGGTTGAACGGGTTGCCCAGACTGTGCGCCAGCATGATGGCCTTGGTCTTGGGCGTGATGGCCGCCTCGATCTTGCTGGCGTCGATGTTGTGCGTGGCCAGGTCCACGTCCACAAACACCGGCACGGCGCCGAACTGCAGGATGGGGTTGACGGTGGTGGGGAAACCCGCCGCCACGCCAATGACTTCGTCGCCTGGCTGAATGGCGCGCTCGCCCAGCTTGGAACTGGTCAGCGTCGAGAACGCCACCAGGTTGGCCGACGAGCCGGAATTCACCGTGATCAGGTACTTCACGCCCAGGAACTGCGCCAGGCGCTGTTCGAACATGGCGTTGAAGCGGCCGGTGGTCAGCCAGCCGTCCAGCGAGGCATCGACCATCATCTTCAGCTCGCCCGCACCAATGACTTTTCCTGAGACGGGCACCGCGGTCTGGCCGGGCACGAAGGGCTTGGGCGCGTAGGCGATGTCGGCGTACTGCTGAACCAGCTCGCTGATTTGGCTGCGCAGCTTGTCCAGTTGCGGCTGGAAATTCACGGGGGTGGAGCTCATACGTCGGATCGGTACTGAGAAATTTGATTCAGGCAAAGGGCACGCATGTCCTGACCAGCAAGCCAGGCCTGGTGCCATTCGGTGATGCGGGTCAGCGCGGTCTCGAGCGACCAGTGCGGGACCCAGTGCAGACGCTGGCGTGCCTTGGAGATGTCCAGCTTCAAGAAACCGGCTTCATGGGGGTGGTGGCCTGGCTGCAGGGTCCAAGAGGCACCGTCGCCCCAGGTGTCGCAGAGGTGTTCAACGATCCACTGCACCGGGCGAGCATCCTCGTCGCGCGGACCGAAGTTCCAGCCTTCGGCGTCGGCCTGGCCATGCTTGTACAGGCGCTCGGCCAGCAGCAGATAACCCGACAACGGCTCCAGCACATGCTGCCAGGGCCGGATCGCGTGCGGGTTGCGGATCAGAACCGGCTCCTTGGCCTGCAGCGCACGCAGGATGTCCGGAATCAACCGGTCCAGCGCCCAGTCGCCACCTCCGATGACGTTGCCGGCCCGGGCCGTGGCCATCGCGATGCCAGCGTCCTTCAGGAAGGATTTGCGATAGGCCGAGCTGACCAGCTCCGCACAGCCCTTGCTGTTGGAATAGGGGTCATGGCCGCCCATGGGCTCGTCTTCACGGTAGCCCCAGACCCACTCGCGGTTCTCGTAGCACTTGTCGGTCGTGATGTTGACGATCGCCTTGACCGAGCCGGCATGGCGTGCCGCTTCCAGCACGTGCACCGTGCCCATCACGTTGGTCGCGTAGGTCTCGATGGGCTGGTGGTAGGACAGCCGCACCAGCGGCTGCGCCGCCATGTGGATGACGATTTCGGGGCGAAACTCGTCCATCTGCGCCTTCACCGCCGCGAAGTCACGGATGTCGGCAATGCGGTGCTCCATGCCGTCGGCCACGCGGGCGACATCGAACAACGCCGGCTCAGTCGGTGGAGTCAGCGCGACGCCTCGCAGCGTCGCGCCCATCGACTGCAGCCACAGGCTCAGCCAGCTGCCCTTGAACCCGGTGTGGCCGGTCAGCAGGACGCGCTTGCCGCGCCAGAAGTCAGGGTTGGTCTGCTGCATGCGGAGGCTTTCAGTCCCACTTCTTCCAGGGCGCTTGGCCGGATGTCCACAGCTCTTCCAGCAGCACCTTGTCGCGCAGCGTGTCCATCGGCTGCCAGAAGCCCTGATGCTCAAAAGCCATCAGCTCGTTGTCCGCCGCCAGATTCATCAGCGGATCCTGCTCCCAGATGGTCGCATCGTCCTTCAGGTAGCTCAAAACCTTGGGAGACAGCACGAAGAAGCCGCCGTTGATCATGGCCCCATCGCCCTTGGGCTTTTCCTTGAAGCTAATCACCTGACGGTTCTGGATATCCAGCGCGCCAAACCGCCCGGGCGGATAGGTCGCGGTGAGCGTGGCCGCCTTGCCATGCTGGCGATGAAAGTCGATCGTCGCGCTGATGTCGACATCGCCCACGCCATCGCCATAGGTGAAGCAGAAAGCCTCGTCGTTCTCGACATAGCGGGCCACGCGCTTCAGGCGACCGCCGGTCATGGAGTGGTCACCGGTGTCGACCAGCGTCACGTTCCAGGGCTCGGCGCGCTTGTGGTGCACTTCCATGCGGTTGCTGCGCATGTCGAAAGTGACGTCCGACATGTGCAAGAAGTAGTTGGCGAAGTATTCCTTGATCACGTAGCCCTTGTAGCCACAGCAGATCACGAAGTCGTTCACGCCATGATGGGCATACATCTTCAGGATGTGCCACAGGATCGGCTTGCCACCAATTTCCACCATCGGCTTGGGCCGCATGGCGGTTTCCTCGCTGAGTCGGGTTCCCAGGCCACCGGCCAGAATGACAGCTTTCATCAGGTCGTCCTATCGAATCGGGGAATGCTGCGCCATGAATCAAGTTCAGAGGACAGCCGAACACACAAAGGCGTCTGAATGGAATTGACGCTCAGGCAGACCTGCGGCACGGAGTTTTGTTTGAGCGCCGTGAATCATCGCATCGGAGCCACAGGCATAGACGACAGTGCTCTCGAGTACAAGGTGATCGCGCAGCACGGTGTCTTGCACATGGCCCCGCTCACCCGGCCAGTCAGCATCAGCCCGCGACAGCACAGGCACGAACCGGAAGTACGGCAAAGTCTCGAAGCCCGAAGCCGCCCAGTAGAGATCCTCACGGTGGCGAGCCCCCCAATAAACGGTGATGCTGCGCGGCAAAGCATCGGCGTCCAACGCCAACAGACCTTCGAGGATGGCTTTGACGGGTGCAATGCCCGTCCCTGTGGCCATCAGCACGAGGTCTTTGCCCCATGTATCTCGAAGAAAGAAAGTACCCAGCGGCCCCCGTAACCGCAGCAGGTCATTGACCTGCGCCTTCTGGAACCAGAACTGGCTCATCGCACCGTTTGGCACCTCCCGAATATGCAACTCAAGGAGTTTATCGGCACGCGGCGCATTCGCGATCGAGTAGCTACGGCGCAACCCTTCGGTGCCGATCACGTCGATGTATTGACCCGGCAAAAAAGAGAAATTGTTGCTGGGCGGCAGACGCAGCGTCACTCTCACGACATCCTGCACCAATCGGTCGATGGAATGAATGCGGCAGGGCAGCGTTTTTGCCTCGGGCAACACGACATCACCGAGGTCGTCAATCTCAAGCTCCAATGGTCCGCAAGCCCGACGCGCACAGGTGAGGATGTAGCCTTGGACCTTCTCCTCAGCACTCAGACCCAACTCGTCATGCACAACTGCTGCATCACCGGACCGCAGGCGTCCCTTGCATGAACTGCACCGCCCCGTGCGACAGCTATAGTCGAATACCACCCCTTGGCGCAAGGCAGCATCAAGCAGTGACTCGTCCGCTCGCGCTTCGAAAATGCGACCGCTGGACGTTTTTACGGTGTACATCCGTGACGCCGATTTCGCGGTTTATTCGTGGTGATCAAACGCCTGGAATCCAGCCATCTTCACCAGGCTGTCCTTGCGCGCCGACTCGTAGTCCGCTTCGATCATTTCCTTGACCAGCTGCTCGAAGCTCGTCGTCGGCACCCAGCCCAGCTTGTTCTTGGCCTTGCTCGGGTCGCCCAGCAGCGTCTCCACCTCGGTCGGGCGGTAGTAGCGCGGGTCGACCTTCACGATCACGTCGCCCACCTTGACCTTGGCCTTCTTGCCGGTCACGGCTTCGACGATGCCGGTCTCCTGCTCGCCCTCGCCCTCGAAGCGCACCGTCACGCCCAGTTCGGCCGCCGCGCGTTGCACGAATTCGCGCACGCTGTACTGCACGCCCGTGGCGATGACGAAGTCTTCCGGTTGGTCCTGCTGCAGCATCAGCCACTGCATTTCGACGTAGTCCCGAGCGTGGCCCCAATCGCGCAGCGCGCTCATATTGCCCAGGTGCAGGCAGTCCTGTAGGCCCAGCGCGATGCGCGCGATCGCCCGGGTGATCTTGCGGGTGACGAAGGTTTCGCCGCGGATCGGGCTTTCGTGGTTGAACAGGATGCCGTTGCAGGCGTACAGGCCGTAGGCCTCGCGGTAGTTGACCGTGATCCAGTAGGCGTAGAGCTTGGCCACCGCGTAGGGGCTGCGCGGGTAGAAGGGGGTGGTTTCCTTCTGGGGAATTTCCTGGACGAGGCCGTAGAGCTCGCTGGTGCTGGCTTGGTAGAAGCGGGTCTTCTTTTCCAGCCCGCAGATGCGAATGGCTTCGAGCAGGCGCAGCGCGCCGATGCCGTCGGCGTTGGCGGTGTACTCAGGCTCTTCAAAGGAGACGCCCACGTGGCTTTGCGCGGCGAGGTTGTAGATCTCGTCGGGCTGGACCTTCTGGACAATGCGCACGAGGCTGGTGGAGTCGGTCAGGTCGCCGTAATGCAGCGTGAACTGGCGGTTGTCGACGTGCGGGTCCTGGTACAGGTGGTCGATGCGGTCGGTGTTGAACAGGCTGGTGCGGCGCTTGATGCCGTGCACCTGGTAGCCCTTCTTGAGCAGCAGTTCGGCCAGGTAGGCGCCGTCTTGGCCGGTCACGCCGGTGATCAGGGCCACTTTCTGAGTGGTTGCGGAAGCAGTCATCTTGGTACGTCCTTGGGTTTTATAGGTGGTGGTAATGGTGCGCGAATGACGCGTCACGGCGAGCAGTCAGGGTTCGAAGAAGGAAGGAATCGGCGCCTGCGATGGCTCGAAGAAGGGTGCTGCCTTGTAGGCCATTTCGACACCCTTGCGCAGGGTGGTCTTCGCGGTCCAGCCAAGCGCCTTCAGGCGGCTGACGTCCAGCAGCTTGCGCGGCGTGCCGTCGGGCTTGCTGGCGTCGAAGACGATCTCGCCTTCAAAGCCGACGACGTCCATCACCGTTTCGGCCAGCTCGCGGATGGTGACGTCCTGGCCGGTGCCGATGTTGACTAGAGGGCCGTCGTAGCCCCGTTGCATCAGGTGCACGCAGGCATCGGCGAGGTCGTCTACGTACAGGAATTCGCGCATCGGACGCCCCGAGCCCCAGACGGTGTAGCTGGCGTCGCCGCGCAGCTTGGCGTCGTGGGCCTTGCGCAGCAGCGCGGGCAGGACGTGGCTGTTGGCCAGGTCGTAGTTGTCGTTGGGCCCGTACAGGTTGGTGGGCATGACGCTCACGTACTGCCGACCGTACTGCGCGTTGTAGGCCTCGCAGAGCTTGATGCCAGCAATCTTGGCGATCGCGTAGGGCTCATTGGTAGGCTCGAGCGGGCCGGTGAGCAGGTAGTCCTCGCTGATGGGCTGGGGGCAGTCGCGCGGGTAGATGCACGAAGAGCCCAGAAACATCAGCCGCTGCACGCCGGCCAGGTGGGCGGCGTGGATGAGGTTGGTCTCGATGACCAGGTTCTGGTGGATGAACTCCGCGCGGAACTGGTTGTTGGCCTGGATGCCGCCGACCTTGGCCGCGGCGATGAAGACGTAGTCGGGCCGGTGCTCGGCCAAGTAGGCCTGCACCGCGCGCGAGTCGAGCAGATCGAGTTCGGCACGCGTGGGCGCGAGCACGTTCGTGTGGCCCAGGGCGCGCAGGCGGCGCACCAGGGCGCTGCCCACCATGCCGCGGGCGCCGGTGACGAGGATGTGGCTTGATGGATTCACGGCGGACTCAGGAAAAATCTCTACCAAGGCCAGAGCTCTTTCGGCTTGCCGCCCTGAAGTTTTGAAGCAACACAAAGCCACTCAGCAGTAATCCTGCGAGAACCGCTGTCGCCAGGGCAATCTGGGCCCGCTTGGGTTTGCTCTTCCGCTCGGGCGGAGTGGCTGCATCGAGCACCTGAATCAACGCCCCTTCACGGCTTTCGTCCACGCGGGCCAATTCATACTGCCGCGAGAAAAGATCAAACAGCGTTTCTTGGTACTTATATTCCCGATAACGGGTGATATAGTCCGCCCCCTGTTGCACGGGGGAGGTATTGACCTCCAGCCCGGCCAACTGACGCCTCAGCGCCGTCAATGCGTGCTGCTGCTGCTGAACCTCCGGCGCGTTGTCAGCCAGCATGCCGCGCATGGTCTGCAGCTTGACCTCACTGGCGGTGATCTCCGCCCTCAACTTGGCATAGCTTTCCGCTGCGGCCTTGGGTTCGGCTTTCAGGGCGCCGGCATTAAAGCCGCTATCCTGGAGGGCAATCTGGGCTTGGGTGAGCTTCTCCTTGGTAGCCTGTAATTGCTGCTCGAAAAACATACGCCGCTGCTGGGCTTCAGTCACCGCCAACGTATTCGTCAGGCGGCGCAGCTCACCGATGTAGCTGTTAGCAATGTCGGCACTGCGCTGCGGGCTCTTGTCGTCCACTTCGATAGTCAGCAAACCGTCCTTCTTGCCGGCGCTGATGTGGACATTGGCTGAAAGCTCCTTCTGCGCATCAGCACGGAACTTGCTTTCATAGACATCCATCAGCTTGAATTGGTCAATGATGCGGTTGCTGACCGTCGTACTCTGCATCATCGCAACATACCGGTCGACGGTACCCCCCCCTCCAGCAGCTCCCGCCAAGCCCGCAAGGCCACCCAGACTCGCCAAGGCCGCAGCGGCACCGCTCTGCTGCTGCTGAGGCGGGAGAATCACTGCGCGAGCGGTATAAACGGGCGGCAGCACAAAAGCGATGCCCAAGCCGATTGCGCCAGCCAGCACACTGCAGCCAACGATAAGCCTCCAGCGCCGGGCCAGAACGGCAAGCGACTCCTCCAGGGAGATGCCATCGTCTTCAACCTCGGCGTCATCCGGCCGATCCGGGGAACGGGTCACAGCGTTCATGAGATCAAAATAAGGCGCTGTGCGCTCAGTTCTTGATGGTCTTCAGCGCTGCAGCGCCCAAGCCGAATTGGTAGAGGATCTGCGTCCACTCTTTGAGGTTTTGCGTCCAGGTGGTCTTATTCATTTCCTCTGGAACAAAAACCGTGTCGCCAGGCAAGGCTGACTCACTACGAAGGCTGCCCTCAAGGCCCAACCCTAGAAAACCTGCCCGCTGCGGGGCACTGACCACGCTGCCGTTAGCACGCAAAACAAACGTGCTTGTCTTATCGGCGCCTCGCGTGGGGCCTCCTGCCAAGTCGAGAAAATCCCCAACGTTTCCGCCAGCGGTGCTGAGGAAGCTGCCAGCACTGAACACTGAACCGAAAACCCCTACCGTGGTCGGCCGAGCCGGAATGTAAAGGCGATCACCATCCTCCAACGGCAAATCAGGCAATTCAGTGGCGTTGGGTGCAATCTGAAACACGATGCGCCCTGTGGGTTTAACGGCTTTGAGTCGCTCAATCAAACGAGCACTCGCAGCGGCTTGGGCAGTTTGGGCAGCGGCTTCATTGGCATCGAGCGCCCGCTGACTGCTGCCTGCCTTGGCAAAATCAGTTTCCAGGTCGCGAAGGGCTCGGTCGTAGTTGGCCTGTTGAGTGATCCGCACACTTTCCCGGTTGAACTCGGTACCAAACAGATAAGCGTTGGGCGTCAGACCTCCGGCGCGCGCCAGGATGGCGGCGACGCTGGTGTCCGCGGGAACGATGTAATCGCCAGGGCGCTGGACTTCACCGTCGATGTGGATGCGCTTGTTTTGCTTGGCTTGCGGCAGCACCGATTCCACTGCACTGAAGACGCGCAACAAATCCCCGTTCTGAGGCACGTCGTTGCCCTGGGCCGGCCAACTCAATTGCGTGACCCGGTGGGTCTGCCGGTCGTCCAGGTGCTCGACGCTCATGCGCTGCGTGTCGGCCACCGCATTGAAGCCACCGGCCATGGCCAGCACGTCTGACAAGGATTCGCCAGGCTTGATCTCAAAGATGGCGGGCTTGTTGACGCTGCCGACCAAGCCAATCTGAGGCCCAGCGGGACCGACAAAGATGACGTCATCCGCCTGCACGGTCCGATCCCCGGACTTGTCGCCACGCAAAAGCAGGTCGTAGAGGTCGATGCGAGTGACCGCTTTGCCATTGCGTCGCAGCTGAATGTCGCGGAAGCTGCCGGCCGCAGCCGGTCCGCCGGCACGCATCACAGCGGCCACGAGCGTGGACAGGGCGCCGACGTTGTAGCTGCCCGGGCGCCGCACATAGCCCGACACGAACACGCGCACATTGCGCAACCGACCCAGGCTGACGCTGAGCTGGTAGTTCTTGAAGACTTGGCTGACGCGCTTGCCGATCACGTCTTGCAGTTCGGAGTAGCGGGTTCCAGCCACCATGACCGCGCCAACCCGGGGAATCGCGATGCGCCCGGTGCGGTCCACGGTGAGGCGCAGATCCGCCTCGACGGCGCCCCAAAGCAAGACTTGCAGTTCGTCGCCTGGACTGATCACGTAGTCGGAGGGCACTAGCGGAAGGCTGTCATCGGCGTCATCGCTTGCGGCCGACACCATCAGTTCGCTGCCCAGTCGCCGGACAGGCACGTCCGACCCATACCTGCGGCTGACGTAGACCTCAAACTCGTCGGGGGGGGCAAGCTCACCCATCCCGGCGGCACGCCGTCCCTCTTTTGAGGGTTGACTCGCAGCGGATCGGTCGGCGGCGCTTTGTGCTCGATCGACTGTCGCCGTGGACCGAAGCTGTATCGGCCCGGAGACGGTCCCATCCGACTGCTGCCCCCAGGCACCTGCCGCACCAACCAACACCCAAGTCGACAAGAGAAAGCGCAGGGCCGAGGAACCGAACGGAGCTGCGAGAGGTGATCGGAGGCGCATGAGAAAGTTCGCGGAATTGAACATTCGACCCGCGTGATTGGTGTAACCGCGGATTCTATCGACCCACATCCCGGGGGGGATCGAAGGTTACACAAACGAATTCGACCAGCTTTGTGGACTTTTACGCATTTCACAATCCGACACACACGGGCGTTTTCGCCCCGCACCAACCCCCTTGATCGGGGGGCGCTGTGCTGCGAAAAATGGCCTTTCAGCGCGGCGCTTCGCCCGAGAGAATCAGTTCATTCACTGACCAACACAGAGACTCGCGATGAACTCCCCCAACCACACCTCCCGCCTGCACCTTCTGGCGGGCCAAACTGCGGCCGCGACGTTGCTGGCAATGGCACTGTCTGCCTGCGGAGGGGGAGGCGGTACCGAATCGAAGACGGCGGATACGCCCACCACCGTCACGTTCGCGGATGCGGTGACCGACGATACCGGCGCAACGGTGTCTGGCGCCAAGGTGGCCCTGGCAACGACCACGGGCACCAGCGAATCCACGTCGAGCACTGACGGCAGCTACTCGATCACCGTCAAGCGAGCCGCCCTGCCCACCTCCGGTTCTTCGACGACGGTCTACCTGACCATCTCTGGCAGCGCGGCCTACCAGCCCCTGACGGTGTCCTACGACCCGGCCACGATCACCGCGGGCAACACGTACAAGCTGTCCAATGGCGCGACGTCCGGATCGACCTACCGGCTGCACAAGTTGACGGCGGCCGAGTTCACACCCAGCGGCTCCGATGCCAACCTGACGCGACTGGGCGACGGCGTCGCGTCGGGCGAGGCGAACCAGGGCTTCCAGATCACCAGCGGAACGTTTGCCAAGTCAACCACGATCAAGTTGGGCGACCTGGCGAAGCTGGGAGTTGCAAGTGGGGTCGCCGCCGAGAGCGCCTACCCGACGGTCACCCTGTCCATCGACTTCCGCGGCATGGAAGCCGGCACCTGCGCCGACAAGGTCACCCTCTTCCAGTCGAACTCACCGACCGGCGTCACCCAAGACGGTTTCAAACAGGTCTTCGACTCGACGACAACGCCCAAGTTGACCAGCACGGGCGTTGGCTCCCTGAGCACCTGGACGCCTGGAGCGATCAGCACCACTGGGCTGACCCCGAACGCCACCAGCGCGGCGCTGTGGGTCACGATCGAATCGGGCACGTGCACCGCCTCGGACGGGTCTTCGTCGGGGTATGACGACTTCGAGTTCGCCAACATCCGCGCCGTGTTCAATCCGGCCAATTGATGCCTGCACCCTAAATGAAAACGCCACCTTTCGGTGGCGTTTTCATTTCAGCGGCGGAATTCGCTCAGTTCAGCGCAGTCAATTGCGCCCGTAGGTGTCCTCGAAGCGGACGATGTCGTCCTCACCGAGGTAGGAACCGGACTGCACCTCGATGATTTCCAGCGGCACCTTACCCGGGTTGGCCAAGCGATGGGTCTGACCCAGCGGGATGTAGGTGGACTGGTTCTCGGACAGCAGCAGCACCTTGTCGCCGTTGGTGATCTCGGCGGTACCGCTCACGACGATCCAGTGCTCGGCGCGGTGGTGGTGCATCTGCAGGCTCAGGCTGGCGCCCGGCTTGACCATGATGCGCTTGACCTGATGGCGCGGGCCGTTGTCGATGCTGTCGTACCAGCCCCAGGGGCGGTGGACCTTGCGGTGCAGGCTGTGCTCGTTGCGCTCCTGGCGGTCCAGCGTCTGGACGATCTTCTTGATGTCCTGGCTGCGGCTGCGTTCGGCCACCATCACCGCGTCGGGCGTCTCAACCACCACCACGTCGTCCAAGCCCACCACACCCACCAGTCGGCTGGTGGCGTGCACGAGGGTGTTGCGGCTGTCTTGCAGCATCACGTCGCCCACGGCGGCATTGCCCTGCTCGTCCTTGCGCGCCACCTGCCAGACGGCGTCCCAGGCGCCCAGGTCGTTCCAGCCGGCGGCCAGCGGCACGACGCGGATGTCGATGTCGCTGCCCGGGCAGCGCTCCATCACCGCATAGTCCACCGACTCGCTGGGCACCTGGGCGAACTCGGACTTGCCTGGACGCACGAAGCGGTCGTCGCGACGGCGCTGGTCCCAGGACGCGCGCGTGGCCGCGGCGATGTCGGGGCGGAAGCGCTCCAGCGCCTTCAGCCAGGTCGAGGCGCGCAGCACGAACATGCCGCTGTTCCAGGTGTACGTGCCTTCGGCGAGGTAGCGCTCGGCGGTGGCGCGGTCCGGCTTTTCGACGAACTGGGCCACCCGGGCGGCCGCGTCGCCAGCAATCGCTTCGCTGCGGATGTAGCCGTAGCCCGTCTCGGGGCGGTCCGGCGTGATGCCCAGCACCACCACGGCGCCGTCGGCGGCCGCGCGGATCGCGCGCTGCACCGCCTGCGTGAAGGCTGCCGGGTCAGTGACCGTCTGATCCGCCGGCGTCACCACCAGCACCGGATCCTGGCCGTCCTCGACGGCCTGCAGCGCGGCCAGCGTCAGGGCCGGCGCGGTGTTGCGCCCGATCGGCTCAAGCAGGACGGCAGCCGGTTCCTTGCGAATTTCGCGCAACTGGTCGAGCACCAGGAAGCGATGCTCTTCATTGCCGACGATCAGCGCTGGCGCGACGCTCAGATCCGCCGCCGCCAGACCGGCCATGCGCTGGGCAGCCTCCTGGAACAGGCTGTGTTCACTGCCGGTCAGGACCAGGAACTGCTTCGGATAACCGGCGCGCGACAGCGGCCACAGGCGCGTGCCGCTGCCGCCGGCCATGATGACGGGCTGAACAGAAAGGGTGAGTGTCACGATTTGCTGGGGCTGAAGAGTGGGCAAGGCGCCAATTGGACAGGGCCGCCGGGGATTCAACACCCCCCGGAAAGCGGCTCAGCCATCAGACGATGGCACCACGCGTGAGAACTTCGGGGTTTGCGGCGTAGCGAAACGGTAACACCCACTCAATCGAACAGGTGCGGGGCGTCGGCCAGCAGCGGAGCGGCTTCGTCCTTGGCGGACAGCAGCCGGGGCGCGCCGGCATCCGGCCACTCGATGGCCACCGCCGGGTCGTTCCAGCGCACCCAGCCTTCGGCCTGCGGCGCATGGAAGTCGGTGGTCTTGTAGAGGAAGTCGGCGCTGTCCGACAACACCGTGAAGCCATGCGCGAAGCCCGGCGGAATCCAGAATTGGCGGTGGTTGTCGGCACTGAGCTCGACACCCACCCAGCGCCCGAACGTCGGGCTGCTGCGTCGGATGTCGACCGCGACGTCAAAGACGCAGCCCTGCACCACGCGCACCAGCTTGCCTTGGGCATGCGGCGGCAGCTGGAAGTGCAGCCCCCGCAGCACACCCCGGGCGGAACGGCTGTGGTTGTCCTGCACAAAGGTCACCGGGTGACCCACCGCCGCATCGAAGCGGCGCTGGTTCCAGCTCTCGACAAAGAAGCCCCGGGCGTCGCCGAAGACCTGGGGCTCCAGGATCAGCAAATCGGGAATGGCGGTTCGTACGATGTTCATGCGGGCCGTCGGGTCAAGGTCATTGATGGGCGGGCGGGTTCTGCGGCTCAGAACACCGTGTCGCGCAGCAGCTTCATGAGGTACTGGCCGTAGCCATTCTTCAGCAGCGGCTGCGCCAGGCGCTCCAGCTGGGCGGCATCGATCCAGCCATTGCGGAAGGCCACCTCTTCGACGCAGGCCACCTTCAGCCCCTGGCGCTTTTCCAGCGTGGCGATGAACTGGCCCGCCTCGAGCAGGCTGTCGTGCGTGCCGGTGTCCAACCACGCGTAGCCGCGACCCATGATCTCCACGCTCAGCTGCCCCTGACGCAAATAGGTCGCGTTGACGTCGGTGATCTCCAACTCGCCGCGGGCACTCGGTCGAATCGACGCGGCGATGTCGCAGACCTGCTCGTCGTAGAAGTACAGCCCGGTGACGGCGTAGTTGCTGCGCGGCTGGCGCGGCTTCTCTTCAATGGTCAGCGCGCGCTGCTGGGCATCGAACTCGACAACGCCATAACGCTCCGGGTCGGTGACGTGGTAAGCGAAGACGCTGGCCCCAGAGGTCTGGGCATCTGCGTTGCTGAGCAGCCCCAGCAGGTCGTGTCCATAAAAGATGTTGTCACCCAGCACCAGCGCACTGGGTGAGCCGCCGACGAACTCGCGTCCAAGGAGGAAGGCCTGCGCCAGCCCATCCGGACTGGGCTGAACGCAGTATTCGAGCCGAATGCCCCAGCGCGAGCCATCACCGAGCAACGCCTGAAACCGCGGGGTATCCTGAGGCGTCGAGATGATCAGGATGTCCTGGATGCCCGCCAGCATCAACGTGCTCAGCGGGTAATAGATCATCGGTTTGTCGTAGACCGGCAGCAGCTGCTTGCTCATGGCCAGCGTCGCCGGATGCAGACGCGTACCAGATCCACCGGCCAGAATGATGCCCTTTCGGCTGGAGCGGCGCGGCGTCGGCTGTGGGGCTTCGGTTGGGAGGGTCATAGAACGGATTTCTTCTGAAGACGACGGAATGGCGGCGCTCATACAGCCAAGACTTCGCGCAGCATGCGCTCCACACCGACGCGCCAATCCGGCAGGGTCAGATCAAAACGTTCGCGCAGGCTGCGCGTGTCCAGGCGGGAATTGAGCGGGCGGCGCGCAGGCGTCGGGAAGGCAGACGTCGGCACTGCATCAATGGATTGAACGCGCAGCGATTGGCCCTGGGCGCGGGCAAAGTCGATCACTTGCGTGGCGTAGCCATGCCAGCTGGTCTCACCCGCCGCCACAGCATGGTAGGTGCCCGAGGCATCCGGCTCGTCACGCAGTTGGCGCAGCGCCAGCGCGGTGAGGTCGGCCAGCAGATCGGCCCCAGTGGGCGCTCCGATCTGGTCGTCGATCACCGTCAGCCGCTCTCGCTCGGCCGCCAGACGCAGCATGGTGCGGGCGAAATTGCCCCCACGCGCCGCATAGACCCAACTGGTGCGCAGGATCAGGTGTCGGCAGCCGCTGGCACGAATCGCCTGCTCACCCTCGAGCTTGGTCTGGCCGTAGACATTGAGCGGCCCCGTGGGCGCGGTCTCATCGCGCGGCGCCTGACCGGAGCCGTCGAAGACGTAGTCGGTGCTGTAGTGCACCAAGGTTGCCCCGGATGCAGCGGCATGGTCCGCCAGCACCTGCACGCTGCCCGCATTGACCTGACGCGCAACCTCCGGCTCGCTTTCGGCGCGGTCAACGGCGGTGTAGGCCGCAGCATTGACGATGACCTGCGGGCGCACGGCGCCAAGCAGATCCCGCAAAGCGTCGGCCCGGGTGAAGTCGGCCCGCAGCGGCTCGCTGTCGCGATCAGCCGCCACCAGCCGGCCCAGCGGCGCCAGCGAGCGTTGCAACTCCCAGCCGACCTGGCCGCCTCGGCCCAGCAGCAGGATCGTCGTCACGCCACACCCGCCCGGTCGTCGTAGTTGCGCGCCACCCAGTCGCGGTACGAGCCGCTCTGGACGTTGGCCACCCAGTCGGCGTGCTCCAGGTACCACTTCACGGTCTTGCGAATCCCGGTCTCAAAGGTCTCGGCCGGACGCCAACCCAGTTCACGCTCGATCTTGCGGGCATCGATCGCGTAGCGGCGATCGTGCCCCGGTCGATCCTTGACGTAGGTGATCAGTCGCCGGTAACTGCCCGCCGCATCGGGACGCAATTCGTCGAGCAGATCACAGACGGTGTGCACGATCTCCAGGTTGGTCTTCTCGTTCCAACCCCCAATGTTGTAGGTCTCGCCGAGTCGCCCCTGCGCCAGCACCGCTCGAATCGCGCTGGCGTGGTCGCCCACGTAGAGCCAGTCGCGAACATTCAGCCCGTCGCCGTAGATCGGCAGAGGCTTGCCGGCCAGCGCGTTCACGATCATCAGCGGGATGAGCTTTTCTGGAAAATGAAACGGCCCGTAATTATTGCTGCAATTGGTTGTCACAACTGGCAAGCCGTAGGTGTGGTGCCAAGCCCTCACCAAGTGATCACTGGCCGCCTTGCTCGCGGAATAGGGACTGTTGGGCTCGTAGGGATGAGTCTCCGTGAAGGCCGGATCTGACGGCCCCAGCGATCCATACACCTCGTCGGTCGAAACATGATGGAAGCGAAAACCCTCACGCTCGCTGCCCTGCAATTCACCCCAATACGAACGCGCCGCCTCCAGCAGGCTGAAGGTGCCTTCGACGTTGGTACGCATGAAGGCACCAGGCCCGTGAATGCTGCGATCCACGTGGCTCTCCGCCGCGAAATGCACCAAGGCTCGCGGCCGGTGCTCACCCAGCAATTCGCTCACAAGGGCCCGATTGCAGATGTCGCCCTGCACGAACCGATGCCGCGCGTCACCACGCAGGCCAGCCAGGTTTTCGAGGTTGCCCGCGTAGGTCAGCGCATCGAGGTTGACGATGGGCTCATCGGACTGGGACAACCAGTCCAGCACGAAGTTGCTGCCGATGAAGCCGGCGCCGCCGGTAACGAGAATGGTCATGTCTAGAACGTGAAAATAGAGTGGAAAGACACCGCACTTCGTTCGCAAGCACGGTGCCCGCAAGTCCAACATCAAGGACGAAGCCAAGCCCAACCAAGCCAGAAAGGCGCAATCGCATTGTCCACCCACAGCATCCCCGGCAACACCGATGTTGGTGGACAGAAGACTTGCGATTGGTCATCTCTTGCTCGGCGCCACAAGGAACACTTGCGTAACAAATGTGAATCCTTTGGCGCAACTTCGCAAAAATAGAACACCTCCCCAGGCATCCAGAAACACCGTGACATATTTGCTTGCACCTCACCGTGCAGCCCATGAATCATCAATGTTGGTGCCTCGAACGACTTGATCAATGAGCATTTTTATCATTGCACTCTGCGCATCGTTGGCGATGACCTTGCTCATCGTCCGCTCAGCGCCCAGGCACGCCCATCTGTCTGGCGACACAGATCAACATGCCCCGCAAAAATTTCATGCGCGCGTCGTGCCGCGGGTTGGCGGCATCGGCATTGCTTTTGGATTGGTCGCCGCGCTCCTCTGGGCTTGGCTGAATGCCAGCGGCCCTGATCGCGCCAACATGCTGGGCCTCACCCTGAGTGCATCGATCGCCTTCACCGCAGGGTTGATCGAAGACTTAACCAAGCGAGTCTCGCCACGACAGCGGTTGTTGGCCGTCGTACTGGCAGCCAGCGTTGCGCTGTGGCTGGTGGGCACGGAAATTGTCCGCTGCGATGTCGTCGTCTTGGATGCCCTGCTGGCCATAGGGGGCGTGTCGATCGCCCTGACCCTGCTCGGCGTCGCAGGCCTGGCGAACTCGATCAACATCATCGATGGATTCAATGGGCTGGCGTCCATGTGCGTCTCCATCATGCTGGGCGCGATCGCCTACGTGGCCCATGCCGTCGGCGACACCCTGGTGCTGACTTGCGCTCTGGCCGCACTGGGCGCCGTGCTGGGGTTCTTTGTCTGGAACTACCCTCTCGGTTTGATTTTTCTTGGCGATGGTGGCGCGTACTTCCTTGGGTTCTGGGTTGCGCAGCTGGGCATCCTTCTCGTTCAGCGCAATGAAGAAGTCTCGCCAATGTTCCCGCTGCTGTTGTGCGCGTACCCGATGTTTGAAACGTTGTTCACCATGTACCGCCGCAAAGTGGTGCGCGGCCGACCCATGGGACAACCGGATGCGACGCATCTCCACAGCCTGATCTATCGCCGGTTGATGCGTTGGGCCATTGGGCGAGATGACGCCGCCAATCTCCTTCGCCGCAACTCGATGACTTCGCCCTACCTCTGGCTGGTCTGCTCCGCCAGCGCAGTCCCCGCCCTGCTGTGCTGGGACAACACCGGCCTGCTTGGCATGTCGCTTTTGGCCTTCTGCCTGCTTTATCTAGCGCTGTACCGGGCCATCGTCCGCTTCCGCACCCCTCGCGTGCTGGTGCGAACCGGCGAGCATTGGGCCGCGGAGGATCCGGTTTCAAAATCCGCGGGATAATCCTCGGGTGATCACCGAGACTCCCGACGCGGCCGAACAGGCGGCCGCACCCCAGCGCTTCGATTCGCTTGCCCTGGCACCGAAGCTGCTTCAGGCCATTCAGGACTCTGGCTACGCCACGATGACGCCCATCCAGGCCAAGGCGATTCCCATCGTCCTGGCGGGTCAGGACGTCATGGGGGCAGCACAGACAGGCACCGGCAAAACTGCGGCGTTTTCACTGCCGCTGCTGCAAAAGATGCTGGTGCACGAGAACTCGAGCGCCTCGCCGGCGCGCCACCCGGTTCGCGCACTGGTGCTGGCACCGACGCGTGAACTGGCTGACCAAGTCGCCAACAACGTCAAGAACTACGCGAAGCACTCGAACTTGCGGGTGTGCTGCGTTTTCGGCGGCATCGACATGGCGCCACAGACGGCCGAACTCAAACGCGGCGTTGAAGTGCTGATCGCCACACCGGGCCGGCTGCTGGACCACATCCAGGCCAAGAACTGCCAGCTCAATCAGGTCGAGTACGTGGTGCTCGACGAAGCCGACCGGATGCTGGACATCGGCTTCCTGCCTGACTTGCAGCGCATCCTGAGCTACTTGCCGAAAAAACGCCAGACGCTGCTGTTCTCGGCCACCTTTTCGACCGAGATCAAGCGCCTGGCGCAGAGCTATCTGCAAGAGCCGGTGCTGGTTGAGGTCGCACGGCCGAACGCCACCGCCTCCACCGTCGAACAGCGCTTCTACAGCGTCTCGGACGACGACAAGCGCAGTGCGATCCGTCAAATCCTGCGAGAGCGATCGCTGTCGCAGGCCATCGTCTTCGTCAACTCGAAGCTGGGGGCCGCTCGCCTGGCCCGCGCCTTCGAGCGCGACGGCCTGAACACCGCCGCCCTGCATGGCGACAAGTCTCAGGATGAACGACTGAAGGCACTGGACGCCTTCAAGCGCGGCGAGGTCGACCTGCTGGTGGCCACCGACGTGGCGGCCCGCGGCCTGGACATTGCTGACCTGCCGGCGGTGTTCAACTTCGACATTCCCTTCAACGCGGAAGACTACGTGCACCGCATCGGCCGCACCGGCCGGGCTGGCGCATCGGGCTTAGCCGTCTCACTGGTCACGCGCGAGGACAGTCGGCTGGTCGCCGACATCGAGAAGCTGATCCGCAAGAAGATCGACCTCGAGGCCCTCGAGCTCGATAACGAGCGCCCACGTCGACGCCGCTTCGACAGCCCCCCCGACGCGAGCGAAGCCCCTCGAAGCAACTCGTACGCGCCGCCGCGCCGCACCCCTTCGGCCCGGGCCAGCACCGACCCCTTCTTCGATCGGCCCTACGAAGCGGACCCCAACGCTTCGCTGGCGGCCTGGGAAAAGGGGGATGTGCCCGCCGCCTCCGCAGGCGCCGCAAGTACGCCCACCAGCAAGAACTCACTGTCGCGCTTCATCAAGCCGCGGCGCAAGGTCGCCACGCTGCTGGGCGGCAAGCTGCCGACCTAACTCAGCGGGCGAGAAACAGGAACACCGCCGGCACATCGGCCGGCAACTCCACAGGCAGCGACGGCAACTTGCGGCCGCGCCACTGGCCCGCTTCGGCGGTCCAGACCGCCTCTTGCGCCAGCGTCAGCCCGCTGGCCACACACAGGCGAGTACCCGGCTGCAGCCCCTCTCGCAGTGCGGCCAGCAGCGCGGTGTTGCGATAAGGCGTTTCGATGATCAGCTGGGTCTGCTGCGCGCGACGCGACTGCTGCTCCAACTCGCGCAGGCGCTGCAAGCGCTGGGCGGCGTCGGTGGGCAGGTAACCCACGAAGGCGAAGGACTGGCCGTTAAGCCCCGACGCTGCCAGCGCCAACATCAGTGACGACGGCCCAGAGAGCGGCCGCACCGGAACCCCCGCCGCGTGCGCCAACTCGACCAGCTGCGCCCCGGGATCGGCCACCGCCGGCAAGCCCGCCTCGGACATCAAGCCCATGTCTTGCCCCGCCAAAGCGGGCGCCAGCCAGTCTGCCGCCCGCAGGGCGGGCAAGGCTCCGGCCGCGCCGCCGCCCTTGCGGGCGCGCGGCAGTTCACGGATGCCGATCTCCTGCAACGGCCTGGCCAGCGGCTCGACCTCACCAATGCGCTTGAGCAGCGCCCGCGCGCTGCGCGCGTTTTCGACCACCCAATGCGGCAGCCGCGCTGCGACGTGCAGGACCCGCGCCGGCAGCACCTCGCGCACATCCGGCAACGGGAGCCCCGGAGCCACCGTCCCCAGATCGAGGGTATTGGGAACCAGCCAGAGGCAGCCCACCTCAGCGGGGCCGATGGGCAAATCGGATCGCGAAACGCTTCGAATCGTCATACCAGAGCCCCCGCCTCTGCCTGGGCCACCAGGGGATCCAGGCCGGCCGCACGCAGCAGGCGCGTCGTTGCGATCAATGGCAATCCCACCAACGCCGTCGGGTCATCGGACTCAACCCGATCCAGCAAAGCGATGCCCAGCGTTTCGCACTTGGCACTGCCCGCGCAGTCATAAGGGCGATCCAGCCGCAAGTAGGTCTCGATCGCCGCATCGTCCAGCACCCGGAAGCTCACACCAACCGTCGTCATCGCCGACTGGGCAAAACCGGCCCGCGCACGCACCACCGCCACCGCACAATGAAAGCGCACCTCGCGGCCACTCTGAGCTCGCAGCTGACCGACCGCCGTCGCGTGATCGCCCGGCTTACCCAGCGCCAACCCGTCCAGATCGGCCACCTGATCGGAGCCAATCACCCAGGCCGCCGGGTGCCGCAGCGCCACCGCCCAAGCTTTTTCAAGCGCCAACCGCTCGGCCAACCGCGACGGCGACTCGTCCACCCGCTGCACCTCATCCACCTGCGGCGCCTCCACGGAAAAGGGCAGACGCAGGCGAGACAGCAGCTCGCGCCGGTACACGGACGTGGACGCCAGAATGAGTTCGAACATAGAACAGAGGAAGACGAATCGAGGCCAGATCGGTGATCGCTGAGGAGGCACACACCGCGTCAGCCGCCATTGTTCCACCAACCCTACGCCGGCCTCACGGGCCCCAGCACAGGCAAGCCGGCGGGCCGCGCCCTACACTCTCGCCGCATGAGAACCCGTGAATTCAACGCCCGCCACCTCGACGTCTTCGCCTTTGCCGAAGCGGGTGGCCAGCTACAGGGTCAGGCCGGCCTGGGCGACCTGCCGCGCTGGGCCGAACTGCACCACAACGAGGGCACGCAACCCCCTGACGCCCAAGTGGACTGGTCCGCCAGCGCCGAATTGCGGCCGCGCCGCGCCGCGCCGCCGGAAGTCTGGCTGCACCTGTGGGCAGAAGGCACCCTGCCGATGACCTGCCAGCGCTGCCTCGGCGCCGTCGACATACCGATGGCGGTGGACCGCTGGTTCCGCTTCGTCGACAACGAGCAAGAGGCCGCCCGCCTGGACGAAGAGGCCGACGACGATGTACTGGTGCTGCATCAGGCCTTTGACCTCCTGGCCCTGGTGGAAGATGAGCTGCTGCTCGACGCCCCGCTCGTGCCGCGCCACGACGATTGCCCCGACGCGCCGGCCATGAGCTCCGGATCCATCGCTGCGGATGACGACGCGGAATCCACTCAGAACGCCAACGCGCCTCATGCCAACGACACTCCGGATGCCGAAGAGCCGAACGGACCAGCGCGCAAGCACCCCTTTGCCGCATTGGCCGGGCTGCGCGACCAGCTGAAGAAGGGCTGACAAAAACGCGGCGCAACGTGCTATAGTCGAAGGCTTTTCCAGCCGGAGCGTGCCGCTGGAACACACAGGAGTCCCACATGGCCGTCCAGCAAAACAAGAAGTCGCCCTCGAAGCGGGGCATGCACCGTTCGCACAATGCACTGAACAACCCGGGCACGGCCATCGAGCCGACCACGGGTGAAGTGCACATGCGCCACCACATCAGCCCGACCGGCTTCTACCGCGGCCGCAAGGTCCTGAAGACCAAGGCGGACGCCTGATCTTGCAGTTCGGCGGTCGTGGACGCAGGCGCGTCACGATGACCGCCGATACTGCTTCTCGACGGGCGAGCCCGATCGCCCGGCGGCAGCTTGCCGCCCTGAAACTGGATCGAGAGTCTCACTTTTGAACGCATTCCCGCCTTTGACGCGGCCGGTGCGCCTGTCCGTCGACTGCATGGGCGGCGACCACGGGCCTGCGGTGACGCTGCCCGCCTGTGACGCGTTTTTGAAGCGCCACCCTCACGCCGAGTTGCTGCTGGTGGGGCGCGAGGAAGACCTGCGTCCCGCCCAGACCTGGGAACGCACCCGGATCATCACTGCGACCGAAGTCGTGACGATGGACGATCCGGTCGAAGTGGCGATGCGCCGCAAGCGCGATTCTTCGATGCGCGTGGCGATCCAGCAGGTCAAGGCCGGGGATGGCGAGTCGGCCGCCGATGCCTGCGTCTCCGCTGGCAACACCGGCGCCCTGATGGCGGTTGCGCGTTACGTGCTCAAGACCGTTGAAGGGATCGACCGCCCCGCGATCGCCAGCCTGCTGCCCAATCAAAGTGGCGGCTACACCAAGGTGCTGGACCTGGGGGCGAACGTCGATTGCAGCGCAGAACACCTGCTTCAATTCGCAGTGATGGGCAGCGCCCTAGTCAGCGCACTGGACGGCACGGAAGAACCGACCGTCGGCCTGCTCAACATCGGCGAAGAGGCCATCAAGGGCAACGATGTCATCAAGCGCGCCGGCGAACTGCTGCGCGCAGCCGCCGCAGCCGGACACCTGAACTTCCAGGGCAACGTCGAAGGCAACGACATCTTCAAAGGCAGCACCGACCTGGTGGTCTGCGACGGTTTCGTTGGCAATGTGGCCCTGAAGACCGCCGAAGGCGTGGCCGGGCTGATGGCCAACTTCCTGGTTCAGGAGTTCACCGGCAGCCTGTACGGCAAGTTCGCCGCCCTGGTGGCCATGCCGGTGCTGCGCCGCTTCAAGCGCCGCCTTGACCACCGCCGCTATAACGGCGCCGCGCTGCTCGGTCTGCGCGGCCTGGTGTTCAAGAGCCACGGCTCGGCCGACGCGTTCGCCTTCGAGCAGGCCTTGAATCGCGCGTATGATGCCGCCCGCAATCGACTGCTCGATCGGGTGCACGCTCACATCGTCGCCGCACTGCCGGCCGCGGGGGGCTCACCCGACACCGTCACCGGTGGTGGGCAGACCCCGTCCAGCCGCGCCGCATGACCATTTCCCCTTCCCGCTACGCCCGCATCACCGGAACCGGCAGCGCGCTGCCCAGCCGTCGACTCACCAACGCCGAGTTGGCCGCCGAACTGGCAGCCCGCGGAGTTGAAACCTCGGACGACTGGATCGTCGAGCGCACCGGCATCCGCGCGCGGCACTTCGCCAGCGCCGACACCAGCGCCAGCGATCTGGCGGTCGACGCCGCTCGCCACGCCCTCGAGGCCGCCAACCTGGGCGGCGCCGACATCGACCTGATCATCGTCGCGACTTCGACGCCGGACATGATCTTCCCGTCGACCGCCACGATCGTGCAGCGCAAGCTCGGCATCGTGCACGGCTGCCCCGCCTTCGACGTGCAGGCGGTCTGTTCGGGCTTCATCTACGCCCTGACGCTGGCCGACGCGATGATCCGCGCCGGTTCGGTGCGCAACGCGCTGGTGATCGGTGCCGAGGTCTTCTCGCGCATCCTGAATTTCGAGGACCGCACCACCTGCGTGCTCTTCGGGGACGGTGCCGGCGCGGTGGTGTTGTCCGCCAGCGACAAGCCCGGCATCCTGGCCACCGACCTGCACGCCGACGGCCGCCACATCGACATCCTCTGCACTCCCGGCACGGTGGCGGGCGGCGCGGTGCTGGGTGACCCGCTCCTGCGCATGGATGGCCAGGCCGTCTTCAAACTGGCGGTCGGCGTGCTGGAAAGCACCGCGCGCGCCGTGCTGGAAAAGGCCGGTCGCAGCGAGGCCAGTGTCGACTGGCTGATCCCGCACCAGGCCAACATCCGCATCATGCAGAGCACGGCCCGCAAGCTGAAGCTGCCGATGGACAAGGTCATCGTCACGGTGGACCGTCACGGCAACACCTCGGCCGCCTCGATTCCACTGGCGCTCGACGAAGGCGTGCGCAGCGGCCGCGTGCAAGCCGGCCAGACCGTGCTGCTCGAAGGCGTGGGCGGCGGCTTCACCTGGGGCGCCGTGCTGCTGGACTTCTGAGCAACGGCGCCCACACCGTCTTGGCGCCCGCTTCAGATCCATTCTCCCGAATCCCTCCCGGCGCTGTTGCGCCCCTGCAACGACCATCATGACCGAGTTCGCCTTTGTCTTTCCCGGCCAGGGTTCCCAATCCGTCGGCATGCTCAACGCCTGGGCCGACCACCCGGTGGCCCGCGCCACGCTCGCTGAAGCCAGCGCCGCACTGGGCGAGGACGTCGCCAAGCTGATCGCCGAAGGTCCCAAGGAAGCCCTGGACCTGACCACCAACACCCAGCCGGTGATGCTGACGGCCGCGATCGTCAACTACCGCGTCTGGCTGGCCGAAGGCGGCGCCGAGCCCGCCGCGGTGGCCGGCCACTCGCTGGGCGAGTACTCCGCGCTGGTCGCCGCTGGCGCATTGACGCTGGCGGACGCCCTGCCGCTGGTGCGCCTGCGCGCCCAGGCCATGCAGGAAGCCGTGCCGGTGGGCACCGGCGCTATGGCCGCCATCCTCGGTCTGGACGCTCAGACCGTGCGCGAGGGCTGCGCCCAGGCCGCCGCCGCCACGGGCGAAGTGGTCGAGGCCGTGAACTTCAACGACCCGAAGCAGACCGTGATCGCCGGCAGCAAGGCCGGCGTCGACAAGGGCTGCGAGGTCCTGAAGGGCCTGGGCGCCAAGCGCGCCCTGCCGCTGCCGGTGTCCGCTCCCTTCCACTGCAGCCTGATGAAGCCCGCCGCTGAACGCCTGCGCGCGCGTCTGGCAGAAATCCAGATCGCCACGCCGCGCATTCCGGTGGTCAACAACATCGACGTCGCGGTTCAGACCGACGCCGAGGCCATCCGCGACGCGCTGTACCGCCAGGCCTTTGGCCCGGTGCGCTGGGTTGAGCTGGTGCAGGCCCTGAAGGCCCGCGGCCTGACGCATGTGATCGAGTGCGGCCCCGGCAAGGTGCTGGCCGGCATGGTCAAACGCATCGACGGCGAACTGGCCAGCGCCACGATCTTCGATCCGGCCACGCTGGCCGAAGTGAAAGGACTGCTCGCATGAACGCCACCCCTTCGCAGGTTCCGCAAGTTGCCCTGGTCACGGGCGCCAGCCGCGGCATCGGCCGCGCCATCGCACTGACGCTCGCCCAGCAGGGCTTCAAGGTCATCGGCAGCGCCACCACCGAGTCCGGCGCCGCCGCGATCGGTGAGGCCCTGGCGCCCTTCGGCGGCCGCGGCATCGCCCTGAACGTCACCGACGCCGCAGCGTTGGACGGCGCGATCGACGCGATCGTCAAACAGGACGGCGGCCTGCACGTGCTGGTCAACAACGCCGGCATCACCCGCGACATGCTGGCGATGCGCCTGAAGGACGACGACTGGGACGCCGTCATCGACACCAACCTGAAGGCGGTGTTCCGCGCCTGCCGCGCGGCCATCAAGCCGATGATGAAGCAGCGCTATGGCCGCATCGTCAACATCACTTCGGTGGTGGGCGCCTCGGGCAACCCGGGCCAGGCCAACTACTGCGCCTCCAAGGCGGGCGTGGCGGGCATGACCCGCTCGCTGGCCAAGGAGTTGGGCAGCCGCAACATCACGGTCAACTGCGTCGCTCCTGGCTTCATCGCCACCGACATGACCGAGGTGCTGCCTGAAGACCAGAAAAAGGCGCTGCTGTCCCTGATCCCGCTGGGCCGCCTCGGCTCGCCAGAGGACATCGCCGAAGCCGTGGCCTTCCTCACCTCGCCCAAGGCCGGTTACATCACCGGCAGCGAGGTGCATGTGAACGGCGGCATGTACATGGGCTGAGCCTTTCGGCCTACCCATCCGGTCAGGTGTTCTGTCTTCCGTCCTGCGCAGAACGCCTGACCACCGGAATCTGTCACACTCCGGACCCCTTAGAATCGCAGGCTGTTTTCACTGCATCCCCTCCCGGAGGAGAGTCATGAGCGACATCGAAACCCGCGTCAAGAAGATCATTGCTGAACAACTGGGCGTGGCCGAAGCCGACGTCACCAACGAGAAGGCCTTCGTGGCCGATCTGGGCGCCGACTCGCTCGACACCGTCGAGCTGGTGATGGCCCTGGAAGACGAGTTCGGCATCGAGATCCCTGACGAAGACGCAGAAAAGATCACGACCGTCCAGCTCGCGATCGACTTCGCGACCGCCAACGTCAAGTCCTGATCGACTGACGCTGCGCCGCCCCCTGCTGTCCTGCACCGCGAAATACGCATGACCCGCCGCCGCATCGTCGTGACCGGGCTTGGCCTGGTGACCCCCGTGGGCAACACCGTCGCCGAGTCCTGGACCAACCTCCTGGCTGGCCGCTCCGGCATCGCCCCCATCACGCGTTTCGACGCCTCGAACCTGTCGGTGCACTTCGCCGGCGAGGTCAAGGACTTCCGCATCGAGGAGTACATCCCCGCCAAGGAAGCCCGCCACATGGATGCCTTCATCCATTACGGCATTGCAGCTTCGCTGCAGGCGGTGAAGGACGCAGGCCTCGCCACCGGCGACTCGCTGGGCGAGGAGCAGGCCGAGCGCATCGGTGTGATGGTTGGCTCGGGCATCGGCGGTCTGCCGATGATCGAATCCTCCCACGGCGAATACCTGCAGCGCGGTGCGCGCCGCATCTCGCCCTTCTTCGTGCCGGCCTCGATCATCAACATGATCTCCGGGCATGTGTCGATCCTGTGCGGCTACAAGGGCCCGAACCTGGGCGTGGTGACAGCATGCACCACGGGCCTGCACAGCATCGGTCTGGCCGCACGACTCATCGAGTACGGCGACGCCGACGTGATGGTTGCCGGCGGCGCGGAATCGACCGTCTCGCCGCTGGGCGTGGGCGGCTTTGCCGCTGCGCGTGCGCTGTCGACGCGCAACGACGACCCCGCCACCGCGTCCCGCCCCTGGGACAAGGACCGCGACGGCTTCGTGCTGGGCGAAGGCGCGGGCGTGATGGTGCTGGAAGAGTACGAGCACGCCAAGAAGCGCGGCGCGCGCATCTACGCCGAAGTCTCCGGCTTTGGCATGTCGGGCGATGCGTACCACATGACGGCGCCAAACGTCGACGGCCCGCGCCGCTCGATGGCGCTGGCCCTGCGCAATGCCGGCATCAACGCCGATCAGGTGCAGTACGTGAACGCGCACGGCACCTCCACGCCGCTGGGCGACGCCAACGAGACCAACGCGATCAAGTTGGCCTTCGGCGATCACGCCAAGAAGCTGGTGGTCAATTCGACCAAGTCGATGACCGGCCACCTGCTGGGCGGCGCGGGGGGCATCGAATCGGTGGTGTCGGTGTTGGCGATTCACAACCAGGTCTCGCCACCGACGATCAACATCTTCAATCAGGATCCGGAGTGCGATCTTGATTACTGCGCCAACACCGCGCGCGAGATGTCGATCGACGTCGCCGTGAAGAACAACTTCGGCTTCGGCGGCACCAACGGCACGCTGGTGTTCCGCCGCGTCTGAGGCGCCTGAGGATTGCGGCGACCACGCCGTCGACACCGGGCCACGCACAACCAGGGGCGGCCGCTCAATGCGCACCGCCCCTTCGTTTTGTCTGGACGCCCCCACGAGCCGGCTCTGGCGCCGTGGATTGCTGGGCATCTGGTCCGCCACCGCGGTCGTGCTCGCCAGCTGGTTGTTCATCGCTTGGCGCAACAGCGACCTGGACACGGCGCGTTCGCTGACCGCGGGCCTGTCGGCCGTGGTCTGGCTGTGGGCCCGTCCCGCCAAGCCCGTCTTGCACCTCACCCTCACCTGGGACGGCCACGGCTGGCACTGCCACAACGCGGCGATCCACCCCGCGACGCACGCCGACCCCCAACCCTGTGAACTGGGTGTCGCCATCGACCTGGGCGCCTGGCTGCTGCTGCGCCTGCGTCCCATCGCCCAGGGGCCAAGCTGGCGACGGCGTGTGCGCTGGGTCGCGCTGTTGGAATCGGACGTCGGTCCGACCTGGCACAGCCTGCGCTGTGCGCTATATTCCGCGCGCCGCATGACTGTCCCCGAGCCCGCCCTGACGCCGCCACCTGCCGAGAATCGGCCCCTGCCCCGATGAGCACCGACACCGACGTCCAGCTCGTCGAACGCGCCAAGCGCGGCGAGGTGCATGCCTTCGAAATGCTGGTGGTCAAGTACCAGCGCCGCATCGAGCGCCTGATCGGCCGGCTGGTGCGCGACACCGACCTGGTGGCCGACGTGGCGCAGGAAACCTTCATCCGCGCCTACCGTGCGCTGCCGCAGTTCCGCGGCGAAAGCGCCTTCTACACCTGGCTGTACCGCATCGCGGTGAACACCGCCAAAAAGACGCTGGCGGACCTCAAGCGCGATCCGATCATCACTGAAAGCGCGCTGGCTGCTGCGCGTCAGGATGACGACGAAACTTCGCGCCCTGAGCACGAACTAAGCGATGGGGAAACACCGGAGGCGGTGCTGGCCAGCCGCGAAATCGCGGCGACGGTCAATGCCGCCATCGAGGCCTTGCCGGACGACCTGCGTCAAGCCATCCTGCTGCGGGAGGTGGAGGGGCTGTCGTACGACGAGATCGCGGCGGTGATGGCCTGTCCGATCGGCACCGTGCGTTCGCGGATCTTCCGGGCGCGCGAGGCCATCGCTGAACGACTGCGCCCCCTGCTGGACACGACCAAGGGACGCCGATGGTGACAATGGTGAAGCACGCCGCGCGTTCCGCCTGGAGTACACGATGAACAACGCCGATCTGCCCGCGGGCAGTGACCGGGCCGCACTCTCGGCCCTGATGGATGGTGAACTCGACGCCTCGCAGGTCGCGGCGGCATGCGCGTCCTGGCGCAGCGAGGGGCACCAACGCAGCGATTGGCACCTCTACCACCTGATCGGCGACACGCTGCGCAGTGAGGACCTCGCCACGCGCCCTGCGCACGACGACCAGTTCATGCGCCGCCTGCGCGAGCGGCTGGACCGGGAGCCGGTGGTGCTCGCCCCCACCCGCAACGACGCCACCGCAGAGGCAGCGGCCGCCGCCTCCGCGGCCACCGGCACAGACGGTGCCCCGGCCATGGCCACGCTCGCTGCGATCAGCCCGCTGCAACGGCGCAGCGCGCGCCGTGCACGCTGGGCGGTTCCGGTGGGCATCGCCGCAGGCGTCGTGGCGGTGGCTGGCGTGGTCTGGTCCACGCGGTCCGACAGCGGCGCGCTGATGGCCGGCCGTTTCCTGCCCGCCTCTGCGGCCGCGTCGGCAGCAACCCTGCGTGATGACCGCGCCACGCTGGCGGAAGCGGAACTGTCTGGCTACCTTCGTGCGCACCGCGAGGTGCCTGGCCTGGTCGCGCCCACCCCATCGGCAGGTTACCTGCGCAACGCCGCCTACGACGCCGGCGATCGCTGATGTCCGCACGGCAGTCCATGCGCGCCCTGCGCGCCCCTACCGGCGGTCGGCTGCGTTGGATGGGCCGGTTGCTCGGTGCGGGCCTGGCCTGCGCGTTGCTGCCGGTGACCTCCGCCTTGGCCTTGCCGAAATCGGCCGCGGCACCTGCTTCCGCCGCCGCAGCCTCCCCAGCGGATGCCCCAGCGGTGGTCAAGCGCATCCGCGAAGCGGCGCAGCGCCACAGCTACACCGGCACCTTTGTTGTCAACTCGGCCGGGATGATGAGCAGCTCGCGCATCGCCCACTTCGCCGATGGGCGCAACCAGGTCGAGCGCATCGATGCGCTGGACGGCCAGATGCGCCGCATCTACCGCAACAACGATGCGGTCCACGTGCTCTGGCCGAAGACGCGCGAGGCCTCGATCGAGCCGCGCGACCTGCTGGGCGGCTTTCCCGCCCCCAGCCTGACGGACGGCCCGCTGGCGCCTGACCTCTACGATCTGCAGGCCCATGCCCCCGACCGCGTCGCGGGTCTGGACGCGCAGGTCGTGACCCTCAAGCCACGCGATGCGCTGCGCTACCCTCAGCGCCTGTGGCTGGAGCGTCAGTCCGGCCTGCTGCTGCGTGCCGACACGCTCGGTGCGCGCGGCGAGGTGCTCGAATCGTCCGCCTTTTCCGAACTCCAGCTCGACGCCCCGCTGCAGCCCCAACCGCTGCTCCAGGAAATGCGCCGCCTCGACGGCTACCGCATCCAGAAGTCGCTGCTGCAGCGCTCCGACCTGGACCGCGAGGGCTGGCAACTGCGCAATGTGCCCACCGGCTTCCTGCTCGTGCGCTGCGTGCGCCGCCCACTGCGTCTGCCTGAACGCATCGCGGGCCGAGCCTCGGCGCCCTCCTCCCCGAACGCCCCTGCACTGATCGCGACCGCCCCACCCGCAGCCGGGGACCTCGGCGGCCTGCTGCAAGCCACCTATAGCGACGGGTTGGCGCTGGTGTCGGTGTTCATCGAGCCCTTCGACGCCACGGTGCACCAGCGCGAAGGCTCGGCCAGCTGGGGCGCCACGCAAGCCTGGACTCGCCGGCTCAGCGACTGGTGGGTCACCGTCGTCGGCGACGTGCCGCTGGTGGCTTTACAGCAATTTTCGTCCGGCCTGGAACATCGCAAGCCCTGACCGCTCTAACGCGGTCATTGCGTCACTCTGACGCTGCTTTTCGATCCAGGATCACCGATTCGACCCGAGGAACGCATGTCCGACCGCTTGCCTGAACGCCCGTCCGACCGTCTCCAACCCGCACGACAGCCTCTGCCTCAGCCCCGAACGCTCACGCTGCGCCTGCCGCAGACGGCCAGAAGCTGGCTCGTCGCCGCCTCCGCGCTCATCTGCGCGGGCGGCGTGGTCATGGCGCTGATGTCGCACCGGGCCGCCACGGCCCAGTCCACACCCATGCGCGCAGAGGCGCAGGGCTACGCGACGCCTGCGGGGCGCGGACTGCCCGATTTCGCCGATCTGGTCGAACAGGTCGGACCAGCGGTGGTCAACATCCGCACCCAGGCCAAGGTGCGCACGGCCCGCGCCGAGGGCGGCCCCGACGAAGAGATGCAGGAGTTCCTGCGCCGCTTCTTCGGCGTGCCGATTCCGCGCACGGATCCGCGCAGCGACCCGCGGCGCAGCCAGCCCCAGCGCCCCGATAACCAGGGCGACGAGGAGACCGTGCCCCGCGGCGTCGGCTCGGGCTTCATCCTGAGCGCCGACGGCTACGTGATGACCAACGCCCACGTCGTGGACGGTGCCGACGAGGTCACCGTGCGCCTGACCGACAAGCGCGAGTTCAAGGCCAAGGTGATTGGCGCAGACAAGCGCACCGACGTGGCGGTCCTCAAGATCGAGGCCACCGGCCTGCCGACGGTTCGCATCGGCGACGTTCCCCGCCTGCGCGTGGGCGAGTGGGTGATCGCCATTGGGTCGCCCTTCGACCTGGACAACACCGTGACTGCGGGCATCGTCAGCGCCAAGGCGCGCGACACCGGCGACCTGGTGCCCTTCATCCAGACCGACGTGGCGATCAACCCCGGCAACTCCGGCGGCCCGCTGATCAACATGCGCGGCGAGGTGGTGGGCGTCAACTCGCAGATCTACAGCCGCTCGGGCGGCTACATGGGCATCTCCTT